>Ga0208328_1000522_pt1 | contig 17175 bp, 17 predicted proteins | sample DeeseametaMP2633_FD_184170 | JGI IMG/M metagenome (GOLD analysis project Ga0208328, IMG submission 184170) | Marine microbial communities from the Deep Atlantic Ocean - MP2633 (SPAdes) | ecosystem: Environmental > Aquatic > Marine > Unclassified | place: Northeast of Antigua and Barbuda, North... | reverse complement strand
CCTGGTCCTCGACCGCACCGCCCGCTACCAAGCCCAGAATCGCTAGTGTCAGCGATGTCTTGAGACATATGTGTCAGCGATGTCCCCAGACATGACAGCAGGAGGGGACGTCCCGCCCGTATGACGTCCCACGGCCCACGGCCCACGGGGCATGGGGCCCGGGGAACGACACAGGCCCCGGTCGGGGGACCGGGGCCTGGATGCTGGTGGGCGATACTGGGTTTGAAGTGTTGAGAAGCGGGCTACCACGATTGTCCCGCCGACGTCCAGATTAGCGGTAAACTCCCAGGTCAGAGGGCACTTCGAGGCAAGACAGATCGAGTCACATCAGGACAGGTGTTGACCGCGCTATTCCTCGTATGTTCCACGAAAGGCGATACTGGGAGGACACAAGATGGCTCCGGCGCAGCAGCGGGCCCGGCGCAGTTTCGGCCGGGTCGAGCGGCTGCCGTCGGGCAACTACCGGGCCGGCTACACCGGTCCGGACGGCCAGCTCTACAGAGCCTCCACGACCTTCGACGCCAAGGACGACGCCATCGCCTGGCTGTCCGCCCGACGTGCCGAGATCCAGATGGAGGTCTGGGCGCCCGACGTCGCGAGCCGTGGAGCGAGGCGACGCGAGTCGCCGACCTTCCGGTCCTACGCCGACCTCTGGCTGGAGAACCGCAAGACCAAGGGCCGCGAGCTGCGGCCCACGACCCGTCGGCAGTACCGCATGCTGCTCGACAAGTTCATCCTCCCGACCCTCGGCGATCAACGAATAGACCGGATCACCAACGAGGACGTCAACGCCTGGTACGACGACCTCGCGCCGGGGCGGGAGACGATCAGGGCGCAGTCCTACAGCCTGCTGCGCACCATCTTCGCGAGCGCGACCTCCGAGCGGCCGACCCCGTTCATCCCGTACAACCCTGCTCACATCCGGGGTGCCGGCAGCACCAAGCGCGCGCATCAGGTGCAGCCAGCGACCCTCGCCGAGCTGGAGACGATCGTCGCCGAGCTGCCCGACCGCTACCAGCTGATGGCGCTGCTCGCGGCGTGGTGCGCGATGCGCTTCGGCGAGCTCACCGAGCTGCGCCGCGGCGACATCGACCTGCGGACCAACCGGGTGAAGATCCGCAGAGGAGTGGTGCGCGTCGACGGCGAGTTCATCGTCGGCCCGCCCAAGTCCGATGCGGGCAGTCGTGACGTCGCGATCCCACCGCACCTGGTGCCGCTGGTCAAGGACCACCTTTCCCGACACACCGCGTCTGGCAAGGATGCGCTGCTGTTCCCGGCCGCCGCCGACAGCAACGCCCACATGGCGCCGTCCACGCTCTACAAGGTCTACTACCCGGCACGGAAGGCCGCCGGACGGCCAGACCTCCGCTGGCACGACCTGCGTCACACCGGGGCCGTCCTCGCCGCGCAGACCGGCGCGACCCTCGCCGAACTGATGGGTCGGCTCGGGCACTCCACTCCTGGCGCTGCCATGCGCTACCAGCACGCCGCCGCCGATCGCGATGCCGAGATCGCCAGGCGGCTGTCGGCGTTGGTGTCGGACGCAGATGTGAAGGTGGAGCGGTGAGCGAGGGCACGACATGGACCACCGAGTTCTACGAGGACGACGCCGGTCGTCGTCCGGTCGAGATGTGGATGGGCTCGCTGACGGACGCGGAGTTCATGGCGCTCCGCGCTGGCATCATTCGGTTTCTTGAGGTTCATGGCATCGGCTTGGCCTCGACGCCTTGGTTGAAGGCGCTAGGAGACGGCCTGCACGAGTTCCGCGTGCGACACGACGCCTCCACTATCGAAGGGCTCGCTGGCTACGAGCCGGCTGAGGGGCTGCCGACCCAGAAGAAGATCCTGCTCCGGCTCTTCGTGCACTTCCACGGCAACAAGGTCGTGCTCCTTGTTCACGGCTACGACAAGGGCAGCGACGACAGTCCGAGGCAGCAGGGCAAGGAGATTCAAGAGGCCCGTAAGCGATTGACCAGGTGGAGGGTGGCGGAAGCGAAGCGAGCCAAGAAGAAGTAGGTTGCTGGTATGTGGTATCAGACATACGATTGTGGGGGGCCGAGAGGAGATGGTGATGGCGAAGACGTTTGCCGAGTACGCCCGTGAGCGCGAGGCGACGATGAGTCCGGCCCAGCGCGATCTGATGCGCGCATTCGATCAGGCCGCAGCTTTCGGCTCAGTCATTTTCGGCGCACGCAAGGCTCGCGGCCTTCGCCAATCAGACCTGGCGGAGCTCTCCGGTGTGACGCAGGCTGATATCAGTCGGATCGAGCGTGGCCAGGTTGCGCCGACCACCCAGACGCTTCTCAAGCTTACGGACGCGTTGGGAGTCGAGATCCAGTTCGTGCTCGCCGAGCCCGGTACGACGCCGGCTGAGTCGATCAGCCTGCGCGTCCCTGTCGCCGGCTGAGCCAGCGTGCGCCGTTGGCCGCGAGGTCGTCAGCGGCGATTCGCGCCTGAAGGCGGAGCGCTGAGCGGACATGCCGTCCACGATGATGTCGGTGTGAGACTCCGACCAGCGAGTTTCGTGCCGAGGGGTGCCGTCACTCGAGCACTGAACATGGCCGCGGCTCAACTGCCGGGCTGATCGTCAGACACGTCCTGCCCCGACCGCAGGTACTAGGCCCGCTGGCTGGGTCGGAGTCGGATGAGCGCCCCGGGTGTGCGGTCACCACCTGAGTCGGTCGCTCGCGGCGGCCGGCGGCGCGTCGGCAGGGCGTTGCGGATGAGCGGCTGCCAGGCGCGGCGGATGGGGTCGGGCAGGTCGAGCTCCTTCCAGATGTCGACGAGCAGCACGCCGTCGATGTAGTCGAGCAGGTCGCGCGGGCGGCCCTCCCGGAGGATCAGCTCGTAGGCGCGGGCCCGGTCGGTGCGGTCGCGGAGGTAGTACGTCCGCCGCGGTGCTGGCCAGTGGTGGTCGGGCCCTGGAAGCAGGACCGTGCTGAAGGCACGTTCGGGATCGAGTCGCCACAGCTGGTTGGCGAGCCAGAACGGGTGAAGTCCGTGCTGGCCGGGAACTTCCACGAACTCCAGGTTCGGCACGATCTCCAGTCGGTGACCGGTTGCTTCGACGATCCGCTCGGCGACGGCCAGCGAGGGCGACTTCGTGCCGCGCTCGTACGCCGACAGGGTGGGCTGCGACGTGCCGGCGAGGCGGGCGAGGGCGTCCTGGGTCAGCCCGGCTGCGCGGCGGGCGTACGCGAGCAGGGAGCTCCCGGACACGCTCCGAGGATATCGGATCGGATCTGCTCGGCCAGATCGTTCGCTTTGGCGCCTCACCTGGGCAGATGCGACAGCGGGCGGACAGTCGCGGCCAGGTCGTACGGGGTGTCCATGCCAAATCCGGACATGCCTTGCACACCTACCTCGTGACAGGGGTCCGCCCTGGCATGGAAAGGGGTGATCACCATGAGCGTCGCGAAGTGTCTCGGCCTCGACGACGTCGACGGTCCGGCGATGGCGGCCGCGGGCGTGGCGTGGCAGCGCTGGTGCCATCAGGAGCCGGACCTGGCGGTCGTTGACGACCTGCTCGACCTACCCGACTGGACGCGTCGCGTTTCGACCGCGACCAAGGACGATCTGCTCGCCCGTCTGTCCCAGTTGGCTCAGGACCACGCCGAGGCGGCAGTGGTTCTGGCGTGGCTGCTGCTGCCGGGCGTGACGCGCCTGGCCGACAGCCTGCGGGACCTCTCGCCGGACATCGACGCGCTGACGGCCGGCGAGCTCTGGCTGCAGATCCGGACCGTGCCGTCGCAGCGATGCGTGGCCGCGAACATCCTCCGCGCCGTACGACGGTCCCTGCTCGCCGAGCTCGGGCACACCGAGGCCGCGCAGCGACGCGATCGCACCTGGGCAAGCACCACGCTGTGTGACAACGCTGAGGACCTCGATCTCCTCGCCGGTCTTCCCGAACTTCGCGCGGACGCGGTGTTCGAGTCGAGCCATCTCGTCCAGCACGCCCTGCTGGGTGGGGTGTTGAGCCTGCCGGACGCCTCGCTGTTGCAGCAGCTCGCCGACGCGGCAGCCGATCACTCCGCCCCGGCACGGAGGGGGCGTGCTGGGCTCACCTCGCCGGTCGTCGTCGAGTTCGTCTCCCGGTATAGCCCCCAGTCGGCGCGTTCGGTACGACGCCGCGCGTCGATGCTCATGGACCGGCTCGGTCGATACGCGAACGAAGAACGACTCGTCGACGACCTGCGACACTTCGTCGCCGCGCACGACCTGCCGCCGATGAGCCTCGACGAAGTCCTCGAGGAGTACCTGTGGCAGCACATCGAGGTCTACGCCAACGCCCGCGACCGGGAGGTCGACGAGTCCGCGTGATCGAGCACGTTGTTGTGAGGGGATCTGCCGCCTGTCGAGCGGGCGCCGAGACAGGGTCGGTGTCTCGTGTCAGGCTGGCGCGTATGAACGCAGAGCAGCAGGTGATTGCGGCTGCTGAGGATCGGGCTTCGGCCCTCGCGGCAGGCGATGCCGAGCGACTCGCGGGGCTCCTGCACGAGGGCTTCAGGTGGACGTCACATACGGGGGAGTCCTACAGCCGGTCCGACTACGTACGTCGAAACACCGAGGGGCGCACGGTCTGGCGTTCGCAACGGCTGAGTGGCGTCGAAGTCGTCGTTGTCAACGACACCGCCGTCCTCCACGCCGAGGTGACCGATGCGGTGCTGGGAGAGGGCGATGAACTCGAGACCTTCCGGATGCCGATGACGCAGGTCTGGGTCCGCCAGGAAGGCGACTGGAGATGCCTGGCGGGCCACGCGGGACCACGCTGTTCCTGACGTCCCACCATGCCGCTGTCGGGGCGTTCAGGCGCAGGTAGTGGACCAGGCCGTCCTCCGATCTGGAGCAGCCGATCGACATCAGGACCCCAATGGCGCCCCGGTCAACGCTCATCGGGCTCACACCGGGGACGTGGCGCTCACATCCCGATGCCCGGCGCCTGCTGTGAAGGCGCCTGGCGGTGGTGGTCGACAGTGGGTGCCTCGTGGGGTGGCCGTTTGGGAGCGAGCTGCTTGCTGATCCGATACGCCAGCGCCGCGGTCGGGTGTTCGGACGGCAGCGGCCTGATACTCGCCCTCATCAGCAAAGGCTCTGGGTCCCGGCCCTGACGCTTGAGCCGGTCGAGCTGGCGCGCCAGTGTGAGGGTGTGCTCGTCGGCGCGGCCGACGTAGGCAACGACTCGACGTTCCCACACGCGGACGGCGTCGTCGTAGCGGCCGTTGACGGTGCGGATGAGCCTTCGGCGGTACGACGCGGCGCGGTCGTCGTCGGGCGCGGGACCGGCGATGGTGCGTTCGTCTGGTGGGATGCCTTGGGCGGCCCGCCAAACAGCGATGTCCGCGCGCAGCCTCGGGGTGAGGACGTCGGCGTAGTCGTCGAGCCAGGCCGGCAGGGTCTGCTCTGCTCGGTCGCGGACTTCGGAGGCAAGGGTGCCCACCAAACGTCCTCGCGCGGCGAGGTAGGGCCCCCACGACGGGTGCCCGGCTACCTCGACAGGGACGTCGGGAAGCCACGGGAGCGGGCCGGACCCGACCGGCTCCTCAGCCGACGCGCCGAGCACCGTGCGGGTTGCGAGGCTCACGGTGTCGGCGTACCGCGTTGCGGCGTCGTGGAGGCGAGTCTCTGGCGTGACGGCCCGTTCGCGGATGGAAGTCGCCGAGACGGCAGCGCCGTCGCGAGCGAGGGCGCGCTCGAGGATCTCGGTGGCGGTGAGCTGTTCCGTGATGCCCGGCAGTTCGAACTCGCGGTCGTCGGTCAGCTCGTCGGTGATGACGTGGACGTGGTTCTCGGCGCTGCCGCGGGTCAGCATCGTGTAGAGCAGCTGCCGGGTCTCTTCGCCGGTCACGACGCCGTGCATGACGTCGGCGGTCAGGCCCTGGGCGGTGTGGACGGTGGAGGCGTACCCGAGCTCGACGTGGGCCGCGACGTACTCGGCCGGCAGCACGGTGGTGAGCCCGGAGTCGCGGTGTCGCACGGTCAGGGTGCCGTCGTGGACGCGAGTGACGGTCCAGCGGTCGCCGTTCTTGACCCAGTCCGTGCTGCTCACGCCGAGTCGGCGGTCGTTGTGTCGGGTGAGGACGACGTCGCCGACCGACGCGTGCGTGCCGTCCCGGAGCAGAGTCTCGTCGTGAGCCGAGGTCTCGGCGAGCCGGGCCGTGCGGGCTCGTTCGTTGAGCTGCTGCACGAGCTCGTGGGTCGGCGCCAGCATCAAGCAGTCGCGACCGGCATTCTGCTCGCGTCGCCACGCGTCGAAGACCTCGTCGACGACGGCTTGCTGGTCGCCGACGTGAACGCGGTCGTGGTCGAGGTAGTAGCCCAGCGCGGCCCGCTCGCCGTCCCGGAGCGCCAGGGACGCCTCGGCCTCGACCGGGTCATCGAACCTCACGACCTCGTCGAGTCGCACCGCGCCGTGCGCTCGGGCGAGGTCGCGCAGGACACCGCCCGCGCCGATTGCGGCGAGCTGCTGGTCGTCGCCGATCAGCCGCACGATGGCACCGCGCTCGACCGCGAAGCCGATGACCCGGTCCAGGGTGATGGTGTCGGCCATTCCGGCCTCGTCAACGACGAGCAAGGTCCCCCGTCGAATCGCCGGTGCGAGTGGCGAACCGGGCTCCGTGTCGAGGTCGTGGACGAGCTTGGCGAGCGTCTCGCACGGCATGCCGGTGGCGTCGCGGAGCGCGGCCGCGGCGGCCGCCGACGGGGCGAGTCCGAGCACGTCGGCTCCGGCCTCGGTCCACACGCCGGCGAGCACCCGCATCGCGGTCGTCTTGCCGGCCCCGGCCGGTGCGAGCGCGAGCTGTACCCGGCGGCCGCTGGTGGCCATCGCGCGGACCAACTGCTCCTGGCCGGCGTTGAGCTCGATGCCCTCGACGCGGGCGGCCAGGATGGCCAGCTCGACGTCCTCGGTCGACCACGCCGACGCGCCGCTGCTCGCAGCGGCCGCGACGATGCGCGCCTCCGCATCAAGCACGCGGGTGGTGGTGAAGTGGTCGCGGCCGGTGTGGCGGTAGACGCTCGTCCCGTCCGAGCGACACAGGCCGGCTGGTTCGCCGATCGGGTCGCGGTCCGGGGTGAGGTTGACCGACAGTGCCTTGACCTCGTCGACGACCCAGCCGACGGCCTCATCGACCAGCTCGGCGAGGAGCCCGGCGTCGCGGATCTGGCGATGGACTTCGGCGTGCACGTGCCATGACTGCCAGGTCGCCCGGCGCGTCTCCAGTTCGCCGAGCACGCGCTCGGCCAGCTCCCGGACCCACCACGTCGAGATGTTGGCCGGTGCGGGCACACCGGTCGGGTGGAGCGCGGCCTGCACCATCTGGTCGACAGTGTCCGGGGATCCGAGGACGTCGTCGGCCTGGCTCCGCCAGGTCGTCCGCTGGTCGGCCAGCGATCGCGGCTCGTGCTTGGCCTCGCGGGTCTCCAGGTTGGCCTGCTGGGCCAGCGCAACGGCCTCGACCGGCGCCGGCGTACGGCCGTGAGCTTTGCGGAAGTCACGGGTCAGTTCGCGCTGCCGGGCCACGATGTCGGCTCGCCGGCGCGACCACGCCTCGCAGAGCTCGCGATCGACGCCGACGATCTCGCGGATCGGTCGCTTCTCGCGATCGGCACCCGGCCGCTCGGCGAACCGGACCCCGACTGCCTCGCCGAGGTGACGCTCCAGGGCGGTGTTGTAGGTCTCCGATGCGGCGACCACGTGTTGGTGCAGCACGCGCCCGTAGATCGAGAGCCACTTGCCCTGCTTGGTCTGCACCTTGTTCGCGACCGCCACGTGCGTGTGCAGGTCCGGATCGCCCGCGCGGGAGTCGCGGTGGGTGAACGCGGCCGCGATGAGTCCGCGGCTCTCAACCTGGCGGGCGCCGTCCTTGCCCTCGCGGGTGAACAGGGCGTGCTCCTCGATGTAGGCGATCGCGTCCGCGATTGCCGCCTGGTGGGCCTGCTCGATCTTCGCCGCGACCTCGCGCGGGGCGAGGGCCCAGAGCGCGGAGACCGACTTGACGGGGCTGAACGTCAGATCGAACCCCGCGACCGCGGTCTGGCGCGGGCGTGAGTACCTCGCCAGCGCCATCGACAGCTCTTGGGCCGTCGCCGGCTCGCGTCCGTGCTTGGCGACGAAGAACTCGCGCGCTGCGGTCGAGCGCGCTATCGCCCACTCGGCCGACGTCGGCATGGACGAGTGCGCCAACAGCTCATCGACCCTGGCATTGAAGGCATCGACCGTCTCGTTGGCGTAGACCTTGTACGCCGCGCCGAGTGGTCGCCCGGTGGTCGGGTCGCAGCCGCTGCCGAACAGGTGCTTCATCTGCTCAGCCGTGACGACGTCGTTGATCGCCAACCCGTCGATGCCGCCGAGACCCGAGCCGATCCAGCGGCCGGGCGCCTCGCCCTTCGCCGCGTAGTAGTCGGCCAACGGGATGCTGCCCTTCTCCGTCGAGTCGAGCGCGGCGACCTGCCGGGTCAGGTACTCATACCCCGACCCGGCCGACAACTTCTGCAGCGTCATCGTCACACCCCTCAAGGCCGCGCGCCGGCGGCGAGTGGCCAGGCTTGAACCTCGGATGGAAGAGGTGTGTGGCAGTAGGGGATTGAAGGAGTGGGCGGCAGCGAAGGTGGTGTGGGATGTGGTGGGCACCTGGGCGGCGAGAAGACGATGGGCGAAATGCAAGGCAGAGGGGCGGAAGAGAGTGTGTGGCAGCATGGCCCGAGTGGACGGCTACCGGGTGCTCGACTCGAGCTACCGGGCGCTGCTCGTCGCGATCACGCCCCTGAACGAGCGCGCTGGTTGGGGCAACACCCGGTGCGCGGGCTGGACGGTGCGTGACCTCGTCCACCATCTGTGGAGCGATGCTCAACGGGCGCTTGTCGCACTACACACACCGGCGGCGGGTCCGGCCGACGTTGACTCTGTGTCGTACTGGCGGCCGTGGCAGCCGGGCAGGCCCGGTGCCGAAGCCGGTCTTCGCGGGACGAGGATCATGGCTAGCGTCTGGTCGAGCTTCGAGCCGCTCGCTGCCCTGTACGCCGAGAGAGCGAGTGCCGTGCTGGTCGCGGGCCATGGACGCGCAGGTGATGACCTCGTTGCCACTCAAGACCACGTCCTCACTGTGGACGCGCTGTTTCGCACGCTGGCCGTCGAGGCCACGGTTCACCACCTGGACCTTTGGCTCGGAGAGCCCTCCGAGGAAGGCCTCGCAGAGACCCGCCGCGTCCTAGATGGACTCCTTGGTCGACCAGCACCCATCGAAGACGCGGTCCGCTACGCGTTGATCGGGACCGGTCGCGAATCGCCCACCGCGGATGAGGTCGATGCCTTTGGCGCCGACGCCGGGCGGCTACCCCTGTTCGGATGAGGATCGCTGATCGGGAACCACGACGCGTCACTAGACGTCACAGCACCATGCGCACGCGACGGCTGCTGGTCCTTCTCGTACTGACGACATTGGCTGCGGGCTGCGGCAACCAGCGTGGACCGGACTCCGCAAAGCCCTCGTTGCCCGAGTCGTCGCAGCAACTGCGGCCGAATGAACGCGATGCGGTCGACGCCCTGGCGCTAGGAGCCGCCGGAGACCCTTCCGACTTCCAGTGGGGGGATCAGATCTTCCACTTCCTCACCGAAGAAGGGCGGGTCGTCGACGAGCAGCCATGGACGGCCTGTTTGGGCAACGGTTGCTGGGACGGTGGGCCGGGTCTGGGTGGCCCGATTCCCTCGGTCGGTTCCCCGGACGCGCTGTACTTCGCCTTCGACTATCCGGGCTGGAAGTTCCACTGGGTGAGCTTCAACCCGGTCGACGACGAGTGTGGGGGTCGCAGCATCACCGTGCGCGCCACGCCGGTGACCGACCGGATCTTCCGCGTCGACCCGGCCGGAGTGCGTGGGGAATGGCGGGTCGACGTCTTTGGGCGGGCACCTGCAGGCGGGGACGCCGTGACATCGGTCCGTTGGACCACGCCGGACGATGGATCCATGCCCGAGCCCCGTGCGACCGGCTCGCTGTTCACCGATCAGGACGGCAAGCGGGTGGCGCCGTATGGCGGGCCCGAACTGCACCTCACCGACCTGGCGCGGACGCCGGCGAGCGCCGCGGCGTCATGGACCGTGACCGACCGTGCCGGAACCTCCGTCACCGTCCCCCTGCGCCGGAAGGAGTCACGCTGTGAGCGAGATGGAGCGGTGTCCTTCCAGGGCCGTGAGCTCACCCCCGCCGAGTTGGACACCTTGTCGGGCGCGTCGGTGACCTACACCGTGGAGGTGACCCTCGACGGCAAGAACTACACCGGGACCGCCCGGTGGCCGCGGGACGAGACCGCCGAGGCGCCATACACCCGGTTCACCTTCGAACCGCCGCTGCCCACCTACCGCGGGTGAGGGCAATACTCCTGTGCAGCTCAACCACCTGAGCGGCAGCGGAATCCTAGGGCACTATCGACACGAGCGGGATGATGGGCACGTGGTTCACGTGGCTCGCTTGGTGACCTTCGTCGAGGTCGATGACCCTGTCGCTGACCCGCGGCAGATGTCGGTATCGGCGCGCCACGAGGCCGTCCTTACGAACGGCGGCCGTGTGTTGCTCCTGGCTGACCGGGGCTGGAGCGCATCGGGCCCGCCCAACATCTGGGCGGTGACCTCGGTCGAGGAGATCGCGGACACGGCACGCATGGTCGTCGGCCCGGACGAGCCATTCGAGGGGCACTCGCAGGAGGATATGGAGGCAGACCACTGGGCCTCCCTTGCTGCGGTCCTCCGGCGCCAAGGCGTTGAGGCGGACGCCCTGGAGTTGGGACGGCTACCCCACGACGTCGCGCTCGGCGAGCAGTTGCTTGCGCGCATCGGCCAGCCGGGCGACCTCGTCCAGTCCTGACGCTGCTGCGCGGGTGTGCGTGCGTCGCCGTACGCGGAATCCGTGGTCTGCGAACGGTTCGTTGTTGAAGCAGGGCTTTCGTGTAACCCGTCCGGTGCAGGGCGGGATGCGCCTGGCTGTCAGCAAGGAAATCCTTGGGATGGAACCGCGGCCTCGTTCTGACGCGTCTGATGATCACAGGGCTGCAACGAGGCTGAGGATGGTGGCGTGGACGAGGACGGCAGCAACGCCGAGTTCAGCGAGTACGTCGCAGCCCGATGGGCGCGCTTGGTGCGGTCTGCCGTGCTTCTCGGATGCTCTCCGGTCGAGGCCGAGGACGTCGTTCAGACAGCGTTGACCCGTTGCCTGGTGAACTGGTCCAAGGTGTGCAGGGCGGACGACAGGGACGCCTACGTCCACCGCGTGCTCTTCAATACCTTCACCTCCGGGCGGCGGCGTCACTGGATCAGGGAGCGCCCGGTGGCTGAGGTCCCAGATCTGCCCAACGATGACGGCACCACGACGTACGACGACGCGGACGCGATCTCTCGCTCGCTTCAGCGACTGACGCCGGACCAGCGGGCTGCGGTCGTGCTGCGCTACTACGCCCACCTAACCGAGCAGCAGATGGCGTCCGTGCTCGGAGTCGCTCCCGGAACGGTCAAGTCCCGACTGTCCCGGGCGCTGAAGATCCTCGCCGACGACCCCAACCTCTCCGATCTTCGAGGCGCACTATGACCGACCACGACCTTGCCAACCTGCTGGAGCGTTCCGCAGAGCGCATCCCGATCGGAACTCCGCCCGTGTCGGAGATGTTGGTCCGGGCTGACCGTCTGCGCCGACGCCGGAGCACGACGCGCGCAGTGGTGGCCGCGGCGGCCGTTGTCGCGGTCATCGGCGGCACCGCTCTCGTGGCCGCCCAGGGGTCTGACCCGTCGGGCGGCAGCCTCGACGGGCCCGCCGACACGCAGCCCGCCGAGCCGATCCCAGCCGGGACACGGCTGGTCGGCATCGGCCACTCGGCCATCGCGGTACCGGAGGATTGGGCAACCAACGCGCTCCGATGCGGTACGGCGACCGAACCGACGGTGGTCGTCGATGTCACGGCCATCGATATGTGCCAATGGCTCAGCCCGGAGGTATTCGACAACGTCTGGGTCGAGCAGGGCGTTAACCGGAACATGTTCAATCCGATCGAGGGCTTCGAGGTTGACGGCGTCGCTGCACAGCGTGATGAAACAACCTGTACTGCATACGGCGATCGAGTCAGGCAGTGCAGCGGAACCGTTTTCGTGCCCTCAGCGAACGCCTCCTACCGGGCCCAAGCGGCAACGAAGCAACGCGTCGAGGAGATCCTCTCCTGGATCCACATCGTTCCCAACAGGGTGGCGGTGCCCGGCTTCGGGCCCGCCAATATGGACCACCAGGACGACGACGCAGGTGAGCACTACCGCGCTGAGCTCCAGGCCGCCGGACTTCAGGTCGAGGTCATCACAGAGCCTCGCCCAGGCTTCAAGCCCGGATACGTACTCGGAGTCAGCCCTGGGCCAGGCACCATGGTCGAACGAGGTGACGTTGTCAGCATGACCGAGATCGCGGAGCCTCGGGGTCCCGCCGACGAAGTACACGTAGAGGTCAACTCGGTCGGCCCGGGCGACAGCATGGACTATCGGGGCTTGAGTGACGAGCAGATCCGCGCAGGCGCCGAGATCCGCATCGACCTTGGTGCAACGATCTGGATACATGGCCATGGCAAGCGGATCGGCACACTCGGAGGCGAGGTCACTGGGTCCGCGCTGACCCTCGACGACTGGAAGGAAGGGCCGAACTACGGCCGGTCCTGGAAGGCAGTCGAACGAGGCACAAGCACCCTGACGATCAGCATCACCACCAACGGGACGCCGATTACGTTGGGCACCGTCACTGTCATTGTCGCCTGAACCTTGGGACCGAACACATGCACGCCTCCGAGCGTATGCCGCGACGCGCTCGCGCGGATTGACCGCAAGACCATCCTCAATCTGTGGCGGACGCGGCGGAAGCGATTGCCGCCGTTGGACGGGCTCTGACCGGGGCCAAGGAGCGGTCGGAACATCGCGCCAGCCTTGGCCACTCGCGGCCCCTCGGCGGCCTTGGGGGATGAGGGCGGCCAGGCGGGCCGCCACCAACCCAGGAGAAGGCCATGACTGCCACCATCACCCGCAAGCTCGTGTCGCTGACTGACGCGGCCGACATCCTCGCGGTCTCGACGAAGACCGTGCGCCGCTACATCGCCGACGGGCACCTCGAAGCCGTACGGCTCGGGCGCAAGACGCTGCGGATCAAGCTCGATTCGATCGAGAGGTTCATCGACGCCCGACCGGTTGGCGGGTGGCGCCGGGCTGGGTGAGTGTCCCGAGCGTGCCCAGAATGGCCCGCTGGCTGTTCCTCGTATGTTCCTGAAGAACAAGTCGAGGCCCTCGAAAGGGCCTCTGACCTGCGGAAACATGGTGGGCGATACTGGGTTTGAACCAGTGACCTCTTCCGTGTCAAGGAAGCGCGCTACCGCTGCGCCAATCGCCCGGGTCTTGAGTTGTGGTGGGTCGTGTGGAGGTGGGTACGGGATTTGAACCCGTGTACACGGATTTGCAGTCCGTTGCCTCGCCTCTCGGCCAACCCACCGTGGAGGCCAAACACTGGAGAGACCTCTCCGAGCGGACGACGAGGCTCGAACTCGCGACCTCAACCTTGGCAAGGTTGCGCTCTACCAACTGAGCTACGTCCGCTTGTTCCTCCGGGGGCGTCCCCGGCGAACGACAGGAACAGTAGCCCATGCCCCAGACCGCGCCAAATCCAGGTGTCCTCGGCGTTTCGGGGGTGCGAACACGGTGCTCCTACGGGCGTGCGGCGAGCCCTACAGTGACGACCATGCACGCCTGGGTGGACGGTTCCCTGCTCCCCGACCCGCACGCGAGGGCCGTCCGGGTCACCGACCACGGGCTCACGGTCGGCGACGGGGTCTTCGAGACGCTCAAGGTCGTCGACGGTCGCCCGTTCGCCCTGGGCCCGCACCTCGACCGGCTGGGACGCAGTGCGACCGGGCTGGGCCTGGACGAGCCGGACCGGGACGCGGTGCTCGCCGGCGTACGCGCGGTGCTGGGTGCGGCGCACCTCCCGCTCGGCCGGCTGCGGATCACCGTCACCGGCGGCCCGGCGCCGATGGGGTCGGGGCGTGGTGACGAGGGGCAGACGATCACCGTCGTGGCCGACGCGATGCCGCCCTCGGCCGCGAGCAGTGCCGTCGTCACGGTCCCCTGGCCGCGCAACGAGCGCGGGGCCACCGCGGGGCTGAAGACCACGTCGTACGCCGAGAACGTCATCGCTCTCGCGCACGCGAAGTCCCAGGGTGCCGACGAGGCGGTGTTCGCCAACACCGTCGGCGACCTGTGCGAGGGCACCGGCTCCAACATCTTCTACGCCGTCGACGGCGAGCTGCGCACGCCCACGCTGGCCAGCGGCTGCCTGGCCGGCGTCACGCGGGCGCTGGTGCTGCAGTGGTGCGGTGGCCGCGAGGTCGATGCTCCGCTCGCGCAGGTGGCGGCGCAGGCCGACGAGGTGTTCCTCGTGTCGACCACCCGCGACGTGCAGCCGGTCCTGCGGTGGGACGGACGCACCTGGGCCGAGCCCGGTCCGCTCACCCTCGCGGCGGCGCGGGCATGGGCGGAGCGGGAGCCCGAGGGGTTCTCCCTCTAGGCAGGACGCCCGCGGGGCGTCAGCAGGTCGACGACCAGGGCGTCGAGGTCCAGGTGCGTCGACTCGGTGCCCCACGGCACCAGGCAGAGGGAGCGGGCCAGGAAGTCGTCGAGCTCGGGCATCCCGAGCCGCAGGACCAGGCGCCCCGACGGGGCCTGCAGCCGGATCACCACCGCCTCGTCGAGAGCCGGGGTCAGGGTCGGCCACACCATGACGTCGCCGTCACCGGCCGGGCCGCGCGCCCCGGTCACCAACAGCTCGCGGGAGACCATCCAGGTCACGTCACCCTCGGAGGCGTGGAAGACCAGCGCCACGGCGTACGGGTCCTCGGGGTCGTAGACCAGGGACGCCGGCAGCTCGCCCCCGCGCTCGCCGGCGGACTCCAGGCACGTCATCCGCACCTCGGAGACGAGGACGGTGAGCGGTCCGCTGCGCATCGGCTCGGAGTGGTTCGGCATCAGTCCTCCTGGCTGGCCCGGAGACGGCCGGGTAGCCGTCTGTGTGGGAGGGACGCTGTTCCCATCGGCTCGTGACGCGGAAACCTTCAGGAGATTTGCGAGACGTTGCGAGAGGGGTCGCGCGGGGCCGTGGATGCCGATGCGGGGGAGCGCTGCGCCATGCGCTACAGTCGGCCACCGCACGGGCGATTGGCGCAGTGGTAGCGCGCTTCGTTCACACCGAAGAGGTCACTGGTTCGAACCCAGTATCGCCCACCGTTGCGAGACCCCCTGGTCGGCGAAAGCCCTGGTCAGGGGGTTTTCTGTTGTGCCGTGGGCGTGCGCGACCCCCCAAGTTGCGTTCGATCCGTGGCATGGTGAGGACATGCGACTCCAGCGCACGGCGTACGCCGCGGCCGTCCCGCTCCTGATGGCCGCCCTGGTCGGGTGCGGCTCGGACTCGCCGGAGACGGCCGCCGACGAGCCCTCGGCAACGGTCTCGGTCACCACCAGCAGCGACCCGACGACCGATCCTTCTGCCGAGCCCAGCGACGAGCCCAGCGCCGAGCCCTCGGTCGACCCCGACCCCGCCATCGTGGCCGGCATCGACGGCACCTTCGACGCCGACGCGCTCACCGTGACCGTGGAGGTGCCCGAGCTGGTGGCCAGCGACCGGGTGCTGCTGATGTACCGCCAGCAGAAGCGCGACGTGCGGGTCGCCGTCGAGTCGATCCTGGTCGGCGACGAGCCGCGCCTCAACGGGGTGTGGACCGACTACAGCACCGAGATGAGCGGCAGGCTCAAGGACGTCGAGGCCACCTGGGACCTCGACGCGGGGACGATCACGTTCACGCTGCGCGACCACCTCAACGGCACGCAGGCCACCGTCGCGGCGATCGGTCTCGGGCCCAAGGACCGCTACCCGGTCCGGCCGCCCGCCGACGCGGTGAGCACGACGATCCAGCGCAGCTGAGCACGCGCCCCCGGGCGCACGTCGAGCCATATCGAGTGGGGCACTTCCAGGGTGCCTCGATACCCTGCACGCACGCCCGGGACCGGGCGTGGAACCCACCGAACAGGAGCACCGCTGTGTCCGAGCTGAGCATCGTCCGCGTCCACGCCGAGGAGCGTCAGGACCGGACGGTCACCACGGGCACCAAGGCGTGGGAGCTGTTCAAGGAGGAGACCGAGGTCGTCGCCGCCCGTGTGGTCTCGACGGGCTCGACCGACCCGGCGCTGAAGGACCTCTCCTACGTGCTCGCCGACGGTGACGTCGTGGAGTCGGTGCCGATCGACTCCAAGGACGGTCACGACATCCTGCGCCACTCCACCGCGCACGTGATGGCCCAGGCCGTCCAGCAGCTCTTCCCCGAGGCCAAGCTCGGCATCGGCCCGCCGGTCACCGACGGCTTCTACTACGACTTCGACGTCGAGAAGCCGTTCGTGCCCGAGGACCTCGCCAAGATCGAGACCGCGATGCGCAAGATCATCAGGGAGGGGCAGCGCTTCGAGCGCCGGGTCACCACCGACGCCGACGCGATCGACGAGCTGCAGGACGAGCCCTACAAGATCGAGCTGATCGGCCTGAAGGGCTCGGGCAACGCCGAGAGCGCGGCCGAGGGTGCGAGCGCCGAGGTCGGCGCCGGCGAGCTGACCATCTACGACAACATCCGCCGCAACGGGGACGTCGCCTGGTCCGACCTGTGCCGCGGCCCGCACCTGCCGACCACCAAGCGGATCCCCGCCTTCAAGCTGATGCGGTCCGCAGCGGCGTACTGGCGCGGGGATGAGAAGAACAAGATGCTCCAGCGCATCTACGGCACCGCCTGGGAGTCCAAGGAGGCCCTCGAGGAGCACCTGCACCGCATCGAGGAGGCCGAGCGCCGCGACCACCGCAAGCTCGGCCGCGACCTCGACCTGTTCTCCTTCCCCGACGAGATCGGCTCCGGCCTCGCGGTCTTCCACCCCAAGGGCGGTGTGATCAAGCGCGTGATGGAGGACTACGTCCGCCAGCGCCACATCGAGGAGGGCTTCGAGTACGTCGGCACCCCGCACCTGACCAAGGACCAGCTCTTCTACACCTCCGGTCACCTGCCGTACTACGCCGACACCATGTTCCCGCCCATGGAGTTCGAGGGCTCGAACTACATGGTCAAGCCGATGAACTGCCC
>Ga0208328_1000521_pt1 | contig 17189 bp, 14 predicted proteins | sample DeeseametaMP2633_FD_184170 | JGI IMG/M metagenome (GOLD analysis project Ga0208328, IMG submission 184170) | Marine microbial communities from the Deep Atlantic Ocean - MP2633 (SPAdes) | ecosystem: Environmental > Aquatic > Marine > Unclassified | place: Northeast of Antigua and Barbuda, North... | reverse complement strand
CCGTTTCGTCCGCCGGTGAGCGCCACTGCGAGGGCGGGAGGAAACCCACGGTGCAGACGGGCGGATCGGCAATACTGATCCCGAAGTCCGACAACGCGATCCCAGTTGGGTTGTTGGTCGGCATCGCGTAGGACTGGATGCCGGACGCCGTCAGCGGAAGCAGCACGAGAAGCTGTTCGATCCCGGGACGGTAGGTGACCGTCACCTGGCCGAGCGAGGTGAGATTGGCCAGAAGCACGGGCAGAGTCGGCTTGACCTGATCGAGAAGTCCCCCGACCTCCTGAGCGAAACCAGGTCCGCGGTCGAGCAGGGTGCGGATATCCGAATCGTTCTGCTGAATCTGATCGGTCACACCGGCCAGGTTGCGTGCCCATGAGCGAATGGCATCGGCACTCTGGTATTGACCGTCGAGCAACGGGACGGCATTCGCGGTCAACTGCCGTGCGCTGTCGGCGGCGCTGTTGACGTCACCGCTGATCTGGGCACCGGAGTCCAGCAGCGAGCCTAGGTCGTATCCCGCGCCTGCCAGCCCACGGTAGGTTTCGTCGACGAGATTGCCCAGGCGGTCCCTCGGGATGGTGGCCAGCAAGGCACTGGCCTGGTCGAGCACCGGACCGATCTGCTCAGGCACGGATACCTTGCTCACCGGGATCACCGAACCGTCCGCTAGATAAGGTCCGTCGGCACTTCGTGGCACGAGATCGATGTACTGCTCCCCGACCGCCGACATGCTGCGGACATTCGCCAGAGTATCCGTCGGGATCCGGGCGTCGGCGTTCAGCGAGACCGTTGCCACCACTTTTGTCGGCTCCAGATCGACAGCGGTGACCTTCCCGACCTGCACACCCCGCAGCGTCACGTTGCTGAAACGGTACAGGCCGCCGCTGACCGGTAGCTCGACGGTGACCGTCGTGCGGCCGATTCCGAGCAACGTGGGCACCTGGAGGTAGACGAGACCCATCGTGATGACACCGACAACGGATGCGACCGCGAACAGGACGAGTTGGATGCGGACGAAACGGGTGAGCATCAGGTTCCTCCTTCGCCGGTGGCCGCCGGGGCACCGTAGGGGCCCGCGAAAACGGGTGCCTGCGGGCCGCCCAACTGTGTCGGTGGGAGCAGCGGCGGCGGATTGACCGCCATCGACGGCGCATTCTCGGCGAACAACTCGGGAGGGGGAACCGCAGCCACGCCGTCGCCGGGGGCAGGCGGGGCCGGCGCGACGGGCACGGCGAGCGGATCGTACGTGTAGTTCCGGTACCACGGATCGCCGGGAGCCGGCACGAGGGGGTTCTGCGGAACACCGAACCTCGTACCCAGCAAGGACGTTCGGCGCAGCCGCGGCACGGTCAGATCGATCACCGCGAACAGATTCATGTAGTCGCCGCGCACACCCCGGTCGATGATGTCCTGGCTGAGCGGATAAGTCGTCAGGTAGGCAAGCACAGCATCGAGGTCGGGACCCACGTCGGCGAGCACACGTAGCACAGGCTCGAGGTTCTCGAGGTTGGTGATCAGGTCGTCGTGGACATCGGTGACCACATCGGTGAGCACTCCGCTGAACGTCCCGAGAGTTCGTAGCGCCTCGGTGATGTTGGAACGCTGGCGAACCAGTACGTCGAGTGCCGGCGGTATCTCTTTCAGGGCTCGGTCGAGATCATCGCGTTGCTCGGCGAACGTTCCCGCCAGCCGATCGAGATTCCGGATGGACTCGACGACGTTGGTCCGGTTGTCGGCGAGCACGCCGGCGACCTCGTTGAGTCGCTCCAACAACTCGCGCGTTTCATCGGTCCGCCCGGCCAGCGCGACACCGGTGTTGCGGATGACATCACCGATCTGGCCCAATCCACCGCCGTTGACCAGGGCCGACAACGTGGACAGGGTCTCTTCGGTCGAAGGATAGGTCGTGGAGGTGTTCAGATCGATCGTCGCACCGGAGGGCAGCCGGCCTTGTGGAGCGCGACCCGGGGGCGGGTCCAGCGCCAGGTGCATCGACCCCAGCAAGCTGGTCTGTCCCACGGTGGCGACGGCGTTCGCGGGTACCACGACGCCTTCGCGCACCGAGATCTCGACGTCGGCGTGCCAGTCGCGCGTGCTCATCGCGCCGACGCTACCGACCACGACGTCATCGATCAGCACCGGCGAGTTCGGTTCGAGCGTACCGACATTGGCCAGCTCAACGTGGAAAGTCTGTGCCTCGGGGCCACGCCCGACAGCGCCGGGTAGGGGAATCGAGTTCAATCCACGGAACGAGCAGCCCGTCGCGACGACGGCGATTGCCAGCGCGATGCAGAAGACGGAGGTGTGGATTCGGTGTCGCATCATGGCCCAGGTGCTCCCGGTACCGGCGCCTCCGCGGACAGCGGCGGCCGAGCCGCAGGGTCTGGCGGCGGTGTTGTCTCCTCTGCCGGCGGACCGGTCACGGGCAGAAGCAGGTCCCCGACTCCCGGATTAGCCTCGCCACCGGGTGATGGAACGTACCCCGGGGGCGGGGGCACGTCACCGGCGCCGGTATAGGCCGACACCGCCGGAGGGGCTTCGAAAACTCGGGGCGACTCCCCGGTCGCCGGATCCAGCTGCGACGGCGAGTACACGATGTGTTCCGGTGATGCGGACGGAGCGAGAAACGGGTTCACGGCGAACGGCAGATAGTTGAAGTCGATCGCGTTGAGCGCGGGTCCGAGATACTGCGCACACAGTTTGGCGGTTTCCGGTGCCGTGGCGTTCTCGACCGAGCCGATCGCCGAACAGATGAACTGCAGCGGGTTGGCGAAGTTGTGCAGCGCGAAGGCACCCGAGACTGTTCCCGAGTCCGGGTTGTACATGTTGTAGAAGTTCGCGAACGCCGTTGGTGCGCCGTGCAACAAGTTCTCGAGGTCCGTCCGGTGGTCGACGAGCGTCTGGGTCACGTTCGCGAGGCGGTGAATCTGCTCGGATGTCTGGTTGCGGCTCCCGGCGACGAATCGCTTCACGTCGTCGACTGCCGCGGCGATGTCGCGCAGGGCGGCGTCGAGGTCGGATCTGCTGCCGTTGACCACCTCGGTCAGCGTGGCGAGACGGTTCTGGAACTGGACGATCTGGGTGTTCGAATCTCGAAGGGCCCCTACCACCTCGTCGAGGTTGGTGATCACGTCGACGATGTTGCCGCTGCCCTCGGCGAATATTCTCGCCGCCCGGGACAGTTCGGCCAGAGTGTCGCGCAACTTGTCGCCGTTGCCGCCCATCGCGTCGGCCGCGCTGTCGATGAGTCTGCCTATCGCGCTGCCGGACAGGTCGTCCTCGGGCCCCAGGTCGGTCACCAGACGCATGAGCTGCTCTTTGACCTCATCCCATTCCAGTGGGACAGCCGTTCGTTCGACGGGAATCACTGCGCCGTCCCTCAGTACGGGGCCGCTGTCGACATAGGCCGGCGTGAGCTGGACGTACCGGGCGGAGATCAGGTTCTGGGGCACGATCACCGCGTGCGCCTCGGCGGGGACGGACACTCCACGATCGATCGACAATGTCATCGACACCTGCTCGGGCTCACCCCGAATCCGGTCGATGGTGCCGACTTTCACGCCTGCGACGCGCACCTCATCACCGGGATAGATACCGGTCGCGCTGGAGAAGTTCGCGGTGATCGTGGTGGGGCCGAAGAAGGCGTTGTGTACCAGTAGCAGTCCTGCGCCGAAAGCCGACAACACCAGCACAGCCGCCGTGATCGAGGTCAGTAGTCGCCGCGTCATCGGGAGCCTCCGGGGATGCCGTTGACCGGAAACGGAAGTTCTGCTCGCGGGCCGGCGTTGTCCGGCGGCTGCCCCGCGTTCACCCCGCGCCGGAAGCCGAACGCGTAATCCAGGAAGGGCTGCAGAAGCTGCCCTGGCAGGAGGTTGGGAATGTTCGCCGTGTAGTAGAACCCGTTCGACACCGTCTCGCCCTGAGTGAGCTGGAATTTCGCCAGACCGGGAATCGCCTTGGCGATGTTGTCGCGGTTCTTTTCCAGCATCGCGGCCACGGAGTTGAGCCGTTCCAGCGCAGGCGCGAGTTCCTGCTCGTTGTCGGCGACCAGCCCGCGCAGCTGTTGCGACACCGCCGACGTGCTCGCCAGCAGGGTGACGATCTGCTGTCGACGCTCGGTCAGCACGGCGAGCAGGTCGTTGGCGTTGAGGATGAGCAGATTCACCTGCTGGCTTCGCTCGGCGAGCACGCCGGTGACCTCGCCCGCGGCCCTGAGCAACTGACGGAGGTCCTCGTCTTGCTGGTTCAGCGAACGCGACAGCCGGGTCAGGCCGTCCATCGTCGGCCCGACCTGTGGCGCGATGTCGTCGAGGGTGGTCGCGAGCGTGTCGAGCGCCTGGTTCACCTGCTCGGTGTCCGTCGCAGCGGTGTTCGCGGTGAACTGGTCGACCGCAGCTGTCAGCGAGTACGGCGATGATGTCCGGGACGCTGGGATGACCGCGTTCGGCCGCAGTGCCTGGGCGCCCTCTGACTCCAGGGTGACCACCCGCTCACCCAGCAGCGTTCCGGTGCGGATGTGAGCGGTGGTCTGGTCGCCCATCTGCACCGTCGCGTCGACATTTATGGTGACCTCGGCTACCCCTCGGGTCAGCGTTACCCGGCTGACCGTGCCGACGGTTGTTCCCGAGAGCGTGACGTCGGCACCTTCGGACAGTCCACCCGCCTCGACGAACATCGCCTGGTAGCGGACCGAACTCGCCCAGGTCTCGAGACGCTCCGGATTCAGGCCGACGGTGATGATCAAGACGACGACCACCACGCCGATCAGCCCGGGCCGGATCAGATGTGACCCGCGGTACTTGAGCATCAGGGTTCACCACATCTTCCGCCTGGATTGCGGATCCACGGCGCCACCACGGTCCGGCCCTGGAGATCGCTGAGCCGGATCGTCGCGGCGCAGAAGTAGTAGTTGATGAAACTGCCGTAAGAACCGATGCGCACCAGCTTGCGGTAGTTTTCGGGCGCCTTCTGCAATGCGACGTCGATGCGCTCCTTGTCCTGGTCGAGCAGCGGCGCCAGGCGCGCCAGCTGGTCGACGGTTCCGGCCAGCGGCGCTCGGCCGTCAGCGAGGAGGTCTGCCACGGATGCGGTTCCCGCGCTGAGTTGCTCGATGGCGGTACCGATCGGATCGCGTTCCGCCGCCAGCCCGGTGACCAGGCGCTGCAATCGATCGACCGAGTCGGAGAACTGTTGCCCGTTGTCGGCGAGTGTGTTCGTCACGACGTTGAGCTTCTCGATGGCCTGTGCCACCACGGCACTGTTGTCGGCGACCGCCGCCGAGAACGACGAGGTCCGCGAGAACAGCGATTCGAGTGTGCCACCCTGGCCCTGCAGGATCTGCACCAGGGCGAAGCTGAATGCGTCCACGTCGGCGGCGTTCAGGCTGCGCAGCACCGGCTTGAGCCCCCCCAGCAGGAGATCGAGGTCGAGGGCCGGCTCGGTTCGTTCGACCGGGATCTGGGCGCCGGCGGCCAGCAGGCGCGCAGGCCCGGGAGCGTCACGCAGCTCGAGGTATCGGTCGCCAACCAGGTTGAGGTAGCGCACCGCCGCTTGAGTTCCTTCGGTGAGAACGACACTGCGATCGATCGCGAAGCTGACCACGACCTTGTGGTCCTGCTGCAACGCAACGTCGTCGACTGTGCCGACCACGACCCCCGCGACCCGGACACTGTCCCCCGCTTTCAGCCGCGAAGTGTCAGCGAAGACCGCGGAGTACTCGCCGGTGGACCCACCCCGGAAATTTCCGAAGACCATGATCAGGAACCCGGTGAGCACGGTCATGATCACGGCGAAGACCATGAACTTGAGCGGGGCGCCGAGCCTCATCCGGGCATTCCGATCTGCGCACTGTTCCGGGGTGGGCCGTCGATGTCTCCGAACAGCCACCTCTTGATCCCGTCGGAGTTGAGGATGATGCCTTGGTTGCCGTACTCCCAGGGGTTGGCGCCGATGTCGGTGACCACGAACGGCGGCACCTCCCCGGGTTCGAGTTCGGGGAGGCCGAGCATCTGACACAACTGCGGACTGCCTGTTGCGTTGACCTTCGGTAGGTGTGATGGGTAGCGGTAGCGTTCGATGCCCGGTTTGAGACCCGCGAGCGTATAGACGCCCGGTTCGGGCAGCGGTGGGTTCTTGGTCAGCGGCACCAACCCGTTCGCCGTGCACGACAGCAGTTCATGGTTGCGATTGAGCATGTCGGTGGTCGGGACAAGCAGGTGGACAAGGCCTTTCAGCGCCTCGCTGTTGGCACCGATGACGTCGGTTCCCGTATTGGCCAGACCGATGGCCGAGACCAGAAATGCATCGAGCTCGACTTGCCGGTCGACCAGAGTTCGGCTGGTCACCGTGACGTTGCGAACTGTCGCCAACAGATCGGGGGCTGCATCTGCGTAGGCGTCCAGCACCGGGGGGAGCAGCTCGAGATCACGACTCAGATCAGGCAGCTTCGGGGCGAATTCGGTCAGGAATTCGTTCAGGTCGCTGACCGTTTGACCCAGCTTCTCGCCGCGGCCACTGAATGCTCGCGACAATGCCCCGAGGATCGCATTCACCTTCGTGGGTTCGAGTTCGCGCAGAATTTGGGTGAGCTGTTGGAAGATCGTGTTGGTTTCGACGGTGACGCGTTGTCCGACCAATTCCTGCCCGGGACGCAGCGACCCGGCAGACGGATCGGGGGGTGGCTTGAATTGCACCGATTTCGCGCCGAACACGGTGGTCGACGCGATGTCCACCAGCACGTTGTCGGGAACGTTGGGCATCTCGTCGCGGTAGATCGCCAAGTTCAGCGCCGCGGTGCCGTCCGGCCGGTATTCGATCGACGTGACAGAACCGATCTGGACCCCGCGCATCTTGACCTTGGCGTCGGGGTTCATCACCAACCCGGCCCGGTCTGAGATCACTGTCACCGGTGCTGTCCGGGTGAAGTCACCCCGGAACATGGCGACCGTCAGAACGATCGCCGATACGATGACAACCATCGTCGTCAGGCCGGCGATCAGCCGAGCACGCCCACCGCTCATTCGTCTCCCCTAGCCCGACAGGTTGAAGTTGCCGTTGGAGCCGTAGATCGACAGCGACACCAGCAGCGTCACCGAGACCACCACCACCAAAGAGGTACGCACCGCGTTACCCACCGCCGCACCCACACCCGAGGGGCCACCGGAAGCGAAGTAGCCGAAATAGGTGTGCACCAGCAAGATCGCAATCGCCATCAACACCGCCTGCAGAAACGACCACAACAAATCGATCGGATTCAAAAACGTGTCGAAGTAGTGGTCATACAGTCCGCCGGACTGCCCGAACAACACCACCGTGGTGAACTGGCTGGCCAGAAACGACAAGATCACCGCAATGCTGTACAGCGGGGTGATCGCGATCATGCCCGCCACAATCCGGGTGGACACCAGATACTCCACCGGCCGGATGCCCATCGACTCCAGCGCGTCGATCTCCTCGTTGATCCGCATCGCACCCAGCTGCGCGGTCACCCCCGCCCCGAACGTCGCCGCCAACCCGATCCCGGCCACCACCGGCGCCGCGATCCGCACATTGATGAACGCCGCCAAGAACCCGGTCAACGCCTCGATCCCGATGTTGCCCAACGAGCTGTAGCCCTGAATGGCCAACGTCCCACCCGCAGCCAGGGTCAAGAACCCGACGATCACCACCGTGCCGCCGATCATCGCCAATGTGCCCGCACCCATCGAGATCTCGGCGATCAACCGCACGATCTCCTTACGGAAATGCACCGCCGCGTGCGGCACCCCACCCAACGCGCGACCGTAGAACAACGTGTGATCACCGATACGCGACAACAACGCCACCGGCCGACCCGCATAACCAACCAACCGCGGAAACCGCGACCGCAGAATTCTGGAGGTACTCATCGCCTCCCCTAGCCCGTCGTCATCCGGATACCGACTGCCGGCACGTGCACTCTCGAACTCGACCCACGCAAAGACAATTTCTCAGATTCGAGATTTTCAATAGTCGCTAAGCGAGAACCTACGTTTTCATTAAGCTAAGCAGAGCGTACAACATTAGCTGCAGGAGACGAAGCAAAGACGGTCAGGAATTCAACAAGCGCTCACCGATGATCTGACGCTGCCGCAGCAACGCGATCTCCTGCTCCGACACTCCGACCTCCCCGAGCACCTCGTCGTTGTGCTGACCGAGTGTTGGTGACACCGAGCGGTGGTGTCGGTCTGGGCCCGGGGTGAGGTGAAACGGCCAGCCCGGGAAGCGGTGCCGTCCGGTGATCGGATGCTCGAGCTCCTGATAGAAGCTGCGAGCATCGAGTTGCTCGACGTCGTACATGCGATCAGCGCGAAGAGTTGGCTCAGCGGGAACAGCCCGCATGCGCAGCTCGTCAGCGACTTCCGCGGCAGTGCGTCCCCGGGTCCACGCGGCGAGCACATCGTCGAATGCCTCGTGGTTGTCGAGACGAGCCTGCGCGGTGACGAATCGGAGATCCGAGCCGAGCTCTGGCTGACCCACCGCTTCGGCGACTGCCACCCAGTCGGCATCGTTGCGCACCGAGATCGCGACCCACTCATCTTCGGTGGCTGTGGGGTAGACACCTTGCGCATACGTGCGGTGGCGGTTGCCTTCCCTGGCTTGCACCCGGCCCGTCAGGGAGTATTCGATGACGGGTTCGGCAGTCACCGCGGCACCGGCTTCGATCTGGGCCACTTCGATCAGCTGGCCTTCGCCCGTTCGAGCGCGATGTTCGAGGGCGGCTAGCAGAGCAACGGCCGCATGCACACCCGCGATCGGATCTGCGGGCCCCTGCAGGTTGCACGGCGGTCCGTCGGCATAGCCCGTCGTCGACGACATACCGGACAGCTGCTCGATGTTCAACGCCCAGCCCACATAGTCACGCCACGGACCCTCGAGGCCGAAGCCGGGCATCCGCACCATGATCACGTCCGGGTTGATCTCGACCAACGAGTCGTAGTCGAGACCGAAGTGTTCGACGACGCGCGGCGAGAAGTTCTCCACCACCACGTCAGCTTCTGCCGCCATCCGCCGCGCGAGCTCGCGACCGGTCTCCGAAGAGAGGTCCAGGGTGATGTCGCGCTTGTTGAGATTCGTCCCCTGCCACAGTGGTCCGCGCTCATACCAGTCGTCCCCGTCGCGCAACAACGAACCCGAGTAGCGGTGCCCGTCAGGACGCTGGATCGACTCCACCTTCACGACATCTGCCCCGAACGCGCCCAGGTAGCAGGTGAGGTAGGCGCCGGCCCAGAAAGTGCTGAGGTCGAAGACCTTCAATCCGGCGAACGGTTGCGTCACGTCTGCGGGTGGCAACGCCGAGAAGGCGCCGTCCCCGCGGTGCGAATCCGCTGCCGCCACCCCGTCCCAACCCGTTACAGGCGCGCCGAGCGCCGGCGCGGGCCGCGGCGATTCGGCCGGCGTCTTCGACAACCTGAAGGGTGGACCCGGCCTGACAAAACCCTGGGCGGCAGCATCGGTGCGAGTGTCGATGAAGAAGCCACGCTCAGCATATTGCGGGCAACTGAGGATGGATTCGCCGTCCGTCACCGGCGCCGCTGGTATCCGCAACGCCTGGCTCAACTCAACGAGGTCGGCAACGGTCATCGACTCCAGCCAGGGATTCGCCTTCTCGAAGAACTCCTCGCGCTCCGGACCACCGATCATGATTGCGATCTGATGCTCACCGAATTCCGGCAGCCCCACCATCGCGCACACGTCCAGCCAATGCTGACCGGTCAGGCAGTTGATCCCCACCCACCCGTCGGCTGCCCGCACGATGCCCAGCATGGGCGCCCCCTTGGCATTACCGGGCAGCCCCATTTTGATGAGTCGCTCGGCCAGCAACATCGGGTATGGCAGCGTCGACAGCAGCGCCTCGAACACCGAGACGTCCACCTCCACCGGTCGGCCCACCCCGCCCGCGGCGATTCGCAACGCGGTCAGCGCGCCCATGGCCGCATAGGAGCCCGCAATGTATTCGGGGATGCGGGCCCCAGCCTGCACCGGAGGCCTGCCCGGCTCCCGCTCGTTGACCCAACCCGAAGCGGCCTGCAATGTCAGCGGCGTGGTCTCCCGGTCCCGGTACGGACCGTGCTGACCGAAGTCCGAGATCCGTACCACCACCAGTCGGGGATTCAGCCTCGCCAGACTGTCCGGGTCGAGCCCCCAATCCCATCGCTGCTGCGAGCCCGGCGCAAGGTTCTCGATGAGGACGTCTGCCCCGGCCACCAGATCGTGCAGTGAATCGAGGTCCCCCTCTGACGCGAGACCGACAGTGGCACCGCGCTTCCCGGCATTGAGATACTCGAAGAGGCCACTATGGTCGATGCCGCCGGGCAGCACCGTCCCCCAACGGCGAATCGGGTCTCCTGAGGTCGGCTCGACCTTACAGACATCGGCGCCGAGATCCACCAGGAGCTTCGTGCAATAGGGGCCGGTGATCTCACTACCGACTTCGACCACCCTCAGCCCGGACAGCGGTCCACTCGGCGCCTGATGGTTCGCTCCGCAAGCTGCGCTCACGCGGGCACCCCGATCGCCTTGGGCTCCATGTACGACCGCAATCCCAACACACCGCCTTCGCGACCGATACCGCTCTGTTTGAAGCCACCGAACGGGGCGTCACCCGGAATGGTCCCGTTGATGGAGACCTGTCCGGTCCGGATCCGCCGGGCGACGTCCAGCGCCCGGTCGACGTCACCGCCCCACACAGCGCCGCCGAGCCCGTACTGGGAGTTGTTGGCGATCGAGACGGCATCGTCGACGTCGCTATAGCGGAGCACCGTCAGCACCGGTCCGAACACCTCTTCCTGAGCGATGTACGAACCGGCGGTGACACCGCTGAGGATTGTCGGCTCGAAAAAGAAGCCCTCTTTCAGATGCTTCGGCCGACCGCCGCCCGTCACCACGGTGGCACCGTCTCGTTCGGCCCGCGCTACCAACCCCTCGACCCGTTCCAGGTGTTCGCGACTGATGAGTGGGCCCATCGTCACCTCCGGGTCGGCGGGATCGCCGACCACGACGCCGTTCGCGAGCTCGACCAATCGACCCACGACGTCGTCGTGCAGGGCGTCCGGAACGAGCAGCCGGCTGTTGAGGATGCACGCTTGCCCGGCGTGCAACGTGCAACCCTCGAACAGCAAGCGCTGCAGCAGTTCCTCGTCGACCTCGGCGTCGTCGAGCAGCACCGACGCTGACTTCCCACCGCATTCCAGCAGGATGCGTTTCATGGTCTCGGCGGCGCCGGCCATCACATTGCGCCCCACTGCGGAGCTTCCCGTGAAGCTGACCATGTCCACCCGTGGGTCCACGGTCAGTGTCCGACTGGCCTCAACACTCGTGGGGGTGACCACGTTGACCACGCCGGCAGGGATGTCGGTCTCCTCGTCGATGAGCCGGGCCAGCGCCAGAGCGGCCAGCGGCGTGAGCGGCGAGGGCTTGAGCACCACGGTGTTGCCCGCCGCCAGCGCCACTCCGACCTTCATGGCGTTGAGTGTGTGCGGGAAGTTCCACGGGGTCAGAATGCTCACCACGCCCAGCGGCTCGTAACGAAGCAGCGTCCTGCCCGCCGCCCCCCAGGCATCCAACGGCGCCTCGGCCGGCTCCACGGCGAGCTCCGCGGCATGACCGACCATGAAGGCCGGGCCCTCCACGTGGATGATGCGCTCGTTTGCCGAGCAGCCCCACTCAGCTTGCGCCAACCCATTGATCTCGTCGGCGCGCGCCAGCATCGCATCGCTGAGTTGCTGGATGCATCGCGCGCGTTCCGCAGGATCCAGTCCGCTCCAACTGCCGGAGTCGAATGCCGACCTCGCCGCCGAGATCGCGTCCTGCACCTGACCAACGCTGGCATCCGGTGCGGAGGTGATCGACCTCTCCGTAGCGGGGTTGATCACGTCGTAGCGGCCTGCGTCGGGCTCGACCCAGCTGCCGTCGATGAAGAGTCCGTATGTGTCCACCAGAGGACTTGTGTCGGCCATCGAGTTCGTCGCGCCTCCCTGGTCTGCATGGGCGGTCGAGAGCGTGCGCCGCCATTCTCAGGCAGACCTACATTTTCAGACCGTGTGTACACCCATCGACACTCGGGAGTCAACGCGAGGACAGCTGAACTGCATAAATGTCAATTGACACGTTGATATGTCGTACGGTAGACACAGACCCTGCCGGACACATTAGCCCGATATGTCCGATCTGCCTGATGACAAGCGGAAGGCCCGAGGTGCCGACAACCACAGTCCCCCTCCACTCACCGGATTTCTACGCCGGCAACCCCTACCCGGCATACGCAGAACTTCGCCATTCGACTCCTGTGGTGTGGAACGAAACCACCGAATTCTGGGCTCTGCTCAAGTACGAGGACGTCCGCTACGTGTCCGGGCATCCGCTGCTGTTCTCGTCGACCAAGGGGATCACCATCCCCGACCCCTCCGAGCCTGAGCCCATCCAAGAGGGGAACCTGATCTTCACCGATCCACCCCGGCACCGACAGCTGCGCAAGCTGATCAACGCCGGCTTCACCCGGCGCCAGGTGACATTGCTGGAGCCCAAGGTGCGGGAGATTGTCAAGGGCATCGTCGACGATGTCGACCCGAACCGTGTTTACGAGTTCGCCGACGAGATCGCCGCTCCTCTGCCGACCCGGATGATCGCCGAGATGCTCGGCGCCCCGCCCGAGGACTGGGAAAAGTTCCGGACGTGGTCGGATGCGGCTGTCGGCACCGCGGATCCAGACATCGAGATGGACCATCTGGTCGCGCTCGGCGAGCTGTACGAGTACTTCACCGAGCTCATCACACTACGCAGAACCGGCAAGGTGTCAGGGCAGGACGACCTTTTGTCCATCCTGGCCGCGGCGGAGGTCGACGGTGAGCGCCTCACCGACCAGGACCTGCTCAACTTCTCCTTCCTGCTGCTCGTCGCCGGCAATGAGACCACCCGCAATCTCATCGCGCTCGGCACTCTCGCGCTGCTCGAGAATCCTGATCAATTCGCGCTCTTACGCGCGAACCCCGAGCTGATGCCGAGCGCGGTCGAGGAGATGTTGCGCTTCACCAGCCCGGTCACCCACATGGCACGGCAGGCCACCCAAGACGTCGAGATCCGCGGTCAGCAGATCAGAGCGGGCGACACGGTCGTGATGCTGTACGGCTCCGCCAATCGCGACGAGGAGATCTTCGGGCCCACCAGCGAATCATTCGACATCACGCGAAATCCCAACCCACACATCGCCTTCGGAGCAGGAGAACACGCCTGCCTCGGAGCCCAGCTGGCACGGCTGGAAGCCAGGATCATGTTCGAGGTGCTCTTGGGTACCTATCCGACTATCGAACTGACCGGAGACGTCACCCGCTTACGCGCCACGATGGTGCCAGGTGTCAAACGTATGCCGGTACGACTGGGAGCGAGTATCTGATGGACTTCGACTACACGCCGGACCAGGTCCAGTTACGCAAGGATTATCGCGAACGCCTCGAGGCGGTCATGACCCCCGAACGGCGCGCTGCGGTGGCCGGACTGACGGAAGGCGGCGCCGCCATCACCGAGGTGCGCCGTGCGCTGGGCGCAGCCGGTCTGCTCGGGGTCGCGTGGCCGACTGAGTACGGCGGCCACGGGCTGAGTGCGATGGAGCAGTACATCTTCGGCGAGGAAGCCCGACGAGTGAATGCGCCGCTGCCGATGATCACGCTGAACACCGTGGGCCCGACATTGATCCAGTTCGGGACCGACGAGCAGAAGGACACCTTCCTGCCCGCCATCTTGAAAGGCGAGATCGACTTCGCCATCGGATATTCCGAGCCCGGCGCCGGTAGTGACCTTGCGTCGTTACGGACTACCGCGGTTAGGGACGGCGACGAGTTCGTCATCAACGGCTCGAAGATGTACACCAGCGGCGCGGAGTTCGCCGACTACGTCTGGCTGGCTGCCCGCACCGACCCGGACGCCAAGAAACACAAGGGCATCACGCTGTTCATCGTGCCGACCAGTGACCCGGGCTTCTCGTGGAAGCCGCTGCACACCATGCCCGGTGTGACGACGTATTACACGTTCTACGACGACATCCGGGTTCCCGCCAGCTCGATCGTACTGGGCGAGAACGAAGGCTGGAAACTCGTCACCAACCAGCTCAACCTGGAACGGGCGGCACTCGGCAACCTCGGCGCACTCGAACCGTTGTTCCAGAAGACTCTGGAGTGGGCCCGCGAGACGCCGCTGGACGACGGGAAGGTGATCGATCAACCCTGGGTGCAGCAGGCCCTGGCTCGAGTCGAAGCCCAGGTCTCCGCGTACCGGCTGCTCAACCTGCGCGTGAACGCCAACATGGGCTCCAGCGCCCTCGGCATGGCCGAGGCCTCTGCTGCAAAGGTTTTCGGCACCGAGCTCACTCAGCAGGTGGCTCGCGAGCTGCTCGACGTGGTCGGTCATGCAGCTGTACGTAAAGACGACACCGCCCCGCTCGCAGGCGAACTCGAGGCCGCCTACCGATTGGCGGTCATCAACACGTTCGGCGGCGGAGCGAACGAGCTCCAACGCGACATCATCGCGATGGCCGGTCTCGGGATGCCACGGGCACCTCGCGACATGCGGGCGTCCTGAAGTGAACCCTCCACCTAGGAAAAGGACGGACAAGTGACCGAGGTCGACAAGGACGAACTCCGCCGGCGACTCGACGCGCTCATCGGCCAGCCGATCAGCTCGGGGCAACCGGTGACGTCCCCGGATCCGGTGAACGTGCCGATGATCCGGCACTGGGCGTACGCACTCAGTGACTTCAATCCCGCGTATCTCGATGAGGATTTCGCCAAGAAGTCCCGGTACGGCGGCATCGTGTCGCCGCCGGTCATGCTGCAGTCCTGGACGATGGCGCCGCCCAAGCTCGAGGGCATCCACGAGCGTGGCGGTGTTCCCGTGGAACTGGGTGAGAATCCACTGCAGTTCCTCGCAGACGCCGGCTACACCGGCATCGTCGCCACCAACTCCGAGTTCGAGGTCGAGCGGTACCCGCGCGTTGGTGACGACATCACGGCCGAAACCGTTTTCGAGACCATCTCAGATGAGAAGAAGACCGCCATGGGAACGGGCTTCTTCGTCACCTGGCTCACGACGTACTGCAACCAAGACGGGGAAGTGATCGGAAGGCAGAGGTTCCGGACGTTGCGATTCAAGAAGGCGGGCTGAGATGGCACAGCGGCTCGCCCCGTCGATCAGCCCGGATACGGAGTTCTTCTGGTCGGGACTCAAAGTCGGTGAACTGCGCATCCAGCGGTGCACGAAGTGCAAGACGCTGCGCGTCCCGCCTCGGCCGATGTGTGGCGTCTGCCAATCACTCGACTGGGACTACGTCGTGTCGGCCGGACGCGGCACGGTGTACAGCTTCATCATGCCCCAGTACCCGCCGCTTCCATTCCTGCAATATCCGTACGTCGTCGCGCTGATCGACCTCGACGAAGGTGTGCGCGTCGTCTCCAACCTGTGTGACGTCGAGCCCGGCGACATCGAAACAGGCATGCCCGTCGAGGTCTTCTACGAGACCTTCGAAGCACTTCCCAGTGGCGACGAACTGGTTCTGCACCAGTTCCGGCCCGTGAGCTGAACCGAGGCGGAACACGATATGGACTTTTCCTTCAACGAAGAACAAGAAACAGTCGGAAAGGTGGCGCGGCAGCTCTTCGAAGCCCGCGCCACTCCCGAGCGCCTCACCGAGCTCGAGTCCGGCGACCTGCGTCACGACCCGGAGTTGTGGAGTGAACTCGCATCGTCGGACCTGCTCGGGATTGCGCTACCCGAAGCCGTCGGCGGCAGCGGAGGTGGATTCCTCGAACTGGGTGTACTGCTTTCCGAGGTGGGGTGGAGCGTCGCCCCGGTACCGGTGTACGCGACATTGGTTCTCGGCGCCGACCCGATTGCGAGGCACGGGGATGCGGACCTGCAGCAGCAGTATCTGCCCGGGGTCATCGACGGCAGCGTCATCCTGACGGCTGCACTCGCCGAGCCGGGCAACTCCGACCCGGCTGCGCCTCGAAGCACGACTGCGCGCCAGAAGAACGACACCTGGCTTGTCGACGGCGTCAAGGACATGGTTCCTGCTGCACAACTGGCCAACGCGATCGTCGTCTCCGCTGTCGCCGACGACGGACCAGGTCTGTTCGTTGTCGACGCCGCTGCCGCCGAGGTCGTCATCGCGCCGGTACCGACCACCGACAGCCAGCCCTACGCACAAGTGACCTTGACGAATGCACCCGCTCGGCGGCTGCGCGGCGACGGCGACATCGTCGGTTCTCTGTACACCCGGGCGGTCGTGGGACTGTGCGCCATCCAGGTCGGCGTCACCGAGCGGGCGCTGCGCATCGCCGCGTCCTATACGGCCGAACGCGAACAGTTCGGCCGGCCGATCGGATCCTTCCAGGCCGTGCAGCAGCGTATGGCGGATGCCTTCATCGACACCGAGGCGATCCGATGGACGACCTGGCACGCCGCATGGCTGATCGCCGAGGGCAGGCCCGCAGCGCGGGATGCGTCCATCGCCAAGTTCTGGGCCGCAGAAGCCGGCGCGCGCGTGGTCGCCACCGCGCAGCAGGTACACGGTGGGATGGGTATCGACATCACCTATCCCGTGTCCCGGTACTACCTGTGGGCCAAGGACATCGAACTCGCGCTCGGAACCGCCTCCCAGCAGCTCGCCCGGCTCGGCACCGCATATCCGGAAGGACGCAGATGACCTCCACCACAACACGAACGACAACACTGGCGTACAACGACATCAACGTCGGTGACGAGATCACGCCCATGGACGTCCCCGTCACGACCACGTTGATCGTCGCCGGCGCTATCGCGTCGAGGGACTACATGCCGGTGCACCACGACCGCGACTTCGCGACCGGCCAGGGTTCGCCGGACATCTTTCTCAACATCCTCACCACGAACGGACTGTGCGTGAAGTTCCTGCACGACTGGGCCGGTCCCGAGGCCATGGTGAAGAAGCTGTCGATTCGCCTCGGCGTACCCGCTTTTCCCAACGACCCGCTGCATTTCACCGGCGGCGTGAGTGGCAAGTCGGTGTCGGGCAATGAGGGCCTCGTCGAGGTGACCCTGAAGGGAAGCAACAAACTCGGCGACCACGTCACCGGAACTGCGATCCTCAGCCTGCTCAACGGGGTTCAAGCGTGAGCGACGGCATCGGCGGGCGGGCCGCGCTG
>Ga0208328_1000520_pt1 | contig 17198 bp, 16 predicted proteins | sample DeeseametaMP2633_FD_184170 | JGI IMG/M metagenome (GOLD analysis project Ga0208328, IMG submission 184170) | Marine microbial communities from the Deep Atlantic Ocean - MP2633 (SPAdes) | ecosystem: Environmental > Aquatic > Marine > Unclassified | place: Northeast of Antigua and Barbuda, North... | reverse complement strand
CCGGCCTCGTAGGTGTCCTCGATGGCGTAGTCGTGTCGCGCCTTCTTGTTCTGCGCGATCATCTTCTGCCCCTGCTCCCTGGCCATCCCGCCATTCTCGCAGGGACGCTCAAGAGGTTTGGTCTCGACGCCCGCTCGCTGGCGCTCGCTGCTCGACCAGCACCTACAGCCAGTTCATCGGGTCCACGGCCTTGCCGGCCACCAGGACGGTGAAGTGCAGGTGGCAGCCGGTGGACCAGCCGGTCGAGCCGACCGTGCCGACGACGGCGCCGCGGGCTACCCGGTCGCCGACGTCGTACCGGTAGCCGTAGGCGTGGTTGTAGACGACCGTCAGCGACTTGCCGTTGACGCGCCCCAGCGAGAGGTAGAGCCGGTTGCCGTAGACCTCGGAGTAGTACTTCGCGATCACGGTGCCGGTGCCCGAGGCCTTGAGGGGCTCGCGGCAGGCGACGCCAAAGTCGGTGCCGTCGTGCATGCCCCAGTACTTGTAGATCGGGTGGGTCCGGTAACCGAAGGAGGAGGTGACCGGACCGGCGACGGGGCGCTGCAGGAAGCCGGAGGGCTGCGCGCTGATCGAGCTGCCCCGCGAGGCACGGGCGGCGGCCAGGATGCGCTGCTTGATCCGCGCCTCCTGCTTCTTGAGCCGGTTCAGCGCCTTGCGGTCCTTCAGCTTCGCCGCGAACGCCGCGCGGCGGGCATCGGCGCGGGTGGCGGCCAGATCCCGCACGTCGTCGCGCCGGGAGACGGCCTGCGCGGTGAGCCGACGGATCTTCTCCAGGTGCTGGGCGGCCTTGCGCCGGTCGACGGCGACCTCCTGCTTGGCCGTCTGCACCTCGGTCTCACGGGTCTGCAGCACCAGCTCGGCGGCCTCGAGGTCGTCGTACATCCCGGTCTCGCGGCTCATGATCGCGCCGGTGGCCGTCTGCTGACGGGTGAGGTCCTCGGTGGAGCGGGTGCGCAGCAGGCTGGTGATCGTGGCGAGCTCGGGGCTGCCCTGCATGTAGGACTCGGCGACCCGGTCGCGCACGACCCGGCGCTGCTCGGCCAGGGCCTCCTGGCCGGCCTCGAGGTCGATGCGGGCCTGCTCGAGCCGCTCCTCGGCCTGCTGCAGCTTCTCGGCCATCCGCTCGTCGCGGGTACGGGCGGACTCCAGCCGGACGCGGACCCGGCTGAGCCGGCCCTTCGCGCGGTCGAGGTCCGCGCGTGCGGCCTCCGCCTTGGCCAGCGCCTTGCGGGCGGCCGCGCTGGAGTACTCCAGGTCCTCCGCCGCGCCGTGGATCTTCTTCTGGACCTTCTTCTGCTGGTCCTTCAGGTCGTCCGCGGCGAGCGAGAATGGGGAGGTGGGAACGGACATGGCGCCCAGCGCCAGGGCACCGGCCGCTGCGGCCGCTGCCAGGCGCTGACGGGAGGCGCTGGGGAAGAAGCGCACCGTGGTCTGCCTTCGAGCTTCGGGGAAGAGGTGGGACTGCCCCTCGACGGTACGGCCCTCGGCTCAGACTTTGACGTATTTGCGGGTCAGCAGGAGTGTCGGGACCAGCGTGATGACCGGGCCGGCGATCCCGACCACGCTGATGGCGTAGGCCAGGTCGGCCCAGTCGACGAGCGGGAACACGGTGAACCCGGAGTAGCGCTCGACCACCACGAACTGCTGGAAGGCCACCAGGGATCCGGCCGCGAGCGCGACACCGATGACCGCGGTGACCAGCGCCTCGAGGAGGAACGGCAGCGCGATGTAGAGCGTCGAGGCACCCACCAGCCGCATGATGCCGATCTCCTTGCGTCGCGCGAAGGCCGCGAGCCGGATGGTGTTGGCCACCAGCAGCAGCGCCGCCAGCCCCAGCACCCCGGCGACGATGAGGGCGGCGCGCTGCAGCCAGTCCACGATGCCGGTGATCTGCCCGACGGTCTCGCGCTGGTCGACCAGGCGGGCGACGCCGTCGAGGCCCACCACCGCGCTGGTGATGCCCTCGAACTCGCGCGGGTCCTTCAGCGTGATCCAGATCGACTCCGGCAGGTCCTCCGGACGCAGGATCGCGTTGGGCCCCTCGAAGCGGTCGGCCTCCTCGGGGCCGTAGAGCTCCTTGGTCTTCTCGAAGGCGGTCTCCTGGGACTCGAAGCGGTAGCCCGCGACCTCGGGGCTGGCCTCGACGACCTTCACGATCGCCTTCTTCTGCGCGTCGGTGACCTCACCGAGGCAGTCGGGGTTGTTGTCGTTCTTGCGGCACAGGTAGGCCGTGATCTCCAGCTCGCTGCCGAGCTGGTCGTTGATGTGGTCGGTCTGCTTGTTCAGCAGCGCACCGAAGCCGACGAGGCTCAGCGACACGAACAGCGTCAGCACCACCGCGAGGTGCATCGAGGTGTTGCGACGCAGCCCCTGGCCGAGGTTGGAGAGGACGTAGCGCATGGAGGGCGGGAGCTCCTGGGTCTGGGCGGGTGCTGGTGGTCCGGGTGGGGGTCTCTCGACCGTGGGTCAGTGCGAGAAGCCGTAGACGCCGCGGGCCTCGTCGCGCACGACGCGGCCGTGGTCGAGCTCGATGACGCGCTTGCGCATCTGGTCGACGATGCCGTGGTCGTGGGTGGCCATCACGACGGTCGTGCCGGTCCGGTTGATGCGGTCCAGCAGCTTCATGATCCCCACCGACGTGGCGGGGTCGAGGTTGCCGGTGGGCTCGTCGGCGATGAGGATCATCGGCCGTCCGACGTACGCCCGGGCGATCGCGACGCGCTGCTGCTCGCCACCGGAGAGCTCGTCGGGCAGCCGGTCGGCGCGGTCCTCGAGCCCGACAAGCTCCAGCGTCTCGGGCACCAGCCGCTTGATCTCGCGCGGCGACTTGCCGGTGACCTGGAGCGCGAAGGCGACGTTCTCGGCGACCGTCTTGGACTGCAGCAGCCGGAAGTCCTGGAAGACGGTGCCGATCTGGCGGCGCAGCCGGGGGACCTTCCAGCCGGCGAGCCGGTTGATCTCCTTGCCGGCCACGTAGACGCGTCCGGAGGTCGCGCGGTACTCCCGCAGCACCAGCCGCAGCGCCGTGGACTTCCCGGAGCCGGACGCGCCGACGAGGAAGACGAACTCGCCCTTCTCGACGTCGACCGACACCTCGTCCAGCGCCGGGGCCCCGGCGCCGGGGTAGGTCTTGGTGACCTTCTCGAAGCGAATCACCCGAGCGAGACTACGGGCTCGCCCCAGCCGCACCCGGCTCCCCGGCCGCGTCTGCTCCGTCACGTCGCGTCCAGGGCCACTCCGGGGCCGTCCCAGGACCGCTCCGGGGCCGCTTCCGGGCCACCTGAGCGCTTCTGGTGCACAGTTCGTCCACACCCGGGGAACGTTTGGGTCAGGGCTGTTCCACTGCTTCCCCACATCGTCCTTCACTGCAGGGGTGCACCTCCGGAACCTCGTCCCCGTCGGGACCCTGCTGAGCCTGGCCCTCGCGCCGCTCGCGGCCGCCTCGACGACGTCGTCGGCTCCGGACCCGACCCGCACCACGACGTACGACGCCCGCGGCTGGACCCTCGAGCAGCCGGTCGACGCGGTGCTGAGCGACCTGGCCGGCCTCGTCCCCCGCGCGGTCGGGGGGCGTGCGGCGCTGCGGGCCGTGGGCGACCGTCTGGGGGCCGTCGCCCGGCTCAACGGCCGCACGCCGCAGGAGCTGCGACGGCTGCTGCTGGAGGACGACATGCTCGTGCTGACCCCGTCGGGGCGGATCGCCTACGAGGACCGGCTCGTCGACCCGCCCGTCGACCAGGCCGGCCAGCCGGCCGGCCGGGAGCACGCGACCGGCGAGGACGAGACGGGCACGGACCCTCCGCCGACCAGCGACGAGGCGGTGTACCCCACCTCGCAGACCTTCGAGCTGCACAGTCGCCCGGGCGCTGACCGGACGATCTTCCTGGACTTCGACGGCACCACCTCGATCGGGAGCCGGTGGCACACCGACGCGACCGCCGTCGCCCCGTTCTCCCTCGACGACGACCCGGCCTTCAGCGCACGCGAGCACACGGTGGCCCAGCAGGTGTGGCTGCGGGTCGCGGAGGACTTCGCCCCCTTCGACGTCGACGTCACCACCGAGGACCCGGGCCGCGCCGCGCTCGCCCGCCACGGCACCGACGACCGGGTGTTCGGCACCCGGGTCCAGATCACCAGCGACGTGCCGGTCCAAGCCGACCTGTGCAGCAGCCGCTACTGCACCGGCGTGGCGTTCGTCGGGGTCTTCGACGAGCCCGGCGACCACGAGGAGCTGCAGCCGGCGTGGGTGTTCACCGCCTACTACAACGACGCCTCCACCATCGCCGGGACGGTGAGCCACGAGGTGGGCCACACCCTGGGCCTGGACCACGACGACAAGGCCGGTGACGACGTCACGGGCTACTACCCCGGGCACGCGAACTGGACCCCCATCATGGGCTCCGGGCCGGGCCCCGTCAGCCAGTGGAGCGACGGCGCGTTCGAGGGCTCGCGCAACACCCAGGACGACCTCGCCCTGATGGTCGACGGCGACCCCGACACCCGCGAGGGCGGCCTGTCGCTGGTGCCCGACGAGGCGGGCGGCACCATCGCCTCGGCCGCCTCCTTCGTGCCGATCTCGGGCGGGCTGGTCACCCACCGCCGCGACGTGGACGTCTACGCACTGGGCACCTGCTCGGGCGAGGTCACGGTGCGCGCCGCACCGGCCCGGGTCAGCCCCAACCTCGACATCGAGCTCCAGGTCCGCGACGCCTCCGGCGCCGTGCTCGGTCGCGACGACCCGCCCTCCACGACGGGTGACGGCGTGACGGCCGACGGGATGGGGGCCACCGTGCGCGTCGAGGCCGAGGGCGAGCTCTACGCCCGCGTGGACGGCGTGGGGACGGGCGAGCCCACCACGGCGTACGACGACTACGGCAGCCTGGGCCGCTACACCCTCTCCGTGAGCGGGTGCGACGGCGCCCCCGGCATGCGGACGACCGTGCCGGACCGCCCCACGGTGCACAAGGCCAGGCCCGGGCGGCGGGGCGGACAGCGCACGGCCCGGATCGTGTGGCGGGCACCCGCGACCGACGGCGGCGCCCCCGTCACCGGCTACGTCGTCCTCGCCCGCAAGATGCGCGGCAGCGAGCCGCTCGCCCGGTCCAGGGGCTCGAAGGTGCTACGCCCGGGGCCGACCCGGACGGTGCTGCGGCTGCCCCGGGGCCGCTGGGCCTTCCAGGTCGTCGCCGTCAACGAGCAGGGGCGCAGCAAGCCGTCGAAGCGCTCGCGTGCGATCAGGCCCAGGTGAAGACCTCGTGAAGCGGGCCCGGCGCGCTGCGGCCGTCGATAGCCTGGGGGCCGCGCGCCCCGGCTCCGACGGGCGCGCACGCTGCTCGAAGGGAACACCGATGTCGCCGTCAGGCTCGAGGGTCGCCCGGGGCGCCCTGTCCACCGCGCTGCTCAGCACCGTCCTGGCGCTCGGCGTCAGCGGTGCACCCTCGATCTCGGCCCCCGCGCCCAGCGGTCCGAGCACGACCCGGCCCGGCGCGCCCGACCTGCTGCCGCGCACCGTCGCCGGCCGAGAGGCGCTGCGGGTGGTGGGCGACGACCTCGCCGCGGTGGCCGAGTTGAACGGCCGCTCCCCCGCCGAGCTGCGCTCGATGCTCCTCGAGGAGCCGAGCCTCGTCCTCACCCCGGCCGGACGCCTCGCCTACCGCGATGTGCTCGCCGACCGCTCGGACCCCAGCAGCAACCCGGCCCGGGCGAGCTTCCCGCAGTCCCAGACCTTCTCGCTGCACAGCCGCCCGGGGAGCCAGCGCACGATCTTCCTCGACTTCGACGGCGCCACCTCGTTCGGCTCCTACTGGAGCACGAGCACCGGCACCGTCGACGGCTTCTCCTTGGACGACGACCCCGGCTTCAACGCCGCCGAGCACGCGGTCATCCAGGAGGTGTGGCAGCGGGTCGCGGAGGACTACGCCCCCTTCGACGTCGACGTCACCACCGAGGACCCCGGCCAGGCCGCCATCACCCGCAGCGGCACCGGCGACCAGGTCTACGGGGCTCGCGCCCAGATCACCGGTGACGTGCAGGCGCACGCCGACCTGTGCGGGCGCGATGACGGCGCCCAGTACTGCACCGGCATCGCCTACATCGGGGTCTTCGACGAGCCCCGCGAGCACGCGCAGCTGCAGCCGGCGTGGGCCTTCACGGCGTACTTCGACGACGCCGCCTCCATCGCCGAGACCGTCAGCCACGAGGTCGGCCACAACCTCGGACTCGACCACCACGGCAGGGGCGGCGACGACTACTACGCGGGCCACGCCAACTGGGCCCCGATCATGGGGTCGGGCCTGAAGCCGGTCATCCAGTGGAGCGACGGGTCCTACTCCAACGCGACCCGTCCCGGCCAGGACGACCTGGCGCTGATCACCGACACCAACCCCAACACCTTCGCCGGCGGGCTCTCGCTCGTCGCAGACGAGGCGGGCAGCACCGTGGCGACGGCCGCCTCGAGCGTCCCGAGCGCCGGGGCGCTGATCACCTCACGCGCCGACAAGGACGTCTTCGCCCTGGGCACGTGCACGGGGCCGGTCGCGGTCACCGCCTCGGCGGCCCCGGTCAGCCCCAACCTCGACATCTCGCTGGACCTGCTGGACGCCAGCGGGAACGTCCTCGACACCGACGACCCGGCCTCCGACTTCGGCGACGGCAGCACCGCCGGCGGCATGGGCGCCGCGGTCTCGATCACCGAGGGTGCGGGTCGCTCGTTGTTCGTGCGGGTCGACGGCGTCGGCACCGGCAGCGTCAACACGGGGTACGACGACTACGGCTCGATCGGGCAGTACACGCTCGACGTCACCTGCTCGGGCGGCACCACGGCCGACGTGCCCGGCCAGGTCACCGGCCTGTCCGCGAGCTCCTCCGCCCCGACGTCGGCGACCGCCACCTGGTCCGAGCCCGCCGACGACGGCGGCCCGAGCATCACCGGCTACCGCGTCAGTCTCGCCGGTGGCGGCAGCACGCTGGTCTCCGCCGACACCACCAGCCACACCTTCACCGGCCTCTCCCCCGAGACGACCTACACCGTGCAGGTCGCGGCGGTGAACGGCGAGGGCGACGGGCCGACCTCCAGCACCCAGGTCACCACGCAGGCCGACGAGGTCGTCGAGCCCACTGACCCGCTGGCCGGTCCGAAGATCAAGAAGGGCTCCTACAACCGCAAGGGCACCAAGCTCACGCTGAAGTGGGCGCCCGTAGACGACGCCGCCGGCTACGTCGTGGTCTTCACCAAGCGCAACGGGCGGGTGACCGACTCCTTCGACCAGGGCCAGAGGACCAAGGGCCGCATCGCGATGCGGAAGGTCTCGAAGAAGGCGCGGTTCGTGCTGATGGTGGCCTACGACCTCGAGGGCAGCATCGGCGACATCGGGAAGCGCTGGCGGCTCTGAGCCGACCGGCCCAGCGGCGTACCTGCGGGGCCGGGCCCGACCTGACCGGACGACCCCGTCAGGCGTCGGCCTTCTCCGCACCGCGGCGCCAGCGGATGCCGGCCTCGAGGAACCCGTCGATCTCGCCGTCGAAGACCGGCTGCGGGTTGCCGGTCTCGTAGCCGGTGCGCAGGTCCTTGACGATCTGGTACGGGTTCAGGACGTAGTTGCGCATCTGGTCGCCCCAGCTGGCGGCGACGTCGCCCTTGAGGTCCTTCTTGAGCGCGGCCTCCTCGGCCTTCTTCTTCGCCAGCAGCTTGGCCTTGAGGACGATCATCGCCGCGGCCTTGTTCTGCAGCTGGCTCTTCTCGTTCTGGCAGGAGACCACGATGCCCGTGGGGATGTGCGTGAGTCGGACCGCGGAGTCGGTGGTGTTGACCGACTGGCCGCCGGGGCCGCCGGAGCGGAAGACGTCGGTGCGGACCTCGTTCTCGTCGATCTCGATCTCGTCGGTCTGCTCCAGCTGGGGCACGACCTCGACGGCGGCGAAGGAGGTCTGACGACGGCCCTGGTTGTCGAACGGGCTGATCCGCACCAGGCGGTGGGTGCCGACCTCGACCGAGAGGGTGCCGTAGGCGTAGGGCGCGTGGATCGCGAACTCGGCCGACTTGATGCCGGCTTCCTCGGCGTAGGAGACGTCGTAGACCTCGACGGGGTACTTGTTGCGCTCGGCCCAGCGGGTGTACATCCGCATCAGCATCTCGGCGAAGTCGGCGGCGTCGACGCCACCGGCACCGGAGCGGATCGTCACGATCGCCTCACGGGAGTCGTACTCACCCGAGAGCAGGGTGCGGACCTCGAGGCTCTCGACGGCGGCCTTGATCTTGCCCAGCTCGCGCTCGGCCTCGGCCAACGAGTCCGCGTCGCCCTCCTCCTGACCGAGCTCGACCAGGATGCCGAGGTCCTCGATGCGGCCACTCAGCGCCTCGAACCGCTCGACCTGGCCCTGCAGGTCGGAGAGCCGGCCGGTGACGCGGGTCGCGTTGGCCTGGTCGTCCCACAGGTCGGGCGCCGCCACCTGCTCACCGAGGTCGGCGATCTCGGACTTCATCGCCTCCAGGTCGAGCACCTGCTCGATGGTGCGCATGGTCGCCTGGAGCTGCTTGATCTCGACGTCGTAATCGGGGCCTGCCACAAAGGGCAACACTACGGCCCCGGCGTACGCCGGACCTACTCGCGTCCCGAGCGTCCGCTCCGCCGTCCGCGGCGGGTCACTTCCGGCCGAAGACCTGCGCGAGGTACCAGGTGCCGTCCTCGCTCTGCTTGGCACCGACGCCCAGCATGGTGAAGGAGCCGTCGAGGATGTTCTCGCGGTGACCCTCGGAGTCCATCCAGGCGTCCAGGACGCCCTGGGGTGCGGTGAAGCCGTAGGCGACGTTCTCCCCCACGCCGGACAGGTCGCACTTCTTCAGGATCGGCGTCAGGGCCTGGTGGAACATCCGCTCCTGGCGCGCCATCCGTCGGGCCTGCTTCTTCGCGAACCGCTTGACGCACTTGCGCTTGGCGAGCTTGTCCTCGTCGTGCTGCTCGCGGATCTCGTTCGTCAGCCGGTGGATGCCGTTCTGGAAGTTCGAGGCGGTGCGGGCGCTCGCGGGAGCGGCGCCCAGGCCGACCGCCAGCAGCGGCAGGACCAGGAGGACGGTGAGGAGACCCGAGAGGTGACGCATGTCCTCCACGGTAGGAATGACGCGCCGAGGATTCCGAGCTCTCGGCGGATTCTTTACGTCGCCGCGACCAGCTGAGTCGGGTGCTCAGGCGGGGCGGGCGACCACCACGACGTTGCTGAGGTACGACGCCCCGTCCCAGTCCTCGCAGGTCAGCAGCACCAGCCGGGGCGGGCCGTCCTGGGCGAAGACCTGCTCCGCGCGGCGAGCCAGCTCGCCCTTGCCGAGGACCCGGACGGACTCGACCACCCAGCGGGTGCGGCTGCCCTCCGAGGAGACGACCACCCGGTCACCGGGCTCGAGCGTCTCCAGGTCGTCGAGCGCTCCCCCGCCGGTGTGCACGGTGTGGCCGGCCACCAGGGCCCGACCGCGCTCGCCGGGCGCAGCGCCCTCGCCCCACCAACCGACCCGCTGAGGGTCGGCCGGCGGGACGAGCACGTCGCGGCGGGTGCCCACCGCGTCGATCGGTGCGTCGACGTCGAGCGCGGGGATGCTCAGCCGGGTGGGGTCACCCGGCCTGGAGCGCAGGCTCCTGGCCGGCGGCGGCGTCGGGCCCGCCGGGCCGGAGCCCGCCCTGGCCCCGGAGGTGCTGGTCGGGGCCGGGTCGTTCGCGGACCGGTCCGAGGACGAGCCCGGCTGCTGCCACCACCAGACGAGACCGAGGGCGACGAGCGACACGGCGACCAGGCCCAGCGCTGCCGAGAGCCAGGACCGGCCCGGGCTGCCGGTGTCGCCCCGCACGCTGCCCCCCACGCTGCCCCCCTCGCTGCTCGGCCTCAGCGGCCGGCACGGCGGGTCACCACGGCGGCCGCACCGGCGGCCAGGCCGAGGGCGAGGACGAGCAGTGCCCACGGGGAGCGGGCGAGGTCACCGGCACGCTCCAGCGCCGAGCCCTCGGCACCGGCGTCCACACCGGTCGGGACGGTCGAGCCGTCGGCGCCGGTCGCGGCGGCGTCGGCGTCGCTGCTGCTGTCGACCGAGAGGCTGGTGCCGAGCACGCCGCTGTCCTGGCCGTCCTCACGGTCGGTGCCGTTGTCGTCGGCGTCCTGCGAGGTGCCGGCCACACCGGACTCGTCGGACTCGTTGCCGCCGTCGGTGCCGGAGTCGCCGGTCGTGGAGTCCTCGTCGGCCGTGCCGGCGGTGTCGCACTCCTCGACCCAGAAGACCTTGGTCTTGGTGTCGTTGCCCTTGCTGTGCGGCGTCGCCACGGTCAGCTTCACGTGGTAGCCCTGCTTCGGGTGCGGCTCACCGTCGAAGGAGAGCGTGTAGGTCTCCCGCCCGTCGAGGCCGGTCTCGGTGCCGGCGCCGGTCGCGCTGTCGCCGCCCACGAAGACCTCGGCGGGGCCGTCGACCGAGAGCCCCACGTCGGTGGTGGGGGCGTGCATGGCGAAGGACACCTGCGAGACCACGTCGTCGCCCTCGTCGAAGCCGTACCACTCGACCTGGAACGTGCAGCCCGGGTGCGGGGTGTTGTTGGGGATCCGGTCCATCTCGCCGTACGGCGCGATCTTGACGGTGCCGTTGTTGCCGGCCGGGTCCTGGCTCTTGCCCTTGCCCTTGCCCTTGCCGCTGCCCTTGCCGCTGCTCTTGCCCTTGGCCTTGGCCTCGCTCTGGCCCTTGGCCTTGCCGTTCGGCTGGCCGGCGTCGGCGTCGGCGTTCCCACTCGTGCCCTGCGCCTTGCCCTTGGTCTTCGCCTTGGACTTGTCCTTGGACTTGCCCTTCGCCGTGCCGTTCGCCTTGCCGGCGGAGCTGTCAGCCTGCGAGGTGCCGGCCTTGCCCTGGCCGTTCCCCTGGCCGTTCCCCTGGCCGCCGGCGAGGGCCGCGACCGGGGCGGTGAGGACGAGCGCCGACGCCAGGGTGGCGGCGGCGAGAGGGCGCGCGAGGACGCGTCGAGACATGGGGGATCTCCTGGGGGATCGGGACTCGGGACGTGGCCCGGTGGCCACAGCGACGGCGCCCGGTGGCGCAGCGTCGCGTGCTCCTGGTGTCCCCCACCCCGGACCCGGCCAACCACCCGGTCGGGTAAGACGCCTCACTAGACCGCCGTCTGACCCCGCTGCTGGTCGCGCTGCTCGTCCTCGTCCTCCTGCTGCTGGGCCCACTGCGCGCGTCGGCACTCGAGCCGGCTCATGACCGGTCCCGCGGTGGCCCCGTGGACCACCACCGACAGCACGATCGTCAGGCCGACGGTCGACCACAGCCAGCCGGACCGGAAGTCGGCGACGTCGGCCCCCGCGTAGGCCAGGTAGTACAGCGACCCGACGCCTCGCACGCCGAAGAAGGCGGTCGCGACCCGCTCGCGCCGGGTGAGCGTCCCGGGCCCGTCGGTCGGTGCCCGGACGGCGAGCGCCACCCAGGCCGCCGCCGGACGGATCAGACCGACCACCGCGACCGCCACGGCCACCGAGCGCCAGTCGAGGTCCTCCAGGAGACCCCGGGTCAGCGCGATGCCGAGCGCCAGGAGCACGAAGAGGGTCAACAGCCTCTCGAGGCGCTCCACCACCTGGTGCATGTCTCGGTGGTAGCTGTGCCGCCGCTCGGCCGCGCGGAAGGTCATGGCGCAGGCGAAGACCGCAAGGAACCCGTAGCCCTGGGCGACCTCGCCGACGCCGTACGCCGTGAACAGCGCCGCCACGGCGAGCAGGGGTTCCCCGCGCTCGGCCACGCGCAGCGCCGGGTTGTCGGTACGGAAGGCGACCCTGGCGAGCAGGTGGCCCACGAGCATGCCCGCGGCGACCCCGATGGCGGTCTTCCCGAGCAGCTCCCACGCGACCCAGCGCGCACCCCAGTCGGAGACCGCGCCCTCGGTGGCGAGCAGGATCGCGGCGTACACGAACGGGAAGGCCAGCCCGTCGTTGAGGCCGGCCTCGGAGGTGAGCGCGAAGCGCACCTCGTCGTCCTCGGTCTCCGACTCCACGTCCTCCTCGTCGTCGGCCACCGTCGGGCCGCCGACCTGGACGTCGGAGGCGAGCACCGGGTCGGTGGGCGCCAGGACCGCACCGAGGAGCAGCGCCACGGCGGGTGCGGCGCCGAGGGCCCAGCCGAGCAGCGCGACCGAGGCGATGGACAGCGGCATCGCGACCCCGAGCAACCGCCAGGCAGGGGACCACGTCCTCCACGACGAGAGGCGGCGCAGGTCGAGGGGTCGGTCGATGGCCAGCCCCACGCCCATGAGCGCGACGATGACGGTCAGCTCGGTGGCGTGCTCGATGAGGGCGCGGTTGTCCTCGTGGCCCAGGGGCAGGTCCTCGGGCAGCGGGGTCAGCCCGATCAGCATGCCGGTGCCGATCAGCAGCATCGGCGTGGTCACCGGGGCGCCGCGCAGCACCGCGGGCAGCAGGACCGCGAGGATCAGGCAGAGCCCGGCGACGAGGTAGACGAGGTCGGCGCTCATGGGCCCGAGGATGACCGACCCAGCGCCCCGGCAGTTCACCCCGCCAGCGCGGTCCACCTCACACCGCACTCGCCCCACCGTGGGTCGTGCCCCTCAGCGGGCGTCATGGCGCCCGCTCAGGGGCACGACCCGGGATGCGGCAGCGGTCACTCCCCCACCGTGGAGCTGGCCTCCCCCTCGGCGGCCACCGTGGAGCCGTCCGGACCGCCGGGGATGGCCAGCGGCAGGTCGAGCGGGGCGGTGAGACGGACGTGCACGCTGCTGGTGGCGGGGTCGACGCGGACGCTGACGCGCAGGCCGGGGTACTCCTGGTGGGCGCGTACCTGGCGCAGGTAGGTCTCGACGCCGGCCCGGGCTGCGGCGGCGTCCACCGGCAGGTCGTCGGCCGGGACCCCCTGCGTGTACGTCGCCCGGCCGGTGGCGCCGGCGTCGGCCCCGGACAGCGCGGCGCCGTCGGCGAGGGTGCTGAGGCCGGAGCGCTGGAGGTAGGCCGCGGTGGCATCGGTGACCAGCGCGATGCCCAGGGCGAGGATCGTGGCGAACCCGACGACCAGCGGCGTCACCGAGCCGCGCTGCCCGCGGTCGTCCCGCTGATGCCGGCTCACGGGGCGCTCACCTCCTGGTAGCGGCCCACCGGCACGCTGTGCGCGGCGTCGAGCGCGAAGCTCGGCTCCCCCGCCCCGAGCAGGTCGGGCAGGAAGGGCAGGTCGACCCGGGTGCCGACGACGACGGTGACGACCGAGGTGCCGCTGTGGCAGTCGGCCGGGATGGTGCAGTCGACGCGGACCTGCAGGGGCGCGTCCTCGAGGCCCTGGTCGGTCAGCGCCTGACGAGCGGCCGCCTCGGCCCGCTGCCGACCGGTGGTGTCGTCGCCGGCGAGCACGTAGGCGCGTGCCGCCGAGCGGGCGGCTGCCTCCACGCCGAACGCGCCGCGCTGCACCTCGAAGACGCTCAGCACGATCCAGAGCATCGGCAGCAGGAGCAGCACCCCCAGCCAGACCACCTCGACCAGCGCACTCCCCTGCTCGCCTCGCCTCGTGTGGTCCAGCGCGGTCCATGGGCCGCGCTGGACCACACGAGCCGGCGTCCCGGTCATGGCTGGAGCTCCTGCACGGCGTGCCCGGCCACCTCGAGGTCCACGCCCGGGCCGCCGAGTCCGAGGGCAGGGACGCTGGCGCGCACCGTCACCACGACCGTCGGCGCGCCGTCCACGGAGACCACGCGGGCCGAGACGTCGTCGGCGAACCGAGCGGCCAGCGCCCCGGTGATCTGGTCGCGGGTGCGGGCGACGCCGTCGGAGGGGCCTCGGCCGACGGTGGCGGCGTAGCGGGCACCGTCGGAGGCCGCCGCGGTCAGGGTGTTGCGCACCAGGAGCACCAGTGACACCTGGAGGACGCCCAGCACCAGCGGGACGAGGACCACCACGACGAGCACGAAGTCGACGACGGCCGCACCCCCCTGGGTGCGGGTGCGGCCCCGGCATCGGAGCACTACTGGACCTGGCGCAGGGCCCGACGCAGCAGCGAGGAAAGCTCGTCCTGGGCCACGATCGTCAGGACGCCGACGATCCCGGCCGACATCACTGTGACGAGCACCCAGCCGGGTACGTCGCCCCGCTGGTCGCGGGGACGCGCCGGCAGCGGCAGGGCGCCGACCAGGGTCAGGGCCAGGAGGTGGAGAGCGGTCATGGTGGTTCCTTTCGCGGGTCCGCCCGTGCGGGGCGGTGGGGGGATCAGGGAGCGCTGAGGCTGAGCCCGACGACACCGGGCCAGAAGGCGAAGAGCACGGTCACGGGCAGGACGAGGAAGACCACCGGGACCATCATCAGCACCTCGCGACGGGCCGCGGACTCGATGAGCTCGCGGCGGGCCGCCTCGCGCACGTCCGCGGCCTGGGCGTGGAGGACGTCGGCCAGCGGCGTACCGCGCTCGACCGCGACCGCGACGCCCTGGGCGAAGCGCGCGACGACGGGGACGCCGGTGGTGGCGGCCAACCGGTCGAAGGCGACTCCCACGGGGTCGCCGGTGCGGATCTCGGCGAGCACGCGTCCCAGGTCGCGGCTCAGCTCGCCGCGGCAGCGCCGGACCACGCGGTCCAACGCGCCGACGGGGCTCTCACCGGCCGCGACCGAGAGGGCGAGCAGCTCGGCGACGGTGGGGAACTCGGCGAGGATCCGGCGCTCGCGGGCCCGGACCTGGGAGGTGAGGTAGGTGTCGCGGGCCAGCACCCCGACGGTGAAGGCCACCGCGCAGATCAGCAGGTGCCCGACGACGTTGCCTCCCCCACCGAGGGTGCGCAGCAGGCCCCAGGCAGCGGTGACGCCGAAGCCGACCAGCCCCCACACCACCTGCTCGACCCGGACGTCGTGCACGGTGAGGTCGAGGCCGGCACGCTCCAGCCGCCGCCGCACGGAGGTGGCGCCCCCGAGGACGCGCTCGACCGCGTCGGCCAGGGCCCGCAGCAGCGGGCCGTAGACAGCCACGGCAGCGCCCACCAGTGGGGGCGCCGGGTGCCGGCTCGGTGCGGCGGTCGGCGCCACCTGCGGCAGGTCGCGGACGTAGGGCAGCACCCGGTCCGAGAGCTGGGCACGCCCCAGCACGCGCAGCCGCGCGACCACCAGCAGCAGACCGGCTCCGAGCGCGCCGCCGAGCACCGCACCCCACATGGCGGTGGTCACGACAGGATCCTCCGCTCCACCGGGAGCCGGCCGATGCGCGTCATCAGCCGGTAGGCCACCAGGCACAGCCCGGCGCCCACGGCGAGGACGACCACCCCGGCGCCGGAGGCGTAGCGCCCGATGACCTCGGTCTGGAAGGACATCAGCAGCAGCACGACCCAGGGCGCCGCCACGGCGAGCCGGGCGCCGTTGACGGTCCAGGCCTGCCGCGCCTCGAGCTCGGAGCGGGTGCGGGCGTCGTCGCGCAGGTAGCCCGACAGGTTGCGCAACAGTCGCCCGAGGTCCCCGCCGCCGACGTCGCGGGCGACCCGCAGGCTCTCGCACACCCGGTCGCCCACGGGGTCCGCGAGCCGGGCCTTCAGCCGGTCGAGGCAGTCCCCGAAGCGGCCGCTGACCTGGTAGTCCAGCCCGAAGGCCGTGAACGCCGCTCGGAGCGGCTCGGGGCCGCGGACGCCCAGGCCGGCCAGGGCGTCGGGCAACGACATGCCGGCGCGTACGGCGGAGGCGAGGTTGTCCACGGCGTCGGGCCAGACCTCGGCCAGCTCCCGCTGTCGGCGTACGGCGCGGCCGCGGACGACCGCGAGCGGCAGGTACGCGGCGATCATCCCGAAGGCCAGGGCGACCGTGGCGGTGCCCGAGGCGACCTGGACCACCAGCGTGGCCAGCAGGCCGCTCACCGAGCACAGGGCCACCAGGGCGGCCGGGCTGACGCTCCCGATCCCGGCCGAGGCCAGCATGCGCTCCAGCCGACCCGGGCCGCGCTCGGTGGGACGCGCGGGACGCGGGACGGCGAAGGCCGACCAGATCAGCAGCAGCCCGGTCCCGACCCCGAGCCCGACGAGGGCGCCCATCAGCCGGCCTCCCCCAGCAGCCGTCGCAGGTCGAGGCCGACCCGCTCGTAGCGCTCGGGGCGGGGCGGGGTGCCGTGGGCTCGGCGCAGCTCGCCGTCACGGCGCACGAAGACCGGCTCGCACTCGATGACGCCGTTCTCGACGCGGCCGGGCACCGCCACGACCTCCTCGACCCGTCGCTGGCCGCGGGGGTCGAGGCCGAGGTGGACGACCAGGTCGACCGAGGTGGCGACGGTGGGCACCACGAACCGGTCGGAGATGTTCTCCCCGGCGAGGAGCGGGAGCGTGCACATCTTGACCAGGGCCTCGCGGGCGGAGTTGGCGTGCAGCGTGCACATCCCGGGCAGCCCCGAGTTGAGGGCGAGGACGAGGTCGAGGCACTCCTCGGAGCGGACCTCGCCCACGATGAGGCGGGAGGGGCGCATCCGCAGGCTCTCCTTGACCAGGTCGCGCAGCCGGATCTCGCCGGTGCCCTCGAGCCCGGCCTGCCGGGTCTGGAGCGCGACGTGGTCGGGGTGGGGGAAGCGCAGCTCGTAGACCTCCTCGGCGGAGATGATGCGCTCGCCCCCGGGCACCGCGGCTGCCAGGCAGTTCAGCATCGTGGTCTTGCCGGCCTGCGTCCCGCCGGTCACCAGGATGTTGAGCCCGGCGCGGACCGAGCCCTCCAGGAACGACGCCGCCTGAGCGGTCAGGCTGCCGAGCTCGACGAGGTCGGAGAGGCGGGCGGCCCGCAGCACGAACTTGCGGATGTTGACGGCCGAGAAGCCCCGCGAGATGCCCTCGAGCACGACGTGCAGCCGGTGCCCCTCCGGCAGCATGGCGTCAACGAAGGGGCGCGAGAGGTCGATGCGGCGGCCCGAGGACTTCAGCATCCGCTCCACGAGCTCGTCGACCTGGGCCCGGGTCAGCACCAGGTTGGTCAGCTCGTGGCGGCCGCGACGGGCCACGAAGACCCGGGTGGGGTCGTTGATCCAGATCTCCTCGACCGTCGGGTCCTCCAGCAGCGGCTGGAGCGGCCCGAAGCCGCTGACCCGGGCGAGCAGCTCGCCGACGACCGCGTCGGGGTCGGCCAGCGGGGCCACGGCGCCGGTCAGGGAGTGGTCGTCGTGGCGGCGTACGACGCCCTCGGCGAGGCGGCGCACCACGTCGGCGTCGCGCTGGGGGTCGACGCCCTCACGA
>Ga0208328_1000517_pt1 | contig 17226 bp, 15 predicted proteins | sample DeeseametaMP2633_FD_184170 | JGI IMG/M metagenome (GOLD analysis project Ga0208328, IMG submission 184170) | Marine microbial communities from the Deep Atlantic Ocean - MP2633 (SPAdes) | ecosystem: Environmental > Aquatic > Marine > Unclassified | place: Northeast of Antigua and Barbuda, North... | reverse complement strand
GGAGGGGTACTTCTCGCCCGGCTTGACCCAGCCGACCGAGGAGACGAAGGAGTTGTGCACGGTCAGGCCCTTGGCCTTCGAGGCGACCCGCACGGCCGCGGCGCCCGCGTCGGCGGCCGCGAAGCCGGCGTACGACGCGTCGACCGCGCGGACCGCGAGCTGCACCGCGCCGTCGGTGGCGTCGACCTCGGCCAGCAGGGAGGCGGGGACCGTCGTGGCGAACGAGCCGTCGGGCTCGGCCACGACCTCCTCGGTGGCCAGCACCTCGCCGGTCGCGTCGACCAGCTGCAGGGTGAACGTCGCGGCGACCGCGTCGCCGACCCGTCCGATCCGGGCCTGGGTGACCTTGGAGACCGAGCCGGTCACGGTCAGGTCCTCCCCGGGCACGACCTCGTCGAGCTCGTCGAAGGTGACGGTGAGCAGCTTCTGGCCCTGGGTGCTGGCCAGGGAGTCGCGGCGGTCGGCGGCGGTGGCCGGTGCCAGGGTGAGCGGTGCGGCGGCACCGGAGAGCACGGCCACGGCGAGACCCGCCGTGAGGGCGCCGCGCAGCCGCCGGGATCTGGTGATGGTGGACATGAGGACCTTCGTGTCGGGTGGGCCACCGTGGGTCGGGTGGCCGGGCGGGGACCGTGCGGATCCCGCCCGGTCCACATCGGCCAACGACACGAGCCCGTGAGGCGTTACGCCGTCGGGCTCCCCGGACCGGAACAGCTGCGTCACACGCACACCGCCCCGCCAGGATCTCTCCTGGCGGGGCGGTGTGGTGGGACAGAGTCAGGGGCTCGTGCCCTGACGCAGCGTCAGCAGGTCACTCGTCTCCGGCGATGAAGGCCTCGACGCGACGGCGACCCTCGTCGTCGGGCAGCTGCACCGGCGGGGACTTCATGAGGTACGACGACGCCGAGATGATCGGGCCGCCGATGCCGCGGTCCTTGGCGATCTTGCAGGCGCGCAGGGCGTCGATGATGATGCCGGCGGAGTTCGGGGAGTCCCAGACCTCGAGCTTGTACTCGAGGTTGAGGGGGGCGTCACCGAAGGCGCGGCCCTCGAGGCGCACGTAGGCCCACTTGCGGTCGTCGAGCCACTCGACGTGGTCCGAGGGACCGATGTGCACGTTGCGGTCGTGGATCTTGCCGGCGAGCTCGCCCTGCAGGTTGGAGGTGACGGCCTGGGTCTTGGAGACCTTCTTGGACTCCAGGCGCTCGCGCTCGAGCATGTTCTTGAAGTCCATGTTGCCGCCGACGTTGAGCTGGTAGGTGCGGTCCAGCGTCACGCCGCGGTCCTCGAAGAGACGGGCCATCACGCGGTGGGTGATGGTGGCCCCGACCTGGGACTTGATGTCGTCGCCGACGATCGGGACGCCGGCGTCCTCGAACTTCTTGGCCCACTCGGGGTCGGAGGCGATGAAGACGGGCAGGGCGTTGACGAAGCCGACACCGGCCTCGATCGCGCACTGGGCGTAGAACTTGTCGGCCTCCTCGGAGCCCACCGGGAGGTAGGACACCATCACGTCGACCTCGGCGTCCTTGAGCGCCTGGACGACGTCGACCGGCTCGGCGGCCGACTCGTCGATCGTCATCCGGTAGTACTTGCCCAGGCCGTCGAGCGTCGGGCCGCGCTGGACCTCGACACCGAGGGTGGGGACGTCGGCGATCTTGATGGTGTTGTTCTGCGAGGCGTTGATGGCCTCGGAGAGGTCCTTGCCGACCTTCAGGTCGTCGACGTCGAACGCGGCGACGAACTCGACGTCGGAGACGTGGTACTCACCGAACGTGACGTGCATGAGACCCGGGACGGTGCCCTGGGGGTCGGCGTCCTTGTAGTACTCGACACCCTGCACGAGGGAGCTGGCGCAGTTGCCCACTCCGACGATTGCTACTCGAACCGAACCCATCGGGTCGTTCCCTTCCGTGTTGGCCTGTGCCCCGCCGGGGGCGGGGCCGTTGCTGGCTGGTTGATCGATCTGTGCTCGTGGTGCAGCCGTCAGGACTGACGGCTGCCGGTCTCGCTGGTGCTGCTCTCGGGAGCGGCGGCGGCGTTGCCCCGCTCGGCGTTGATGAGGTCGGAGAGCCACCGGACCTCACGCTCGACGGACTCCACGCCGTGGCGCTGGAGCTCGGCCGCGTAGCGGTCGACCTCCTTCTGCGTCATGGCGAGCTGCTGCTGGACCCGGTCGAGCCGCTCCTGCAGCCGGGTGCGCCGCCCCTCCAGCACCCGCAGCCTGATCTCCATGTCGGTGCGCCCGAAGAAGGCGAACCGGATGTCGAAGTTGTCGTCCTCCCACGCGGTGGGGCCGACCTCCGACATCAGCCGCTCGAACTCCAGGTGACCGGCCTCGGTCACCTGGTAGACGATGCGCGGCCGCTTGGTGACGGGGGTCGAGGAGACCGCGGCCTCCTCGATGAGGTTGCTGCGCAGCATCTTCTTCAACGTGGGGTAGAGCGAGCCGTAGGAGAGGACCCGCCCCCAGCCCAGCATCAGGTTCAGACGCTTGCGCAGCTCGTAGCCGTGCATGGGTCCCTCGTGCAGCAGTCCGAGGACTGCGAGCTCGATGGTCTCTCCGCGACGTGCCACGAGATGCATCGTAGCGATATATCCACGCAATGCGAACCGGCGTGCTATCGAGATGTACGCCACTGTTCATCCCGGGCCGATGGCGGGCACCCTTGCGTGCAGCGGCCGACGCCTCGTACGCCGGTTGCGTACCCTTCAGTGGCGGTCCACCCCTCTCGGGCTGCGACCACCCCCGGTCCCTACCCCGAGCAGCAGTGGAGCGACGACACGTGACAGGCAAGCGCAGGGCAGCCGGGCCGCCCGTGAAGAAGACCGCGGCCTCCCGCACCAAGCAGCCCCGCACCTGGAAGCAGCGCAGCCTGTGGGCGCTGAAGTGGGCCACGGTCGCGGGCCTGGTGCTGGCCCTGGTCGCCGGCGCGGCCTTCTTCTACCTCTACCGCACCATCGACATCCCGCGGGCCAACGAGGACTTCAAGACCCAGACCTCGCGGATCTTCTACGCCGACGGAGAGACCGAGCTGGGCAGCTTCGCCACCCAGGACCGCACGATCATCTCCTACGACCAGATGCCGGACTCGATCAAGGACGCCGTCGTGGCGGCGGAGAACCAGACCTTCTGGACCGACTCGGGCATCGACGTGAAGGGCATCCTGCGCGCGGTGTTCAACAACGCCTCGGGCGGTGACCGCCAGGGCGCCTCCACGATCACCCAGCAGTACGTCAAGATCTTCTACCTGAGCCAGGAGCAGTCCTACAAGCGCAAGCTCAAGGAGGCGATCCTGGCGCTGAAGCTGCAGCGCCAGATCACCAAGACCGAGCTGCTGGCCAACTACCTCAACACCATCTACTTCGGCCGTGGCGCGTACGGCGTCGAGGCCGCCTCGCGGGCCTTCTTCGACAAGCCGGCCAAGCGGCTGAAGCTGCGCGAGGCCGCGGTGCTGGCCAGCGTGATCAACAACCCCACGCGCTTCGACCCCGCCAACGGCAAGGACGCGCGCAAGGCGCTGAAGGGGCGCTACACCTACGTCCTGAACTCCATGGCGACGCTCGGCTCGATCACCGCCGACGAGCGCGACAAGGCCCTCAAGCACCTGCCGAAGTTCCCCGAGGTGGAGTCGCAGTCGACCTACGGCGGGCAGAAGGGCCACATGCTGGCGCTGGTGCGCAAGGAGCTGAACCGGCTCGGCTACACCGACGACCAGATCGACGGCGGCGGGCTGCAGGTGACCACGACCCTCACCGAGGACGGCATGAAGGCCGCCGAGGAGGGCGTGCGCGAGGCCAAGCCCGAGGGCTTCGGCGACAAGCAGCTGCACGCGGCCTCGGCGAGCGTCGAGGTGGGCACCGGGCGCCTGCTCGGCTTCTACGGGGGCCAGGACTACCTGGACAGCCAGATCAACTGGGCGGTGTCGGGGGGGATGGTCGGCTCGACGATGAAGCCGTTCACCCTCGGCGCGGCCATCGAGGCCGGGTTCTCGCTCAAGGACACCTTCGAGGGCAACTCCCCCTTCGTCTTCCCCGACGGCCTCGAGGTCCGCAACGCCGGTGGCGGCGACGGCCAGGACTTCGGGTCGCGGGTCAACGCGATCTACGCGATGGAGAAGTCGATCAACACCGCCTTCGTCGACATGTCCTCGGCGATCCCCCAGGGGCCGGCGAAGATCCAGAAGCTGGCGATGAAGCTGGGCGTGCCCCCGATGGAGAGCGACCAGCGCTACCCCGGTATCCCCACCACCAGCCGCGACTTCACCTCCGACGACACCCTCATCACCCTCGGGCGTGCCCGCGTGAGCCCGATCAACATGGCCAACGCCTACGCCTCCATCGCCAACGGTGGTCGCCGCGCCGAGGTGCACGTGATCGAGAAGGTCCAGCTCGCCGACGGCAGCACCGACTACGAGTTCGACGAGCCGACCGAGCGGGCCATGGACGAGGACATCGCCGCGGACGTCAGCTTCTCCCTCCAGGAGACGGTCTCCAACGGGTCCGGCGCGACGGTCCTCCCGCTGGGCCGGCCGGCCGCCGGCAAGACCGGCACCGCGACCAACAGCAAGGACCAGGTCTCCTCGGCGTGGTTCGTCGGCTACACCCCGCAGGTCAGCACCGCGGTGATGTACGTCCGCGGCGACGGCGACGACCAGCTCGACGACTGGCTGCCGACGTACTTCGGGTCCGGGTACCCGGCCCAGACGTGGCTGGCGATCATGGAGCGGATGATGGACGGGATGCCGGTCGAGGACTTCCCCGACCCGGTGTACGTCGACGGCGAGGCGCCCAAGGACGGCTACGAGCCGACCACCGCACCTCCCTCGCCGACCAGGAAGCCCTCGCCGACCAAGAGCGAGGAGCCCACGGAGGAGCCCTCCGAGGAGCCCAGCGAGGAGCCGACCCCCACCGAGGAGCCCTCGTCGACCGACGGCCCCTGCGAAGGCCTGCTGTGCCCGTCGGAGAGCAGCGAGCCGAGCGGCTCGCCCTCGCCGTCACAGAGCCCGAGCGGCAACCCGAGCAGCTCCTCGTCGGCCAGCGCGGCGCCCGGACGACGGTCCTCCCGGTCGTGAGCCCGGTCGGCGCCGCCCGCGACGACGGGGTCGTCCGCGTCCTCAGCGAGGTCGCGGGCGGACCGGCGGGGGCCCACTCAGGGGGACACCGGTGGTGGACGCCGGTGCGGGTGCTCCTGGCGCTGACCACCGTCGTCCTCGCGCTGGGGATGCTGCAGAAGACCACCTGCTTCAACGACACCTGGAGCGACGGGGACGCCCGCTACACGCACATGTGCTACTCCGACCTGCCCTACCTCTACACCGGTCGGGGCCTGGCCGAGCTGGCCTGGCCGTACTCCGGGGACGCCGAGGTGCGCGAGCGGTACCCGGAGGTCATGGAGTACCCCGTCGGCATCTCCTACTGGGCCTGGGGCACCGCCTGGGCGGCCCACCTGCTGGCGGACGCGCCGGACCTGGCCGAGCGCCGCCTGCAGTCACCGGACACCTACTTCGCCGACCCGCAGGTCCAGCGCGAGATCCGGTCGTTCGTGGTCATCAACGCCGTCGGCTTCGCGCTGCTGGCCCTGCTGGCGACGTGGCTGCTGGCCGGCGCGGTGCCGCGTCGCCCCTGGGACGCCGCCGCGTTCGCGGTCGCGCCGGTGCTGGCACTGACCGCGCTGGTCAACTGGGACCTCCCCGCCGTGGCGCTGGTCGCGGGCGCGCTGTGGGCGTGGTCGCGGGACCGGCCCGTGCTCACCGGCGTGCTGATCGGGCTGGGCACGGCCACCAAGCTCTACCCGCTCTTCCTGCTGGGTGGGGTCCTGGTCATCGCGTGGCGACGCCGTGACCTGCGCTCCTTCGGGCTCGCGACCGCCGCGGCCGTGCTGGCCTGGCTGGTGGTGAACCTCCCGGCGATGCTGGGCGGCCTGGCGCAGTGGAAGGTCTTCTGGACCTTCAACTCCGACCGCGGCCCCGACCTCGGCTCGGTGTGGCTGGTCGTCGCCCAGGCCTTCGACGCCACGATCAGTGCGCACACCGTCAACGTCGTGTCCCTGGCCTTCTTCGCGGCCTGGTGCCTCGCGGTCGCCGCGGTCGGGCTGCTCGCGCCCCGCACGCCGTCCCTGGCCCAGCTCGGCCTCCTCGTCGTCACTGGCTTCCTGCTGGTCAACAAGGTCTACTCCCCGCAGTACGTCCTGTGGCTGCTGCCGCTGGCCGTGCTGGCCGTCCCCCGCTTCCGGCACCAGCTGGTGTGGCAGGGCACCGAGCTCCTCTACTTCGCCAGCGTGTGGTGGTACCTCGGCGGGCAGCTGGCCCCCGGTGGTGGTGACGACGCCGGCTTCTACTGGCTGGCCATCCTGGTCCGGGTCGCCGGCGAGCTGTACCTCGTGGGGGTCGTGCTGCGCGACATGTTCCGGCGTACGCCGGAGCCGGACCCAAAGGGAGAGCCGGTGGTCGAGGTGCGGGGCGCGCCGGTGCCGAGCACCGGGACGCGCTGACCCGCGAGCGGTCAGGTCAGTCGACCAGGACCCGGTCGAACGTCGTGATGGTGAACCGCACGCGGACGTCGATCTCCTCGCCGACCCGGGGGACCCGGGAGCCGGCGGGCAGGAAGAGCATCGAGGCCTGCATGTGGGGGGGCTCGGCGAAGAGCCGTTGCTTGCCGTCGATGGAGAACGGCGAGCGGACGAAGCCCAGCGCGTCGAGCCCGCCGCGCGCCAGGGTGCCGGCCCGCCCGCGCAGCCCCAGGTCGCCGGTGGGTGCCTCCAGGCCGATCCCGTGCGCCGTACCGCCGGAGACCACCAGCAGGTGGCCGGACTTCGGGGCGGTGCGGCCGCGGTAGCCGAACGCGTCGCCACGCTCCACCGCGTGGACGTCCAGGACGGTCGCATGGACCCGCAGCGCGTCGCGGTCACCGAGCCACAGCGAGGTGCCGATGCGGGGACGGAAGGTGAAGTCGGGCCAGCGGTGGCGCAGGGTGTCGAGCTCGGCGGCGCTGAGGTGGGAGACCCAGACCGTGCGGGCGCCGGGGCCCTCGGGCAGTCCCGCGCCGACGACGTCGTTGAGGAGTCGGTCGACCTCGGTGACGTGGGTGCCCTGGCCGAGGGGGAGGTGGAGGGCGACGCCCTCGAGGTGCGCGCCGCGCCCGCGCAGGGTCTCCGCGACCGCCCAGAGCTGGCGGGCGGTCAGGCCGTGGCGCTGCATGGAGGTGGAGCGCTCGAGGACGAAGCGGGCATCGGGCCGCCGCTCGAGGAGGTCGGTGAGGTCCTCGGGCCGCGACACGGTGTGCACGAGCCGGCGGGCCAGGTGCGCATCGGTGGTGGCGTCCAGCGCCGGGCCGAACGGACGCCACGGCGTGAGCACGAGCAGGGACCCGTCGTAGCGCTGGGCCACCTCCGGCAGCTCGGTGTAGGTGCCCACCGCCAGGGTGTCGGCGGTGGTGGGCGACAGGTCCTGGTCGTGCAGCCACTGGGTACGCCGGGCGAGCCGACCGAGCGTGAAGCCGTAGCCGTTGCCCTTGGCCACCGGGACCAGCCCGGGGAAGCGCTCGGCGGTGCCGCGCAGGTGGGTGCGCCAGCGCTCGCCCTCGACGCTCAGCGTCAGGCTCATCGGGTGCTCACCGGCGCGCCATGTAGAGCTCGAAGGCCTTGTAGAGCGGCCGGTTGAGGGGGAGGTCCCACTCCCCGGCGTACTCGACGGCCTCGCCGCCGGTGCCGACCTTGAACTGGATCAGCCCGACGTGGGAGTCCTCGGAGTCCAGGGTGTCGGTGATGCCGCGCAGGTCGTAGACCGCCGCCCCGGCGGCCAGGGCGTCGCGGATCATCTGCCACTGGACGGCGTTGGAGCCGCGGACCTCGCGCTTGTCGGTGGAGGAGGCGCCGTAGGAGTACCAGGCGTGCTCGCCGACGCGGATCGAGATCGTGGCCGCGACGAGGTCGCCCTCGTGCCGGGCCTCGTAGAGCCGGATCCGGTCGGTCTCCCCGACCGCCTCCCCGTCGGCGGCCAGCGCCTCGACCATGGTGCGGAAGTAGGGGAGCGGGCGCGGGGTGAAGTGGTCGCGCTCGGCGGTGTGGACGTAGAGGGCGTGGAAGTCCTCGAGCCGGGCGAGCGCGGCGTCGCGACCCTCGCTGGCGGTGACCTCGACCCCGAGCTTGGCGGCCTTCTTGATGTTGCGTCGCCACAGCTGGTTCATGCCCTTGAGCACGGCGTCCTCGTCGAGGGCCGTCCCGTCGGCGTCGCGCAGCGGCACCTGGAAGACGAACTGCGGCTGCCCGGCGGCGAACCCGCCCTCGGCGACCTGCGGCCGCCAGCCGAGCTCGCGCAGCTGGGTGACCACGCGGGCGCCGGCGGGGTCCCGCTCGGTGGGGGCGAGGTCGCCCAGACGGCGTACGTCGTCGTCGGCGATGCCGTCCTTGACCTGCTGGGCGCTCCACCGCGCCGTCACGACCGGCGGCCCGATGCGGACGCCGAAGGCGCCGCGTGCCTTCACGTGCGCGGCCAGGGCGGGCAGCGCCGAGGCCAGGTCGGTCTCGGCCCAGTCGAGGACGGGGCCCTCGGGCACGTAGGCGAGGAACCGCTTGACCTTCGGCAGCTGGCGGTAGAGGACCAGGGCCGCGCCCACCAGCCGATCGCCGTCGAAGAAGCCGACCGACTCACGGCGCCACTCGGCCTTCACCCGGCCCCAGCCCGGCGTCTGCAGGAAGCTCGCCGAGCGGCGGGCCGCGAGGTGCTCGCGGTGGGTGGCCTCGTCGATCTCGCGGACCTGGAGGGGGACGGGTCGCGGGGAGGTCGGCACGGTCAGAGACGTTACAGCCGCGCGCGCAGCCACTCGAAGTCCGCCACGTGCGACTCCGCGGGACCGGGGGTCTCGCAGACCACCGGCGCGGCGGCGTCGCGGACGACCGCGGCGAGCAGGTCGGGGTCGATCCGGCCCGCGCCGAAGCTGGCGTGGCGGTCGGCGCCGGAGTCGAAGTCGTCACGGCTGTCGTTGGCGTGGACCAGGTCGATGCGCCCGGTGATCGCGCGGACCTTCTCGACCACCGTCGACAGGTCGTTGCCGCCTGCGTGGGCGTGGCAGGTGTCCAGGCAGAAACCGACCTGCTCGAAGCCCTCGGCCGCCGAGATGGCGTCCCACACCCGGCCGATGCGGTCGAGGTAGCGGGTCATCGCGTTGTCGCCGCCGGCGGTGTTCTCGATCAGGAGGGGCAGCGTGAGGTCGGTCGCCTCGATCGCCTTGCGCCAGTTGTCGAACCCCTTGTCGGGGTCGTCGGCCTTGTTGACGTGCCCGCCGTGGACGATCAACCCCTTCGCGCCGATCTCCGTGGCCGCGTCCACGTGCTGCTGGAGCAGCTTGCGGCTGGGGATGCGGATGCGGTTGTTGGTCGTGGCGACGTTGACGATGTAGGGAGCGTGGACGTAGAGGTCGACGCCCGCCTCCTCGGCGTCGGCGCGCAGCTTCTCCGCGCCGCCGGGGTAGCGGACCTCCGGGCCCTGGTAGCCCTGCGGGTCACCGAGGAAGAACTGCACCAGTGGCGCCTGGCGCGCCGCGGCCTCGGCCAGCGGGTCGTCCTGCTCGACGTGGGCTCCGATGCGGATCTCGCTCATGGCTCCCACCCTAGGAGGCGGCGCCGACGTCGCCGGTCGGGTGCCGGGTCGGTTCCGGGTTGGTGCCGGTGCCGGGGGGCTCAGCCGCGGACCAGGAGCGCGAGCACGGAGAGGACCGTGGCCAGCATCAGCACGAGGACCGGGAGCAGCACGGGACCCAGCACCGGACCCGGGAACCGGCTCGCACGTCGCGATGGCGGGGTGAGCCGGTCCCGGACGTCGGGCACGGGGTGCTCACGGCTCCAGGGCGGCCCCGGCGGCAGGTGCAGGTCGCGCAGGGCGGTGCGGGCGGTGCGGGCGTCCGGAGGGCGGGCCGCCGGGTCGGGGTGGCGCAGCGCGGTGAGGAGCGGGGCCAGCGGGCCGGGCGGCACGGGCGCGGTCGGCCCGGCGCCGGTGAGCAGCAAGGTGCCCACCACCCCGGCGGCGTACAGGTCCTGGGAGGGGGTGGCAGGGCCACCGCCCGCGAGCTCGGGCGGCACGAACCCGTCGGTGCCCACCGGGCCGGGCACCCGGGTGAGCCGGCTGTCGCCGGCCACCACGGCGATCCCGAAGTCGGCCAGCAGCAGCCGGGGGCGACCCGTGCCGGTGGGCTCCAGCAGCAGGTTGGCCGGCTTGACGTCACGGTGCACGACACCGGCCCGGTGCACTGCGGAGAGGGCGTCGAGGAGCTGGTCGAGCAGGGCGGCGGCGTACGTCGTGGGGAGCGGGCCGTGCTCGGCGAGCAGGTCCTCGACCGTGCCGCCCCGGACCAGCCGGGTGGCCAGGGCGACCCGCTCGTCCTCGGCGACCCAGCCGACCGGTGCCAGGACGTGCGGGTGCCGCACGCGCACCGCCTGCTCACGCACGAACCTGACCAGCGCGGCGGAGCCGGGGTCGTGCTGCCCGAGGACCTTCAGTGCCACCTCCTCGCCACTGCGCCGGTCGGTGGCCCGCCACACCGAGCCCATGCCGCCGGTGCCGAGGTGCTCGCCGAGGAGGTACCGCCCTCCGACCAGGCGGTCGGGGGTCGCGCGGGAGCGGGGACGGGGGATCATCGACGCAGGTCCTACCCCGGGGCGGGGCTCCCCACGCGTCGGTTCCCCAGCGGGGTGGGAGCGCTGCGGGTTGGGAGCGTCGGCCACGGCGCTGGTAGCCTGCCCTGTCCCTCTCCGGCGGTCACCGATGGCCGACGGCGGCGGACACCGCCGGCGTCGTCCGGCGGGACGCAAGCCCTCCTGCCACGGAGAGACCGTGGCCGCTCTAGTCCAGAGGAGGTGGAGACCGCTTTGCGTGCATATGAAGTCATGGTCATCCTCGACCCGAGCCTCGAGGAGCGCACGATCGCTCCTTCGCTCGAGAAGTACCTGAACGTCGTGACCAAGGACGGCGGCTCTGTGGAGTCCGTCGACGTCTGGGGTCGTCGTCGTCTCGCGTACGAGATCAAGAAGAACGCCGAGGCCATCTACGCCGTCATCTCGCTCAACGCGGAGCCGGCCACGGTCAAGGAGCTCGACCGCCAGCTGACCCTCAACGAGGCGATCCTGCGTACCAAGGTCATCCGCCCCGACGCTCGCTGAGGACCCCCGGGCAGACCTGCGGTCGCGCCCGGTCCCTCGGTCGTCTGTGGATGACCCCTGTCCGTTGTCGGTCCCTCGCGAGAGGATCGCTGGGCAACGACATCGGACACACCGCGTCGGTCCCCCCCGGACCGCACACCAACACGTTGGGAGACACCCCATGGCAGGCGAGACCGTCATCACGGTGGTCGGCAACCTCGTCGACGATCCCGAGCTGCGCTTCACCCCCTCCGGGGCGGCTGTGGCCAACTTCCGGATCGCGTCGACGCCGCGGAACTTCAACCGGCAGACCAACGAGTGGGAGGACGGCGAAGCGCTGTTCCTGTCCTGCTCGATCTGGCGGCAGGCCGCGGAGAACGTCGCCGAGTCCCTCCAGAAGGGCATGCGCGTGGTCGTGCAGGGTCGGCTGAAGAGCCGCTCCTACGAGACCCGCGAGGGCGAGAAGCGCACCGTCATGGAGCTCGACGTGGAGGAGGTCGGTCCGTCGCTGAAGTACGCCACCGCCAAGGTCACCCGCACCACCCGCCAGGGTGGCGGGGGTGGCTTCAACGGCGGTGGCGGCGGTGGCGGCGGCTACTCCGGCGGCGGCCAGGCACCGGCCCAGGGCAACGACCCGTGGGCCACGGCTGGTCCCCAGGGAGGCGGCCGTCCCCAGGGCGGCGGCGGTGGCGGCCAGGGCGGACAGGACCCGTGGGGGGCGCCCGGCGTCTCCGACGAGCCGCCGTTCTGATCCCGGGCTCGACCGACGCGACCATCACTCGCAATCCGCTCAACCATTCCGACCCGGTAGCCACTCCGGGACGGGCTTCTAGAAGGGAAGCACCACAATGGCCAAGCCAGTCTTGCGCAAGCCGAAGAAGAAGGTTTGCCAGTTCTGCAAGGAGAAGGCGACCGGTGTCGACTACAAGGACACCACCCTGCTCCGCAAGTTCATCTCCGACCGCGGCAAGATCCGCGCGCGTCGGGTCACCGGCAACTGCGTCCAGCACCAGCGCGACGTGGCCATCGCCGTCAAGAACGCCCGTGAGGTGGCTCTGCTGCCCTACACCTCGACCGGTCGCTGAGAAGGGGGCTTGAGAAGATGAAGCTCATCCTGACCCAGGAGGTCACCGGCCTCGGTGGCCCCGGCGACGTCGTCGAGGTGAAGGACGGCTACGGCCGCAACTACCTCGTGCCCCAGGGCGTGGCGATCCGCTGGACCCGCGGCGGCGAGAAGACCGTCGAGTCCATCAAGACGGCCCGCAGCTCGCGCGCCGTCCGCGACCTCGGCCACGCCGAGGAGGTCAAGGCCAAGATCGAGGGCCAGACCGTCAACGTGTCGGTCAAGGCCGGCGAGACCGGTCGCCTCTTCGGCGCCGTGACCGTCGCCGAGATCGCCGCGGCGATCACCGAGGCCTCCGGCGAGGCCGTCGACAAGCGCACCATCGCCGTCGACCACGCCGTGCGCACCCTCGGTGCCCACCAGGTGACCGTGCGGCTGCACGAGGACGTGCTGGCCACCGTGGCCATCAACGTCGTCAAGGCCTGACGCACACCCCGCACCACCACACAGCCCCCGCCCGGATCTCCGGGCGGGGGCTGTGTCGCTTGGGACGGCCTGGGGTTTGGTGGGTCGGAGCCGATGGCTGGCCTTGCCGCGTCCGACTGGTGTCTCGACACGGGCGTCGCGGCCTCGCAGGCTCGGCCGCGGCCCTCGCTCGACCCGCTGAGCGTCGTGCGTCGGCGGAGCCGACGCACGGCTCAGCGCATCATGATGGCGTCGACGGCCACGGGCTTGTTGCGCGAGAACGTCTTGAACTTCAGCTTGCCGGTGAAGGACCTGCTGCTCTGGTTGCGCAGGATCACCACGGCCTGGCGCTCGATGCTCTTGCTCTTGATCTTCGCCTTCTGCCACGAGCCGCCGGGGACCTTGTACTTCAAGATCCCCACGTCGGGACGGGTGGTGCAGATCAGCCGCACCTCGCGCACGTCGGTACCGGTGACGGCGAAGCGGGCGTTGAACCGGGTGGTCTCGATGAAGGAGCCGCCGAAGGCCTTGCGCGACGCGGACTCGGTCCACTTCTTGCCGTTGGGCTTCTCGATGTCGGCCGGGACGGTGAACTCGGTGGTCGCCGGGTCCGGGTCGACGTTGCCGGCGGGGTCGGTGGCGCCGACGCTGAGCGTCTTGGTGCCGGCGGAGAGGCTCGAGAAGGTCGTGTTCCCGTTGGAGCAGGGGAAGACCTCGTCCTCGATCAGGCACGTGAAGGACACGTTGCCCTCCGACGCCGCGAGCCGGAAGGTCGGGCTGTCGGTCGTGAGCATCGGCAGCTCAGGGGTCTCGGCGTCGTACGGCGTGTTGAAGACGTAGGCCTGCGGGGCCCGGGTGTCCACCTTCACGACCGCGACCTCGGGGCTCTGCTGCACGTCGGGGAGGTCGGTGTCGGCGGGCGACCCGGGGATGAAGGGGTTGGTGCTCGGGTCGTCGGTGGCGTCGATCTGGCGGTCGGCGGCGTCGAAGGCCCGGACCTTGAAGGTGTAGGGCACCGAGGTGGTGTCCGCGAGGTCGTCGTAGGTGACCGGGCTGCTGCAGCTGGTCCACGAGGTCGGCTCGGCGGCGGTGGAGTAGAACTGGCACTCGTAGCCGATGACGTCCTTGTCCTCGTCGAGGTGGGTGCCGCTGAAGGTGAAGGTCAGCGAGTCGCTGGCGATGTAGCCGGCCGGGTTGGGAGCCGGGGTGATGCTCTCCAGCGTGGCCTCGGGCGGGACCTGGTCGTCGCAGCGTCCGCCGGGCTGGAGGAACGGGATGGGTCCGGCTCCGGTCTCGACCTCGGTCAGGCAGCCGTTGGCGGCGACGGCGGCCGGGGCGAGGGTGACGGGCAGCAGGGCACCCAGCAACGCGGCGGCGGACACGGCGGCCGTGACGGTGGCCGGTCGGCGCAGGCGAGGGGTACGAGTCATGGTGGGGGGTCCTCGGGGTCGGGTGCAGCGGTGCCGGCGGTGCGGGACCGCCTCTCTGCCAGGTCAACGGGGCAGGACCGTCCCAGGCTACGAAGACTGCCGGGATTTCGGGTCGGAATCGGTCGGCGTCCGCGGGTCGGTCGCCTGGTGGACGCCGCGGAGCCGCCTCAGGTTCCCGGCAGGGCGCGCGGCCGACCGCCCGCCCAGGGCGCACGGGCCCACGCGAGCGTGAGGACCACGAGCAGGACGAGCGCGAGGGTGGCGCTCAGGCCGGCGGCGCCTGCGAGCCCCTCGGCTCCCGCGCCGAACACCAGGACCGGGAGCACCGCGGCCGCCAGCACCAGGGTCTCCGCGGTGGCGAACCAGGCGGCCCGGGAGCCCTCCTGCGCGGTCCGCGCCGCCCTCCGCAGCCCGTCGGAGAGCAGCAGCAGGTAGGCCAGCTGCGGGAGGCTGAGCGCCCAGGAGAGCGACTCGTCGGTGTCAGCGACGCGTTCGGCGACCCCCGGCGGCCACACCACGGCGGCGACCAGGAGCGCTGCCGCGGCGGCGACCACCATCGCGTCGCGGCGGTGGATCTCGCGGGGCAGCGCGAGGGTCCCGACCAGCACGAGGCCCCAGCCCAGGGGGTCGGGGAGGAGGTCCCAGCCGCCACCGTCGACGACCAGGGCGACGACCACCAGCCCGAGCGCGACCGGGTGCAGCGGGATCATGCGCCGCACCCTACGGGCGGCCCGCCGGGTCGTCGCCCAGGACCAGCCAGCGGTCCCCGCGGGCCCGCAGCACCAGGACCAGGCAGCGGGTGCCGATGAAGACCGCCCCGAACACCGCCCAGACGACGACGAGGCCGGTCCCGCTGCCCATCATGAGCAGGACGGGTGCGTAGGCGACCAGGACCAGCAGGCCGGCCCAGGCCAGGTAGACCCCGTCCCCGGCGCCGATGAGCACGCCGTCGAGCACGAACACCACCCCGGCGACGGGCTGGAACAGGGCAGCGGTGAGCAGCACCGGCAGCAGCAGGTCGTGGACGGCGGGGTCGGAGGTGAAGACCGGCCCGAGCACCGGTGCCGCGAGGGCGAGCCCGGCTCCGGTGACGACGCCGGACCACAGACCCCACCACGTCATCCGGGTGGTGAGCCGCCGGGTCGTCGCTGCGTCGCCGGCACCCAGCGCCCGGCCGGTGAGCGCCTGGGCGGCGATGGCCACCGCGTCGAGGACGAACGCGAGGAAGGTCCACAGCGTCATCGCGAGCTGGTGGGTGGCGATCCGGGTGGCCCCTGTCGGGTCGGCCCCGGCCCCGGTGGCCACGACGTAGGCGGTGAGCACGATGGCCGCGCGCAGCGTGAGCGTGCGGACGACGAGCGGCACCCCGGCCCGGGCGGCACGGGCGACACCGGCCGGCGAGGGGCGGAGCCGGGCGTCGTGGGCACGGGCTCCGCGGACGAGCACGACGACGAGACCCGCCGCCATGGCGCACTGGGCCACCACCGACCCGATCGCCGCCCCGGTCACGCCCCAGCCGACGCCGTGGACGAGCAGCACGTTGAGCGCGAGGTTCCCGAGGTTGCCCGCCACGGCCACGACCAGGGGGGTGCGGGTGTCCTGGAGCCCGCGCAGGACGCCGGTGACCGCGAGGACGACCAGCAGCGGGACCGTCCCGGCGAAGGAGACAGCCAGGTAGTCCACGGCGTACTCCTCGACGGGGCCGCGCACGTCGAAGAGGCCGACCAGCCACGGCGCGAGGAGTACCCCGGCGACCGTGACGAGGGTGCCGATCAGGACGGCCAGCCAGGTGCCGTCGACCCCCAGGGCCAGCGCGCCACGCTGGTCGCCGGCCCCCAGGCGTCGGGCCACCCCGGCCGTCGTGCCGTAGGCCAGGAAGATGCACAGCCCGACCGCCGTCTGCAGCACGACGGCCGCCACCCCGACGCCGGCGAGCTCAGCCGTGCCGAGGTGCCCGACGACCGCGGCGTCGCCCAGCAGGAACAGCGGCTCGGCGACCAGGGCCAGGAACGCCGGGACCGCCAGACGCAGGATCCCCCGGTCGGTCTGGGACCGCAGTGCCACAGGCCTCTCCCGAGCAGCAATAGTCCGAACGGGCCAGCTGTCATGACCCCGGTGGAAAAGTCGCCGAAACTGTGGGAAACCTACCCGGGGGTCGCTCGTGTCGACATACCGACCGGCAACGTCCAGGTGACGGGAATGTGAACCAGGTCACCAGCAGAAATCTTTCTGTGCACAGCTGTGGGAACACGTTTGCGCAGGTCAGAGCTCATGTCTCGACCCCAGCGGCGTGGATTTCCACAGGCCTGTCCCCATCCTGTGCACATGGATCCACCGGTCCTCCACGGGCCTGGGCGGGTTATCCCCAGGGCCTGTGGACAAGGTGCTTCCCGAGACCCCCTGCCGGCACGTACGTTCGCGCGGTCGCCGGGGCTTCCTCCCCGCGTGCCGACACCCGGTGCGCGGCACGGCCGGAGCCGTTGTCGGTGCCCGGTCCTAGCCTCGACGCACACGGACCGAGACCGTCGACACCGCCGTCGAGACCAGATCGAGAAGTCAGCCGGGCAGCCCCACCACGGGTCGTGCGGCAGCCAGCCAGGGAGTGCGCGTGAGCATCACCGAGGACCAGCCCGGTCACCTCGACGAGCCGCCCTTCGAGGACTGGGGCGACGGGCCGGTCTCCTACGCGCCCGGTGAGCGGCCGACCAAGCCGAACGACCGCACGCCCCCGCAGGACATGGCTGCCGAGCAGTCGGTGCTCGGCTCGATGCTGATCAGCAAGGACGCCTGCGCCGAGGTCTCCGAGGTGCTGCGCGGCACCGACTACTACCGCCCAGCCCACGAGACGATCCACGACGCGATCATCGACCTCTACGGCCGCAGCGAGCCGGTCGACATGATCACCGTCGCCGCCGAGCTGCAGCGACGCGGCGAGCTCGAGCGCATCGGCGGCGCGCCGTACCTCCACACCCTCTCGGCCAACGTGCCGATCGCCGCCAACGCGGGCTACTACGCCGAGATCGTGCGCGAGAAGGCGATCCTGCGCCGCCTGGTCGACGCCGGCACCCGCATCGTGCAGATCGGCTACGCCGGCGAGGGCGAGGTCGACGACATCGTCGACCAGGCGCAGGCCGAGG
>Ga0208328_1000516_pt1 | contig 17234 bp, 15 predicted proteins | sample DeeseametaMP2633_FD_184170 | JGI IMG/M metagenome (GOLD analysis project Ga0208328, IMG submission 184170) | Marine microbial communities from the Deep Atlantic Ocean - MP2633 (SPAdes) | ecosystem: Environmental > Aquatic > Marine > Unclassified | place: Northeast of Antigua and Barbuda, North... | reverse complement strand
AGCCTGTCGAGACCCCGCCGTTGGTCGACCCGTCTTCGTTGGTCGAGCCTGTCGAGACCCCGCCGTTGGTCGAGCCTGTCGAGACCCCGGCACTGTCTGCACCGACCTGGCTCAGGACGCTGTCGACGAGGGTGTCGGCCATGACCTGGCCGCGGGTGCGGGGGTCGCCGGCGGCACGCGCGCGGTCGGCCGCGCGGGACAGCGTGGCGTGCACCGCGATGCCCTCGGCGAGGGGGACGAGCGCGGAGAGCCGGGCCATGCCGTCGGGGGCGGGCCGGATGGAGGTGTGTCGCTGGTCGGCGGCCTGGCGGTGGCGGTCGAGGGCTGCGTGGGGGTCCAGGGCGTAGGCGCGGCGGTCGATCTCGGCGCGGAAGCGTCGGATGCCCCAGCCGTCAGTGGTGGCGGGGTCGGCCATGAGGTCGGTGTCGATGCGTTGCCGGTCGGCCAGGGTGAGGCAGGCGGTGCCCTGGGCGATCTGGGTGGCCTGCCACTCGGTGCACCAGCCGGCCTCCATGGCGGCGAGGGTGTGGGGCAGCTCGGCGCAGAGGACAGCGGCGAGTCCGAGGTGGATGCCGCCGCGGTGCGGTGACTCGCGGCGGGCGAGGGCGACCTCGGCACCGATGCCGCGCTCTCGGGTGGCGGCGGGCTGGTGGGCCCGCTTGGCGACCCGGGTCTGCTTCAGGGAGACAGCGAGCCTGGCCTGGGCGGCAGCGATGGTGTTCTTGAGCGTCTCCAGCTCGGTCAGGGCGTCGACCGCGGCGACGTCGCGGGCGTCGAGGTCGAGCGCCTCGATGTCAGTGGCGCGCGCGAGGACCTGCTGGTGCAGGGTGCTCGTGGCGAGGCTCATGAAAGTAGTGTATTCGATAAAATGTTCGAACTCAATACGTCGATCCGGTGTGATCAAGGTGCATCAGGTTGGACGGGTCGGCTGGACATAGGCTCAGCACGTGCCTCTGACCTCTGTCGAGCGGCGTGTCGCTGCTGCGTTGGCCGCTTACGAGACGAAGACGATCAGTATCGACAGTCTGCACCAGCGACTAGTGCTGGTCGCGCGCACGCCTCAGGCGGGTGCCGACCTGCGCGACCTGCTTGCTGCCGTCGACGAAGCCACCGACTTGGGCCGGTGTGAGCGGGAGCTGGTCGCGTGGGCAGCCAGCGCCTTTTGGCGTGCAGGGGGCTGCTGCACCGATCTGTGACAGTCGGTCACGCGGCCTGATCGGCCAGCGTGGTCATGATGGCTTCGTACTCGATGGGGGTCAATCGGCCGAGTCGGGCTTGGCGTCGGCGGCGGTGGTAGGTCCGTTCGATCCAGGTCACGATGGCGATGCGCAGCTCGTCGCGGTCGCTCCACCTCTGCCGGTCCAGGACATTGCGTTGGAGCAGACTGAAGAAGCTCTCCATGGCGGCGTTGTCACCTGCTGAGCCGACCTGGCCCATCGACCCAAGCATCTGGTGTCGCCACAGGGACTGCTGGATTTTTCTGCTGCGAAACTGGCCGCCCCTGTCCGAGTGCAGCTTGCACCCGGCCACCGATCCACCCCCAGCTGTGCGCCTGGCGACGGCGGACTCGAGTGCATCGACCGCGAGCTGGGAGGTCATCCGCTCGGCGATGGAATAGCCCACGATCCGGTTGGACCACACGTCCTTGACTGCGCAGATGTAGAGCTTCCCGACCGTGGTCGGGTGCTCGGAGATGTCGGTCAACCAGAGCTTGTTCGGGCCCGGCGCGGTGAACTCTCGGCGGACTAGGTCGTCGTGGGCGGGCGCGCCGGGCAGGCACTTCTTCCCGCGTCGCTTCTTGCCGAACACGCACCACCACTCGTTGGTCGAGCAGATCTTCCACACGGTCCGTTCACTGACCTGGTGCCCGGCGTCGGTGACCTCGTCGAACAGCAGCCGATAGCCGAACTCAGGGTCCTCGCGGTGGGCGTCGAAGATCGCGTCCGCCAGGTAGGCCTCCTCGAGTTCGCTGTCGGTGACCGGGCGGGCGAGCCAGGCGTAGTAGTGCTGGCGGTGGAGCTTGAGCACCCGGCACGCCACCGCGACCGGCACCCGAACAGGGGCACCGGCCGCGGCGAGCTCTCTCACGAGCGGGTAGAGCTTTTTCCCGGCAACTGGGCCTGTGACAGGTAGGCCGCAGCCCGGCGTAGCACCTCGTTCTCTTGTTCCAGAAGTCGGTTGCGGCGCTTGAGCTCACGCAGCTCGCGGGACTCGTCGGTGGTGACTCCTGGCCTCACGCCGTCCTCGACGTCGGCCTGGCGAATCCACTTCGAGATCGTCATCTCGTGGACCCCGAAATCCTGAGCGATCTGGGCCAGCGTCACCCCAGAGCCACGACTGCGGGCGACCCGAACAACGTCCTCGCGGAACTCACGGGGGTAGGGCTTGGGCACAGCAACATCCTTCCAGCCTGACAACTCGTCAAGCGATCTCAGATGTCACAGATCCGTTCATCAGCCCCCTTAATCAGGCAGGCCCTGCAGTAGGTGCCTAGCAGTCCTGAATGGCCGCGCCCACCTGACTGCGCACCCCACTCACCAGTTCCTCGAAGCCGCCCGTGCGCGCCAGCCCCCGGACTTGCAGCTCCATGCCCTCGATGGTCGCTCTGCCGACCGTGACCTGGTCGAACAGGCGCCAGGAGCCAAGAGGCATTTCGTCCACCGAAGCCAGCGCTGGGTACAACAACAGCATGCGGGGACAGGAAGCAGCCCGGAGGAACGCCAAGGACTCGTAGACATCGGCGCTGGAGATGGCGAGTTTGCGGCCGCGTCGGGCTTTGTACTTGGCATCGAGAAGCAACTCGGCGTGCCTGGGAGAGGCGAGCACGGATATGTCAGGCCGAACGATGACGTCGGTGGTGGGACGGGTGCCCAGCTTGAACCCGTGTTGCGGCAGGACTCGACGACCGGGGAGGGCGCGCCGCAGCACCACTTCACACAGGGACTGCCAAGCGCTCCACGTAGACAGCACGAATCCAGGCCCGGTGAAATCGCCACCGTCGAGGTCGAGGCCAGCTCCCTCCAACACCAGCTGAGATAGGGAGTAAGCAGGCTGCCAGCCACGATGCCGAGCCGGGAGGGGCGCTGCAGTGCGTGGCGGCGTGCTCTGAGCCCCGATCTGACGGACTAGTCGTTGCAGTTGAACCCGGGTGTCGCCGTCTCCAACCTCGGAGATCAGGGTGTGGGCGGCCGCGCGCAGCACCGCGTTGTATGAGTTTCGCGACGTCAGTTCGTGACGCTGCATTCGGAAGCCGTCGGGCTCCGGCATCGAGATGGTGTCGAGCTCGACGTCGCCATCAATCGAGAAGTCGTGCCGGGTCACTCGCTGGTACCCGCGGATGGGACGCCGGTGCTGCTCCCAGTGCATGCGCAGCAGCGTGCGCGCCACGAGCGTCGCGAGGTCGCCGCGGGCAGCGATGCCGGCTTGCATCTCGTCCCCGACCAGGAGGTGCCCCGTACGCACCAGGACCGCCATCAGAAAGAAGTCAGCGCGCCATCCCGGTAGATCCGGGTCGAGAAACTTTGGGACGACCTCTATCTGCACCTGCGGGTTGAGCCGCAACATCCCGGCGACGCCATCGACGCGCCAGGTACCTGATGCGCTGATGGAGATGGGGTCGCTTTGGTAGCCGAGTAGCGACCGGAGACGACCGTTCAGCCCTGCGGCTTGAGCCACCACCGTTGCCGGGTCGGCCCCAGTGGCGGTCGCTATCCGTCGAGTGAGGTTGGGGTCGTCGCGGGTTTCGTGAATGACAAACCGACTGTCGCTGCTCATTCCTGAGAGATCAGTCGCAGCAGCAGATATAACTGCTCAGAGTCGGGGCGGGTAGGACCGAGGATGCGCGAGACGGCTTGGCCCGCGAACGTGCCCTCCTCCAGGGTGTACGGGCTTCGATCGTCCTCGGCGAGCAATAGGTCGACCATTGCGCGGGTGTCGCCGTAGAACACCTCGTCCAGGTGACCTCGCAACGTCGCCCACGCCTCCTGGGTGTACTCCTGTGCTGCGGGGAGGTCTGCGGTCGGTGCGGTGCGGTGCATCAGGGCGCCGTGTCCCAGCTGATAAGCGGCGCCCCTGGCAAGGGTGATCTGGTGGTTGACTCGCGCCCAAGCCCGAGCCAGAGCCTCGTACACCGTCGAGGGGTCCGATGGGGTATCCGGGAGGGTGCCGTCGGGAGTCCTGCCGAGCCCAAGATGGGGCCGTAGTACCTCTGCGTGCGGCTCGAGTCGGTAGGGGGCGAACCGGCGCAGGAAAGCCACGTCAAGCGGCTCGACGCTGGTGTCGGCCTCGTTCATGGCGCCGAGCACGTACAGGTCTGGCGGCAGCGAGTAGGTAACGGACTCCCCGAAGTCGTTGAGGATTTCAAAGCGCTGCTCGCCCTCGGCGCCCCGGCGCTTATCCGATTCGAGGCCGACCAGTGCACTGCCGAACGCCGCAACCGCCGGGCCGCGATTAATCTCGTCGACAATGACCAGTGCAGCGTTCCCGTCCTCCGCGGCGTGCACCGAAGCACGGTAGAGAGTTCCCGAGGTCACGATGAATGCGCCGGGATTGGTGACCTGCGGCACGAGCCCGCGCATGAAATCGCGGTACTTGGTGTTCTGGTCGAAGACAGTAGGGAAGGTGTGCCGACTCTCGATCTGGTCCGGGCTGGGGAACCAGGCGGGAATGGGTCCGCGTTCAGCAGGAAGCGGGATGTCGCCGTACGGGTCGGAACCCGTGCTCCCGGAGTCCCACTCAAACAACGCACGCACCTGGTTCAGAAGACGTGACTTTCCGGTGCCGGGCGGGCCGGTGATGATGACGTTCTTTCGCCGGGCGAGGGCCTGGAGTACCGCTCGCGCGTCCGGCTCGATCTCGAACTCCGTCTCCTCTTCAGACACTGGCATGGCAGAACACCTCCCCGTTGGTGAAGTCGATGTATCCCTGGACGGACACCTTGTTCCCGGCGCGGTTGGCGTTCTTCAGGTCGGTGTCGGTCATGCAGCCGAGGATGGCGTCGCGCACCTCGGGACCCCAAACTCCCCTACGTCGGAGATCATTCTCGTAGGCGTAGTAGCAGCCGACCTCGCCATTGCTCCAGCGAATGAAGAGCACGAAGACGCGACCCCTGTTCGAGGCGGGGAGCCGGCCTCCTAGGGCGGGGCTAGCGTGGACCCGGGCCACGCGGTCCTCGCGGGGGCGTGAGTCAGTTGGTGGCCAGTACTCCAGTTCTGTGGTGCCGACGTCATTCCCGTTGCGGTAACTGACCTGAGCGGTGCGAATGGTCTTGCCGTTACTGGCCGTCTTTGTAGTGGTGAAGATGCGGTGCATCGCTGAGCGGAATGTCTTGGCGGGAACCCGGAGATCGCGCGCGCCACCGCCGCTCTGTGTGATGTTCGAGATGGCCTGAAGCTTCTTCAGTTCGCGGTCGGTGAGCTCCTTGTAGACCAAGATAAGGGGGTCAGGCTTTGGCTGCTGGGTCAAGGCGCTTCCTAGTCAGGCGTACTCGGCAGGGACGTACGGGAGCGCACCCCCGTGCCGCGCATTGTCCGCCCGACTTCGGGACTTGGCGTGCATTTCGCCGGAGAGATCGGCGAAAGCGGCCAGAACGCAGTCGGCGGTGACCGTAGAGCGGGTCTCACCGGCAAGTGGTGGCTGGCCACGATCGATGAGCGGAAAGTCCGCGATCACCAGTTCGAGCTCCTGAGGTGTGAGCCCCCACAACGCGGCTGCGAGCGCATCGATGCCGGCCCGCCACTGACCGACCTGCCACAGGTCCGGCCTGTCCGCCCTCTCCGCGGCCGTCACCGACCGAGCCAGCTTGACCAGCTCCTGCGCCTCATGGGACAGCGGGTCAATCGGAGGCAGCGGCACTGCGTTCAGCAGGAAGAAGTTCACCGTCGTGGTGACCACCCGGCGCAACATCCAGTCGACGACGAGCGAGTTCGCGAGAGCGAGGAATAGGTCCTCACGGTCTGGGCCGCCTTCGGGGAAGGTCAGGGTCGGGACCTTGTTGCCGCACACCACGCCATCGGGCAGGCGGGCAACGAGCAAGGTCCGTTCGTTCGTTTGACCGGTGATGTCGCAGAACCCGATACGTGAGGTGCCAACGCGGTCCCGGGTTGCGGCACGGAGTTGGTCGGGGTTGATGAACCACTGCGGTGTCAGGGAGGCTCTACCCATCGTCTGCGGCATCCACTTCGCGGCACGGCCCTCCCCGCTTAGGTAGCGCTTGGCGCGACTGCGGAAGTGGCTGACATGCCGACCTTCGATGACTGGGAGCGACTCATCGGTAGGCGGCCGGTGGAAGTGGCGCGCGTCGTTGGTCATGTCGAGCTCGCGATGGAACGACGGCCGCCAGGGTCCCTCACGGTCGCCGACGGTGAGGCCGCGACGGGTCATCTTCTCGAACAACTCCCACTCCGCGGACGAACGCACCTCGGGAAGGGACAAGTCTGGCCGGACGCTCTCGAGACGATCGCGGGAGATGCTCACCGGTCTGGCTGGGAGTGCGCCAGCGCGGTCGGCCACGCGGAGGGCGACAGGCTCGCGCGGACCGTCGCCGACGCGCGCGACCACGCTCAGAAACTTGAATCGAGTGTCGATTGCGAAATGCCGTTGGCGATTCTCGATCACCGAGATGTTCAACTCGCGTGCGAGCGCGTACACCTCTCGGCGCAAGGGTTCGGTGCCTTGGGCGCGGATGAGGCCGGCGGGCACCAGCATCGCCAAGATGCCGTCCTCGGCGGCCATTCCAAGGCCAAGCTCGAGGAACAGCTTGTACAGGTCGTGCTCACCGCGTCCCTGTAGCCGGGTGCCTGTGACCACGTCCTTGACGTAGGCAAGGAGTTCGGCACGGGGTGCGGTGAGGTCCACCTCGACGTCGTGTCGCTGCCCGTAGTGTCGCGCGACGCCCCGCTGAGCGGCGACTTCGTGACGTGACGCCCGCAGGCGCTCCCACGGTGGGTTCGCGATCAACAACGCGACGCCATCAGGCGCGACTTCCTGCCAGAGTTCCGCGGCGCGCAAGCTGTCCTGTTGCAGCAACCGTCCACGAAACGCCGACGCCGTCTCCAGATCGGTGGTCAGAGAGGCGAGGGAGAGCGCTGCGCCTCGAAGTGAATGCCCCGAAAGATCGGCGCCGCAAATGCGATTGCGGAGCACCTCCTCGCGAGCGTCTCCGGCGGGCACGTGCAGGACCGCACCCACAAGGAGCATCCCGGACCCGCAGGCTGGGTCGACCCAAGGTCCGGCCGTGCTGACCAGTGGGACACTGTCCGCGGCGAGCATCTGAGCCAGGCGCCAGTCGGTGTGGTAAGCGCCGGTAGTGCGTTGCTGCGCCGTGCTGAGCACCTCTCGGCTGAGCGCGGACAGGGCCAGCGGCACCGGGATGGGGACCTCGGACAGGCTGCTGAGAATCTTGTCGGCCCATGGGGCGACGTTCGGCTGCGGTTCGCCTGCAGCGCCCTGCATAAGGGTCCGATACTCGTGGGCGTCCCAACCGGCATACGCGGCGGCGACCTCCTCGAGGACCGTCAACCGGGCGGTGTTCACCTCAAGACCGGGTGCGGTGTCCTCGACGGCGGCCACCAGTAGTTGCTCGGTACGAGCGAGCAGCCCCTGCTCGACGCTCTTCATGCCGTCGCCGCTGCTGTGTCGGGATCGTTAAGGTCCGCGCCGGGTCCTACCGGTACGACTTCGACGACGAACTCGTGGACCGCATGGCCGGCGGCGGCGGCCCCGGCGTTGGGCCTGTACCGGCCGATGGTCTCCAGCTCGTGCAGTGTCACGGTCCCGGCCTCGGTGAGGGCGGCCAGCAGCTGTTCCTGCGGGACGTGGCCCTCGTTGCTGTAGCTGAGCAGCACCTTGCGGGCAGTTGTGCCCAGGATGAGGCGGGTGAGCGCCTCGAGGGCCCGCGACTTGTAGCAAAAGTCGCTTGCCTTATCCCGCCACGGGCGAAGTCCTGTGATACCGCCGACCTCGGGCTCGTCGCCGGCGGTGAGAGTCTCAAGGATGTGGTAGTACGCGGCGTACTGCCGCTTGGTGTACGGAGGGTCGTAGTAGACGACGTCCTCCGGGGTGGTCTGTACAGCGAAGACGTCGCCGACGCTGAAATCGATTGGCGTAGCTCGCTCCGGCAGTGTCCGGGCCTGCAGCCTAACGGCTCGAAGCGCAGTACTAGACCACGCGTTCAGGAAACATCCGTAGGTACCTGAGATGTTCGCGACGCGGTTGGCAGCGAGCATCAAGTCCGCGAGAAGCAACTTCTCTTCGAGGTCGGTGAGTGCGTCCGATGCGGCCCAAGCGCCAATCTGTGCGCGCATCGCGTCGAGGCGCGCGGCGTTCTCCTGAGTGAAGTACTTTCGCTCTACTTCACCGGTCGTGGCGGACGCCGGGCTGTACTGGGCGTACAGGAACCCGGCGCGACCTGGCAGTTGGTCGAGGAGCTCGCAGGCGCGTTCGTAGCCGCCGAGGGCGGCGAACTGGACGTCACTTCGCCCGACAAGCGTTCCAGTAGCCAGGGCGACGGCGGAGGGCATCGCGTCATTGAGCAGAACCGGCCAGCCTCGCTCAGCGGCGACGGCCGCGACGGCGCCGGTGCCGCAGAACGCGTCAACGAAGCGGCCGTCACCCGGCTGACCTGCGAGGTCGACGATCGCCTCGGCTACTCGAGTCTTGCTGCCGATGTAGCGCACTCCCACCTGACGCTGCCTCTCCGTCTTGTAAGGCTTCACCGTCGTTTACCTGATACTCCGGGGAAGCCGACTTGCGCGGCGCACCGCCCTGATTTCGTACCTTTGCGGCTTGCGCCGACAGTCCTGACCGGGCGGCAGTGGCCTTCACCAGCCTGAGCAGGCATGGCGCGGCGATGCGATGCCCGCTTCCAGCGCCAAAGCGTGCCGGTTGGAACGCCGACGATCGCTGCCATCTGACTTGTCGTGTTGCTTGCCGGTCCCGCTGGCGGCGCCACTGTGCACCAAGGTCAGCCACGGAAGCCTGGGCGGCAGGAGCGGGAAGCACGGCCGACGCTCTTGTCACCGGATCAGTTTCCCCTCATTCCGTGCCCTCTCCTTGGACCAGCCTCGGTGTGTCGACACGCCGCGGGTCGCCGCTCGCCGTGGGCCGCGCGATCGGGTGCCATCACATCGCGGCTGCTTTCCTTGGTGGTGGTCGGCGCCTCGGTGGTGCGCCGGAGCAACAACTCCCGGTGCTTGGACTCACCGCACTCGGTTTGTACGGAATCCCCTCGTATCCCGTACACGATCCCTCGGTCTTGGCGCCTCGCACAGGTAGAAATCCGCTATGAGCAAAAGAAGGAAGTCAGTCGACCCCAGCATTGTGGTGGCGTACACCCGGGTGTCGACCGAGGAGCAGGCAGTGAGCGGTGCCGGTCTTGACGCTCAGTTGGCGAGCATTGAATCGGAGATCGCCCGGCGCGGCTGGACCCTCGCCACGACCTTCACCGACGCCGGTGTTAGCGGGAGGTCGGTCGCGAACCGCCCTGCGCTGGCAGCTGCCCTCGCCGCTGTCGAGTCGGGGGAGGCCGGCACCCTCGTAGTGGCCAAGTTGGACCGCCTCTCGCGCAGCCTGCTGGACTTTGCGGAACTGATGGCCCGGGCGCAGCGGGGAGGCTGGAACATCGTCGCCCTGGACCTCGGCATCGACCTCAGCACCCCGGCTGGGGAGTTTCTGGCATCGGTGATGGCGTCGGCGGCACAGTGGGAACGCCGCATCATCGGGCAGCGCACGAAAGATGCCTTGGCGGCCAAAAAGGCGGCCGGGGTGCGCCTGGGCCGTCCCAGCGAGATGCCCGTCGACGTCCTCGACCGCATCGCCCATGCACGCTTGGCCGGGCAGTCCCTGCGAAGCATCGCGGTCGACCTCACGGAAGCCGGAGTGCCGACCGCCCGCGGCGGAGTGCGGTGGTCTTTCTCAACGATCCAAGCGGTGCTTGTTTCGCAGGCGTACGCCGACCGGCTCGCCAGCACCGCCTAGACCCACCCCCCTATCGTGCTTTGTGGCGACATTACTGCCTGCGGCGGCGCCCTCGGTTGCCTCTACTTGATCCCGGCGTATGCGGCGGAGGCGTGACACGAACGTGCCACGGGCTCAGCAAATGCCACGGGGCGCCCCGGCCCTCACAGGCGCGCCGAGCAGCGCAGTTTCCGACAACTGCCGACCCAGCGAGTGGTGCTGATTGTCGAACGACAAACTGGGAGTGACTGGTCAGATCGCGGATGACTAGGTCGACTGACGAGGGAGTGCGATTGCCGCCGCCTCAACGCATCGCGGGGAACGGCACACCCGTGTTGCTGTGGCACCGGTAGCCGTAGGGGTTCTTGGCGAGGTACTGCTGGTGCACGTCCTCGGCGTAGTAGTAGACCGCGTCGTCGGCAGAGCGGATCTCGGTGGTGATCGAGCCGAGCCCGCGCCGGGCCAGCTCCTCGCCGTAGACCTTCGTCAGCTCGCGGGCGGTCTGCTCCTGCTCGGGCGTCGTGAAGTAGATCGCCGAGCGGTACTGGGTGCCGACGTCGTTGCCCTGGCGCATGCCCTGGGTCGGGTCGTGCACCTCGAAGAACGTCTTCACCAGGTCGGCGTAAGAGACCACGGAGGGGTCGAAGACGACACGCACGGCCTCGGTGTGGTTGGTGCGGCCCGAGCACACCTCCTCGTACGACGGGTGCGGGGTCGTGCCGCCGGCGTACCCGACCGAGGTCGACCACACGCCCTCGGTCTTCCAGTAGATCTCCTCGGCGCCCCAGAAGCAGCCGAGGCCGAAGACGGCGACCTCGAGGCCCTCCGGCGCGGAGTCGGTCAGCACGGGCGCGTCGAGGACCACGTGCCGGTCCGCGAGGTGCCACGGACGCTCGCTGCGCCCCGGCAGCGTCTGGTCGGCGGCGATCAGGTCGGTCTGCTTGCGTCCGAAGAACACGGGCACCTCCATGTGTGAGCACCTGTACGCCGGGTACAACAAGAGATCGGCGCGGTTGTTCCCCACCGTGCCAGGTCCCGCCACACGAGCGGGTGACCCAGCACGCCGCACCTCGTCTCGGGAGGACGTCCGCATGTTCCGGCTGGGGGGCCGGTCAGCCGACCCCGACCTACCACTCACGCGCCGTGACGCGCGACGCCTGCGCGCCCTGGTGGAGCAGGCCTTCGCCCGCCACGGCCACCCCGTCGAGCCCGGCGGCAACCACGTGCGCGACGCCGAGGGCAGCGAGTTCGGCCTGTGGAACCTCGCGGCGGTCTGCGCCTCCGAGCGCCCCGCCGACTGGCCCGGCATCGTCGACGACCACGTCGCCGTGGTGGTGCGTCCCCGCGCGGGCCTCGACGACCTCGACGACGCCTCCCTGGAGGCGGCGACGGTACTGCGCCTCTACGGCCGCGACGAGTTGCCGCCGGGGTGGGCGCCCACCGCCCCCGCGCTCACCGACGACCTGGTCGCGGTGCCGACCCTCGACCTGCCGCGCGAGGTGGTCACGCCCTCCGAGGACGTGCTGGCTCGCCGCGGCCCCCTCGACCGCTGGCGCGAGGTCGGCCTGCTCGCGCTGGAGGAGCGGGCTCGCACCGACGAGCTCCACCTCGAGCTCGTGGCACCGGGCGAGCCCGACGGCGGCATCCACGTGGTCCTCGGTGAGTCGTCGTACGTCGCCAGCCTGGCGCTCGTGCTCGACACCCTCCTGCGGCGCCACGACGCGGCCGACCGGGGTCACGGCGTCCTGGTCGTCACGCCGTCGCGGCACCAGCTGGCCTACCGCGTGGTCGACGGGCCCGGCTGCGTCGAGGCCATCGGCCACCTCGTCCAGCTCGCCCAGCACGGCTTTGCGGAGGCCCCGGGGCCGGTCTCCCCGCACGTGCACTGGGTCCACGAGGGCCGCTGGACCCAGCTGACGGAGACCACCGAGGAGGGCGTCTCGGTGCACCTCGACGAGACCCTCGCCCGGGTGTTGGGCGTGGAGGGGGAGGGCTGACTACCCTCACGACGTGAGCGACGACTTCTCTGATCACGGCTTCGAGACGCGTGCGATCCACGCCGGCTATGAGCCCGACCCGACCACCGGCGCTGTGATCCCGCCGATCTACGCCACCTCGACCTACAAGCAGGACGGCGTGGGCGGGCTGCGCGGCGGCTACGAGTACTCCCGCTCGGCCAATCCCACCCGCACCGCCCTCGAGGGGGCGCTGGCGGCGCTGGAGCAGGGCAGCCACGGCCTGGCCTTCGCCTCCGGCCTCGCCGCGGAGGACACCCTGGTGCGCGCGCTGTGCAAGCCCGGCGACCACGTCGTGCTGCCCGACGACGCCTACGGCGGCACCTTCCGACTCTTCGACAAGGTCGAGAAGGTGTGGGGGCTCGACCACACCCCGGCGCCGGTCTCCGACGTCGAGGCCGTCCGCGCCGCGGTGCGCCCGGGCACGACCCGCCTGGTGTGGGTCGAGACCCCGACCAACCCGCTGCTGACCCTCGGCGACATCGAGGCGCTCGCCGCCGTCGCCCACGACGCGGGCGCGCTGCTCGTCGTCGACAACACCTTCGCCTCGCCGTATCTCCAGCAGCCGCTGGGCCTCGGTGCCGACGTGGTCGTGCACTCGACCACGAAGTACGTCGGCGGCCACTCCGACGTCGTGGGCGGAGCGCTCGTGACCGACGACGACGAGATCGCCGAGCGGCTGCGCTTCCACCAGAACGCCATGGGTGCGGTCGCCGGCCCGTTCGACGCCTGGCTGACCCTGCGCGGCCTGAAGACGCTCGCGCTGCGCATGGACCGGCACTGCGACAACGCCGAGCAGGTGGTGGCCCACTTGAGTGCCCACCCGGCGGTGCGCGAGGTGATCTACCCGGGTCTGCCCGAGCACCCCGGCCACGACCTCGCCGCGCGGCAGATGCGCCGTTTCGGCGGGATGGTGTCCTTCCGCGTCACCGGTGGCCTCGAGCACGCACTCGACGTCTGCGACCGCACCCGGGTCTTCACGCTCGGCGAGAGCCTCGGCGGGGTCGAGTCGCTCATCGAGCACCCCGGTCGGATGACCCACGCCAGCGTCGCCGGCACCGACCTGGAGGTCCCCGACGACCTGATCCGCCTCAGCGTCGGCATCGAGACCGCCGCCGACCTGCTCGCCGACCTCGACCAGGCCCTGGCCGGACGATGAGCGAGACCGGGCCCGACGGGGGAGAGGAGCAGCCGGTCGACGACCGGCCCGCTCCGCGCACCGAGCGCCGCCGACCGCGTCGGGACCGCACGGAGTCCGACGCCGAGAACCTCGCCCAGCGGCTCTTCGCCCAGTGGTCGGCGCTGCGTGACGAGCGCGAGCGCCAGCTCGCCCCGCCCGAGGTCCGCGGCTCCGCCGAGCTCACCTGGGCGCGGGTGCCCCCCGGCCTCGACGCCGCCGCGTCGTGGTCGTGGCGGTTCCTGGTCGTGGTCGCCGCCGGCCTCGTCATCGCGTACGCCGTCGGCTTCCTGTCGGTCGTGGTGGTGCCCGTCGTCGTGGCGCTGCTCTTCACCGCGCTGGCGGTCCCGATGGTCGACCGGCTGCACCGCTGGGGGGTCCCGCGGGCGCCGTCGGCGCTGCTGACCCTGCTGCTCGGTCTCGGCGCGATCTCGGCGCTGCTCACCTTCGCCGGCCGCCAGATCGCCCAGGGCGCCACCGACCTGGCCGACTCCACCGTGCAGGGACTCGGCGAGATCCGCCGCTGGCTGCAGGACGGCCCGCTCAACGCGAGCGACTCCCAGATCGACGACTTCATCGACCGGATGCAGCAGACGATCACCGAGGGCAGCAGCGACGGGCAGATGGTCGCCCGGCTCACCGAGGTCGGCGTCACCCTGGGCCACGTCTTCGCGGGGTTCTTCATCGCGTTGTTCGCGACGTACTTCTTCATGGCCGACGGCGCCCGGATCTGGGCCTGGCTGGTGCGGCTGACGCCGCGCACCGCCCGCAGCCGCGTGGACTCCTCGGGCCGGGTCGCCTGGATCTCGCTGCGCCAGTTCGTGCGCGCGACCGTGATCGTGGCGCTCGTCGACGCGATCGGCATCAGCATCTGGGCCGCGGTGCTCGGCGTGCCGTTCGTCCTGGCCATCGGCGTGCTGGTCTTCCTCGGCGCCTTCATCCCCATGGTGGGGGCGACGGTCGCCGGCACGGTGGCGGTGCTCGTCGCGCTGGTCGACCAGGGCCCGATCGCCGCGCTGCTGATGCTGCTCGGCGTCATCGTGGTCCAGCAGATCGAGGGCCACGTGCTCCAGCCGTTCCTCATGGGCCGCTGGGTCTCGGTGCACCCGCTGGCCGTCATCATCGCGATCGCGACGGGCGTGCTGGTGGCGGGCATCGCCGGTGCGCTGGTCGCCGTGCCGCTGGCCGCGGCGCTCAACGCCGTCGGGCTGCACCTCGCGGCCTACACCGAGCCCGGCGACGACCCCGACGACCAGCTCGGCGAGGACTACGCCGGCGAGGGACCACCCGAGCAGACGGTCCCGGCCGAGGCCGGTCCGGGCGACGCCCGTGACGAGGGCCGGGAGCAGGACCGATGAGCGTCACGCTCGACGACGTGCGCGCGGCCCGCGAGGTGATCGCCGGGGTCGCGGTGCGCACCCCGATGGAGCACTCGCGCTGGCTCTCCGAGGTCGCCGGCGGACCGGTGCACCTCAAGGCCGAGAACCTCCAGCGCACGGGCTCGTTCAAGGCCCGCGGCGCCTACGTGCGGATCAGCCGGCTCAGCGCCGAGGAGCGCGCCCGCGGGGTCGTGGCCGCCTCGGCCGGCAACCACGCGCAGGGCGTCGCGCTGGCGGCCTCCGAGCTCGGGATCGCCGCCACCGTCTTCATGCCCGAGGGGGCGCCGATCCCCAAGGAGCGGGCCACGCGCGGGTACGGCGCGGACGTGGTCTTCGTGCCCGGCACGTTGGAGGACGCGCTGGCCGCGGCCCAGGAGCTCGCCGAGCGCACGGGTGCGGTCTTCATCCACCCCTTCGACCACCCCGACATCGTCGCGGGGCAGGGCACGGTCGGCCTCGAGGTCCTCGAGCAGCTGCCCGAGGCGGCCTCGGTCGTGGTCCCGACCGGCGGCGGGGGACTGCTCGCCGGCGTCGCCATCGCCGTCAAGGCGCTCCGGCCGGACGTGAAGGTCTATGGCGTGCAGGCCAAGGACGCGGCGGCGTACCCGCTCTCCCTGGGGCAGGGGCGTCCCACGACGCTCTCGGTGATGCGCACGATGGCCGACGGGATCGCCGTCGGGCGCCCGGGCGACCTCACCTTCGCCGCCGTGCAGCGCCTCGTCGACGAGGTGGTCACCGTCTCCGAGGACGCGATGGCCCGCGCCGTGCTGGCGCTGAGCGAGCGCGCGAAGCTGGTCGCGGAGCCGGCCGGGGCGGCCGCCGTGGCGGCGCTGCTCGACGAGCCGGAGCGCTTCGAGCCGCCGGTGGTCGCCGTGGTGAGCGGCGGCAACATCGACCCGCTGCTGCTCGGCAAGGTGATCCGGCACGGCATGGTCGCGGCCGGTCGCTACCTGCACCTGCAGGTCACGACGCGCGACGTGCCGGGGGGCCTGGCCCAGCTGCTCAGCGAGATCGGCGGCAGCGGGGCGAACGTCATGGAGGTCGCCCACGAGCGGATCTCTCCCACGCTGGCGATGGACGAGGTCGACGTGACCCTCCAGCTCGAGACCCGAGGTCGCGAGCACAGCCAGCAGGTGCTGGCCAGGCTGCGCGACCTCGGGTACCGGGTGCTGCTCTGAGTCGAGGCCGGGGCCTCAGGCGGTGTAGGGCACCGCGTCGAGGATGACCACCTCGAGGGTCTTGCCGTTGGGGGCCTCGTAGGAGACCGTCTCGCCCTTGCTGCGGCCGTTGATGGCGGCGCCGAGCGGCGACTGCGGGGAGTAGACGGTCAGGCCCTCGGGCTCGATCTCGCGCGCACCGAGCAGGAAGGTCTCGGCCTCGTCGTCGTCGTCGCCGACGAACTTGTAGGTGACCTTCATGCCGGGCTCGACCACGCCGTCGTCCTGCGGGGTCTCGCCGACCTCGGCGCGGCGCAGCATGTCCTCGAGCTGACGGATGCGGCCCTCGATGCGGCCCTGCTCCTCGCGCGCGGCGTGGTAGCCGCCGTTCTCCTTGAGGTCGCCCTCGTCGCGGGCGGCGGAGATCCGCTCGATGACCTCCTGGCGCACGGGGCCCTTGAGGTCGTCGAGCTCGGCCTTCAGCTTGTCGAAGGCGTCCTGGGTGAGCCAGATCGTTCCCTGCTCGGTCGTCTGCGTCATAGGGGTACTCCTGCGGTGAGCCTCGGTCCGCGGTGACGGTGCCACCGCACGACCGCCGACTCGTCGATGGGGCGGTACGAACAAACTGTCTCCGACCGGCCGGCCGTGATCGTGCGCCGACGACGGTCGCCACCGGCCTCGTGTCTCGTGGTCGGGCCCGGCGGGACAGTCAGGAAAGTTCAGTCTAACAACCCGACGGCTCACCCGCAGGTCGCTCACAGCGGCGCCCGGTGAGGCGCCCGGTGAGGCGCCCGGTGAGGCGCTCAGCGGGGCCGCTTCTGGCCCTCCGCGGTGCAGCCGACCTTGAGCACCGAGGTGGCCAGCCTGGAGGTGCGCACCTCGACCGACTGGCGGCCCGAGCGCTCGGGGGTGAAGGCGACCTCGCCGACGGCGGCCTTGTCGGCGGCCAGGGCCCGCAGCACGCACTGCACGCCCTCGGCGCGGTCGGCGACCTGCACCTGCACGTCGGCGACCACGAGGTGGTCGTCCTCGACGGTGAAGCCGATCAGCTCCGAGCGGACCTCGGGGGTGGCCTGCGACCAGCCGGCCCAGGCGACCATCCCGGCCAGCGGGAGCAGCAGCACCAGCGCGAGGCCGGCGACCAGCGGCCCGCGGGCACGGCGCGGCGCGCCGTACCTCTGCTCGAGGCGCTGCTGGTTGGTGCTGGTGCCGGCCACCCCCCGATGGTCCCACCTCGGGCCAGGGGCGCTCGTGGCGCCCTCCTACGATGGAGGGCATGTCGCCGTCCCAGGACCGGCCCTACGCGGGCCTGCGCCTCATGCACGTCCACGCCCACCCCGACGACGAGTCGAGCAAGGGCGCGGCCTCCACGGCGATGTACGTCGACCGCGGCGCCGAGGTCCACGTCGCCACCTGCACCGGCGGGGAGCGCGGCTCGATCCTCAACCCCAAGATGGAGCGCCCGGAGATCCTGGCCAACATCACCGAGGTGCGCCGCCAGGAGATGGAGCGGGCCCGCGACATCCTCGGCATCACCCAGCACTGGCTCGGG
>Ga0208328_1000515_pt1 | contig 17238 bp, 17 predicted proteins | sample DeeseametaMP2633_FD_184170 | JGI IMG/M metagenome (GOLD analysis project Ga0208328, IMG submission 184170) | Marine microbial communities from the Deep Atlantic Ocean - MP2633 (SPAdes) | ecosystem: Environmental > Aquatic > Marine > Unclassified | place: Northeast of Antigua and Barbuda, North... | reverse complement strand
GCGTCAGCGACCCGGCGCAGGTCGACACCGCCGTGCGCGAGGCGCTGGCCCATGACGGGCCCGCGCTCATCGACATCGTGAGCCAGGTGCTGCAGGACACCAACGTGCCGGTCTCGGCCTGGATGGGCTGAGCCCCCGCGCGCAGGGGCCCAGGCGCTCAGGCGCTCCAGTAGGCCGAGAAATAGCCGCGGTCGCGGGGCAGGTCCCAGTGCTTGCGGAAATGCGCCCGCGCGGTGCGCACCAGCCCCTGCTCGGCGGCGACCCAGACGAAGGTGTCACCCTCGGGCTTCGGCTCGGCCAGCAGCAGATCCGCGAGGCTCTCGCCGCGGCCCCGGGTGATCCAGTTGATCTCGACCCCCTCGGGGCGCGGCATGTCCTCGCGGTTGCCCGCATCGGCAAGCTCGATCAGCACCTTGCCGCGGCGCGTGGGCGCCGAGCGGGCGAGGATGCGGCGGATCGCCGGCAGCGCGGTCTCGTCGCCCGCCATGAGCAGGACGTCGCCCGCCGGGAAATCCCCGCCGCCCGGCCCCATGACCGCCACCTGCGTGCCGGGCGTGGCGTGGCGCGCCCACTCGGTGGTGCGCCCGCCGTCATGCTCGTAGACGTCGAAGGTGAAACGCCCCGCCTCGGCGTCGAGTTCGACGAAGGTGTAGGCGGCGCGGTGCAGCGCATCCTCGCCCTCGGGCCATGCGGTACGCCCCCGCGCGTCGATGTGCGGCCAGACCGGGGCGCGGCCCTCGGGCGGCAGGATCAGCGAGAAGTGCATGCCCCCCACCGACAGCGCCTCGATGCCGTCGCAGGCCATCTCGACCCGCAGGAAGCTGGCGCCGACGCGGGCGACCGAGCGCACCGTGGCGAGATGGAAGTTCGGCGGCACGTCCGTCTCGGGGGTGCCGCCCTCCCAGACCAGCGCCGCGCCGGCCTCGGGGAAGACGTGGTCGAGCAGGTAGGCCACGCTCTCGCGGATCTGGTAGAGGTGCAGGTCGCTGGCGGCGGAGACCACCACCGAGAGCCCCCCGGCGCCGGTGCTCAGCACCACGTCCGAGGCATCGTAGCGTACCGCGATGCCGGTCTCGCGGCGGGTCACCCGGTCGGTGAACTCGCGCACGTGGGTCTCGACGTGGTCGAGCAGATCCGTGGGCAGCCTGCCGGCAAAGCGCGCGGTGCTGGTGACGGGGAAATCGCGGGAGGGGGAATGCTTCATAGCGGACACACCATGGGTTTGCCGGTGACGGGATCGGGTTCGACGCGCGCGGCGAGGCCGAAGGCGCGTTCGAGGTTGTCGGGGGTCAGGACGGTGTCGGGCGCGCCGGTGGCGACGAGCCCGCCGCGGCCGAGCAGCACCAGCATGTCCGAGAACCGCGCCGCCATGTTGAGGTCGTGCAGCACGCTTACCACGGTGAGGCCGGTGTCGCGGTTGCGCTGGCGCAGCAGGCTCAGCACCTCGAGCTGGTGCACGAGATCGAGGAAGGTGGTGGGCTCGTCGAGCAGCAGAAGCGGCGTGTCCTGCGCCAGCACCAGCGCGATCCACGCCCGCTGGCGCTGACCGCCGGACAGCTCATTGAGCGGGCGCTCGGCCAGATGGGTGAGCTGCACCGCCTCGAGCGCACGGGCGCAGGCGGCGGCATCCTCCTCGCGCCACGGCGACAGGAAGCCGCGCCACGGCGTGCGTCCGCGCCGCACGAGGTCGCCCACGGTGATGCCGTCGGGAGCCAGCGGATCCTGCGGCAGGATCGCGAGCCGGCGGGCGAGCTTGCCGCTGTGGCTGGCGTGGATGTCGTCGCCCTGCAGCAGCACGCGGCCGGATTCGGGCTCGATGAGCCGCGCCAGCGTCTTGAGCAGCGTGGACTTGCCGCAGCCGTTGGGGCCGAGGATGGCGGTTACCTTGCCTTCGGGGATATCGAGGTCGAGCGCGTCGATGACTCTGCGGCCCTCGTAGCCGATGGTCAGCGCCTCTGCAGTCAGGCTCATAGTTTTCCCCTGTCCATTTCGCGCGACAGCCGCCACAGCAGGTAGGGCGCGCCGAGGATGCCGGTCATCACGCCGACCGGAAGCTGGATGCCCGGCAGCGCCGAGCGGGCGACGAGATCGGCCAGCATCAGCACCAGCGCACCGGCCCCCGCCGCCGAGAGCAGCCGCCCCGCAACGCTGGTCGCACCGGTGATGCGCGCGCCCAGCGGCCCCGACATCAGCGCCACGAAGGGCACCGGCCCGGCCACGGCGACGCCGGTGGCGGCGAGCAGCACGCCGGTGCCGGCAAGACCGCGGCGCACCGCCTCGACCCGCAGGCCGAGCCCGGCAGCGAGGTCGTCGCCCAGTTCCAGCGTCTCGAGCAGCCGCGCCTGCCCCAGCGCCGCCAGGAGCAGCGCCGCGCCCGGCAGCCAGACCTGCGCCACGTGGCCCCAGTCGCGCGCGGCGAGCGAGCCGGTGACCCAGCGCTGCGCCTCGGCGGCCTCGGCCTGCGGCAGCAGCGTCATCAGGAAGTTCGACAGCGCCGAGGTGAAGAACCCCATGCCGAGCCCCACGAGGATGATCGAGAGCGGCGGCGTGCGGTGGCCCCTGCGCCAGGCGATGCCGGTGACCAGCAGCGCGGCGAGGATGCCCCCGGCGGCGGCGACCAGCGGCATCGGCGCCACGAGGCCGAAGGCGATGGAGACCACCACCGCAAGCCCCGCGCCCGAGGTGAAGCCGAGGATGTCGGGCGCCGCCAGCGGGTTGCGGAAGAGCGTCTGGAACAGCGCCCCCGAAAGCCCGAGCACGGCGCCAGCGCCAAGCGCGGTGCCCACGCGCGGGCCGCGGATGGTGCCGATCATCAGCGCCGCCGGCCCCTCGCCGGTCGCCAGCCCCTGCCAGAGCGCACCGGGCGCCAGCGCCACCTGCCCCCAGAGCAGCCCGGCCACGGTGCCCGCGACCAGCAGCACGATCAGCAGGGCGCCCCTCATGTGGTCGACCCCGGGCGGATGCGGCGCGCGATCCACAGGAACACCGGCCCGCCGATCAGCGCGGTCATGATACCGGCGCGGATCTCGGAGGGCGCCATCAGCAGCCGCCCCAGCGTGTCGGCAAAGGTCAGAAGCGCCGCCCCCGCCATGGCCGAGACCACCATCTCGGCCCGCAGGTTGTGGCCGCTCACCAGCCGCGCCAGCGGCGGCACCATGAGCCCGAGAAAGGCGATGGGCCCGGCCACGGCCACGGCGGCGCCGGTGGTCAGCGTGACCACCAGCAGCGCCCCGGCCTGCACCCGCCGCGGGTGGGTGCCGAGCCCGCGCGACAGCGCCCCGCCGAGCGACAGCGCCTCGATGCGCGGCGCGATGACCAGCGCGATGATCCCGCCAAGCGCGGCCACAGCCGCCATTGCGCCGAGCGGCCGGGTGGTCGCCTGCGTCAGCGAGCCCGCGACCCAGAAGCGGAACACGTCCAGCGTCTCCTGCCGCACCAGCGCCACCGCGGAGACCAGCGACAGCAGCAGCGCGTTCAGCGCCGCCCCCGCCAGCGTCAGCCGAACCGGGCCCACGTCGCCGCGCAGGCCTCCGCCCAGCGCGAAGACCGCGAGCGAGGCCAGCGCCGCGCCGGGGAAGGACAGAACCGCGACCATCGCCTCGTCCGAACGGCCGATGAGCGAGGTGCCGAGCAGCAGCGCGAAGGCGGCACCGGCGTTGACCCCGAGAATGCCGGGATCCGCCAGCGGGTTGCGGGTGAGCGCCTGCATCACCGTACCCGCGACGCCCAGCGCCGCGCCCGCGATGAGCCCCGCCAGCAGCCGCGGCAGGCGCACCGCCACCAGCGTCACATGCGCCGGGTCGGACGGATCGAAGGTGAGAAGCGCGTCGAGGTAGACCGAGGGCGCAAGCGCGCGCACGCCGATGGTCAGCGACCCCAGCGCGCAGAGCATGAGCACGACTGCCACCCAGAGCATCCGCATCAGGGGGCGAGACCCACCTTCGCGGCCGAGGGCACCACGGTCGCGGGGTCGCCGTCGAGCGCAAGCGCGAAGGGCTCCTCGAGCCGCTCGAGCGCATAGGGCAGCGACAGCACGCTGCCAAAGGACATGGCGCCGGCGATGAGTTCGTCGGCAAAGACCTCGCGGCCCTCGGCATAGGCGCCGAGCGTGCGCCGCATCGCCAGCGCCACCAGATCCGCTGCGCGCTCGGCCGACGAGATCCAGACCAGCAGGTCGGCGTCGAGGGGCGACAGGTCCTCGGGAGAGAGCGTGGTGTAGAAGCCGTCGATGACGGCGGTCTCGGCCAGTGCGTCGGGGGCGCGGAACCCGAGCTCCTTCAGGAAGCGCGCGCGGGTGTCCTCGGCCATGAAGGCGCCGGTCTGGCCGCCGTCATGCCAGGCGGCGACGGCGGTGCGCCCGGCCCAGTCCGGATGCCGGTCACGGGCCGCGGCGAAGGTGGTCTCGACACCCGAGATCAGCGCTTCGGCCTTGTCCTCCATGCCCAGAGCCCGCCCGACGGTGCGGGTCTCGGACTGCCACGGCGTGCCGTAGGTCGAGAACTCCTCGGGCTGCATCAGCACCGGCGCGATCTGGCTCAGCATCGCGTATTCCGCCTGCGAGATGCCCGAGCCGGTGCCGAGGATCAGGTCCGGCGCAAGGCTGGCGACGGTCTCGATCGAGACCTCGCCGGTCATCATCACCGGCTTGGCCTCGCCGAGGTAGGGCTGCGCCCAGGGCCAGACCCCGTAGGCATAGTCGCCGTACCAGTAGCGCGTGCCCACCGGCGCCACGCCGAAGGCCAGCACCGTGTCATGGGTGTTGTAGCCCAGCGAGACCACCCGCCGCGCCGGGCGCTCGAGCACCGTCTCGCCATAGGCATGCACGAAGCGCAGGCCGCTCGTCTGCGCCATCACCGCGGGGGCGGCCAGCAGCGCGCCGGCTCCGGCGAGAAGGCCCCGGCGGCTGATCCGTGATGGGGCTTTGGGGGGGTGGGCCAAGCTCAAGGCATCTCTCCTCTGGCGTCTCTGGCATCTGCGGCGCGGGAGAGGGGCACCTGGTGCGGTGCCCCGTTCAGGGTCACCATTTGTATTTCAGCGAGGCGCGGATGGTACGGCCGTCGCCGTAGTATTCCGTGCCGTAGTAGTTGGTCGTGACGTATTCCTTGTCGAAGAGGTTCGACACGTTCATCGACAGGTCGATGTCATCGGTGAGCGCGTATCCCAGCGCCGCGTCGACCAGCGTGTAGCTGTCCACGTCCACGGTGTTGGCATCGTCGCCCCAGGTCTGGCCGACGAAGCGCACGCCAAGGCCCAGCGTCAGGTCGCCGCGCCGTCCGGCACCGGGGATGGTGTAGTCGGCCCAGAGCGAGGCGATCTGCTCGGGCACCCGCGCAGGGCGGTTGCCGTCGTTGCCCGAGATGCCGTCCTCGAGGATCTCGGCGTCCCAGTAGGAATAGGCGGCGGTCATGTTCAGGCGCTCGTTGAGCGCGACCTTGCCCTCGAGCTCGATGCCGCGCACGCCGATCTCGCCCACCTGCCGCTGCACGGTCGGGCTCACGTAGGTGTTCACGTTGGTCTGGGTCAGGTCGAAGATCGCCGCGGTGAAGAGCGCGTTCATGCCCTCGGGGCGGTACTTCATGCCAATCTCGTACTGCCGGCCCTCCTTGGCGTCCTCGGTCAGGTCCCAGACGTTGGGCTCGAAGCTCTCGGAGTAGTTGCCGTAGAAGGACAGGTTCGGCGTCGCCTTGTAGGTCAGCCCGACCCGCTTGGTGAGCGCGGTGAAGGTCTCGTCCTCGGTGCTGCCGGTGCCCGGGTAGTGGATCGAGACGTCGGCGTGGTCGTAACGCAGCCCGAAGGTCGCGATCCACTGCTCGGCGAAGGTCAGCTCTTCCTGCAGGTAGATCGACTTGGTGGTCTGCTCGGGCTCCCAGTCGATGTAGTCGTAGAGCGTCACGCAGGAGCGGCCGCAATACGAGATGTCGTTGATGTCGATGCCGTCGGCGGTGCCGGCTTTCGCCACCTCGTTGACCTTGATCCAGGTGTACTCAAGGCCGAGCAGGGTCTTGCTCTTCACGTTGCCGAACTGCGCGTCGTACTGCAGCTGGTTGTCCCAGGCGAACTGTTCGCTGTCGGAGTAGACGGCAAAGGACGAGCGGTCGAGGGATGGGTCGAGCTGGGCGCCGTAGACCTGCTCGTACTCCATCTCGAACCAGCCGTAGCGGGCGTTCGAGCGGGCCTTCAGCCCGTTGCCGAAATCGTGGCGCAGGGCGAAGCCGAGGTTCTTTTCAATGGTGTTGAGCTCGTTGAAGTCAGGCTCGCCGAGGAAGGTGTCGATGTCGAGATCGGCGCCCTCGGGAAAGCCGGTGCCGGGCACGCCGTCGCGGTCGTTGTAATTGGCGAAGAAGGTCAGCTCGGTGGCGTCGCTCGGGCGGTAAGAGAGCGCGAGGCCGAGGTAGGTCCGGTCATCGTCGGAATGGTCGTAGGAATAGGCCCCGTCCTGCCACTTGGCGGTGACGCGGTAGCTCCATTCCTTGTTCTGGCCGAGCACGTCGCCGAAATCTGTGCCGATCTCGCTGTAATCCTCGCCCACCGTGGTGTGGACCTCGCCGAAGCGGTAGAACTTCGGCGCCTTGGTGACCTGGTTCACCAGCCCGCCCGGCGCGTTGAGCCCGAACAGCGCCGAGTTCGACCCCTTGAGCACCTCGACCCGCTCGAAGGCGTAGGGTTCGCTGCGCGAGAAGGTCCAGCCGAAGCCGCGCACCGGCAGCCCGTCGCGGAAGGTGCCCATGGAAAGCTCGTCGAAGCCGCGGATGCGATAGGCGTCGTAGCGGTCGTCGGCGCCCCACTCGTCCACCGTCACGCCGGCGGTGTAGGCAAGGATGTCCTGCAGGTTCTCGGCGCCCCGGGTCTCGATCTCCTTCTGGGTGATGACCGAAACCGAGGCGGCGCTGTCCATGATGTCGGTGTCGGTCTTCGAGCCGGTGGTCTCGGTGCCGGCGACCAGCGTCTCGCCGTCGTCCTCGGAGGCGACGTAGAGCGTGCCGAGATCCTCGTAGGCGCTCTGCGCGAGCGCGGCGGCGGGCAGGATCAGCGCGGTGCAGGAGAGCAGCACCGGCAGGGCGGCGCGTCGGCTGCGGGGAAAACGCGAGAAAGGCGCGACGGGGCGCGCGTGGGCGGGCAGATGCGACATAGGGTCGGAGTCCAGCGTTCGGGATGTGAGTGTCCGGCTGGGCCCGCGGGCAAGCGCTCGCGACGCGGGATAGTCTGGCGGGACGAATGAGCGAATACCCGAGTCTTTTACCAAGTTACTGCGGAATGAAAAGCAGGTCGTGGAATTGCAGGGGCTGACCATGTGTCATTCCTGCATCGTGCCCCTTGCGAGGGCGCTTTTGGCGCGCCCTTGCTTGGTTATCTTCCTTGGTTATCTTCGCGTGCCGGTGGGCTCAGTGCGTCGCCGTCTTCCGCGTCGTCCCCGTGGGACGGGACGGTGGCCGCGTAGAGCGCCGCCAGCAGCAGCGCCGGGGTCAGCAGCCAGGCGAAGATCGCGAGCACCACCCCGCCGCCCGCGGCCCAGACCGTGATGCCGGTGGCGATGCCGAGCCCGCCGAAGGCCGATGCGATGCCGAAGCCCGCGCCGCGCGGCGGGGCGCGTCTTGCCTTGCGGGGCTCCTCGTCAGACGCTGACGATCCCCGCCCCTTGGGGCCGCAGGTGTCTTCGCGCAGACCTGTGACAGCCACAGGCAGGTCCCGGGAGAAACGTGCTTCGGGCATCTGGGCTCCTTTCGCGTTCGCTACAGCCTCACAATAACACAAATCACCAGTGATATAGTCGCCCTTTAGTGGCATGGCCCATTCGTTGTGCACGGACGGGTTGGAAGATCATTCTCCTGCCATCTCGTCCGGGGCCGCGTTCCTCGTGCCTCCCGGCTCGCCAAGCGCCTTGCCCGCGACCACGGGGTTGCGCAGCAGGTCCTGCAATGTCAGCGACTCGATCAGCAGCAGGTAGCTCCAGAAGATCTCGCCGAAAACCCGGCGGAGCTGGCAGGTGTCCTCGTCGTCACAATCGTCGCAGCGCCGGTAAGAGCGGCGCGACAGGCAGGGCAGCGGCGCGATGGGGCCGTCGATCTGTTGCAGGAGCTCGCCCAGCGACACCTTCGACGGCTCGCGGATCAGGAAGTACCCCCCTGCCCGCCCCCGGCGCGCGCCGAGATAGCCCGCCTTGCGCAGATCCAGAAGGATATGCTCGAGGAATCGCTTCGGCGCGCCGGTGCGCTGCGAGACCTCTTCGATGGTCAGCGCCGCGCCCTTTTCGAGCGCCCCGAGCGTCATCAGCGATTTCAACGCATATTTGGTCTTCTGGGTGATCATATGACGAGTAAATCACCAAATTCGTGGCTGGAGAAGTCGTCATTTGGTTAATTCACGATAAAACCGGTAGACTTATTGTTAATTTGAGGCATCCTCGGAGCATCGACACGCAAACGAGGCTGACCGATGGAGCTGGACCGTATCGACCGCAAGATCCTTGCGACCCTCATGGCCGATGCCGCGACGCCGCTGGCGCGGCTCGCCGATCAGGTCGGGTTGTCGCAGACGCCGTGCTGGAAGCGCGTGCGCAAGCTGCAGGACGCGGGGATCATCCGCGGCCGGGTCGCGCTGGTGGACCCGGAGCGGCTGGGGCTGGGGCTCACCGTCTTCGCCGAGGTCTCGGCGCCCGAGCAGAGCGCCGACTGGCAGGCCCGCTTTGCCGAGGTGATCGCCGACATCCCCGAGGTGATGGAGGCCCACCAGCTTGCGGGAAGCCACGACTACGCCCTGCGCATCGTGGTCCGCGACATGGGCGGTTTCGAACGCATCCGCAGCCGCATCACCGAGGCGATCCCGGTGCGCGGCCTCTCCGCCAGCTTCGCGCTGAAGCGGATCAAGTCCGAGACCGTGCTGCCGATCGACACCCGCTCGGCCTGACGGCGGCTGCCCCGTCGCGGGCATCGCGTGCCGGCTGGCGCAATGCGGTCCGGTCAGGGGCGGGAGACGGTGATCACCAGTTCGGGACGCGCCCCCAACGCCGCTTCGGCCGCCTCGAGCGCCGCCGCGTCGGTGAAGCCCAGCGTGTAGAGCCCCTGCGCGCTCGGCCCGTCGACGAGCTTGGCGCCGGTCTCGCGCAGCAGCGCCGTGATCTCGACCAGCGTGGCGTCGTCGGTGAAGGCGACCAGCAGGGTCGGAGTCGCCACGACCTCGCTTGCCGGGACGAAACCGCCTGTCTCCGGCCCCGGGAGTTGCGGCACCACGGCGAATTGCCAGACCACCACCGTAGCCGCGACAATGACCACGACCCTGAGCAGCGCCAGCCCGCGGTTGTCGATCGCGGCGCGGGGCGCGCGGTCGGCCTCGATGCTGTCCGCGGGCCCCGCCCGGCCGGCGCTGCGCGCGCCCTCGGGCACCGGGGTCGGCCCCAGCGCATCCGCCGCCCGCATCGCCGCATGCTCGGCCCGCAGGCCCGGATTCCTGACCAGCTCGTCCTCGAACGCCACGCGCGCCGCGGGCGAAAGGCGGTTCTGCATGTAGGCCAGTAGACGGTCGTCGCGGTCCATGGTTGCTCCCTTCCGAGTCATCTGCCTCATTCCAGAGTTCCCCCCGGAACAGAAGGGCCGAAACGCGCCACCGGCGGCGCTTTGCACATCCCTTCTGAAGCTTCGGTCGCAAGACGGGGAGTCGTGGTTCACAAGGCCCTGACCACGAATGCGTGAGGCGGTCAGAAGGCGATCGTATAAGACTGAACCACACGCAGGAGAGGGGCGACGGAGACCCATGTCACAGAGTTCCCGACCTCGCCGCAGGGGTGCAGCCCCGCGGGTCCCCGCTGCCCTCGCGCTGGCAGGATACGAGACCGCCGCCCCGAACGCTCCGCCGCCCGCCGAGATCCGCGCCGATGCGGCCGAGGTCGTCGACCCGCGCGAGATCGTGGCATCGGTGCCCGATATCCACGCGGGCCTTGCCGCCACCAAGCGCGATCTCGGCGATCCGGGGCCCGACCCGGTGTTCGGCGCCGGGCTGCTGCTTGCCGATCCGGGCTGCGCCACGCCCTGCCCCCCGTCCCTCGCAAAAGCACCCGCACCGGAGCACTCGGGGCGGCTGCTCCATGTCGCGACACGATGGCGGGGCCGAGGTCTCCCCCCTGCATTCGGTTGCGTCAGGCGCAGAGGACGCCCGCGCCGTGGCCGATGTCGGCCGCGCAGGTCTCGATGAGCTCTTCCAGCGCCGCAGCCGAATCGACGGTGTTGAAGACGACGCCCACCGTGTTCGGCAGCCGCCCGAGGGGCGACAGCCCCCGGTCGGGGGGCTGGATCTGAATTTGAGCGTCATGCGTCATCGTACCAGTCCTCTTTCGAAGGCTGTCAGGAGGCGCCCCTCCGGGCCGCCCCATCGCGTCGTCAGGCCCGGGGCCGGATCGGCTCAAAATGTCCTGCAGAGAGTGTTCAGCGGCCCGGACACGCGGCCCGGGCGGGCGGAAAAGCTGGGGAAAAGCGTGCAGGGACCGGGCTCAATCTGCTCAGCTCAAGCCGCTTGTCCGAATGCCTCCACGGGCGTCGCTTGGCGACGGCGCTCGCCAAGCGGGAGATGATCGCGGAAGCGACCGGCCACCTCCGGTGAGCATCAGGGCGCGCGACCGAAACGATGCACCTCCCCAACGCGCCCTGCCAACACCCCCAAAAGAAACACCCCCGGCGCCACCGGCACCGGGGGTCTGGATCTGCCAGGGCCCGCCTTGCGGCAGGCCGTGTCGCCGGGTCAGCGCTTGGCCGGGCGTGCCTTGGACGTGGCGGGCATCTCTATATTGATCTCGAGGCTCGAGACGTCGTCGTCCCGCTCCATCTTGATCTCGACGTCGTCGTCGCTGACGTTCATGTACTTCCGGATCACCGCGATCAGGTCGTATTGCAGCTGCGGCAGGTAATCCGGAGTCTCCGAACCGGCAGACCGCTCGTGGGCGAGAAGCAGCTGCAGCCGGTCCTTCGCGGTCTGCGCCGACTTCGGGCGGCGGGCCTTGAGGGAGAAACCGAACAAGCTCATGCGGACCGCCCGAAGATCCGCTGGATGAAGCCCGGACGCTTCTCGCTCTCGATCTTCATTTCGACGTCCTCTCCGGTCAGCCGCGCCACCGCGTCCTCGTAGGCCTTGCCGGCGGCCGAGGGCTCGTCGAGGATCACCGGCACGCCGACGTTCGACGCCCGCAGCACAGCCTGGCTCTCGGGCACGATGCCCAGAAGCGGCACGGCGAGGATCTCGAGCACGTCTTCCACGGTCATCATCTCGCCCTTGTCGATGCGGCCCTGATCGTGACGGGTGATCAGCACGCGCGGGCGCACCGGCTCGGAGGCGCCGCTCTCGGCACGATGGGTCTTGCTGGCCAGCAGGCCCAGCACCCGGTCGCTGTCGCGCACCGACGAGACCTCGGGGTTGGTCACGACCACGGCCTCGTCGGCGAAGTACATCGCCAGCTGGGCGCCGCGCTCGATCCCTGCCGGGCTGTCGCAGATGATGTAGTCGAACTCTTCCTTGAGCTCGTTCAGGACGGCCTCGACGCCTTCCTTGGTCAGCGCGTCCTTGTCGCGGGTCTGCGACGTGGGCAGGACGAACAGCGTCTCGAGCCGCTTGTCCTTGATCAGCGCCTGCTTCAGCCGCGCGTCACCCTGGATCACGTTGATGAAGTCGAAGACCACGCGGCGTTCGCAGCCCATGATCATATCGAGGTTCCGCAGGCCGACGTCGAAGTCGATCACCACGGTCTTGTGTCCCAGCTTGGCCAGTCCGGCGGAAATTGCCGCGGCCGAGGTCGTCTTGCCAACACCGCCCTTGCCGGATGTGATCACGATGATCTTTCCGAGGGGCGGCTTGTCCTTGAGTTGCGTCGTCATGCGAGCGCCTCCACACATAGCCTGTCATCCTTGAGGAAGACCTGCACCGGGCAGTTGCCCAGGTCATCCCCGATACTTTCGCTCGTCCGGTAGAGCCCCGCGATGGCCAGAAGCTCTGCGCTCTGGCTCTGGCAGAAGATGCGGGCACTCTCGTCGCCGTGGCATCCCGCCATCGCCCGGCCCCGCATCCGCCCGTACACATGGATGTTGCCGGCTGCCACCAGTTCGGCCCCCGAGGAGACCGACCCGATGATCGTCAGGTCGCCGCGCTCGGCCACCACCATCTGCCCCGAGCGCACCGGATGGGTGATCACCCGGTTGTCGGGCGGCAGCAGGCGGTCGATCTTGCGCTTGCGCTGGGTGGCGGGCTCGGGAAGCGGCGCCTCGCGGCCCACCTTGACCGGGATCAGGCCCAGCCCCTCGGCCGCCTCGACCTGCTTCGGCCCGGCGTTCTGCACGCCGAACACCAGCAGCCTGCGCTTGCGAAGCTCGTCGACCAGCGCACCGATGCGCATGCGGTTCTCGAGCCCCGGCACCTTTTCGAAGTCGATCACCAGCGGTGCGCCCTCGAGAAGCTGCGGCGACTGCTCGAGCTGCGCGTCGAGCGCCTCGAAGAAGGCGGCGTTTGGGGTTTCGCTTTCCACACGAATGGCGATCGCGGTCATGAAGCGACCGCGGATCTGGAATGGCCTGACACGCGCCGGGGCGTCGTCTCCCCGGCCCTGGGGGGTCTGTGCTGGCACCTTGCTCTGTGCTCCTGCTCTCGTTCCGTGTCGCGACTCGCTCGCGCTCTTGTTATCTTTCATCCCTAGTACGGGGGCATGCGCCTGCGCAGCAGGGAAATCACCGACCGGACGGTTTGAGCAGGTTCCCGCCATATCTGGCCGAACCCTGCCGAGCGGAGCCTCTACACTGTCGCGTTGCCGTGCCGCAAGGGGCGAAGGGCGCCCCCTGCCCTGCTCAGCGCGTCATCAACGCTTCTTCATGGCATCGAGCAACGCCGCACCGAGCGCGCCGGGAGCCCCGCCGCCCTGCGGCTTGCCGCCGGCGCGCGGGCCCTTCGGCCCCTGTCCGCCACCGTCACGGCCCCGCGGGCCCTGCCCGCCGCCGTCGCGGCCGCGCAACGCGGACCGGCCGCGATCCCGGTCGCCGCCGCGTTCCGCCGCATCGCCGCCGTCCTTGCGCATGGAGAGCCCGATGCGCTTGCGCGGCACGTCGACCTCGGTCACCCGCACGCGCACCACGTCGCCGGCCTTCACCACCTCGTGCGGATCCTTGACGAAGCGGTCGGCAAGCTGGCTCACGTGGACCAGACCGTCCTGGTGCACCCCGATGTCGACGAAGGCGCCGAAGGCCGCGACGTTGGTCACGGTGCCTTCCAGCATCATGCCGGGGCGCAGATCGGTGATCTCTTCCACGCCGTCGGTGAAGGTCGCGGTCTTGAAGCTCGGGCGCGGGTCGCGGCCGGGTTTCTCGAGCTCGCTCAGGATGTCGCGCACCGTGGGCAGGCCGAAGCTGTCGTCGACGAACTGCTCGGCGCGCAGCCCCTTCAGCGCCTCGGGCTGGCCCATGATCTGGCGGATGTCGCGGCCGCAGGCCTGCACGATGCGGCGGGCCACGTCATAGGCCTCGGGGTGCACCGACGAGGCGTCGAGCGGCTCGGCCCCGTCGCGGATGCGCAGGAAGCCGGCGCTCTGCTCGAAGGCGCGCGGCCCGATGCCCGGCACCTTCATCAGCGCCTTGCGCGAGGGGAAGGCGCCGTGGGTGTCGCGGTGCAGCACGATGTTCTGCGCCAGCGATGGCCCGAGCCCTGCCACATGCGCCAGCAGCGGCGCCGAGGCCATGTTGAGATCGACGCCGACGGCGTTCACCGCGTCCTCGACCACCGCCTCGAGCGCCCGGGCCAGCAGGCGCTGGTCGACGTCGTGCTGGTACTGGCCGACACCGATGCTCTCCGGCGTGATTTTCACCAGCTCCGCCAGCGGATCCTGCAGGCGGCGCGCGATCGAGACCGCGCCGCGCAGCGACACGTCGAGGTCGGGGAATTCCTTCGCCGCCAACTCGGAGGCCGAGTAGACCGAGGCGCCGGCCTCGGAGACCACGACCTTGGTGGGCTTCGGCCCCTCGAGCAGCTTCAGCGTATCGGCCACCATGCGCTCGGTCTCGCGGCTGGCGGTGCCGTTGCCGATGGCGATGAGCTCGACGCCGTGGCGCTTCACCAGCCGGGCGATCTCGGCCTGCGCGCCACGCAGGTCGTTCTTGGGCTGGAACGGGTAGAGCGTCGCGGTCTCGAGCAGCTTGCCGGTGGCATCGACCACCGCCGCCTTGACCCCGGTGCGGATGCCCGGGTCGAGCCCCAGCGTCGCCTTGTTGCCCGCCGGCGCCGCCAGCAGCAGGTCCTTGAGATTGCGGGCAAAGACGTTGATCGCCTCTTCGTGGGCACGTCGCCGCAGGTCGGCCAGCAGGTCGACGTACATGGTCAGGCTCAGCTTCACGCGCCAGGTCCAGCCCGCCGCGTCGCGCAGCCACTGGTCGCCGGGCCCGTCGCCTGGAATGCCGATGGCCTTCGCCACGATGGCCACCGCGCGCGTCGGCCCGGTTTCGGGCTCGGGCTCGATGCCCACGGTGACGATCTCTTCCTTCGAGGCGCGCAGGATCGCCAGCGCCCGGTGCGATGGGATGTCCCGCCACTTCTCGCTGTGGTCGAAGTAGTCCGAGAACTTGGCCCCGGCCTGCTCCTTGCCCGGCTGCACACGGGCGGTGATCACCGCCTCCTGCTTCATGAACTCGCGCAGGCGGCCCAGCAGGTCGGCGTTCTCGCTCAGCGATTCCGCGAGGATGTCGCGGGCGCCGTCGAGCGCCGCCTTCACCGTCTCGACGTTACCGCCCACGAAGCGCTCGGCCAGCAGCTTGGGGTCGGCGTTGCGGTTCTCGGTGATTGCCGCCAGCAGCGGCTCGAGCCCGTTCTCGCGGGCGATCATCGCCTTGGTGCGGCGCTTGGGCTTGTAGGGCAGGTAGATGTCCTCGAGCGTGGCCTTGGTCTCGGCCTGCGCGATGGAGCGCGCCAGCTCCTCGGTCAGCTTGCCCTGCCCCTTGATCGACTCGAGGATCGCGCCCCGGCGGGCTTCCATCTCGCGCAGGTAGACCAGCCGGTCGCCGAGGGTCCGCAGCTGGGTGTCGTCGAGCCCGCCGGTGGCTTCCTTGCGGTAGCGGGCGACGAAGGGCACCGTGGCGCCGCCGTCGAGCAGCTCCACGGCGGCCACGACCTGCTTCGGCGTGGCGGCAATCTCGGTGGCGATGGTGCGGGCGATGCGCTCGGCGGTCTGGTCCAAGGCGGTCTCCTCTGGTTCGGGACTGCCGTAATATCCCTACGCCCGGCGCCCGCCAAGCCCGACCCGCATGACATTGCCGATCATTTCGGGGTTTCCCGCCGATGCCCGCCCGGGCCGCAGCGTGACGGGGCGCGGCCTTTCCGCCACCGGCCCCGCCCCGTGCCGCACGGGGGGTGTTGTGGCTGCCCGGCCAAGGTGGCCCTCTGCTCTCGGAATCCGACTGGCGAGACACGGGAAGACCAACGCGATGGCGCCGCGCGCGACACAGGAGAGTCGCTCGGAACTGATCTGCGCCGCCCTGCGCCCGGCCATCCTCGAGAGCGCCCTGCTGCCGGGCATGAAGCTGCCCGAGGATTCGCTGGGCGAACGCTTCGGCGCCAGCCGCACGCTGACCCGGCAGGCGCTGGAACGGCTTGCCGCCGAGCGGCTGGTCGAGCTGCGCCACAACCGCGGCGCCGCGGTGGCCCCGCCCGGCCTCGAGGAGGCAACGCCTGTTCCTATCTCGGCGCGCTGGAGCCCTACGCCAGCGACGTGCGCCGAAAAGGCTGAGCGCGGGCCGGCTCAGGCCTTGATGCCGCGCGTGGTGAGAATGCGCTCGGCGCTGTCGTTCCACACCTCCATCTTCACGATCTTGCCGTTCTCGACCACGAGGCGGTCGACGTAGCGGTTGCCCTCGAAGGGCGTGCCGTCGCGTCATTCGCCGTGGAGGTCGCCGGTCGAGTAATCCACGGTGCCCCCGGCGCCCTCGGCCACGTCGAACTGGCGCATGTCCTTCTTCAGCCACTTGTCGCGCGTGGCGTTGAAGCCCGCGCGCCCCGAGGGGTGCTAATAGACCCGCCCGCCAGTGAAGGTACTCGTGACATCCTCGGCCATGTGGGTTGCCGCGCGCTCGGGGTCGGGGACCATCGCGACCTGGAGGAAGTCATGCACGACGCGCGCCTCGCGACGAAGGCCCGCGGGATCGAGCGCAAGCGCGGAAGCAGAGCTGTCTGACATGGACGTCTTTTCGTTGGCCGCGATTCGATGCGGGCATGAAACCGGCGGCCCGAAGATCCGCACACGCTAATGTCATACAATCTTCCGGCCGATTGAGCACTCCCGGTCGCGGGCGCGGCCTTTCGGCCATGTCGAGTGGGGGCGACTTGACAGCGGGGTCCGGCGGCACAGCCACTGGCCGCACCCCAGTCCCTTTCACGACGAAGAGACCGGCCATACCGAACCGCCTGTCCCTGCGCCGACGCGCGCTTTTTGCCTGCGCTGCGGCGCTGCCCCTGCTGGGCGCCCTGCCCGCCGCGGCCGACGACGATCCCATGAAGATCGGGCTCTTGGCGGCGCTCAGCGGCCAGTCCGCATAGTCCGGCGAGGTCATCACCTGCGGCATCGAGCTGGCGCTCGACGTGATCAACGCCGGTGGCGGCGAGCTCGGGGCCGCTCGCGCTGGTCAGCCGCGACGGCGAGAGCAACCCGGGCACCGGCCTCGTCGCCGCCCGCGAGCTGGTGCAGCGTGAAGAGATGGCGGCGCTGATCGGCGGGCTCGACACGCCCGTCTCCATGACAATCGTGCCCTTCACCCCCGACGATCAGGGTGCGCTGGGGCCGCAGGATGGCTTTGTTGCGCCAAAAGGGTGAAGCCCGAACGTTCCCTTTCCCCAGACGCACTTCTCCCATTGGCTCGGTGACAGGCATGCCGAGCGCGGTGTAGCCGTTCAGGACGGCGGCGCGGATCTGGAGTTCTGCGACCTGACGATCGAAGCCGCGCGCCATGAGGCTCTGCCCCAGCAGCTTCACGCAGTGCATTTTCGTCTCGGCGCGGCTTCGGCGCTGGTATCCGCTCCATCCACTGCCCGGCAGGCGCATCCGGAGGATGCTGCCGAGAGGGGTCGCCAGATGGCGCGGCCGAGCTATCTCGATGCGCGCAGCGCCTCGTTTCGGGCAATGGCGCCTGCGGTCGCGGGCTTCCAGGGCCTGGCGTTTTTCCTGGGCTTATGACGGCATGGGCGCCACGGTCTGCGACGGCATCGTGGCACTTGCGCGTGTCGCAGGCACCACCC
>Ga0208328_1000511_pt1 | contig 17308 bp, 17 predicted proteins | sample DeeseametaMP2633_FD_184170 | JGI IMG/M metagenome (GOLD analysis project Ga0208328, IMG submission 184170) | Marine microbial communities from the Deep Atlantic Ocean - MP2633 (SPAdes) | ecosystem: Environmental > Aquatic > Marine > Unclassified | place: Northeast of Antigua and Barbuda, North... | reverse complement strand
GAGCCGGCGGTGGACCCGGTCACCGAGCCCGCGGACCCGGCGCCGGTGGAGGAGGCGCCGAGCGGCCCGAGCGGCGAGGAGGCCGTGGCCTTCTTCCGCTCCACCGAGGCCGACTGCGCCGCCTTCGCGGTGGCGGTGGGCAACGACGTGCTGCCGGCGTACTACTTCGACGAGGCCGTGGCCGTGCAGGACCTCGGGAACGGCTCCTGGGTGATCGCCGACGGCAGCGGTGTCGAGCTGGTCGTGGACCTCAGCGCCGGTGTCGTGCACGGCCTGGACGGCCCGACGGGCGTGCTGCCGATCGAGTACTCCTTCGGCTGCCCCGAGGACCTCTACCTCGGCTCCCTCGCGGAGTGACCGCCCCCAGGTCCTGCGCCGCGACCCGGGTGCGGCCCGAGCGGGTCACCGCAGGCCGGGGTGGTTCCTGACAAGCACGGGCAGCAGCAGCGAGCGCGGGGTGACCTGGGCGAACGCCGCCGCGACTCGGTTGGCGCGGCCGGGGATGACGACGAGCCGACCGCGGTCGAGACCCTTCACGGCATCGAGCGCCACCTGCTCCGCCGACACCCACATCACCGGGGGCAGCGCCGCCTCGGCGTCCTCCTTGGAGAAGCCGGCGCGCTCGCCGAAACCGGTGTGCACCGGCCCCGGGCACAGGGTCGTGGCGGTGACGCCGGTGCCGCGCAGCTCGCCGGCCAGCGACTGGGTGTAGGACAGCACGAACGCCTTGCCGGCGCCGTACCCCGCCTGGCCGGGCAGCGGCTGGAAGGCCGCCGTCGACGCGACGTTGAGCACGGCCCCGCGCCCGCGCGACACCATGCCCGGCAGCAGCCGCGAGCACAGGTCGGCCACGGCGACCACGTCCACCTCGATCATCCCCATCTCCGCCTCGGGGTCGGAGGCCGCGACGGGGCCGAGGGTGGAGAGGCCGGCGTTGTTGACCAGCACCTCGACGGTCCGGTCGCCGGCCAGCAGCGAGTCGGCGAGCGCCGCGCGGGCCGTCCGGTCACCGAGGTCGCAGGGCATCACCGACGCGCCGGCGGACCCCGGTTGCTCCGTCAGCTCCTCGGCCAGCGCCCGCAGCCTGTCCTCGGAGCGGGCGACCAGGGTGACGTGGTGGCCGCGCCGCGCGAGCTCACGGGCGATCTCGGCGCCGATGCCGGAGGAGGCGCCGGTGACGACGGCGGTGCGGTCGGACGACGGTCGGGGGAGCGTCATGGGGAGATGGTGGCAGGCGGGGCCCCGTCGCGCCCCTCTTCTAGGCTCAGGGGGTGAGCAGCCCCCAGGACCTCCCGCACCGGCTGAGGGACGCCCTCGTCGCCGCCGACTTCACCTACGACGCCGTCGCCGACCAGCTCGGCCCCCTCGGGCACGACGCGCTGGCCCGCAACGAGACCGTGCCCGGCCTGCGCCGCACCCGCGACGGGTCAGCGCTGTCGACGTTGGTACGGCTGTTCCTGCTGCAGGTGCCGGTCGGGCTCTCGGCGGCCGAGTCGGCACTGCCCGGCCTGGTCGACGACCTGTGCGCGGAGGGCCTTCTGGAGCAGAGCGTCGGCGAGGTCGCCGCCCGCCTCGACGTGCGGCCCTACGCCACCGACGACCAGCACCTGTGGGTCGTCTCCGACCTGACCCCCGGGCTGGACGGTACGCCGCAGCGGGTCGGCCCCGACCACGTGCTGGGCATCAGCCCGGCCTCCACGAGCCTGGCCCAGCTGACGCTGCGCGAGCCGGTCGGCCGGGCGCTCGACCTCGGCACCGGCTGCGGCGTCCAGGCCCTGCACCTCGCCCGCCACGCCGAGGCGGTCGTCGCGACCGACGTCAACGCCCGCGCGCTGCGGCTGACCCGCTTCAACGCGGCCCTCAACGACGTCGAGGAGCGCGTCGAGGTCCGCGACGGGTCGTTCTTCGAGCCGGTGCACGGCGAGCTCTTCGACCTGATCGCGACCAACCCGCCGTTCGTGATCTCGCCGGCCACCGGCGAGCGGCTGGTCTATCGCGACTCCGGCCTGCCCGGCGACCGGGTCGTCGAGGACATCGTGCGCGCCGCTCCCCACCACCTGACCCCCGGCGGCTGGTGCCAGGTGCTGGCCAACTGGGTCATCTCCCGCGACCAGCCGTGGGACGAGCGGCTCGCGCCGTGGCTCTCCGAGGACGTCGACGCGCTCGTGGTCCAGCGCGAGGTGCTCGACCCCGCGGCGTACGTCGAGCTGTGGCTCAAGGACGCCGGCCACCACCCCTCGACCGGGGCGGTCCGGCTCGAGGACTACCACCAGCGCTACGACACCTGGCTGTCGTGGTTCGACGAGCAGGCCATCGAGGCGGTCGGCTTCGGCTGGATCCACCTGCACCGGCGTACCGGCTCCGAGGCCGGCGGCCCGGCCCGCGAGCTGCTCAGCTGGCCCTACGACGTCGAGCAGCCGATCGCGCCCGCGGTCGCGGCCTGGGGCCGGGCGGTGCACGCGGAGGCCGGCCCGGGCGCCCGGCTGACCCTGCGCCCCGACGTGCGCCAGGAGACCCTCGGCCCGGTGGGCGCCGAGGACCCCGAGACGATCGTGCTGCGCCAGCAGACCGGCCTGCGCCGTGCCCGCACCGCCGACACCGTGGTGGCCGGCCTGGTGGGCGCCTGCGACGGTGACCTGGAGGTCGGGCAGATCCTCGACGCGCTCGCCGAGATCCTCGACCTCGACCCCGCCGCCACCCGCGAGGACTACCTGCCGGTGGTCGCCGAGCTGGTGCGCGAGGGGTTCCTCGTCAGCGAGACCGTCAGCGGGTGAGGGCCGGGGTGACGTCGGTGTGGGTGAAGTCGTCGCCGACGAACAGCAGCGGCTCTCCTGTCACCCTGGCCAGCGCGTAGGAGAACGTGTCGCCCAGGTTGAGTCGAGCGGGAGAGCCGGAGCCCTTGCCGAAGCGTCGGTAGGCGTCTGTCGCGACCTGCGCCATCTCCGGGGTGAAGTCGACCAGGCGTACTCGCGCGCGGCGCAGGAATGCATCGAGGTCGGCGATGCTCCAACCACGAGCCACGACCGTCGCCTCGACGTAGGTGGGGGTGGCCATCAGGGGCTGTGCGGCGGCGGCCAACGTCTCGAAGACCGCGTCTGCGTCCCCCTCGTCCAGCACCATGGCGATCACTGCGGAGGAGTCGATGATCAACGGGGGAGCCCCAGGTCGTCGTACAGGTCGTCGTCGGTGAGGAGCGGCTCGTCGCCGGAGTCGCGCACCCTGCGTGCGAGCTCCCTCAGCTCATCGACGGTCGCTCGTCCAGGGTGCGCGGGCTCCCGCTCCACCGCCTCCGCGAGCGCCGCCCGGACGGCCGCGGTCATGGACGTGCCGCGTCGTTCGGCCAGCTCGCGGGCCAGCCGGTAGACCTCGGGATCCTTGAGGTTCAACGTGGGCACCTCTCGAGGGTACGTCCGGTTCTACCGTCGAGGGTAGAACGATCGCCGCAGGTGCTCGTCGGGCTCTCCACAGGTGCTCCGAGACCGCCCACCGCAGCCTCTCGGGGACGAGCCGGTCACCGGCACGCGCTACCGTGAGCGGCGCCGAGGCCCTCGAGGGCACGGTCCGCAGCAGCGAGAAGCAACCCCCCCCCGATCGAAGGAACGACCAGCCCCGTGGCACACAAGCTCGTCATCGTCGAGTCCCCGGCCAAGGCCCGCACCATCGGCGGGTACCTCGGCCAGGGCTACGTCGTCGAGTCCTCCATCGGTCACATCCGCGACCTCCCCAACTCCGCCGCGGACACCCCGGCCAAGATCAAGGACAAGCCGTGGGGGCGGCTCGCGGTCGACGTCGACAACGGCTTCGAGCCCTACTACGTCGTGCCGCGCGACAAGAAGTCGCACATCTCCAAGCTCAAGGGCCTGCTCAAGGACGCCGACGAGCTCTACCTCGCCACCGATGAGGACCGCGAGGGGGAGGCGATCGCCTGGCACCTGCTCGACGAGCTGAAGCCGAAGAACATCCCGGTCAAGCGGATGGTCTTCCACGAGATCACCAAGGCCGCGATCCTCGAGGCCGCCGAGAACCCCCGCGAGCTCGCGATGGACCTCGTCGAGGCCCAGGAGACCCGCCGCATCCTCGACCGCCTCTACGGCTACGAGGTCTCGCCGGTGCTGTGGAAGAAGGTCATGTCCGGCCTGTCCGCCGGCCGGGTGCAGTCGGTGGCGACGCGACTGGTCGTGGACCGCGAGCAGGAGCGGATGGCCTTCAAGGTCGCCTCCTACTGGGACCTCGAGGGCACCTTCGACGCCGGCTCCAAGCACGAGCAGCGGATGTTCCCCGCCAAGCTGCACTCCGTCGACGACAAGCGCGTCGCGCGCGGCTCCGACTTCGGCCAGGACGGCGTGCTCAAGGCCGGTGCCGAGGGCAAGGTCGTCCACCTCGACCGGCCGCGCGCCGAGGCCCTGGTCAGCGCCCTCGAGGACACGACGTACGACGTCCGCTCGGTCGAGGCCAAGCCCTACCGTCGCTCGCCGTACCCGCCGTTCCGCACCACGACGCTGCAGCAGGAGGCCAGCCGCAAGCTCGGCATGTCCGCCAGCGTGACCATGTCGGTCGCCCAGCGGCTCTACGAGAACGGCTACATCACCTACATGCGTACCGACAGCACCACGCTGTCGGGCACGGCCGTGAACGCGGCCCGGTCGCAGGTGCGCGAGCTCTACGGCGCCGAGTACCTCCCCGACGCCCCCCGCACCTACACCTCCAAGGTCAAGAACGCCCAGGAGGCGCACGAGGCGATCCGCCCGGCCGGCGAGTCGTTCCGCACCCCGGCCCAGACGGGACTGACCGGCGAGCAGTTCCGGCTCTACGAGCTGATCTGGATGCGCACCGTGGCTTCGCAGATGAAGGACGCCGTCGGCCAGTCGGTGACGATCCGCCTCGGCGGCGCCGCGGCCACCGGCGAGGACGTCGTGTTCTCCGCGACCGGCCGCGTCATCACCTTCCACGGCTTCCTCAAGGCCTACGTCGAGGGCACCGACGAGGGCAAGGCCACCGACGACCAGGAGACCCGGCTGCCGCAGCTGGCCGAGGGCGACTCGGTGGCGGCGGCCAGCGTCACGGCCAACGGCCACGAGACCAAGCCGCCCTCGCGCTACACCGAGGCCACCTTGATCAAGGAGCTCGAGGAGCGCGAGATCGGTCGCCCGTCGACCTACGCCTCGATCATCGGCACGATCCTCAACCGCGGCTACGTCTACAAGAAGGGCACCGCGCTGGTGCCGGCGTGGCTGGCGTTCTCGGTGATCCGGCTGCTGACCGAGCACTTCCCGCGCCAGATCGACTACACCTTCACCGCCCGGATGGAGGACGTCCTCGACGAGATCGCGGCCGGCCGCAAGGACCGCTCCACCGAGCTGGCGGAGTTCTACTTCGGCACCGGCGACGTCGAGGGCCTCAAGACGCTGGTCGACGGCCTCGGCGACATCGACGCCCGCGAGCTGGCGACCTTCCCGGTCGGTGGCCCCGACTCCGGCATCAACCTGCGGGTCGGGCGCTACGGCCCCTACCTCGAGACCGCCGGCGGGCCCGACGACGGTGACGGTGCGGGCGCCGGCGTACGCGCCAACGTCCCCGACGACCTGCCGCCCGACGAGCTGACGCTGGAGAAGGCCAAGGAGCTGCTGGCCAACCCCGCCGGCGAGGAGATCGACCTCGGCGCGCACCCCGAGACCGGTCTGCGGATCGTGGCCAAGAACGGCCGCTTCGGCCCCTACGTCACCGAGCTGCTGCCCGAGGACGCCCCGAAGTCCGCGAAGCCGCGCACCGGCTCGCTGTTCAAGTCGATGTCGCTGGACTCCGTCTCCCTCGAGGACGCCGTCAAGCTGCTCTCGCTGCCGCGCGTCGTCGGTGAGGACCCGGAGTCCGGTGACGAGATCACCGCGCAGAACGGCCGCTACGGGCCGTACCTCAAGAAGGGCAGCGACTCCCGCTCGCTGACGTCGGAGGACCAGCTCTTCACGATCACCCTCGACGAGGCGCTGCGGATCTACGCCCAGCCCAAGCAGCGCGGCCGCGCCGCGGCCGCCCCGCCGCTCAAGGAGCTCGGCAACGACCCGGTCTCCGGGCAGCCGGTCGTGGTGAAGTCGGGTCGCTTCGGCGAGTACGTCACCGACGGTGAGTACAACGCCACCCTGCGCAAGGACGACACCGTCGAGGACCTCACCCTCGAGCGGGCCGCCGAGCTGCTCGCCGAGCGCCGCGCCCGCGGCCCGGCGAAGAAGGCGGCCAAGAAGGGCGCGAAGAAGGCGGCCAAGAAGTCGACGGCGAAGAAGTCCACGACCAAGAAGACCGCTGCGAAGAAGACGACGAAGAAGGCGGCGGCGAAGAAGTCGTGACGCGGCGTGAGGTTCATCGGGGCGCCGCTGGACCTGACGGATCCCCGATGCAGCTGCGTCGTCGCGGCGTGAGGTTCATCGGGCCGCCGATGAACCTCACCGCACCCGGCCGCCCCCGGCTCGCCGCTGTCCCCACCGCCCCGTAGGTTCACCCCATGACCCGGCACACGACCTGGCCCGGCCGGTGGACCGACACCGGCGTCTTCGTGTGCTTCGAGGGCGGCGAGGGCTCGGGCAAGTCCACGCAGTCGCGGCTGCTGCGCGAGCACCTCGAGGCGGCCGGTCACGAGGTGGTGCTGACCTTCGAGCCCGGTGACACCGCGGTGGGGCGCGAGCTGCGGCGCATCGTGCTCAGTCCCAAGACCGGGGAGCTGTCGGACCGCACCGAGGCCCTGCTCTACGCCGCCGACAAGGCCGAGCACGTCGACACCGTGGTGCTGCCGGCGCTGGCACGCGGCGCGGTGGTGATCACCGACCGGTACGTCGACAGCACGCTGGCCTACCAGGGCGCCGGTCGCACGCTGCCCGTGGCCGAGGTCGAGGACGTCGCCCGCTGGGCCACCGGCGACCTGCGCCCCCACCTCACGGTCGTGCTCGACCTGGAGCCGTCGGCGGGCCTGGGCCGCTTCGAGGGCCGCGACCGGATCGAGGGGGAGTCGCTGGAGTTCCACCAGCGGGTCCGCGAGGCGTTCACGACGATGGCCGCGGCCGACCCCGACCACTACCTCGTGCTCGACGCGCGTGCCCCGATCGAGGAGATCGCCGCCACGATCCGCGACCGCGTGGAGGCCCTGCTGTGAGCGTCTGGGACGACCTGGTCGGCCAGAGGCCGGTCATCGAGACCCTCCGTGCCGCGGCGTCCGGGCAGGGCATGACCCACGCCTTCCTGCTCACCGGGCCCCCGGGCTCGGGCCGCTCCAACGCCGCGATCGCCTTCGCAGCCGCGCTCCAGTGCGAGAACGGCCCCGGCCCAGCCGCCGGGTGCGGCGGCTGCAACGCCTGCATCACCACGCTGGCCGGCTCCAACCCCGACGTGACCCGGGTGTCCACGGAGTCGGTGCAGTTCCGCGTCAAGGACGCCCGCGACATGGTCCGCAAGTCGGCGATGAGCCCGGTCAGCCACCGCTGGCAGGTGATCGTGGTCGAGGACGCCGACCGCTTCAACGACTCCTCGGGCAACGCAGTGCTCAAGGCCGTCGAGGAGCCGGCTCCGCGCACGATCTGGGTGCTGTGCGCACCGACCGTCGAGGACGTCCTGCCCACGATCCGCAGCCGCTGCCGGCTGGTCTCGCTCTCCACGCCGACCGCGCCCGAGGTGGCCGACTTCCTGGTGCGCCGGCAGGGCGTGTCGGAGTCGCTGGCGTCGTACGCCGCCCGCGCCAGCCAGGGCCACATCGGCCGGGCCAAGGCGCTGGCCACCGACGAGGCCACCCGCAACCGGCGCCGCGAGGTGGTCTCGCTGCCCGCGCGGCTGACCACGATCGGGGCCTGCATGCAGGCCGCCACCAACCTCGCCGAGGTGGCCAAGGAGGAGGCGGAGGCGATCACCACCGACCTCGACCAGCGCGAGAAGGCCGACCTGGACCGGGCCTTCGGCTACGAGGACAAGGGGCGCCGGCCGCGGGAGTACGCCTCCGCCCTGCGCGAGATGACCGACGACCAGAAGCGCCGCGCCAAGCGCCGGGTGCTCGACGTGGTCGACCGCAGCCTGATGGACCTCGTCTCGGTCTACCGCGACGCGATCGCGCTGGCGAGCCGGGCGCCGGGGCAGCTGGTCAACGAGGAGATCCGTCCCGACGTCGAGGAGGTCGTGCGCACCTCCACCCCCGAGCTCAACCTGCGGCGCATCGCCTGGGTCTTCGAGGCCCGCGAGCAGATGCTGGAGTTCAACGTGCCGGTGGCCTTGGCCCTGGAGTCCATGATGGTGGCGCTGAAGGTGCCCGAGGGAAGCAGGTAGACCGTGTCCACGACGACGACCCGCGTGGTGGCCGCCGTGGTGGCGCTCGCCATGGTGCTCGCCGGCCTCGGGGTGGCGCTCACCCTGTTCTTCGGCGGCGACGAGCCCGGCCGCGCCTCCGGGCCTGCGCCGACGACGACCCCGGAGCCGGGCGCCACCGACGCACCGTCCCCGGAGCTGGACGAGTTCTACGGCCAGCAGCTGGAGTGGAGCCCCTGCGAGCGCGACGACGACCTCGAGTGCGCGACGCTCACCGTGCCGGTGGACTACACCGACCCCGGAGGCGACACGGTCGGCATCGCCCTGCTCAAGCTGCCCGCGACCCGTCCGGCCGAGCGGATCGGCTCGCTGGTGGTCAACCCCGGCGGCCCCGGCGCGCCCGGCACGTCGTACGCCGCAGCCGCCGGCGTGGTCTTCCGCCCGGCCCTCTACCAGCGCTACGACATCGTCGGCTTCGACCCGCGCGGCACCGGCTCCTCCGACCCGGTCGACTGCGTGAGCGACGAGGAGCTCGACGCCTTCCTCTCCATCGACCCCGCCCCCGACACCCCGGCGGAGATCGACGGGGCCCGAGCGGACCTCGAGGACTTCTTCGCCGGCTGCCTGGAGCGCTCCGACGGCCTGGTCGAGCACGTCACGACCGTCGAGACCGCCCGCGACATGGACGTCCTGCGCGCGGCGCTGGGGGAGTCCGAGCTGGCCTACTTCGGCGCCTCCTACGGCACCAAGCTGGGTGCGACCTACGCCGAGCTGTTCCCCGAGAGCGTCGGCCGCTTCGTCCTCGACGGCGCCGTCGACGTGGCGGCGTCCTCGCGTGAGCTGACCCTGGGCCAGGCCGAGGGCTTCCAGCGGGCGCTGGAGGCCTACGTCGGCGACTGCGTCGACGGGGGCGGCTGCTTCCTCGGTGACTCGGTGGACGCGGGGCTGGAGCGCATCGCGACCTTCCTCGACGAGGTCGACGCCGAGCCGCTGCCCGCGGGCGACCGCGAGCTGACCGTCGGCAACGCCTTCTACGGCATCATCACCCCGCTCTACGTCAGCGACTACTGGTTCCTGCTGACCCAGGCGCTGCAGGACGCCTTCGACGGTGACGGCAGCGCGCTGATGGACCTCGCCGACCTCTACGCCTCGCGCAACCCCGACGGCTCCTACTCCGACAACTCCGCGGAGGCGATCTACGCGATCAACTGCCTCGACGACCCGAGCAGTGCCTCGGTCGAGGAGATCCGCCAGCAGGTCCCGGTCTTCGAGGAGGCGTCACCGACCCTGGGCGAGGTGTTCGCCTGGAGCCTCATCGGCTGCGTGGGGGACCCGCGCCGGGCCGTCGAGGAGGCGCCGGAGATCCGGGCCGAGGGAGCCGCCCCGATCCTGGTGGTCGGCACCACGCGCGACCCGGCCACTCCGTACGAGTGGGCCGAGTCGTTGGCTGACCAGCTGGCCAGCGGGGTGCTGCTGAGCCGCGACGGCGATGGCCACACGGCGTACAACTCCGGGAACGAGTGCATCGACTCCGCCATCGAGGCCTACCTGCTCGAGGGCACCGTCCCCGCCGACCGCACGTCCTGCTGATCAGCGGGCCGCGTACTTGTCGACCGGAACTGCCGCTTGTCGACCGGAGTTCCGCGAGACCAGCGGGTGTTTCACCACCCGGGTGGTGAAACTGCCCCCGGGCTACCGCGGCAGGACCGCCCGCACCAGCCCCAGCGCCGAGGCGCCGGCGAAGCCACCCATGGAGAACGCGTCGTCCCAGACGGCGATCTTGCCGTGCCGCAGCGTGAAGGTGCCGCGCACCCAGAACTCCGCGCGCCAGCGCCCGAGGGTCAACCAGTCGCTGCGGTCGGTGAGCACGACGTCGCCCTCGGCGGCGGCTGCGTGCATGGTGTAGCCGAAGCCCACCCCACGCTTCTCCATGCTCACCAGGGCACCGGTGGCCCGGCGCCCGCGCAGCGTCGGCAGGCCGGTGTTGCGCCACTCGATGTCGACGTCGAGCAGGTCCAGTGCGCTGCGGGAGTCACCCGCGGCCAGGGCGTCGAGGAAGGTCGTGACGACGGAGACGGGCTCGCTCATGGCTCCAGCCTAGGGCCGGGCCTCGCGTGGCGCGGTCGCTACAGCAGCCCCAGCACCTCCCGCGCCGTGGCCTCGCCGGAGAGGACGGCGCCCTCCATGTAGCCGTTCCACACCGGCGAGCACTCGGCGCCGGCCCAGTGGATCCGGCCGACCGGCTCGCGCAGCGCGTCGCCGAAGCCGGTCCACACGCCTGGCGCGAAGTGCGCGCCGTAGCAGCCGCGGGTGAACTCCTCGGCAGTCCAGTCGCGCTCGACGTACTCCACCGGGTCGGCGGCCTGCGGGCCGAAGTAGCGCACCAGGCACTCGACCACGGCGGTACGCCGCTGGGCCGGCGAGCGCGCGGACCACTCACGGGCGGCGGCGCCCTCGAGGAAGCCCATGAGGATGCCGCGGTCGTAGCCGGGCGGGGTGTTGTCGAAGACCACCTTGACCGGCCCGCGGTCGGAGGCCGCCTGGCCGTTGAGCCCCTCGTGGCGCCAGAACGGCCGGGGGTAGACGGCGTAGACCTTGATGACCGACCCGGCGGGGAGTTTCTGGGTCAGCTGGTCGCGCCGCGACGGCAGCAGCGGCTCGTAGCGGAGGCGGCCGGCCAACGTGGGAGGCAGCGTCACGACGACCCGCGACCCGCGGAAGCGGTCGCCGTCCCGGGTGACCACGTCGACGCCGGTCGCGTCCTGTGCCACCGCGGCCACCGGTCGCCCGAGTCGTACGTCGAGCCCCTCGGCCATCCGCTGCGACACCAGCACCGAGCCGCCCTCGATGCGGTCCTGCTGGGCGCCGCGGTCGACGGCCATCAGCGTGTCCATGTCGGTGCCGGAGCGGGTGTAGAAGAGCGCGTGCAGCAGCGAGACGTCGGTGGGCTGGCAGGCCAGGACGGCCTCGGAGTAGAGCTCGAAGTAGGCCCGTGCCTGCGGGGTGCGCAGGTTCCGGCGTACCCACGTGGCCAGCGTCTGCTCGTCGAGCCGGTCGGCGCCGGGGGTGGCCCACGGGGCGTCGAGGTCGGTGCGCCGCGCCAGCCGCCCGAAGCGGGTCACGCCCTGCGCGAGGTCGGCCAACGCGACGGGGTTGAGCCGGGGGACGGCGCCCTTGCGTCCCGCCAGCCGCCCGGCACGCCGCCCGAGGCCGAACACGATGTCGCCGTCGTTCCACGTCGGCACCGTCCGCAGCCCGAGCTCGGCGAGGAGCGCGTACATCCGGTCCTGCGTGGGCCCGACCCACTGCCCGCCGAGCTCGACCCACTGCCCGTCCTCGAGAGTGCCGCCCTCGGTGCGACCGCCGACCCGGTCCCGGGCCTCGACGACCACGATGGAACGGCCCTCCGCGGCCACGGCGCGGGCGGCGGCGAGCCCGGACAGGCCGGCTCCCACGACGACGACGTCCCAGGTCATGCGGCCTCCTTGTACTCGATGCGCCTCCCGGGTGCTCTGGGAGGCTACGGGGTCGCGGGCGTCGCCGGGTGCCGTGAGGCGGTGGCCTCGGCGATCGACTGCATCCGTGCGGTGGCGAGCTCGATCATCAGGCGCGCGGCGGGGGAGAGCACGGCGCCCTTGCGGTGCACGATGGCGAAGGTGTCGAACTGGCGCGGCCGCAGCGAGACCCAGCCGGCGTTCGGCGCGAGCCGCGGCACGAGCTGCTGGGCGGCGCCCAACGGGATGACGGTGTCGGCGAGGCCGAGGCCGACCAGCTCGACGGCGGTCTCGATGTCCTCGACCTCGATGCGGGTCGCGGGGTTGCGGCCGGTCTCGTGCAGCATCCGGCGCAGGGTGGCGCGGGTGGAGTCGGTGGCCCGGAAGGTGGTCTCGGACATCACCAGCGTCGCGAGCGAGAGCCGGTGCGCGGTGACGGGCGTCTCGAGGCGGGCGGGCTCGGCGGTGAGGTAGACGAGCTCCTCGCGGGCCACGGGGATCACCTCCATGCCCTCGCTCTCGACGGTGGAGACGGCGAGCATGGCGGCCTCGAGCCGGCCGCGGCGCAGCTCCTCCATGACCTCGGCGGAGTTCTGCCCGACCAGCTCGACACGGACGCCGGGGTAGCGGGTGAGCACGTCGGCGATGAGGCTCGCTCCGGCGTACAGGCGGGCGATGCCGAACATCCCGAAGCGGATCGTCCCGGTCTCGAAGGACTTCACCGACTGCACGGCCTGGCGGGCCTCGTCGATGGAGGCGATGACCTGCTCGGCGTACGGGCGCAGGGTGTCGCCGACGGTGGTGGGGACGACTCCGCGACCGACCCGGCGGAACAGCTCGACGCCGAGGGTCTTCTCCAGGGCCCGGATCTGCTCGGAGACCGACGGCTGGGCGTAGCCGAGGTGCTCGGCCGCGCGTGTGAGCGAGCCGTGCTCGTAGGCGGCGAGGAAACATGTGAGCTGGTGCACAGAAAGCATAGGGAAATCCTTGAGGACCGGCTGGAAAGACAGGCTACCCCTGTTCCTACTCGCGAGTCATGATTGACCCGTCACCCGATCAGACTCCGAGGAGGTCCCGATGTTCATGTTCACCCACGACTGCACCGCCTGCGACCGCACGCAGCTCATCTTCCCGTCGATGATCACGGGCGCCACCCGCATCGACGCCGGCACCCAGGTCACCTTCGAGTGCTGGTGCGGCGCCCCTCAGACCGCGATCCGCGGCGGCGCGACGCGCGACGACCGGGACATGGTCGCCGCCTGAGGTCTCGTCCTCCCGGGCCGCTGGACGGCCCCACCCCTCGAGGTCGGTCACGGATGCCTACAGTGCGTCCATGGCCGACCTCGACTCGTTGATCGCTCCCCACTACGACGTCGTCCTGGCGCGCAACCCCGGGGAGAAGGAGTTCCACCAGGCGGTCCTGGAGGTGCTCGAGACGCTGGGTCCGGTGGTGCGCAAGCACCGCGAGTACGTCGACTCCTCGATCATCGAGCGGCTCTGCGAGCCCGAGCGGCAGCTGATCTTCCGCGTCCCGTGGACCGACGACTCGGGCCAGGTGCAGGTCAACCGCGCGTTCCGCGTGGAGTTCAACTCCGCGCTCGGCCCCTACAAGGGGGGTCTGCGCTTCCACCCGACGGTCTACCTCGGCATCGTGAAGTTCCTCGGCTTCGAACAGATCTTCAAGAACGCGCTGACCGGTCTGCCCATCGGTGGGGGCAAGGGCGGGTCGGACTTCGACCCGAAGGGCCGCAGCGACGCGGAGGTGATGCGCTTCTGCCAGTCGCTGATGACCGAGCTCTACCGCCACCTGGGGGAGTACACCGACGTGCCGGCCGGCGACATCGGCGTCGGCGGTCGGGAGATCGGCTACCTGTTCGGCCAGTACAAGCGGATCACCAACCGCTACGAGTCCGGCGTGCTCACCGGCAAGGGCCTCGCCTACGGCGGCTCCCAGGTGCGGACCGAGGCCACGGGCTACGGCACGGTCTACTTCACCGAGGACATGCTGGGCACCCGCGGGCACTCGCTGTCGGGTCGTCGGGTCGTGGTCTCGGGCTCGGGGAACGTCGCGATCTACGCCATCGAGAAGGCCGCGGCCCTGGGTGCGCAGGTGGTCGCCTGCTCGGACTCCAGCGGGTACGTCGTGGACGAGGACGGCATCGACGTACCCCTGCTGCGTCAGGTCAAGGAGGTCGAGCGAGGCCGTGTGTCCGACTACGCCGAGCAGCGGCCGAAGGCGCGCTTCGTCGAGGGTGGGTCGGTGTGGGAGGTGCCGTGCGAGGTCGCGCTGCCGTGCGCCACGCAGAACGAGCTGGACGGCGATGCCGCCCGACTGCTCGCCGACCACGGGATCCTCGCTGTCGCGGAGGGAGCCAACATGCCCTGTACCCCTGAGGCGGTGGACGTCTTCGCCGAGCGGGGGGTGCTCTTCGCGCCCGGCAAGGCCGCCAACGCCGGGGGTGTCGCGACCTCGGCGCTGGAGATGCAGCAGAACGCCTCCCGCGACTCGTGGACCTTCGAGCACACCGAGGAGCGGCTGCGCGCCATCATGGCGGGGGTGCACGAGCGGTGCGCGAGTGCCGCCGACGAGTACGGACGCCCCGGCGACTACGTCGCCGGCGCCAACATCTCGGGCTTCGTCCGGGTGGCCGATGCGATGCTGGCGATGGGCGTGGTCTGACCTCCCGGTGGTCGGGTGGTCGAACAGTGAGGAGCGCCAGCGACGAGCGGGCGTCCAGAGCGCTGCGGCCGTCCACCGACCGGTGGAGGCGAGCCTCGAGACCCCTCAGCGGTTGAGCCACCAGATCGACGCGTTGAGGGCGGTCGCGAAGGCGACCCAGCCCAGGTAGGGGACCATCAGCCAGGCGGCGGCTCGGCTACGGGCGCGGAACATGACGATGGTGACCGTGATGGCCGCCAGGAGTGCCACGATCTCCACCAACGCCCAGCCGTAGGCGCCGGCGCCGGCGCCGAAGAAGATCGGGGTCCAGGCGGCGTTGAGCACCAGCTGCCCGGCCCACCACCCGGTCGCCGCGTCGACGCCGGTACGTCGCCAGGCGAGCCACCCCGCCACGCCGATCGCCACGTAGAGCACCGTCCACACCGGCCCGAACAGCCACGACGGCGGCGCGAAGAACGGCTGGTCGAGCGACTCGTACTCCGAACCGGCCGAGGACGACGCCGCTCCACCGAGGCCCGCGGCGAGCGCCACGGCCAGCAGAAACGGGATCAGCGCCCACCAGACCGTTGGGCCTGACGTCCGGTCGGTGCCACGGTGACGTGCGGAGGTCGACGTACTGCTCATGCCACGACCCTGCCCACGTCGACGCCTCGCCTCACCACCCGGCCGGGCCTCGTTTTCGCGCCTCGCGAGGGGCTCCCTATACTTCCTCGGGTTGCTCGCGCGCGGGCAGCGCGCCGCCTTAGCTCAGTCGGTAGAGCGAGTCACTCGTAATGACTAGGTCGTCGGTTCGATTCCGACAGGCGGCTCCAGCACAAGCCCCTGACCTGCGGAAACGCGGATCAGGGGCTTCGTCATTGAGGCTGGAAACGCTTGAAATCGGCCCAACTCCACACAAAGTCCACACTTATGTTTTCAACTACCTCCTCGTGAGGATCTCGTTCCATCGGAGGTAGTGGCTCGCTGCCAGTGGACCCGGCTGCTCACTCGGACGCGCCTCCGAGGTGCAGAGGGTCTGCAGCGGATGCCGTCGACTCCGTCGGCGGCCCGTGGTGTGATGCCTGGAAGGTAAAGACATCCAGGAGTCAGAGACATGAGCCAGACGCCCGCGGGCGGGTACCCCGACGCTCACGATCCGCACCTGCTGCGCTGGTGGGACGGATCAGCGTGGACCGCCCACACCCATTCGGCCGAACGCGCGACCGCCCAAGGATGCACTCGAGGGGAGGTAGCCGACAGGCCGGAACAGCGCACGTCGCAGACCTCCAGCCGGACGTATCGGTGCCACAGACCGGACGTCGCTTGTCCCTGCAGCAGCCCCTAAGCTCAGTGAGCAGTCGATCGGCCGGAGGGCGACTTGCTCGAGGCCAAGGCCAAGCACCCTTGGCACGTGTCCCCACATGCGAAGCAGTCGACGCCATGGACGCGATCGAGTTCTCCTTGACCGACTATCAGCGCCTGTCCGGGCACCCGGTGGTCGAGGCCCGCGAGGTGGCCCTAGACGTCGACGTGATCGAGCCGGTGGTCACGATCGTGATTGTCAACGGCGGACCGTTCCGGGCCTTCCGCCTCGAGGCGTTCATCCTGGCCCACCACGAGCTGCACCACGTCCGCACCAAACTAGCGGCTCCCGCCCAGAGCGGGTCCCGCGAACGCGGGTTGGGACCTTGAAGCACGAGCGGCTCCACCTGAACGAGGACGACGAAGCAGTCAGCTCGCCAAACATGCCGAGGAGTACCGCATCGAGTCGTGAGCGGGCGTCCACGGCATGGGAGGGTTCCACGCCGCGGAGCCGCTGATGTCACGCCTGTGATCGGGCAGTTTTGCGCCCGCCATCGCCCCCGTCGCTTGGTGCGGCGGTCCGCAGACGGCACCTAGCAGGTCGAGCATCCACGCCAGGCTCCGGGCCGAGGTCCCGATTCTTCCAACGAACTCAGCGTCGCGCCAACCAGCCTCGAGGACCACTGCCGCGGCTCGCGCGCACCAAGCGATCTCAGCGTCGGCGAGCATGTGAGGCGCCGCGGCGGCCTCGCCCTGTTTTGCGAACTTGGGTAGGCCCTGGAAGACCACGATCCCCAGATCGCGGTCCCTGCTCTCGACTCGCGGAGCCGTGACCAGTTCGCGAAGGCATGCCCTCAGGATGGACACCTCCAACCCGGTGAGGATCAAGCTCATGACAGGGGCTTAGGACGTTTGGTCCTCGACGCACTGGTCGAAGGGGTCGTCGTTCTTGAGGATGTTGTCCACGTAGCCGTCCAAGGTGCACTGCAGGACGGCCTGGGCGTAGCTCAGGGTCTCGTCGACGACGGTGACGCCGGTGGTGGGCAGCGTGGGCAGGGTGACGGTGGGGGCGCCGGGGATGCCGAGGCCGCCCTTGGGCTTGTCGTCGTCCTTGGTGCCGCTGCCGTCGCCGCTGCCGCCGGTGGTGGGTTGGGGCTGGGTGGGCTGCTGGCTGGACTGCGGGGCCGGGGCCACGGCGTTGTTGCCGCCCTTGTCGGGCTTGGCGGTCTTGACCGGGGCGGGGGTGTACTTCGGGTCGGGGCTGATCGCGCCGGCCGCGGACACGCTGGTCGGGATCGAGGTGTAGTCGCCGGAGGCGTAGGCGTCCATGACCTGCAGGACGAGGTCGACGTAGGACCAGGAGTGGTTGTAGCGGTAGACCGCCTTCTCCTGACCGGTGGTCGTGGAGAGGTCGTCGTCGCCGGAGCAGAGGTAGACGGCGGTGGCGAGGGCGGCGTCGTCGATGTCCTGGGGGTTGCGCTGGGCGTCGCCGTCGGCGTCCACGCCCACGACCGACCAGGTCGAGGGGATGAACTGCATGGGGCCGACGGCGCGGTCCCAGCGGGAGTCGTTGTCGAGC
>Ga0208328_1000509_pt1 | contig 17338 bp, 16 predicted proteins | sample DeeseametaMP2633_FD_184170 | JGI IMG/M metagenome (GOLD analysis project Ga0208328, IMG submission 184170) | Marine microbial communities from the Deep Atlantic Ocean - MP2633 (SPAdes) | ecosystem: Environmental > Aquatic > Marine > Unclassified | place: Northeast of Antigua and Barbuda, North... | reverse complement strand
GTTCGACGACCAGCACGCGTTTCAGCGCGTCATCCATGGCGGCTCGCGGTGACGGGAACACGCTGTGAAGGCTACGGCGCAAACGTCCGCTCATGCCGCGATGACGATCGTTCGGAACTGCGTCCTAGGGCCGCGATGGGGCGGCCCCGTTCACTGGCACTTGGACCTCACGGCGGTCTCAGACCGCTTCGAGGACCAGGAACAGGAAGCAGATGAACCTGCGCCCAGGCTCGAGGCCGGGCGGCAGCAGCTCGACCGGGGTGCCCGGCGCCGGGGGCGGCTCGCTGATGGTGCCGATCCTGAAGCCCGCCTCGGTGAACGCGTCGGACATGGCGTGGAGGGGGCGGTGCCAGAACGTGAGCCAGACGGTGCGGCCGTCGAACTCGTAGTCCTCGGAGTACTCCCTGGTCGCGAAGTAGTCGGCGTCCGGGTAGACGACCGCATGTGCCGTGGGGTGGTTCACCACCACGACCATCCGGCCACCCGGCCGCAGGACGCGACGCAGCTCCGCCAACGGCGCCGACCAGTCCTCGAGGTAGTGCAGGACCAAGCAGGCGACCACGTCGTCGAACGACGCGTCGGCGTATGGGAGCGGGGCGCTCAGGTCGACGACGTCGAGCTCGGCACGGTCGCCGAGCCGCTCGCGAGCCAGCTCCACCATCGCGGCACTGCGGTCCGACCCAGTCACCACGGCGCCCTGCTCCACGAGCGACTCGGTCAACGTGCCCGAGCCACACCCCACGTCCAGGACCCGTCGTCCTCCCAGGTCGCCCAGCAGCCGGACCACCTCCGGGCGCGCGTAGTGGGCGTTGAAGAGGTTGGACTCGTTGCTGCGCGCGTACGCCACCGCGAAATCGTCGTAGTCGGTCACCTGTGGCCGTCCTTTCCCGAGGACGCCCACGCTCCCACGAGGCCTCGCGCACTGGTCGCCGACGCACCGTGTGCCGCGTCGTTGAGCATGCGCCGACAGCGCTCGTCCGGGCACGCCGAGAGGCGCGCCGCAACCACGACTCAACGGTGCTGTGGGAACCCCAGGTCGATGCCGGGCCGCGAGGCGGGGTCCGGCCAGCGGGTGGTGACGACCTTGCCGCGGGTGAAGAAGTGGACGCCCTCCATGCCGTGCGCGTGGGTGTCGCCGAAGAGCGAGGCCTTCCAGCCGCCGAAGGAGTAGTAGGCCATCGGCACCGGGATGGGGACGTTGACGCCGACCATGCCCACCTCCACCTCGCGCTGGAACCGCCGGGCCGCGCCACCGTCGCCGGTGAAGATCGCCGTGCCGTTGCCGTAGGGGTTCGCGTTCACCAGCGCCAGCGCCTCGTCGTACGACGCCGCCCGGACGACCGAGAGCACCGGGCCGAAGATCTCCTCGTCGTAGACCGGCATCCCCGGCTCCACGTGGTCGAAGAGCGTCGGCCCCAGCCAGAAGCCGTTCTCGTCCCCGTCCGGGACCACCTCCCGGCCGTCCACCACCAGCGACGCGCCCGCCTGCACCCCGGCCGCGACGTAGGAGGCCACCTTGTCCCGGTGCGCGCCGGTCACCAGTGGGCCCATGTCGCAGCCGCGACGCCCGTCGCCGGTGCGCAGCCCCGCCATCCGGGCCGCGATCCGCTCGACCAACGAGTCCCCCACCGGGTCGACCGCCACCACGACCGAGATCGCCATGCACCGCTCCCCCGCCGAGCCGAAGCCCGCCGAGACCGCCGCGTCCGCCACCTCGTCGAGGTCCGCGTCCGGCAGCACCACCATGTGGTTCTTCGCCCCACCCAGCGCCTGCACCCGCTTGCCGTGCCGCGTGCCCGTCTCGTAGACGTAGCGCGCCACCGGTGTCGAGCCGACGAACGACACCGACGCCACCTCCGGGTGCTCCAGCAGGGCGAACACCGCCTCCTTGTCGCCGTGCACCACGCTGAAGACGCCCGCCGGCAGGCCCGCCTCCGCCCAGCACTCCGCCAGTAGCAGCGACGCCGACGGATCCTTCTCGCTCGGCTTCAGCACCACCGCGTTGCCGCACGCGATCGCCACCGGCACGAACCACAGCGGCACCATCGCCGGGAAGTTGAACGGCGAGACCACCGCCACCACCCCCAGCGCCTGCCGCAGCGAGTGCACGTCCACCCCGTTCGAGACCCCGTCGGAGAACGACCCCTTCAGCAGGTGCGGGGCACCGCACGCGAACTCCGCGACCTCCAGCCCCCGCTGCACCTCCCCCAACGCGTCGTCGAGGACCTTGCCGTGCTCGGCGGTGATGGCGGCCGCGATGTCGTGGCGGCGGCGTACCAGCGCCTCGCGGAACGCGAACAGCACCGACGTACGCCGGCTCAGCGACCCCTCCGCCCACGCCCGGCCGGCCACGCGGGCCTCGCGCACCACCGCGTCGACCTCCTCGGCGGAGGCGAAGGACACCTGCGCGGCGACCCGGCCGGTCGCCGGGTCGTGCACGTCGCCGGTGCGGGCGGCCGCGCCCGGCCAGCGGGCTCCGTCGCGCCAGTGCGGGATCAGGGTGCTCACGGTGGTGTTCCTCTCCGAAGGGGACAAGGGCGGGGTCAGGAGTCGAAGCCCAGGCCGGCGGCATCCAGGCCGCGCAGCCACAGGTTGCGCCGGCCCTCCCGGGCGTCGGCGCGGGCCAGCGACCAGCGGGTCAGGTCGATGCCGACCCGCCGCAGCGGCTCGGGCGGGAAGGGCAGCGGCCTCTCGCGGACCATCCGCAGCCGGGTGCGCTCGGTGTCGGCACCGTCCAGCAGGTCCAGCACCACCTGGGCGCCGAACCGCGAGGCCGCGACACCGAGACCGGTGTAGCCCAGGGCGTACCCGACCCGGTCGCCGACGGCGGTGCCGAAGAACGCGGTGAACCGGGTGCAGGTGTCGATGACGCCACCCCAGCGGTGGGTGAAGCGGATGCCCTCCAGCTGCGGGAAGGTCTCCAGGAAGTGCTCGGCCAGCAGCCGGTGGGTCGCGTCGCGCTGCTCCAGCGAGGCGTCGATGCGCGAGCCGTGGTGGTAGACCGCGTCGTACCCGCCCCACAGGATCCGGTCGTCGCGGGTCAGCCGGTAGTAGTGGAAGAGGTTGGCGGCGTCGCCGACGCCCTGGCGACCCTCCCAGCCGATAGCGCGTCGCTGCTCGGCGGTGAGCGGCTCGGTCATCAGCACGTGGTCGTAGACCGGCACCGTCATCAGCCGCAGCCGGCGCAGCAGCGGCGGGAACGCGTTGGTCGCAAGCACCACCTGCCGCGCCCGCACCGTGCCCGCGCCCTCCGGGCCGAGCGTGCCGACCTCCACCCCGGCGCCGGTGCGCTCCAGCCCCGTCGCCCGGGTCCGCTCGTGCACCCGTACCCCGGCGTCCAGGCACGCCTCGCGCAGTCCCCACGCCAACCGCGCCGGCTCCACCAGCGCCGTGCCCGTGGGGTCGTGCAGGGCGCCGAGGTAGGTCGGGGAGTCCAGCAGCGCGCGGGTCTCCTCCCCCTCCAGCAGTCGTACGCCGTCGGCCCCGTGCGCGCGCATGGCCTCCTGCAGCCCGGCCAGCTCGGCCAGGTGGTGGGGCCTGGTCGCCACCGTGAGCTCGCCGGTGGGCTGCCAGTCGCAGTCGATCCCGAGCGAGGCGACGGTCTCGCCGATCTCGGCCAGGTTGCGCTCCCCCAGCCGGTCGAGCTCGGCGAGCTCCTCGGGCCAGCGCTCCAGGCCGTTGCCGAAGCCGTGGGTGAGGCTGGCGGAGGCGAAGCCGCCGTTGCGCCCCGACGCCTGGCCCCCGCACTCGCCGGCCTCGACGAGCAGCACCGACCGGTGGGGGTGCCGGCGCCGGGCCTCGAGCGCCGCCCACAACCCCGTGTAGCCGCCGCCGACCACCAGCAGGTCGGCCTCCACCCGCCCGCGCAGCGACGGCAGCGGCACCGGTCGCGCCGGGTCGTCGAGCCAGTAGGCGCGCGGGGCGGCGTCGGCCAGCGCCGCCGCGGCGGCGGTGCGGCTCACCGGCCCTGGCGCCGACGGCTGGCGAGCTCGCCGAACCCGACCGCGAGCAGCGCCAGCAGGAACATGATCGTCCCGATGACGTTGATCTGCGGCGGGATGCCGCGCTGGGCGGCGCCCCACACGAACATCGGGAAGGTGACGGTCTGGCCGGCGTTGAGGTTGGTGATGATGAAGTCGTCGAAGGACAGCGAGAACGACAGCAGCGCCGCGCCCAGGATGCCCGGGAACACCAGCGGGAAGCTGACCCGCCAGAACGTCTGCCACTCGTTGGCGTAGAGGTCCATCGCCGCCTGCTCCAGCCGCGGGTCCAGGCCGGTCAGCCGTGCCTTGACGGTGACCACGACGAAGGACAGGCAGAACATCACGTGGGCCACGAAGATCGTCCAGAAGCCCAGCACCCCGGAGAAGCCGGCGTTGACGAAGAGCGCCAGCAGCGAGGAGCCCATCACGACCTCGGGGGTGGCCATCGGCAGGAAGATCACGACGTTGGCGGTGCCCCGGCCGCGGAAGCGGTGCCGCACCATGGCGAAGGCCATCAGGGTGCCGAGCAGCGTGGCCACCAGCGTCGCCAGCAACCCGATCTGCAGGCTGGTCACCAGCGAGTCGCACAGCTGGTAGGGCCCGCAGATGTCGGTCCAGTTGGCCAGCGTGAACCCGTCGAAGCTGTAGGAGTTGCGGCTGGCCGGGTCGTTGAACGACATCAGCACCACCACGAAGACCGGCACGCACATGTAGAGCAGCACCAGCAGTCCGAGCCCGAGCAGCAGGTGGTCGGCGAGCCAGCGCCCGACCCGTGCCGCCGGCCCCGGTCGCGCCGGGGCGCGCCTCGCCGCCGCGGTCCGGCTCGTCACGGCGCTCACACCAGCTCCTCGGTGCCGGCCCGGCGTACGTAGACGAAGACCAGCACCACGATCGCGGCCATCAGCGTCACCGACAGCGACGAGGCGGTCGGGTAGTCACCGGCGGCGAAGAGGTCCTGGATCTCGTTGCCGACCATCCGGGTCGTCGGGTTCCCCAGCAGCTCGGCGTTGATGTAGTCGCCGGCGGCGGGGATGAAGGTCAGCAGCGTGCCGGCGACCAGGCCGGGCATCGACAGCGGCAGCGTGACCGTGCGGAACGCGGTGAACGGCGAGGAGTACAGGTCGGCAGCCGCCTCCACGAGCCGGCCGTCGATCTTCTCCAGCGAGGCGTAGAGCGGCAGCACCATGAACGGCAGGAAGTTGTAGGTGATGCCGGTGACGACCGCGAACGGGGTCGCCAGCAGGTGGCCGTCGGGCCCCAGGACGTGCAGCGTCCGCAGCACCGAGACCACCGCCTCGTTGTCGCCGAGGATGTACTGCCACGACAGCGTGCGCACCAGGAAGCTGGTGAAGAACGGGGCGATGACCGCGACCAGCATGAGGTTCTTGAACCGCCCGGCCTTGAACGCGATGGCGTAGGCCAGCGGGTAGCCGAGCAGCATGCAGGCCACGGTCGCGCTGAGCGCGTAGAGCAGGCTGCGCACCAGCTGCGGCGAGTAGTCGCTGATCGACTCGAGGTAGTTCTGCCAGTGCCAGGTCATCTGGTAGCCCAGCTGCAGCGACCCGGCCGGGTCGTAGAGGCTGGTGGCGACCAGGGTGAGCGTGGGGACCACGAAGAACAGCGCGAGCCAGGCCCCGCCGGGCAGCAGCAGGAGGTAGCCCGCGAGACCGCGTCGCCGCCCCTGCGCGGCGGGCACGGCGGCCGGTACGTCGGTCGCCGGCTCGCTCCCGGGCAGGTGTCCGGCGGCGCTCACTCCCCCTCCCGCTGCACTCCGGCGCGGGCGTCCTGGGCGGCGTCGAGCAGGAAGGTGTGCTCGGGGCGCCAGTGCAGGTCGACGGGCGCACCGTGGACCAGCCGGGCCGCGGAGCCGTCGTTCTGGGCGAACACGGTCAGCTCCTGGCCCCACGGCATCCGCACGAGGTACTGGGTGCTGACCCCGACGAAGGAGACGTCGGTGACGGTGCCGCCGGGCAGCGTGCCGCAGCCGTCGGGACCGGGGGTGCCGGAGGCGGTGGCCACGACCTTCTCCGGGCGCACGCCCACCCACACGTCGCCGTCGGCGGCACCGGGGGCGGCCCGGTCGCCGCTGGCGGCGACCCGGTGGCCGTGCACGTCGAGCACCAGCCGCTCGCCGTCGCGTCCGGAGACCCGCCCGGAGACCAGGTTGGACTGGCCGAGGAAGTTGGCCACGAAGGTGGTCGCCGGGCTCTCGTAGAGCTCCTCGGGGGAGCCGAGCTGCTCGATGCGACCGGCGTTCATCACCGCGACGGTGTCGGCCATCGTCATGGCCTCCTCCTGGTCGTGGGTGACGTGGACGAAGGTGAGCCCGACCTCGGTCTGGATCCGCTTGAGCTCGATCTGCATCTGCCGGCGCAGCTTGAGGTCCAGCGCGCCGAGCGGCTCGTCGAGCAGCAGCACCTGCGGCTGGTTGATCAGTGCCCGGGCCAGCGCGACGCGCTGCTGCTGCCCGCCGGAGAGCTGGGCCGGCCGGCGCCCGGCCAGGTCGCCGAGCTCGACCAGCTCCAGCATCCGGCGTACGTCCTCGGCGACCTGCTTGCGGCCGCGGCGCCGCAGCCCGAACGCGACGTTGTCGGCGATCGTGAGGTGCGGGAAGAGCGCGTAGCTCTGGAAGACGGTGTTGACCGGGCGCTTGTAGGGCTTGAGGCGGGTGATGTCCTGCTGCCCGAGCCGGATGCTGCCCTCGGTGGGCTCCTCGAGGCCCGCGACCATCCGCAGCGTCGTGGTCTTCCCGCAGCCCGAGGGGCCCAGCAGCGCGAAGAACGAGCCCTGCGGCACGGTGAGGTCGAGGTCGTCGACCGCGGTGAACGTGGCGAAGCGCTTGGTCACCCCGGTCAGGACGAGGTCCTCACCGGTGCCGGGGGTCCCCGCAGCGGCCGCGTCGGGCTGCGCGGGGTCCGACGAGGTGGCCACGCTCACGCGCCGATCACCCGGGCGAAGTCCTTGTCGTACTGCTGGCGGGTCTTCTCGTCCAGCTCCATGAAGCCGTAGGCCCCGGAGAGGAACTCCTCGCTGGGGAAGATCAGCTCGTTGTCGACCAGCGAGGGGTCGATCGACTCCATGGCCTCCTGGGCCCCGTCGACGGGGCAGATGTAGTTGACCCACGCGGCGAGGGTCGCGGCGACCTCGGGCTGGTAGTAGTGGTCCATCAGCGCCTGGGCGTTGGCCCGGTGGTCGGCACGGTTGGGCACCATCATGTTGTCCGACCACAGGGAGAGGCCCTCCTCGGGCACGACCCACTTGATGTCGGGGTTGTCGTACTGCATGGCGATGACGTCCCCCGACCACGCCTCGCAGGCCACGACGTTGCCGGCGTTGAGGTCGCGGATGTAGTCGTTGCCGGTGAAGCGGCGGACCTGCCCGGACTTCACGTAGCCCTCGAGCCGCTCCAGGGCAGAGCCCCACTGGTCCTGGCTGAACTCCTCGGGGTCCGCCCCCTCGAGCAGCAGCATGAACAGCATCGTGTCGCCCATCTCGCTGAGCAGGCTGACCTTGCCCTTGAGGTCGCTGCGCGTCATCAGCTCCTCGAAGGAGCCGACCTCGCCGGTGTACTTGGCGTTGTAGGCGATGCCGGTGAGCCCGGACTGCCACGGGACGCTGTAGGAGCGGTCGGGGTCCCAGGTGGGCGAGCGCAGGTCGCTCTTGAGGTTGGCCGCGACGTTGGGCATCGCGTCCTTGTCCAGCTCCTGCATCCAGCCCAGGCTGATCATCCGGGCGGCCATCCAGTCGGTCATGGTCACGATGTCGCGCCCGATCGGCTCGCAGCTGCCGAGCTGGTCCTTGACCTTGCCGAAGAACTCGTTGTTGTCGTTGATGTCGGTGTTGTAGGTGACGCTGATGCCCGACTCGGCCTGGAAGGCGTCGAGCGTGGGCATCTTCTTGCCCTTGACGTCGATGTACTCCGGCCAGTTGGAGAAGACCAGCATCTTCTCGGTGTCCGAGAGGTCGGTGGAGGTGCAGCTCTCCGTGGTCTGCACCTGGGACTCGGTGCCGCAGGAGGCCAGCAGCGAGGGGGCGCCCAGGGCCAGCGCGCCGAGGCCGGCGCCGCGCAGCAGCGAGCGGCGGCCCACCCGGTGGGGCGGAAGGGGGCGGAAGGGTTCCAGGGGCATCGGTCGACCTCCATCGCTGACGGGTGTCGCGGACGGGCGTCACCCATGGGCTGAATGTGGATCGTCGCAGCCTACGACCGATCGAACAAGGGAAACCGTGGTCTGGAAACAGAAGTGCAACGAAATCCCTTGTCCGGATGTCGCCGCACCACGCGCGAGGGGCGTCCAGGACGGTACGGTGCGCGGCATGACCAGGAAGCAGGAGCGCACCGGCCTGAACCTCGACGAGGTGTCCAAGGCGATCATCGAGCAGCTCCAGCAGGACGGCCGACGCTCCTACGCCGCCATCGGCAAGGTGGTCGGTCTCTCCGAGGCCGCCGTGCGCCAGCGGGTCCAGCGGCTCGTGGACAGCGGCGTCATGCAGGTCGTGGCCGTCACCGACCCCCTCGAGCTGGGCTTCGCCCGCCAGGCCATGGTCGGCGTGCGCTGCACCGGCCAGCTCGAGCCGGTCGCCGACGCGCTGGCCGAGCTCGAGGAGATCGACTACGTCGTCATCACCGCCGGCTCCTACGACCTGCTCGCCGAGGTCGTCTGCGAGAGCGACGAGGCACTGCTGGACCTGATCTCCCACCGGATCCGCAACATCCCGGGCGTCGTGGCCACCGAGACCTTCATGTACCTCAAGCTGCGCAAGCAGACCTACTCGTGGGGCGTGCGCTGAGCGAGGTCGCCCGGCTCTCGCTGTGGCACGCGAGCGCCGAGGAGGACTGGGCGCCGCGGCCGCCGCTGCCCGGTGACCGCGACACCGACGTCGCGGTCGTCGGCGCCGGCCTCACCGGCCTGTGGACCGTCCACTACCTCGCCGAGGCCGACCCCACCCTGCGGGTCACCGTCGTGGAGTCGCAGGTCGCCGGGTACGGCGCGTCGGGCCGCAACGGCGGGTGGTGCTCCGCCCTCTTCCCCGCCTCCCCCGACTCCCTGGCCCGCGACCACGGCCGGGACGCCGCCCTGGCCCAGCACCGTGCGATGCGGAGCACCGTCGACGAGGTGCTGCGCGCCACCGCGGCCGAGGGCATCGACGCCCGGGCCGCCAAGGGCGGCACGGTGGTGCTCGCCCGCAACCCCGCCCAGCTGGCCCGGGCGCGGGCCGAGGTCGACCACGCCCGCACCTGGGGTCGCCCCGAGACCGAGCTCGCCCTCCTCGACGCCGACGCCGCCCGGGCACGCCTGGACGCCGCCGGGACCGTGGGGGCGACGTACACGCCCGACTGCGCCGCGCTGCACCCCGTGCGCCTGGTCCGCGGCCTGGCCCGCGCCGTGGAGCGGCGTGGCGTGACGATCCACGAGGGCACCACGGCGCTGGCGGTGGAGCCCGGCCGGGTCCGCACCGACCACGGCACCCTGCGCGCCGACGTCGTCGTCCGCGCCACCGAGGCCTGGACGCCCCGGCTGCCCGGGCTGCGCCGGGCCCTGGCCCCGGTCTACTCCCTGGTCATCGCCACCGAGCCGCTGCCCGAGGCGACCTGGGAGCGGATCGGGCTGCGCGAGCGCGAGACGTTCAGCGACCACCGCCACCTCATCGTCTACGGCCAGCGCACCGCCGAGGGCCGGATGGTCTTCGGCGGCCGCGGCGCGCCGTACCACCTCGGGTCGCGCGTCCACCCCGCCCACGACCGCGACCCGCGGGTCTTCGCACGGCTGCTGGCCACGCTGCACGAGATGTTCCCCGTGCTGCGCGGGGTGCGTGTCGAGCACGCCTGGGGCGGACCCCTCGGCATCCCGCGCGACTGGTGCGCCTCCGTCGGGCTCGACCGGCGCACCGGGCTCGCGCACGCCGGCGGGTACGTCGGTGACGGGCTGTCGACCACCAACCTCGCGGGCCGCACGCTGCGCGACCTGGTGCTCGGCCGGGACACCGAGCTGACCCGGCTCCCCTGGGTCGGGCACGCCTCGCCGCGCTGGGAGCCCGAGCCGCTGCGCTGGCTGGGCATCAACGCCGGTCTGCGCGCCACCGTGCTCGCCGATGCCGAGGAGCGGCTCACCGGTCGGCCCTCGCTCGTGGCCCGTGCCGTCGCCCCGCTGCTGGGCTGACCACGCGGCGCACGGTCGGGTGTGAGGATGGCGCCATGAGGAAGCTCGCGCTCGTCCGTCGCCCCGGCCCCCGCGTCGCCGAGGGGCTGGTGACCCACCTCGAGCGGTCACCGGTCGACCCCGACCTGGCGCTGCGCCAGTGGCAGGGCTACGTCGACGCCCTGCACGCCGAGGGCTGGCGCACCATCGAGGTGCCGCCGGCCGACGACTGCCCCGACGCTGTCTTCGTCGAGGACACCGTCGTGGTCTACGGCGACGTCGCGGTGATCAGCCGCCCCGGCGCCGACCAGCGCAAGCCCGAGACCGCCGGCACCGAGCAGGAGCTGCGCGGGCTCGGCTACCGCATCGAGCACATCGAGGCGCCCGAGACCCTCGACGGCGGCGACGTGCTCAAGCACGACGGCACCGTCTGGGTCGGCCTCGGAGGGCGTACGACGCCGGGCGCCGTCGACCAGCTCCGCGCGCACCTCGCGCCGCTCGGGGCGGTCGTCGTCGGCGTACCCCTCGCGAAGGTGCTGCACCTGAAGTCCGCGGTGACCGCGCTCCCCGACGGCACCGTCATCGGGTGGGACCCGGTCGTCGACGACGCGAGCGTGTGGGAGCGCTACGAGTCGGTCCCCGAGGAGCCGGGCTGCCACGTGGTGGTGCTCGACGAGTCGACGGTGCTGATGTCGAGCGCCGCCCCACGGACCCGGGCCCGGTTCGAGGAGCGCGGCCTACGGGTGGTGGCCGTCGACATCGGGGAGCTGGAGAAGCTCGAGGGGTGCGTGACCTGCCTGTCGGTGCGGCTGCGCGGGGCCCCCGGCCCGACCTGAGACCCGCCGAAAACCGGTGGCGCCCTGGGTCCCCCTGGCGCCACCATGTCCTCGGCGCCCGGCCCCGGGCGCCGACCTGAGCGGCACCGCGCCGCCCGAGCGTGAAGGAGCGTGACATGTCCATGACTGTCCTGGGCCTGCCTGCAGACCACCCCCTCCTCACGCACCGGAGCACCCGAAGTGACCACACCCCACGGGACGTCGTCCCGTCACCCTGAGCAGCACCCCCAGCACCACCCCCAGCAGCACCCCCAGCAGTACGCCGGCATCGACCCGGCCTTCGTCTTCGACTTCCGCGACAGCGACGAGATCGACGACTCCAGCCAGCGCTGGAGCACCTGGCTCAGCGTCGAGCCCCTCGCTCGCGGACCCGAGCCGCGGCCCGACTGGGTCGTGACCTCGCAGGCCGCCATCGACACCGAGCTCGGTGTCCTCAAGACCGGCAAGGAGGCCGACGCGTTCCTGCTCGAGCGGGCCGTGCCGGGCTCCGACGCGGTGGGCGAGTCGGTCGTGCTGGTGTCCAAGCGCTACCGGGGCGAGGAACAGCGCTCCTTCCACCGCTCGGCGGCCTACACCGAGGGCCGGGCGGTCCGGAACACCCGCGACAACCGCGCCATGGCCAAGAAGTCCGCCTACGGACGCAGCGTCGCCGCCGGGCAGTGGGCCTGGGCGGAGTTCCAGGCGCTCAGCCGGCTGTGGTCGCTCGGCCTGCCGGTCCCCTACCCCGTGCAGGTCGACGGGACCGAGGTGCTGATGGAGTGGATCAGCATCGAGGGACCCGACGGCGAGGAGACCGCCCCGCGACTGGCGCAGACCCGTCCCGACGCCGACCTGCTCGGGTCGTGGTTCGAGCAGCTGCGCGAGGCGATGGCCACGATGGTGCAGGCCGGGCTCGTGCACGGCGACCTGTCGCCGTACAACACCTTGGCGGCGGGCGAGCGCCTGGTGATCATCGACCTGCCGCAGATGGTGGACCTGGTCGGCAACGTCAACGGGATGGACTTCCTGCTGCGCGACTGCCGCAACATGTGCACCTGGTTCCGGGCACGCGGGCTCGAGGTCGACGAGCACGACCTGTACGCCGAGCTGCTGGCGCACGCGTTCTGACCGGGTCCGCGACCCGCACGTAGGGTCTCGGTCGTGAGACGCACCCGTGGCCACACCGTCGACGTCACCACCCTCGCCGAGCTCGAGCGCCGGCTCGGCGAGGGGGTGCGCCACCTCTCGGGGTGGCGGGTGCGCCACGTGGACCTGCGGGGTCGTCGCGACCTGCTGGCCGGCCACGACCTCGAGGGCGCGACGTTCCTGGGGTGCGACTTCGACGAGGAGGTCGTGCGCGGCGCCGAGGCCGACGGCGCCGTGGTCCTGCCCCGGCTGAGCGACCCCGTCGTCCCGGTCGACGTACGCCGGCAGGCGCTCTACACCGCGGCCGAGCTCTACGACGCGCCCCGGTGGACCGACTCGCTCGACGGTCGCGCCTACGCGTGGTCCCAGGACCTGCCCCCGGGCTCCTCGGCCGACGAGGCCGCGCTCGCCCGCACGCTGCACGACCACGCGATCGACCTGGCCCTGGACGGCTGGCGGGCCGATCGCCGGGTCGTCGGCGTGATGGGCGGGCACGCGGCGCGGCGGGGCGACGCCACCTACACCGACGCCGCCCGGCTCGGCCACCTGCTCGGGGACGGGCTCACCGTGGCCACCGGCGGTGGCCCCGGGGCGATGGAGGCGGCCAACCTCGGCGCGCGGCTCGCGGCCCACCCGGCTGCGGCGGTGGACGAGGCCGTCACCGAGCTGGCCCGCGTGCCGTCGTACCGCCCGTCGGTCGACGCGTGGGCCGACTCGGCGTTCGCGATCTGCGACCGCTTCGGCGAGCCGCGGGAGAACCTCGCGATCCCGACCTGGCACTACGGCCACGAGCCGCCGGGCGTCTTCGCCACGGCCATCGCGAAGTACTTCCGCAACGCCACCCGCGAGGCGATCCTGCTGGAGGTGTGCGACGCCGGCATCGTCTTCCTGCCCGGGGCGGCCGGGACGGTGCAGGAGGTCTTCCAGGACGCCTGCGAGAACTACTACGCCGACGCCGGCGACGTGGCGCCGATGGTGCTGGTCGGGGTCGAGCACTGGACCCGCACCCTGCCGGCCTGGCCGCTGCTGCAGGCGCTGGCCGCCGAGCGCGCGATGGCCGACTCGGTGCACCTCGTCGACACCGTCGAGGAGGCCGCTTCCCTGCTGGTCTGAGGCCGGCTCAGCCCGCGAGGAGCCCCGCACGGGCCGGGACGCCGCTGACCTCGCGGTAGTGCTCGACCAGGGCGTCGTTGACCGCACGCCACGACCGGTCGGCCACGCTGAGCCGCGCCGCGCGCGAGACGCGGCGCCGCAGCAGGGCGTCGTCCACGAGGCGGTCCACGAAGCCGCCCAGCTCGCCGACGTCGCCGGGGCTGTAGAGGAAGCCGGCCACCTCGTCGGCGACCACGTCGACGGGGCCGCCGCTGCGGGGCGCCACCACCGGCACGCCGGAGGCCAGCGCCTCCTGGGCGGACTGGCAGAAGGTCTCGTGCCGCCCGGTGTGCACGAACACGTCGAGCGAGGCGTAGACCGCCCCCAGCTCCGCGCCGTGGAGCACCCCCGCGAAGTGGGCGTCGGGCAGGAGCCGACGCAGCCGACCCTCCTCCGGCCCACCGCCGACCAGGACCAGGCGGAAGCGCGGGTCGGCGTGCAGGTGCACGAGGAGGTCCAGCTCCTTCTCGGCGGCCAGCCGGCCGACGTAGCCGACCAGCAGCCGCCCGTCGGGAGCGATCCGGTCGCGCACGGCGTCGTCGCGTCGCCCGGGGTGGAACGCCTCGAGGTCCACGCCCCGCGGCCACAGGTGGGTGTCGGCCACGCCGAGGTCGGCGAGCTGGCGCATGCTGGCGCTGGAGGGCGCCAGGGTGCGTGCCACCCGGCCGTGGATCCGGGTGGTCAGCCGGGCCATCGCCCGGGGACCGCCGGCGATGCCGTAGCGCAGCGCGAAGCCGACCAGGTCGGTCTGGTAGACCGCGACCGCCGGGATGCCTAGCTCCTGCGCGACCAGGGCCGCCTGGTGCCCGAGCGTGGCCGGGGAGGCCAGGTGCACGACGTCGGGGCGGAAGCGCTGCATGACGAACCGCAGTCGTCGCCGCGTCTCCAGGCCGATGCGGAAGTCGCGGTAGAACGGCAGGCTGGCGCCGCGCGCCACGGTCACCGGGAAGCCGGCGTACGACGCGGGGCCGGTGGGTGCGACCAGCTCGGCCACGTGGCCCTCGGCGGCGAGGTGCTCCAGCACCCGGCGCACGGAGTTGGTCACCCCGTTGACCTGCGGGAGGAAGGACTCGGAGACCACCAGCACCCGCAGCCGGTCGCTGCCGGTGGGGCGGGGTGCGTGCAGGATCGTCATGACCCTCACGGTGGGGCCGCGAGCGGACCTCCGGGGAAGCGTGGGGTGGGGTGTCCGGGACGCTCAGGTGAACGTCCGTGGAACCCGCTCGCCGGCCTACTCGGTGGCGGCGAGCTGCCCGCAGGCGCCGTCGATGTCGGAGCCGCGGGTGTCGCGGACCGTCGTCGGGATGCCCTTGGCCTCCAGCCGGCGGACGAACTCGCGCTCGTCGGCGGGGTCGGAGGCGGTCCACTTGCTGCCCGGTGTGGGGTTGAGCGGGATCAGGTTGACGTGCACCCAGCCCCAGTCGCCGCGCGCGTTGAGGACTTCGGCCAGCAGGTCGGCGCGCCAGGCCTGGTCGTTGATGCCGCGCATCATGGCGTACTCGATGGAGACGCGACGCTTGGTGGTGCGGGCGTACTCCCAGGCGGCGTCGACGGTCTCGGCCACGGAGAAGCGGGTGTTGATCGGGACCAGCTCGTTGCGCAGCTCGTCGTCGGGGGCGTGCAGGCTCAGCGCCAGCGTGACCGGGATGCCCTCGGTGGCCAGCTGCTTGATGCGGGGCACCAGGCCGACGGTGGAGACGGTGACGCCGCGCGCGGACATGCCGAGCCCGTCGGGGGTGGGGTCGGTGAGCCGGCGTACGGCGCCGATGACCGCCTTGTAGTTGGCCAGCGGCTCCCCCATGCCCATGAAGACCACGTTGGAGACCCGGCCCGGGCCGCCCGGCACCTCGCCACGGGCCAGCGACCGGGCCCCGGCGACGACCTGCTCGACGATCTCGGCGGTGCTCATGTTGCGCTGCAGGCCGCCCTGACCGGTGGCGCAGAACGGGCAGGCCATGCCGCAGCCGGCCTGGCTGGACACGCACATGGTCGCGCGGTCGGGGTAGCGCATGAGCACCGACTCGACCAGGGCGCCGTCGAAGAGCTTCCACAGCACCTTGCGCGTGGTGCCCTTGTCGGCCTCCATGGTGCGCAGCGGGGTCATCAGCTCGGGCAGCAGGGCCCCCACCAGGTCGGCGCGCTGCCCCGAGGGCAGGTCGGTCATCTGCTCGGGGTCGTCGACCAGCCGCGCGAAGTAGTGCGTGGAGAGCTGCTTGGCGCGGAAGCCGGGCAGGCCCTGCTCCTCCAGCAGCGCCTTGCGCTCGGCCGGGGTGAGGTCGGCCAGGTGCCGCGGCGGCTTCTTGCGACCGCGCGGCTCCTCCATCACCAGGGGCAGCGTCTTGATGGGCTCAGCAGGCGTCTGGGACATAACGGGCCCCATCCTCCCACCCGCGGGGGTGTACGGCCGAACCATCGGCCGGCACCGTGACCCGTGCCTCAGCCCCGGCTGACCAGCAGCCACAGCACCAGGGCGGCCACTCCCCCGACCACGAGGGCGGTGGAGAAGATCCCGAGGAGCATGTAGCGGGCGAAACGGCGCGTCAGCGGGTGGACCAGCAGCGCGATCGGCACCGCCAGGGTGACCAGCACGAACGGGAAGAGCTCCTCGGCGGCCTCGTAGTCCATCAGGGCGGCCAGCACGGCGGCGTACGCGCCGGGGACGACCACGACGAAGACCAGCCCGGCGAAGAAGCCGGTCAGGGCCGCGAAGACGGGGTGCCCACGGTGCCACCAGCTCGGCTGCGGCTCCTCGGCGGGCGTCGCCGGGAGGGTCGCGGTGTCCCGCGGGTCGAGAGCGGCGCTGGGGTCGCTGGGGTGGCCCGTCATGGGCCCAGCATGCCCCGAACCCCGGCCGGGCACGCACCCCCGCGCCGGGCGGGGTGCCGCCAGCAGCGGCTCAGCGGTAGACGAGGTGGTGCAGCAGCAGCCAGATCGGCGCGATGGTGGCCAGCAGGGAGTCCAGCCGGTCCATCAGCCCGCCGTGGCCGGGGATGACCTGGCTCATGTCCTTGATGCCGAGGTCACGCTTCATCACCGACTCGCACAGGTCGCCCAGGGTGGCCATGACGACCGCGATGAGGCCCAGGAAGATGCCGACCCACCAGTCCCCGTCGAGCAGCCACACGATCAGGATGATGCCGGCGGCGACGGTGAACACCATCGATCCGGCGAAGCCCTCCCAGGACTTCTTGGGCGAGATCACCGGGGCCATGGGGTGCTTGCCGAACAGCACACCGGCCACGTAGCCGCCGGTGTCGGAGGCGATGGTGACACCGATGAAGACGATGATGCCGCGCACGCCGTCGTCGTCCAGGCCGCCGCCCCCCAGGCCGCCCTCGGAGAGCAGCAGGGCGACGAAGGACCCCAGGAAGGGGACGTAGACGAGGGTGAACAGCGAGGCGGAGGCGTTCTGGACGTAGCCCTCGATGCCGCGGCGCAGCAACCAGAGCATCGTGACCAGGCCGGTCACCGCGGTGGCGGTCACCAGGGCGTCGGAGCCGAACAGGTAGGCGACGACCACCATGACCACGCCGCCCACCATCAGCGGCTCCTCGGGCAGGTCGATGCCCTTGGCGGAGAACCCGCGGCCGAGCTCCCAGACGGCCACGCACACGGCGATCGCGACGATCACCATGAAGGCGGCCTTGAAGAAGAGCAGCGAAGCGGCGATCGCCCCGAGCAGGACGGCCGCGGAGCCGATCGCGGCCTTGAGGTCGCGACCGGCTCGACCGTGGTCCTTGCCCGAGGTGGGCTGGCTCGCGGGAGTGGGGCCCGTGGGGGTGGGGGTGTCCATCGGGTCGAGCGTGCGGAGGTCTCAGACCTCCAGCAGCTCGGCCTCCTTGTTCTTCAGCATCTCGTCGATGGCGTCGGTGTGCTTCTTGGTGATCGAGTCGAGCTTCTTCTCGGCGCCGGTCACGTCGTCCTTGCCGACCTCGCCGTCCTTCTCGAGCTTCTCCAGGGCCTGCTTGGCGGTGCGGCGCAGGTTGCGCACGGCGACCCGGCCGTCCTCGGCCTTGGCCTTGGCGACCTTGATGAACTCCTTGCGGCGCTCCTCGGTCAGCTCGGGGAAGACGCAGCGGATGACCTTGCCGTCGTCGGCGGGGTT
>Ga0208328_1000502_pt1 | contig 17529 bp, 19 predicted proteins | sample DeeseametaMP2633_FD_184170 | JGI IMG/M metagenome (GOLD analysis project Ga0208328, IMG submission 184170) | Marine microbial communities from the Deep Atlantic Ocean - MP2633 (SPAdes) | ecosystem: Environmental > Aquatic > Marine > Unclassified | place: Northeast of Antigua and Barbuda, North... | reverse complement strand
GATGAAGAGGTTCAGGCCCACGGGCGGCGTGAACATCCCCATGGCAAGGTTCACCACCATGATCACCCCGAAATGCACCGGATCGAACCCGAAGGTGGTGGCGATGGGCAGCAGGATCGGCGTGAAGATCAGGATCGCGGCCGCGGCCTCGAGGAACATGCCCACGAGAAGCAGGAGCACGTTGACCAGGATGATGAAGAGCCACGGGCTCTGGATCGCGCCGACGACGAAATCCGAGATCACCGCCGGAACCTGCAGCTGCAGGATGATCCGGCCGTAGAGCCCGGCCGCGGCGATGATCGACAGCACGATGGCCGAGGTCACGGCGCTGCTGCGCAGGATGCGGGGGATCGCAGACAGCGGCAGCTCGCGGTAGATCACGGCGCCCACAAGCAGCGCGTAGACGACCGCCACCACCGCGGCCTCGGTCGGCGTCACGATGCCGCCGTAGATGCCGCCCAGGATCAGCGCCGGCATGGCGAGCGCCAAGAGCGCCTTCCACCCGGCCAGCGCCACCTCGCGCAGCGACGAGGGCTCGCCCGGGGTGGTCTTCATGCCACGGGCATGCACGTAGGCGTAGATCAGCAGCGACACCACCACCAGAAGCCCCGGCAGCACGCCGGCCACGAACATCGCGCCCACCGACTGGTTGGCCGAGATGGCGTAGAGGATCAGCGGGATCGACGGCGGGATGATCACCCCGAGCGCGCCCGAGGCCGCCTGGTTCGATGCGGCATAGGGCTTGGAATAGCCCTGCGTGACCATGGCCGGGATCAGGATGGCGCCGACGGCGGCGGTGGTCGCCGCGCCCGAACCCGAGATCGCCGCGAAGAAGGCCGAGGTCACGATGGCCACCATCGCGAGCCCGCCGGTCATGGCGCCCACGAGGGTCTTTGAGAAGGTCACGAGGCGGGCCGAGATCCCGCCCTCCTGCATCAGATTGCCGGCGAGGATGAAGAACGGGATGGCCAGCAGCGGGAAGGAGTTGACCGAGCGGATCATCTCCTGCGGGACGATCATCAGGGGCATGATCGAGCCCTCCCAGATCGTCGTGACCGCGGCCAGACCCAGCGCGAAGGTGACCGGCACGCCAACCAGCAGGAACAGCAGGAGCGAGCCGAAGAGCAGCGCGATCATGTGGAACCCCCCTCGTGCAGCGGCGTCCGGTGCGGGTCATCCTGCGGATCGGTGAAACGCTCGCGCAGCCCGGCGAAATCCTCGGCGAGGATGCCGACCGCGTTCAGCAGCACGAGCCCCGCCCCGGCGGGCATCGCCGCGTAGAGCCAGCCCATCGAGATCCGCGTGCTCGGCGCAACCTGCATCGCGACGCGCTGGGTGATGTCGAGACCCTGGGTCAGCAGCACCCAGGCGAAGATGCACGAGGCCACCGCCACCACGATGCGAAGCACGCGCGACACCTTGGGTCCGGACAGGCTCTCGAACAGGTCGACCGAGATCAGCGAGCCGTAGCGATAGGCATATGCCGCCCCCAGCATGGTCATCCAGACCATCGAGAAGCGCGACACCTCTTCGGAGAAGCTCAGGGAGTTGCCCATCACGTAGCGGGCGAAGACCTGCCAGCTGATGAGCACCGTCATCACCAGCATCAGCGCGGCCAGAAGCCAGCCGACAAGCCAGTTGATGCCGTCCACCACACGAACGGTCATGCGCAGGGCGCCTTGCATCGTCACTCTCCGGTATCATGGCACGCGCCGGGGAAACGCATCCCCCGGCGCCGATGGGCCTGCGCGATCAGTTGGACGCGGGCTCGAAGTTCAGGGCGGCGTCCACGAGATCGGCGCCGACCTGATCCTTCCACTTGTCGATCACCGGGGCGACCGCCTCGCGGAACGGCGCGAGATCCGGGCGCGTCACTTCCATGCCCAGTTCCTGCAGCTCGTCGATGTACTTCTCTTCCAGCGCCAGCGACGCCTCGCGCTGCACCGGCAGCGCCAGTTCGGCGGCCTCGAGCATGATGGCCTGGTCCGCTTCCGACAGCGATCCGAAGAGCTGCGCGCCGATCATCAGCGGTGCCGGCGAATAGACGTGCTGCGAGATGGTCAGGTAATCCTGCACCTCGTAGAAGCGCACGTCGTAGATCGTCGGGATCGGGTTCTCCTGGCTTTCCATCACGCCCTGCTGCAGCGCGGTGAAGACCTCGGTCCACGCCATGGGCGAGGCATTGGTGCCGAGCGCCGTCCAGGTGTCCACCTGCACCGAGCTTTCCTGCGTGCGGTGCTTGATGCCCTTCAGGTCGCCGATCTCGTTGATCGGACGCACCGAGTTGGTCTCGTGGCGGAAGCCGTTCTCCATCCAGGCCAGGATCTTGACGCCTGCCGCGGTCTCGATGGCGCTGGCGAGCTGGTCGCCGTACTCGCTGTCGAGAAACGCCTGGGCGTGGGTGTGATCGCTGAAGATGTAGGGCAGGTCGAAGAGCAGGAACTCGGGCGTGAAGCCACCCATCGGGCCGGTCGAGGTGATGCCCATGTCGATGAGCCCGAAGCCCATGCCCTCGACCACCTCGCGCTCGGCGCCGAGCGCGTTGTCGTAATGCGGGCGGATGGTGAGACGGCCCTCGGACAGGCGCTCGAGCTCCTCGCCGAACTTGAGCACGCCCACCGCCTGGTGGGATTCCGCGCCCAGCGGCAGGCTGACGTCGAAGGTCCGGGTTTCCTGCGCCAGAGCGGCGGTGCCCAGCAGCAGCGTGGCGGTGGCGGTCAGAACGAAATGTTTCATAAGCGAAGGCCTCCCAACCCTCTCTCCTCGGGATCAAAGTGTGATCTCACTTTACGGTATTGCGATTCACGCGGAATGGTCAATCGGAATATTTCTCTTGTTTTCATGCGTTTTTTGACGACACTGGATTGGAGAGACAAGAAACCGAGATCACAGTTAGACGCGAAACGCATGACGGAATCACTGGAACTGGATGGCTGGTCGCGGCTTGGTCCGCTGACCCTGCGCGAGGGGGAGACCGCGCAGGCGCAGATCTATGCCTGCCTGCGTGAAGCCTTGATTTCCGGCTACTTCCGCCCCGGCGAAGAGATCAGCCTGCGCCGCACCGCTTCGGTTCTCGGCACCAGCGTGACGCCGGTGCGCGAGGCGCTGCGGCAACTCGAATCGGACGGCGGGCTCGAGGTCTGGGGCGGCAACCGCGTGCTGCGCGTGCCGGTCCTGACCAGCGCCGAGCTCGACGACATCCGCGACATCCGGCTCGAGCTCGAGGGCTTCGCCGCCACGCTCGCCATCGAGAAGGTGACCGCGGCGCAGATCCGGCTCATCGCCAACGCCTGCGCGGTGATGCGCCGCGCCGCCGAAGAGGGCAACGCCGATCGCTATCTCGAGAGCAACTGGCGTTTTCACAAGCTGATCTACCAGGCCGCCGGGCGCCCGGTGCTGATGGGCGTGATCGAGGGCATGTGGCTGCGCGTCGGCCCGCTGATCCGCCACGCGGTGACCTCGCCCAACCATTTCGAGCGCTCGATGGAGAGCCACGACAAGGCCGAGCAGGCGCTGCGCGACCGCGATGCCGGGGCGCTGCGCGACGCGATCCTCAAGGACATCTCGGATGCCGCGACGGATCTCGGGACGACGTTGAAGAACTACGAGGAGCGCGGCGACTGAGCCGCCGCCCAAGGAGGAGACCCCAATGACCACACCCGTTGCCGTCATCGGCTGCGGCCTGATCGGCCGCGCCTGGACGATCGTCTTTGCCCGCGCCGGCTGCCCGGTGCGCCTGTGGGATGCCGCGCCCGAGGTGCTCGAGAGCCTCCCGGACCGGCTGCGGGCCATGTGCGACGAGGCGGGCGAGGACCCGGCGATCCTCGAGCGCGTCACCACCCACGCCACCATGGCGGAGGCGCTCGACGGCGCACTCTGGGTGCAGGAAAACGGCCCCGAGAAGCTCGACATCAAGCGCGCCATCTACGCCGAGCTCGACCGGCTGGCATCGCCCGAAACCATCCTCGCCTCGTCGAGCTCGGCGCTGGTGTCCTCCCAATTCGCCGAAGGGCTGGCCGGGCGCGGCCGCATCCTCGTGGCGCATCCGGTGAACCCGCCGCACGTCGTGCCGGTGGTCGAACTCTGCCCCTCGCCCGACACCACGCCCGAGACCATGAACCGGGCCGAGACGCTGATGCGCGAGGTGCGCCAGGTTCCCGTTCGGATGACCGCCGAGATCGACGGCTTCGTGCTCAACCGCCTGCAGGCCGTGCTTCTGGCCGAAAGCCTGAGGCTGGTCGAAAGCGGCATCGTCACCGCCGAGGGCGTGGACGACACGCTGCGTCACGGCCTCGCGCGGCGCTGGGTGCTGCTCGGCGCGCTGGAGACCATCAACCTCAATGCCCCCGGCGGCGTGGCCGACTACCTCGACCGCTACGGCCCGACCATGGCGCGGCTGTCGGACGATGCCGCCCGCGGCGAGGCCTTCACGCCCGGGGTCGCGGCCAAGCTTGCCGCCACCCTGTCCGCCCCTGCCCGCGTGGCCGAGCTTTCCGCGAAGCGCGACCGCGATCTGACGGCGCTTTCGCACTTCCTGAAAACCCTTTCCTGAAAGGACCCAGACCATGGCCCCCAAACGCAAGGTCATCATCACCTGCGCCGTCACCGGCGCGATCCACACGCCCTCGATGTCGGAATACCTGCCCGTCACCGCCTCCGAGATCGCCGAGGCCGCCATCGGCGCCGCCGAAGCGGGCGCCGCGGTCGTGCACCTGCATGCGCGGGATCCACAGGACGGCCGCCCCGACCAGACCCCCGAGGCCTTCGACCCGTTCCTCAAGGTGATCAAGCAGCGCTCGGGCTGCGTGGTAAACATCACCACCGGCGGCGCACCCACCATGACGATCCAGGACCGCGTGCGCCCCGCCGCCACCTGGCAGCCCGAGCTGGCCTCGCTCAACATGGGCTCGATGAACTTCGGCCTGTTCCCGATGCTGGCCCGCTACGACGCCCAGCTCAAGCACCAGTGGGAGCGTGACTACCTCGGCAACAAGGGCATCCTGTTCCACAACACCTTCGAGGACATCGAGCACATCCTCACCACGCTCTCGGCGAACGGCACCCGCTTCGAGTTCGAGTGCTACGACACGGCACACCTCTACAACCTCAAGCATTTCTTCGACGCCGGGCTGGTGAAGGGTCCGCTGTTCATCCAGACCGTCTTCGGCCTGATGGGCGGCATCGGCGCGCATTACGACGACGTCATGCACATGAAGCGCACCGCCGACCGGCTGTTCGGCGACCAGTACCGCTGGTCCGTGCTTGGCGCGGGCAAGAACCAGCTCCCCGTCGCGGCCATCGCGGCAGCGCTCGGCGGGCACGTCCGCGTGGGCCTCGAGGATTCGCTCTGGGCGGGCCCGGGCAAGCTGGCGCAGACCAACGCCGAGCAGGTGCTGGCGGCGCGCCAGATCATCGAGGGCCTGGGCCTCGAGATCGCCACCCCCGACGAGGCCCGCGAGCTTCTCGCCCTCAAGGGCGCCGACGCCGTCGGTTTCTGAGCCGGCTCGGCTCCGATGACGACAGAGGGCGCCCCCCGGGCGCTCTCTCTTGCTCGGCCATTGCTTCGGTCACTGCGCGCACTCCCGGCGCGGCGGCGCCCGAAGCCAGACGACCCTGTCTCTCCTCACGTCCACAACCCGCACAAAGCCTCTACAACGACGCAGCGCCGCGACGCCGCCCTCGGTCCGAGGCCGAACCCAAGGGCCGCAAGGCGCGACAAGCGCCCTGCCCCTACCCTTCGCTCGCGTCCGGAAACAGCCGCTCGCGCAACCCGTCCAGCGTCAGCCGGTAGTGCGCGGCGAGCAGCGTCACCGCCTCGTCGGCGTTGCGGTCGAGCGAGGCGTTCAGGATGGCCTCGTGCTCGGCCAGGGCATCGCCGCGTCGCACCATGTTGAACTTCACCGACAGGTTCCGGTAGCGGATCGAGCGCTCCATCATCTGGACGCAGAAGCCCAGCATCAGCTGCGATCCGCAGGCCGAGAGCAGCGCAAGATGGAAATCGTGGTGCCGCGTTTCCCACTCCGGGTTGAACCGCATCGCGCCGTCGCCGGTGTCGAGCACCCGCTCGGTCCGGGCAAGCCGGTGGTACGAGAGGATCGCGGCGTCCTCCCAGTCCTGATCGCCGTGGGCGATGGATTCCCGTAAGGACAGCGTCTCGAGCCAGATCCGCGTCTTCACCAGCTCCTCGAGCTCGGCGAAGGACAGCGGCGACACGAAGAAGCCGCGCTGGCTGCGGCGCTCGACCCAGCCCTCGGACGACAGCCGGTTCAGCGCCTCGCGCATCGGCGCGGTGCCGATGCCGTAGCGCTCGGAGATCGCCTCGAGCTGCAGTTTCTCGCCGGGCTCGAGCGCCCCCAGCAGAATATCACTCTTCACGCAGTCATGGGCGCGATCGGACAGGATCGCACCCATTCTCGGATCGGACTTTGCCTTCACCATCACCCCATTCCGCTCGGCTTGTCGGACTTTCTCCAGAATACCAGCGTCCGTTCGAGCCACACGACCATAAGGAAGAGCGCCAGCCCGAGGAAGCTCAGGTAGATGATCAGCGAGAACACCCGCGGCGTGTTGAGCTGCGACGCCGACACCCGGATGAGCGCGCCGACGCCTTCGCCCCCGCCGAGGAATTCGCCGGTTATCGCCCCTGCCATGACGCCGACGGCGGCAATCTTCAAGCCCGTGAAGAAATAAGGCAGCCCAGTGGGCAGCTTCAGCCGCAGGAGCGTCTGCATCCGCGTCGCCCCGATCGACTTGAAGAGCATGCGCTCGTTCTCGGACGCCGCGTAGAGCCCCGCGGCGGTGGAGACCACGATCGGGAAGGTCGCGATGAAGGTCGCCAGCGCCACCTTGGACGAGATACCGAAGCCCAGCCACGCGATGAAGAGCGGCGCGAAGGCGACCTTGGGCATGGTGTCGATGGCCACGAGATAGGGCATCACGGCGCGCTCACCGAATTTGGTCTCGCCCACGAGCACCCCCAGCGAGAAGCCGAGCGCCGTCGCCAGCGCGAAGGCATAAAGCACCGTGCGGCTGGTGGTCCACATGGCCTCGAGCACGTAGCCGCCCGTCACCATGTTCCTGCCCACGAAGACGATGTCGTCCCACGTCTCGCCGGGGCCGGGCAGGATGATCGGCGAGACCAGCCCTGTGGCGGTCAGCCCGAACCAGATGCCGAGGATGAGCACCATCAGCCCGGTCATGGCGAGCCAGCGCGGGATGCGGTCGATCAGCGGCTCCTGCTCGGTCCAGATCGTGTCGCCCTCATAGGCCGGGTGCTCTGCCTTGGCGGCGGTGTAGCCCTGATCCGTCATGTGCCAAAGGCCTCCTGCCCGAGCTTCTCGCGAATGTAATGGACGATCTCGCCGAATTTCGGGGTGTTGATCATGTCGAGGTTGCGCGGCCGCGGCAGGTCGATGTCGACGATCTCGGCGACGTGGCCCGGGTTCGCCTGCATGATGTAGATCCGGTCGGCGAGGATGACCGCCTCGGGGATCGAATGGGTCACGAGGAAGGCCGTCGCGTGCCGCTCGAGGCAGATCCGCTGCAGCTCCATGTTCATGAAATCGCGGGTGAGCTCGTCCAGTGCCGAGAACGGCTCGTCGAGCAGCAGCACCTCGGGCTCGGAAATGAGCATCCGGCAGATCGACGCGCGCTGCGCCATGCCACCCGAGAGCTCGCCGGGATAGACCTTTTCGGCGCGGCCGATCCCCACCAGCTCGAGCAGGTCTCGCGCCCGGCCCGCGGCGTCCCGCGCCGCGGCCTTGCCGTCGCGGATCTCGATGGGCAGCAGGACGTTCTCGAGCGTGGTCTTCCACGGCAGAAGCGTCGCCTGCTGGAACATCATGCCGATGTCGCGGCGCGGACCCAGCACCGGCTTGCCGGCCAGCACCACCCGGCCCGAGCTGGGCGGCATCAGCCCCGCCATGATCTTCAGAAGGGTCGACTTCCCGCAGCCCGAGGACCCGATCACCGCGCCGAACTCGCCCTTGTTAAGCGTCAGGTTGACGTCCCGTAGCGCCCTGAACGCGCCGAAGGACTTGGACATGCGCTCGATCTGGTAGACCGGCCGTGCGACGGCCGGTCCCTCCCTTCTGCTGTCCATCTTCACGGCCTGGCTCATTCGGCATTCCAGGTGTCGATCCAATCGTTGCTGTAGGCCGCCTTGAGATCCTCGAGCGGTGCCTCCAGATCGCCCGCCGCGACAAGGCTCTCCTCCCAGGCCTGCCAGTGCTCGGGCGGCTGGAAGCCGTAGCCCTTCTCGATATAGGCGTCCGTGGGCGTCATGCGCTCGACCGCCGCGGCAAGGAGCGCCGATGCGAACGCGCGGTCCTCGCCCTCGCTCGGGTTGCCCGCCGCCATGTGGTCCAGCGCTGTGTCCTCGTTGGCGGGATCCGACACGAAGCGCATGCCGCGGACGAGCGCGCGGCCGAAGCCCTCGACGACCTCGGGGTTGGCTTCGGCGTAGTCGCGAAGCACCGCGTAGCCGTTGCCGAAGAAGGCGAGGTAGTCGTCGGGCGTGATCTCGTTCAGCTCCATCCCCCGGTTGGCGAGGATGGCGGCGTCGCTGACAGCCCCGACATAGGCATCGACATCGCCGCGCATGAAGGCGACCGCCGCGGTGCCGCCGTCCCCGACCGGCAGGAACTCGTAATCGGTGCCTTCCTTCATGTTCACGTCGCTGAGGATGGCGCGGGCAAAGGAGACCTCGGCGCCATCGGCGGTGCCGACGCCGATGGTCTCGCCCTTGAGCCCGGCAGGGTCGGTGTAGTCGGACTCCGCCTTCACCAGCAGGCCGAAGACACTCTTCGGATAGAGGTTGTAGATGAACACCACGTCGAGCCCGCGCGCGCGGGCGTTCAGCACCGGCCCCGGTCCCGGCGCGCCGATCTGGGCCTGACCCGCCGACATCGCCTGCAGGACCGAGGACGAGCCGTCCACCGCCTGCACCTCGAGGCTGAGGCCCTCTTCCCCGAAATAGCCCTCGCCGATGGCGGCCCACATGGGCGCCCATGTGATCGCCGAGGGGTTCGGCACCGCAACCGTGATGCTGGTCTGTGCTGCGGCCGGAACCGCAAGACCCAGGGCCAGCGCCGACGCCGCCATGGCCCCCAGCGTCGTTCGGCGGGTAAATCGCTGATTTGTTTTCATGTTTCTTGTCTCCTCCCATGTCATGGCCCGCGCCCTCCCGACGAAAGCCATGGGCAGAGTGTATGCGATTCTCGGTTTTTTGATAGTTTTATATATTTTTGTGACGGCAAATCCGCCTGCGTGAGCGCCATATCACTGTTTTACACTAATAATCTTCGATATAGCCGGTTCAGAAAAAATATATTAGCGTGAAGGCGACATCATCAGGGAGGTAGACATGTCCGAACTCGCCGTGGCGGCGCCCGAGAGGCCCGAACTCGAAATCGTTGGTTCCAAACAGAGTTTTCCGGTCCGGCGGATCTACTGCATCGGCAAGAACTACGTCGCGCACATCCACGAGATGAATGCCGACGAGCGTGACCCCCCGGTGATCTTCATGAAGCCCGCGGACGCGGTGGTCCCGGGCGGGGGCGAGATCCCCTATCCGGTCTTCACCGAGAACTTCCACTACGAGGGCGAGCTCGTCGTCGCGCTGAAATCCGGCGGCTACAACATCCCCGAGGACGAGGCCTATTCCCACATCTTCGGCTATGGCGTCGGTCTCGACATGACCCGGCGGGACCATCAGGTCGGCGTCATGGAAAAGGGCATGCCGTGGGAGATCACCAAGGCTTTCGACAAGTCCTGCCCGATCGGCCCGATCAGCAGTGTCGAGGCCACCGGCCACATCGACCACCACGTCCTGAAGACCATCGTCAACGGCGAGACCAAGCAGGAAGCCAACGTCGACCTGATGATCTGGAAGACCAAGGAGATCATCTCGAAGATCTCCGAGCAGTACGAACTGAAGGCCGGCGACATCATCATGACCGGAACCCCCGCCGGGGTCGGCGCGGTCAAGAGCGGCGACACGCTCGAGGTCACCTGTGACGGGCTCGAGCCGCTCAAGGTCACCATCGGCGCCCGCGCCGCATGACACCCCGGCCCGGCCAGACGGCGATGTCTGCCTTGGCCGGGCTCGGCACCGCCACGCTTGGCGAGGTGGCAGCGGTGCGCATCGTCCCGAGGGATCTGCGCGCCCTCGATCCGGCGCAGGGGTGCGTGGCGGGCGTGGCACTCACGGTGCGCTGCACCCCGGGCGACAATCTCGCGCTCCACCTCGCACTGGCGCAGGCCCGCCCCGGAGACATCCTCGTCGTCGACTACGGCGGTGACCTGACCACCGGCCCGTTCGGCGAGATAATGGCAACCGCCGCCCGGATGGCCGGGATCACGGGCCTCGTCATCGACGGCTGCGTGCGGGACAGCGCCCAGATCGTCGAGAGCCGCTTCCCGGTCTTCTGCCGGGGCACGGCCATCCCCGGCACGACGAAGTCCTGTCGCGGCGAGATCGGCACCGCCTGCACCATCGGCGAGGTCGAGATCCGGACCGGTGACGTCGTGGTCGCGGACCGCGATGCCATCGTCATCCTCGACCCCTCGGCCATTCCCGACGCGCTCGCCGAGGGGGAGCGGCGCGCCGTCAGGGAGGCCGAGGTCATGGACCGCCTGCGCCGGGGAGAGACGACTTGCCAGATCTTCGGATTTGCCTGAGTCAGGACAACAGGGAGGAAGACCAATGACAGCCCGAGTTGGCATCATCGGAACCGGGCGGATGGGCACGGCCATCGCCAAGAGACTGATCGAGACCGGCCATGACGTGAGCGTCTGGAACCGAAGCGCCGGGAAGACCGCAGACGCCGTGGCCGCCGGAGCGACGTCCGTCGCATCTCTCGCGGATCTCGTCTCGGACTGCGGGACGCTGATCTCGTCGCTGACCGACGCCACCGCGGTCTCTGCCGCCCTCGACGAGGCCATCCGCAGCGGCCTCGACGGCAGGCTCTGGATCGAGATGAGCACCCTCCTGCCCGACGACCAGCGGCGCTGCGCCGGGGCGGCGGAAGAGGCGGGGGCGCTCTACCTCGAATGCCCCGTGGGCGGCACCGTCGGCCCGGCCCTGAAAGGCGCGCTGCTCGGCATGGCCGGAGGCTCCGACGCCGCCTGGGCACGCGGCAAGCCGGTCTTGGAGAGCTTGTGCAAACGGGTCGATCACCTCGGCCCGGTCGGCGCGGGCTCTGCGATGAAGCTCGCGGTGAACCTGCCGCTGGCGCTCTACTGGGCAGGCATGGCCGAGGCGCTCGCGCTCCTGCAGGGCAGCGGCGTCGATGCGGCGCGCGCGGCGGATCTCATGGCGGACAGCTCCGCGGGACCGGCGGTGCTGAAGAACCGCATCGACGTCGTCAAGACCACGCTGCAGGGCACCGACCAGCCCGGCACCTTCGACCTGAACGGCCTGCGCAAGGACCTCGGGCTTGCGCTCGCGTGGGCCCGGCACGCGGAGAGCCCGGCAGGGATGCCGCTCTCGGAGGCCACGGTTGCGCTCTACGACGCGGCGATCGCGGCGGGGCTGGGCGGCATGGACGGCTCCAGCCTGACGCGCTTCCTGCTCTCGGAACACGACGGTTGAGCGCCCTCCTCGCAGACCCCGGAACCCTTGCGCTCCTCTGCCTCGGGCTGATCGTCGCCGGAGCGCTGATCGGGCTTCTCGCGGGCCTCTTCGGCGTCGGCGGCGGCGCGATCAGCGTGCCGGTGTTCTACGAGACCTTCCTCTTCATGGACGCCCCCGCCGATATCGCCATGCCGCTCGCGGTGGGGACGTCGCTGGCGATGATCATACCGACCTCGATCCTCTCGGCGAAGACCCACGCCGAGAAGGGGGCGCTGGACATGCCGCACCTCCGGGCCTGGGCGCTGCCCGTCACCGCCGGCGTGCTCATCGGCAGCGCCGTCGCGCGCTTTGCCCCGGCAGAGGTGTTCCAGATCGTCTTCGCGGCGGTCGCGGGCCTCAACGCCTTCAAGATGCTCTTCGTCAGGAAGCCGTGGCTGATCCGCGAGGGCCTGCCGGGCGAGCCTCTCCGGGGCCTTTACGGCGCCATCGTCGGGCTGCTCTCGGCGCTGATGGGGATCGGAGGCGGGGCGATCTCCAACCTGATCCTGACGCTGCACGGCTGGAGCATGCACCGCGCCGTCGCGACCTCGGCCGGCGTCGGCCTGCTGATCGCGATCCCCGGCGCCATCGGCTACGTCGTCGCGGGCTGGGGCAAGCCCGGCCTACCGCCCGATGCCGTGGGCTTCGTCTCGCTGGCCGCACTGGTGCTCACGCTGCCGACGGCGCTCCTGACGACACGACGCGGCGCACGGCTGGCCCATGCGCTCTCGCGCGAGACGCTCACCCGCCTGTTCGGGCTGTTCCTGGCCATCGTCGCGATCCGCTTCGTGATCGCATTGTTCTGAGACGCGGTCGCTCGCTTGAACGTAGCCTGTCGGGTCCCAGCCGGTCGCCGGCGGGGAAGAGGAACTCGGCACAAAGCGTTTCAAGACCACGCCCATCCCCCACAGCCTCAGCATGAGCAAAGCTCACGCATGGCGGCGTTTTTGTCGTTTGTCGGCTGTCCTGCCCCTTTCTACGCTCCCTCCGACACCCGACCGCCCGGCCCCGCCGGAGACCGGTCTGGGCTGGACCTCGCAGACCGGAAGGAGCCGCGGATCGTGCCGCAAGACATCCCCACCCCCAAGCCGATCCGCCTCGCCGTCGCGGGGCTCGGCGCCATTGGATTCGGCGTCGTCGCCGCGGTTCAGTCGGGCCGCCTTCCCGGCTTCGAAATCGGCGCCGTGTCGGCCCGCGACCGTGACGCCGCGCGGGAGCGCCTTGCCGAGATCGCACCGGACGTCCCGGTCGTCGCCGTCGGAGAGCTCGAGCCCTATGCCGATCTCGTGGTCGAATGTGCGCCCGCCGCGCTCTTCCCCGAGATCGTGGGTCCCTTCGTCCGCGCCGGCAAGAAGGCCGTGGTGCTGTCGGTCGGCGCCATCCTGAGCTCCGAACACCTCGTGAAGCTCGCGGCCGAGCACGGCGGACAGATCATCGCGCCCTCCGGCGCGCTGCTGGCGCTCGATGCGGTGACCGCCGCGGCCGAGGGCCGCATCGCGTCGGTCCGGATGATCACCCGCAAGCCCGTGACCGGATTGCTGGGCGCGCCCTACCTCGACGAGCACGGCATCGACATCGCCAGAGCCACCGCGCCGATCCGCGTCTTCAGCGGCAGCGCCCGCGAGGCCGCGCGGGGCTTCCCCGCGAACCTCAACGTCGGCGCCGCGCTGGCGCTTTCGGGCATCGGCCCGGACCGCACCACCATCGAGATCTGGGCCGATCCGGCCCTCACCCGCAATACCCACGCCATCGAGGTGGTGGCCGACAGCGCCAGCTTCTCCATGTCGATCGAGAACGTGCCCAGCGAAAACCCCAAGACCGGGCGCATCACCGCGCTGTCGGTGATCGCCACGCTGCGCAAGATGACCGCCCCGCTGCGCATGGGCACCTGACGCCCGGCGGGCAACAAGATCAGGGACAACAAGCAAAGACTTGAGACCAACAGGGACCCCCAGACCATGACCCATTTCTCCCCCCTCTCCCCCGGAACCACCGCCCTTGCCGGACTCGTCGCCCTCGGCGCGTCGCCGCTGGCGGCGCAATCCGTCTCGATGACCGTCGAGGCAAGCGCCATCCCCGCCTTCGTCGCCGCCGACCGCGGCTTCTTCGGCGACCTCGAGGTCGAGGTCTCGAAGGTGGGCTATGACCAGGTGCAGGCGCTGCTGGTCGCCGGCGACACCGACATCGCCTGGATGTCGCCCATCGAGACCGTGCAGTTCGTCACCGAGGGCTCGGACTTCCGCTACTTCTCGACCGCCGGTGCGCAGAACATGTACAACGGCATCGTGGTGCGCGCCGAGGAGGCCGGGCAGTATCCCGACGTGCTGAGCCTCGAGGGCAAGCAGCTCGGCATCCCGGGCTTTGGCACCGGCACCTGGGCCAGCTTCCGCGCCTTTACCCGTGCCTTCTACGACATCGAGGACCCGACCGAGTATTTCGACGTGGTGACCGCCTCCTCCGGCGCGCTTCTGGCGCTGGTCGAACAGGGCCGCGTCGATGCGGCACTGCTGTTCTCGGGATCGTCGGCGGCCGCCCGCGCCCTGCCCGAGTTCCAGACGGTGTTCTCGTTCACCGAGGCCATGGAGGCCGCGACCGGCCAGCCGCTGGTGATCAATGGCGCCGTGGCCACCGGCACCTGGCTCGACGAGAACCCCGGGACCGCCGCCGCCGTCGTCGCCGGTCTCGACGAGGCCACCGCCTGGATCGAGGCGAATCCCTCGGCCTTCGCCTCGGGCGGCGAGTACGAGCAGCTTGCACAGGACGCGGGCTGGCTCGCCGGCCCCGAGACCGTGGACTCGGTGCTGGGCCTGATCGAGGAAGGCAAGTGGTACCTCAGCTCCGAGGACTACACGCAGGAGTGGATCGGTGCGATCATGACCCTGCTTGCCGACGGCCAGTTCGTCGAGGAACTGCCCGCCCAGGACGCCGCCTTCCTCGCGCCCGGCACGCTGACGGCGGCCGAGTGAGGCGGACCGGATCACGCTGGCACGCGTCATGACCGACCTCACGCGATCCCGGAGACTGATGCTCAATGCCGCGCCCGTCGTGGTGGGCATCGGTCTGTGGTGGACGATCACGACCTTCGTGCTCGTCCAGCCCCGGCTGTTCCCGCCACCCCAGGACGTGCTGGCCGAACTGCTGCGCATCCTGTCGAACGACGGGCCGCTCGGCTCGACCTATGCCCACGCCGGCGCCACGCTCCTGCGGCTCCTGACCGCCTGGGCCATCGCCTTCGTCATCGGCACGCTGCTCGGCGTGCTGGCCGGGCGCAAGCGGCTGGTCTTCGACTTCATGGCCAACCCGGTGTGGATCGCCATGTCGGTGCCCTCGGTGGTCTGGGTCTTCATCCTGCTGGTGCTCTTCGGCATCGAGAACATCGTGCCGGTCTCGGCGCTCGTGCTGCTGCTCTCGGCGCCGGTCTTCCTCGGCACCGCCGAGGGCGTGCGCGCGATCTCGAAGGACCTGCTCGAGATGTGCGACAGCTACCACGTCCGGGGCTGGCAGCGCCTGACCGAGTTCTACCTGCCCTCCATCGCCTCCTACATGGTGGCCAACGCCCGCGTCTCCTTTGCCTATGGCATCCGCATCGTGCTGATCGCCGAGGTGATCGGCCTGCCGAACGGCGTCGGGATCCTCGTGGCCTACTGGTCGGACACTCTGTTCATGGCCCCGATCGTGGCGTGGGGCATCCTGCTCACCGCCGTCGGCATGGCGGTCGACCTGCTGGTCTTCGGCCCGCTCCAGCGCCGGATCCGACAGGAAAGCGAGCTCTCCCGATGAGCCCGCGTAACGCAAGGTATCGCTGAATGATCCCCAAGGTATCCCTCGACAACATCGACCTGTCCTTCCCCGACGCCAGCCGCCCCGACGGGCGCAAGGTGATCTACGAGGACTTCTCGCTGCAGATCGAGAAGGGCAGCTTCACCGTCCTGCTCGGCCCCTCGGGCTGCGGCAAGTCCACCCTGCTCAACATCATCAACGGTCTTCTGAAGCCCAACAACGCCAGGGGCATCGTCATCGACGGCACGGACCTGCGGTCCGAGCCGGACCTGTCGCGGCAGATGGCCTACGTCTTCCAGGGCCCGCGGCTGCTGCGCTGGAAGACACTGGCCGAAAACGCCGAGTTCGGCCTGCGCGGTCTGGGCGTCCAGCCCCGGGAAAAGTGGCGCGATCTCATCGACAAGTACTTCCGCGCCGTGGGTCTCGGCGATGCGCAGCACCTCTATCCGCATCAGGTCTCGGGAGGGATGCGCCAGCGCGCCTCCATCGTGCGGGCCTGGGTGAACGAGCCACAGATCCTGCTGATGGACGAGCCCTTCAGCCACCTCGACGAGATCACCGCCGCCGAGATGCGCCGGATCCTCACCAACCTCTGGACCTCCGAGGAAGAGCGCCGCACCATCGTCTTCGTCACGCATGACATCTCGGAGGCGGCGCAGCTTGCCACCGACATCATCATGCTGACCCCGGCGCCGTCCAGGATCTGCCTGCGCCGCAAGGTCGACCTGCCGTGGCCGCGCCGGATGGACAGCGACGAGGTGATCGCCGTCGAAAAGGAACTCCGCCACGCCTTCGCCGAACGCGCCGGCATCGGGTTCTGAAGCAGATGCTCCGCTTCGACACCTCCGCCGCCCTGGCGCAGATCGCCTCCGTCGTGGTCCTCCTCGTGGTCTGGGCCGCCGCCGCCATCATCGTCGACATGCGGGCGCTGCCAGCACCGTGGCTGGTCTTCGGGACGCTGGGAGATCTCATCCTCAGCGGACAGGCCTTCGTCCCGCTCGGCGAGACGCTGGGGCGCACCCTCGCGGGCTTTGCCCTCGGCATGGTGCTCGGCACCGGCTACGGCATCGCGGCGGCGCTGTCGCGCACCTTCCGCGAGCTGACGCTGTGGCTGCTGCAGATCTCGATCTTCACGCCCACGCTGATCCTGATCTTCCTGTTCCTGATCTCGCTGGGGCGGAGCAACCTCACGGTGATCGTGCTGGTCGGGCTCGTGGTGATGCCGGTGGTCGGCACCTACATCCGCGACGCCATGGGCGATTTCGAGGACGAGCTGACCGAGATGGCGGACTCCTTCAAGATCGGCCTGCGCGAACGGGTCACCGGGATGTACCTGCCCTTCCTCGTGCCGCCGCTGCTGGCCGCCGGCCGGGTCGCCTTCACCCTTGCCTGGAAGGTCGCCTTCCTGTCCGAGATCTTCGGCTTCCCGAACGGCATCGGCTGGCAGGTTAAGACCGGCTATGACATCTACAATATCCAGCTGCTGCTCGCGTGGCTGATGCTGTTCATCTTCGTGCTGCTGATCGCGGAACAGCTGATGCGCCTGGCACAGCGCCGTTTCGTCAAATGGTAGGTTCCGCCCTGCCCGTACTCACCCAGAGAGGCCCCGCATGACCTTCAAGCCCCTGTTCCACCTTGCCTATCATGTCGACGATCTCGACGCCGCCGCGCAGTTCTACGAAGAGACGCTGGGGTGCAAGCGCGGTCGCAGCACCGAGACGTGGATCGACTACGACTTTTTCGGCCACCAGGTCTCGCTGCACCGGGGCACGCCCTTCGCGAACGCCGCCACCGGCAAGGTCGGCGATCACATGGTGCCGATGCCGCATCTCGGCGCCGTGCTGCCGCTGCCGCTCTGGCGCGAGCTTTCGGAACGGCTGACCGAGGCCGGGACCGCGTTCATCATCCCGCCCTCGGTCCGTTTCGAGGGCCAGCCGGGGGAGCAATGGACGATGTTCTTCCGCGATCCCGCCGGCAACCCCATCGAACTCAAGGGCTTTGCCAGCGAAGAGGCCGTCTGGGCAGCATGAGCACGCCCGTCCCCTTCGTGACCTCGCTCGAGGCCGGGCCCGCCGCCGACTGGCGACGGGCGCTCGGCACCGCCCTGCCCGGACACCGGATCTGCGCGCCGGAGG
>Ga0208328_1000501_pt1 | contig 17536 bp, 16 predicted proteins | sample DeeseametaMP2633_FD_184170 | JGI IMG/M metagenome (GOLD analysis project Ga0208328, IMG submission 184170) | Marine microbial communities from the Deep Atlantic Ocean - MP2633 (SPAdes) | ecosystem: Environmental > Aquatic > Marine > Unclassified | place: Northeast of Antigua and Barbuda, North... | reverse complement strand
CCGGTCGGCACCGCGTCGCCCTCGAACAGCGAGGCCTGGGCGGTGTTGAACTCGATCCACGGCGCCAGGTCGGCGAACCACTCCTGGAAGGCACCCAGGATGCCGACCGCGATGGGCAGCACCAGGGTGTAGATGAAGTAGGCGACGATCGCGGCGGGGCTGTTCATCAGCAGCATGCCGATCGCGAAGCCCAGCAGGATGCCGATCAGGTTGGCCACGATGAAGCCGTTGACCAGCACGCCGGTCTCGACGTCCCACGTGCCGCCGGCGATGACGTTGCCCAGCGCGCCGATCGCGAAGGCCACGACGATGAGGCCGAGGCCGAGCAGCAGGCCGGCGCAGAACTTCGCACCGACCACGCGGGCGCGGTGCGGCTCGAGGGTGAAGGTGACCAGACCGGTGCGCTGGCTCCACTCGCTGGTGACCATCAAGATCAGCAGGATGGGCAGGAAGTAGCCCAGCGTGGCGCCGGAGACGCTGAGGAAGAAGCCGAAGTCCTGAGCCGCGTCGGGGGCGGCGAACGCGGTGATCAGCACGATCGCCAGGCACAGGGCGATGATCGACCCGGCGAACCATCGACCGGCACGGGTGTCGAGGGACTTGCGCAGCTCCACCCGCACCAGGCGCCCGAAGGGCACCCGCTGGGTCGCGGAGACGTCGAGGGTGCCCGCGGGCGTGGAGGCGGGCTGGACGGGCGGGGTGGTGGTGCTCATGCGGCGCCTCCCTGGTCGGTCGCGGCGGCCGGGTGGCCCTCGCGCTGGGTGTCGGCGGTGAGTTCGAGGAAGAGGTCCTCCAGGCCGGCGGCGCCGGAACGGAGGTCGGTGAGGACGACCCCGGAGGCCAGCGCGGCGCGGCCGACCTCGGCGGTCTCGCAGTCCACCCGCAGGCCCTCGCCCGCGGGGGTGGCGCTGTGGCCGGCGTCGGAGAGGGCGCGCGCGAGCGCGTCGTTGTCCAGCGAGGTCACCAGCGAGGAGGCCGACTGACCGGACAGCAGGGACTTCTTGTCGCCCTGGGCGACGATGCGGCCACGGCCGATGAGGATCATCTCGTCGGCGATCTGCTCGACCTCGTGCAGCAGATGGCTGGAGAGCAGCACCGTGCCGCCGCGGTCGGCGTACCCCTTCAGCAGGCCGCGCATCCAGCGGATGCCGGCCGGGTCGAGGCCGTTGGCCGGCTCGTCGAGGATCAGCACCGACGGGTCGCCGAGCAGAGCGTGCGCGACACCGAGCCGCTGCCGCATGCCGAGGGAGTAGTTGCGCACCCGGCGCTTGGCCTCGGCGGGGGTCAGGGACACCATCTCGAGGATCTCGTCGACGCGGGAGTCGGGCAGGCCCATGGTGCGGGCACCGATCGTGAGCACCTCACGGCCGGTGCGGCCCGCGTGCTGCGCCGAGGCGTCGAGCAGCACCCCGACGTGACGCCCCGGGTTGGGGATGTCGCGGTAGGCGTGCCCGCCGATGGTGACGCGGCCGTGGCTGGGCGGGGTGAGCCCGACCATGATGCGCATCGTGGTGGTCTTGCCGGCACCGTTGGGCCCCAGGAAGCCGGTGACCCGGCCGGGCTGCGCGACGAAGCTGACGTCGTCGACCGCGCGGAACCCTCCGTAGGTCTTGGTGAGTCCTTCGACTGTGATCATGGCTCTCAGCCTGCCCTACGCCGGCGACAGCGGCATCCCGCCACCCCGATCGTCACGACGACGCCGCTGGGAGTTCACGGGAGGACCCCGGGGGTGGACCCGCAGCCACTCACACGTCGTAGACGGCTCCCGCCGACGCGAGCTCCAGCGGGCCGTCGTAGGTCGCCTTCGCCTCGGCCAGCGCGTCGAACGGGTCGTGCCACGGCGGGACGTGGGTGAGCACGACGCGGGCCGCGCCGGCGCGGGTGGCGGTCTCCCCCACCTCGGCGCCGGTGAGGTGCAGCGAGGGCGGGTTCTCCTCGGAGCTGACGAAGGACGCCTCGGCCAGCAGCAGGTCGGCCTCCGCGGCCACCTGGTCGAAGCCCGCGCACGGCCCGGTGTCGCCGCTGTAGGCCAGCACCCGGTCCCCGACCTGCACGCGGAAGGCGTAGGCCTCGACCGGGTGGTCGACGGCGTACGGCGTCACCGTGAACGGGCCGACCTCGACCGGCTCCTCCTCCGGCCGCAGCCGGTGGAACACGAACTCCTCGCGCATGCCCGGCTTCTTGGGCAGGTCGTAGGCCCGCGCGAGCCGGCGGGCCGTGCGGCGCGGGCCCCACACCGGCAGCGGCTCCTGCTCACCGGTGGGGTGGTACTTGCGCAGCACGTAGTAGCTGGTCATGTCGATGCAGTGGTCGGCGTGCAGGTGGGAGAGGAACACCGCGTCGATGTCGAGCGGGTCGACGTAGCGGTGCAGCGCCCCCAGGGCGCCGTTGCCGAGGTCCATCAGGATGTTCCAGGTGCGGCCCTCGTGCTCGGCCTGCACCAGGTAGCACGAGGCCGGCGAGTCCGGCCCCGGGTAGGACCCGCTGCACCCCACGACGGTCAGCTGCATGGCGCTCTCCCCTGCCGACGTACTCATCCGACCCTCCGCCCCGTCCGGCCCATCCGCTCAGCGCCCCCCGGCCACCAGGCCGCCCGCGAACTGGCTGGCGGCGATCATCTCCGGCCCCAGGAACCGACGGCCGATCGCCTCGAACTCCTGGGGAGCACCCGTGGTGAGGAAGGTGTACGACGCCTCGCCGCCCTCACGCATCAGGCCGGTGCTCGCGAGCATCTTGTAGACGTCCTTGGCGCACTCCTCGGCCGAGGAGACCAGCGTGACCGCGTCACCCATGACGTAGGAGATGACGCCGGTCAGCAGCGGGTAGTGGGTGCAGCCCAGCACGAGCGTGTCGACCCCGGCCTCGACGAGCGGGTCGAGGTACTCGTGGGCGACCTCGAGCAGCTCCTCGCCGCCGGTCACGCCGGCCTCGACGAACTCCACGAAGCGCGGGCAGACCTGCGTGTGCAGCGTGAGGTGCGGCGCCGCGGCGAAGGCGTCGTCGTAGGCCATCGACTCGGCGGTCGCCCGGGTGCAGATCACGCCGATCCGGCCGTTGCGGGTGGCCTGCACCGCGCGCCGGGTCGCGGGGAAGATCACCTCGACCACGGGGACGTCGTAGCGCTCGCGCGCGTCGCGCAGCATCGCGGCCGAGGCGGAGTTGCAGGCGATGACCAGCGCCTTGACCCCCTGCGCCACGAGGTGGTCCAGGCACTCCAGGGCGTACTCGCGGACCTCGCCGATCGGCTTGGGGCCGTAGGGCTGACGGGCGGTGTCGCCGACGTAGACGACCGACTCGTGCGGCAGCTGGTCGATCACCGAGCGCGCGACGGTGAGCCCGCCGAAGCCGGAGTCGAAGATGCCCAGCGGGGCGTCCCTCGTCGTCGAGCGCGTCACGGGCTCACCCTAGTCCGCGGACCCGGGGTAGCGTCGCGGACGTGTCGCGACCCACGCACCTGCGCGCCGTCCTGGCGCCGCTCCTCGCCCTCGCGGTCCTGGCCCCGCTGCCCGTCCTGGGCGACGCCGCGCCCACCCGACCCGCCGGCGGCGCAGCCGTCGAGGAGCGTCGCGCCGAGCAGGTCCAGGGCAAGCGCCGGGTCCTCGTCATCAGCGTCGACGGGCTGCGCTCCTCGGTCCTCGACGAGCTCGACGCCTCCGAGGTGCCGACCTTCACGCGGTTGCGGGAGGAGGGGGCAGGGACCCTCGACGCCCGCACGGTCGTCGAGCAGACCGAGACCCTCCCCGACCACACCAGCATGATCACCGGGCGCCGCATCGATGCCGACCACGGCGGCCACGGCGTCACCTGGAACACCGACGAGCCCGGCACCACCGTCCACGGGGCCGCCGGCGAGCAGGTCGGCTCGGTCTTCGCCCGGGTGCACCGCGCCGGCGGCACGACGGCGCTGTTCACCGGCAAGTCGAAGTTCTCCCTCTTCCAGCGCTCCTGGCCCACGGCGGTGGACCGCTTCACCCTCGACACCCGCGGCGCGCGGCTGGTCCGCAAGGCCCGCAAGGACCTGCGCCGCGACACCCGCACCCTCACGTTCCTGCACCTGGCCGCCCCCGACCTGGCCGGCCACGCGCACGGGTGGACCTCGAGCCGGTACGCCGACGCCGTACGCACCGTCGACGGCTGGCTGTCCGACGTCCTGGCCACGGTCGAGAGCAAGCCCGTCCTGCGCAAGCACCTCACGATCGTGCTCACCGCCGACCACGGTGGCTCGGGCCAGGGACACACCGACCCGACCGTGCTCGAGCACCACCGCGTGCCGTTCCTGACCTGGGGCAAGGGGGTCGAGGCGGCCGACCTCTACACGCTCAACCCGGACTACAAGAAGCCGCGCCGCAAGCGCCCCGGGTACGCCGCCGCGCGCCAGCCCGTGCGCAACGGCGACGTCGCCAACCTCGCCCTGGACCTGCTCGGCCTCCGCGCGGTGCCCGGGTCGACCATCGGCACGGCCCAGGGACTCGACCTGGCCGACCCGGTGACCACCGACTGACCTCCCGACCAGGTTTTACCGGCCGAGCGCGCCAACTCGCTGCGGCGGCATGCCCCGGGGAGGACAGTGACGTGCATGGGAACCGGGAGGGAACCCCAGGACCTCGTCACAGCACTCGGTGAGCTGGCTGACCTGCGATCCAGGGTCGACGACGCGCAGCGTCTCGCCGAGATGGGCGACTACGACTGGCACATCGAGTCCGACACCAACACCTGGTCGGACCAGCTGTACCGCATCTACGGCTACGAGCCGGGGGCCATCGAGGCGTCCTACGACGTCTTCATGCAGCACATCCACCCCGACGACCGCGAGAAGGTCCGCGCGGTGCACCAGCACGCCTACGCGACGGGCGAGCCCTACGAGATGGTCGAACGGATCGTCCGCCCCGACGGCGAGCTGCGCTACCTCGCCTCCAACGGCCAGGTCCTCACCGACGACAACGGCACCCCGATCCGCTTCCGCGGCACGTGCATCGACATCACTGACCGGGTCCGCGCCGAGCAGGCGCAGGAGGAGACCGCCGTACGCCTCGCCGAGGAGCTGCAGGCCCGCCGCCAGGCGGCCGAGCTCAACGACAACGTCGTGCAGGGCCTCACCGCCGCGATGTACGCCGCCGAGCTCGGCGACCTCGAGCGCACCCGGGCCTACGTGGCCGAGACGCTGGCCAAGGCCTCCCGGATGCTCGACGACCTCATGCTCGCCGGCGGCGACCCCGACCTGCTGCGCCAGCAGGCCGCCCGCCTCGGCGACCCCACCTGACCGCCGAACCGGCGTATCAACACGCCGGCTCGGCAGGACGGACGAGGGTCAGCGCAGGCGGGTGACGCCGATCTTCGCGCGCCGGATCTGCTTGCCCGTCCAGGCGAAGCGCACCCACTTCTCCTGGGAGAACAACCGGGTCTGGTCGGCGTGGAAGCGCGAGGTCGGGTCCTCGGACTGGCTGTAGGTCAGGATCGTCCGCGCGATCGGTGCGCCCTTCTTGCGGAACGCGATCGCCTGGATGTGCGAGGAGCCGTAGGTGATCGGCTGGTACCGGTCGTCGTTCTCCTCGGGCAGGTAGGACTTCAGGGCGTTGGCGTTGCCGGCGGCGTCGCCGAGCCCACCGCCGAGCGGGATCGCCGGGGCACCCCGGTCGCCGGCCACCTGCAGCGAGCCCCACCGGGCGTCGAAGGCGACCCCGGCGTCGCGGACCTCGTCGATGGCGTCCTGCATCGCCTGCACCACCTGCGGGTTGGCCGTGTTGAGCCCGGCCGGGGTGTGGAACGGGTCGCTGGGGTCGAACGGTGTCGTCCACACCGGGTCCAGACCCACCACCGGCAGCGCCGAGGGCAGCTTCTCCACGAACGCCTCGAAGAGGTGCACGCCGCGCGAGCCCTTGTCCGAGCGGCCGTCCCAGGCCGCGAGCGCCTCGCACGCCTCGGTCTCGCCGGTCGCCTCGCACACGGCGTCGAGCGCGCCGTCCTCGCGCATGACCTCGGCGGCCATGACGCGGTTCTCGTGCTGGTGCCCGGCCAGGCTGCGGGGCGTCTCCTTCCTCCCCGCCGCCAGCCGGTCGGCCACGTACGCCGCGACCACGCGGGTGCGCATCGTGCGGGTGCAGTCCTCGCAGCCGATGATCGAGTCGTAGCCCTCGAGCCGGATCTCGTCGTTGGGGGTCCAGTAGGAGTCGTTGGCGTTCATCACCCAGTCGCGGGTGACGACCGCCGGCAGGTTCGCGGGGCCCAGGATGCCGGGTCGCGAGGCGTCCTCGTCAGCGCCCCACGCGCAGGAGCTGCCCGCGCGGGTGCCGTCGAGACCGGGGAGCCCGGCGACCTCGTTGAGGAGCCGCCCGACGACCGTCATGCAGGTGGCCGCCATCTCGTCGGTCACGTGCGGGACGACCGAGTGGTCGGCGTACAGCACCTGCCCCTTGCGGTCCGCGGCGGTCGTGTTGACCCATGGCATGCCCGCGGCGCGGTCCTGGCGCCGCAGCAGGTCCTCGACGTCCTTGGCCTTGCCCATGTCGAGGAACGTGTCGATCGTGCGCAGGTGCTCGGCGTTGGCGTCGCGGATCGCCCACACGCTGGCCAGGCCCCACGGCATCAGCAGGTCGGGGGCGTCGATGACGTAGCCCTCCGCGGTGCGGTAGACGTCCTCGGTGACGGTCTCGAGCTTCCCGCCGCCGGTGCGCACCGTGATCTCGACCTCGCGGTGGTCGAGCTCGGCGGGGCCCGAGTCGGTGAGGTACGTCGTGGGGCTGAGCGCGATCGGCGTGGGGTACTCGTAGGGCGTGAAGCGGTACGCCGTGGAGACCGTGTGCGACCAGGCAACGTCGTCGTTGAACCCGATGTTGACCGCCGGCGACCCGATCAGCGAGGCCCCCGCGACGTCGTACTTGCCCGGGATGGTCAGGTGCTGCTGGGTGAAGTGGTAGCGACCGCGCCACGGGAAGTGGGGGTTGCCCAGCAGCATCGCGCTGCCGGTGGAGGTGTTGTCGCTGCCGACCGCGGTGGCGTTGGAGCCGAAGGGGCGCTCGGGGTCGCGACCGAGACCGGCGAGCAGCGCGTCGCGGTCGACGTCGGCGGCCCTCACGGGCAGCTCGGGCAGCCCCGGGTCGGTCGGGCTCGGCGGGGCGGCGTCGGCGATGGCGCCCACGAACACACCGGTGGAGGCCAGCAGGTTGGCCAGGTAGACGCCGTACCAGAGGTCGAGGGTCGTGACGTCCGGCTTGATGTACCCCGCCCCCTTGCAGGCGGGGTCGGTGACCTTGTTCTCGCGGACCCAGCGGTTGATGCCGGCGACGTAGCCGTCGACCAGCTGGCGTGCCTGGCGACCGGGCCCTCGGGTCTCGTCCTTCAGCAGGCCCTCGACGACCCTGCGGTCGTGGAGGTCCGTGACGACCGTGTCGACCTGGAGGTTGGTGGCACGCAGGGTCACCTGGTCGTCGTAGACCTCGTCGGGGCCGAACCACCGCGACCGCTCACCGCGCCCGGTCACCAGGGTGTCGAACAGCGTGCACAGGCTCATCTCGGCCGCGGCGTACCCGCTGCCGTAGCCCAGGCCGACGAAGTCCTTGGCCTTGATGTGCGGGATGCCGTGCTCGGTCCAGGTGATGTCGGCGCGGTAGCGGTCGGTCTTCCGCGCAGCCGGCGCCGCGGCCGCCGGCGTGGAGGCGCCGGTGGCCGGGGCGGCACCGACCGCCGAGGAGGCGGGTCCGGTGGGCACTGCCACCAGCAGGGCACCGAGGCCGGTGGCGAGGGCGGTTCCGAGGGTCGTGGAGAGGCGCACGTGGGCCTAACGGCCGAGTGTGACGGCGGTTACTCCCCCTAGGAGGCCTCCTCATCCACCGGCGCCCGGGAGGCGTCCGCCCGGCCCGCCGCCGGTGAACCCGGCCGGCGGTCCGCCACCTCCGAACCCGCCACCTCCGAACCCGCCTCCTGCGCCCGGCCCGACCTGCGTGTCGTCGGCCCCGGGCAGGGCCGCACCCAGGTCGGCGAGGACCACCTCCTGACCCTCGCTGAGCCCCTCGAGCACCTCGACGGTCGTGGCACCGACCAGGCCGGTCGTGACCCGTGTCGGGCTGGTCGCTCCCGCCGCGTCGACGAGGGTCACCCTCCCGTCGCTCACCGCGGAGCCCGGGACGACCAGGGCGTCGCTCGCCTCGCCGACCACGACCGACGCGGTGGCCGGCAGGTCCGTGGGCAGGTCGAGGTCGGTACGCCGCAGCTCGAGCGTGACGGGGTAGTCCCCCGAGTCGTCGGGGACCGTGCCGATCTGTGTCACCTCGGCCCTCAGCTCCTCCTCACCACCGGCTGCCGTCACGGTGGCCTGCTGGCCCCGCTCGAGCGCCGGCACGTCGGCGAGCGGCACGGCCGCGGTCAGCACGGTGCTGCCCTCGGACACCACGACGCCCACGGTGCCGCCGGCCGCGACCGAGTCACCCCGCGCCACGTCCAGTGCCACCACGGTGCCCGAGATCGGCGCGCGGACCGTGGCCATCTCCAGGGCGTCCCGGGCCTGGACCAGGCTCGCCCGGGCCTCCTCGATGGTCGCCTGGTCCGCGGCGAGCGTCGCCGCTGTGACCGTGGTCGTGCCCCCGCGGGCCTCCGGCTCGGTGGCAGTGTCGTTCTGGGGGACGTCGGCTCCCCCGACCCGGCCCGACTGCTGGCCCGACTGCTGGCCCGCAGAGCCACCGGCGGCGTCCGGGTCACTGGGAGCGGGATCGGTCGGCGACTCCTCCTCGACGCTGCCGAGGACCTCGGTCAGCGTGGCGCCGAGCGTCTCGAGCGCGGCCTGCAGCGCGTCCTGCTGCAGGGCCACCTCGTCCTGGGCGTCCTGGACCACCTCGAGGGCCGCGGTGCACGCGTCGAGGGCTGCCGCGCCGCCCCCGTCGGACTCCCCACCCGGGTCGTCGGTCGGCTCGTCCGCAGGGTCCTCCTCGGTGGTCCCTGCCGGCTCGAAGGCTGCCGCGCAGACGGTCTGCTGGTCGGCCAACGCCGCCCGCGCCGCCTCGATCGCCGTCGTCGCGCCGCTCTGCGCCTCCAGCACGGCCTGCTGCTGCGCGGCCAGGCTGTCGAGCAGGGCCTGCGTGTCGCCGTCGCCGTCACCGGCCTCCCCGGGCTCGCCGGTCGGCTCGCCGGCGCCCTGGCCGATCGGCTCGCTGCCGGGGTCGGCCGGGGCGGCTGTGGACGTGCCCGACGCGGGCACGGCGGCCCCCGACCCGCTGGAGGACCCCGTCGAGGCAGCGGTCGAGACGGCGGTCGAGACGGCCGCGGTCTGGGCCGCGAGGTCGGCCTCGAGCTGTGCCCGGGCGGAGGCGAGTCGCGACCTGGCCCGACGGACGTCGTCTCGCAGCTCCTGCGTCTCGAGGCGAGCCACGACGTCGCCGGCCGCCACCTCGTCCCCGACGGCCAGGGCCACCTCGGCGACCGTTCCCGCGGTCGGGAACACCAGGTCGGCGCGGCCCGCGCGCGACAGCGTCCCGGTGAGTTCCAGCGTCTGCTGCACCTCACCACGCGTCACCGACGCGGTGCGCAGCCCGGCATCGGCGTCACCGCCGTACGCCGCGATGCCGCCACCCACGACGACGGCACCCGCCGCGACGAGGGCGAGGCCCCGCGCCAGCCGCCTCACGCGTCGCCCTGGGCGTCCTCGGCGATCCCCGCACCGGGGCCGCGCCCGCCACCCGGGCCACCCCGACCGGTGGCGCACGAACCGTCGACCGGTTCGCTCAACGCGACCGAGTCGGCCGTCACGGCACCCAGGTCGTCGGCCTCGCCGCGTGCGGTCAGGCAGGAGCCCTCCGCCACGTCGTCGGCGGTGGCCGACACGGTGGCGACCACCTCGGTGTCGGCGTCGACGCTGAGCACCTGCTCGACGGTCGTCTCCTCGCCCTCCCCGGCCCCGGAGCCGGGCTCGACGGCAGCGACCGTGACCGTGGCGCCGGCGACCGCGGTCACCTCGCCGACGACAGCCCCACCCCCGACGCCGCCGGGCCCGCCCTCCCGACGCTCGCCCTCGGGCGCACCCGAGGGACCCGCGTCCTCGGGCGGCACCCCGGCTCCGCCGCGTCCGGCGCCGCCGAACCCGCCTGCGAGCCCACCGGTGCAGCCGTCCCCACTCGCCTCGGTGACCCGCAGGCTGACCGCGACGTCGTCCTCGAGCGCGGCCACCACGCAGCTGCCCACGGCCACGTCGTCGAGAGACCCGGTCACCTCGCGGGTGAAGGTCGTCGCACCGGTCCAGCTGACGGCGACCTGGCCGGTGCTCCCCTGCACCTGGGCGGTGCTGCCGGACACGTCCGCCACCACCCCGGAGGCCCCCGGGAAGCCGGCACCGTCGCGCCCGGGCGCCTGCTGGCCGGCCTCCGCCCCGGACGCCACGGCCGCGGGGTCCACCGCGGCCGTGTCGTCCGCGCCGCACGCGGCGAGCAGGGGTACGCCGAGGAGCACCGCGGCCGGCACCGACAGGCGCCGGTGGCGACTGCGGGGGCGGCGCCGGCTCGGGTCGCCGGATGCGTCCCGGTCGATGGGCCGCGGGGCGAGGGAGGAGGAGGTCATGGCTGCCTTTCGGGGGTGGGACATCGCGCGGCTCACTCGCTGCGCAGGGCGTCGATGGGGGTGAGGCGGGCGGCGCGCAGCGCGGGGTAGACCCCGAAGCCGACGCCGAGGGCCAGGGCGGTGCCGAGGGCGGCACCGGTCGCGAGCCAGGAGAGGGTGACGGGTTGGTCCACGAGGACCGGCAGGCCCCAGGACCCGGCCACGCCGATGAGCACGCCCACCGTGCCGCCGGCCAGGCCCAGCAGCGAGGCCTCGACCAGGAACTGGCGTCCGATCACCCTCGGGGTGGCCCCGAGTGCCTTGCGCAGCCCGATCTCGCGGATCCGCTCGGTGACCGAGACCAGCATGATGTTCATGACGCCCACCCCGCCCACGAGGAGCGAGAGTGCGGCGACGCCGGTGAGCAGCACGGTGAGGGTCTCGTTGGTGGCGTTCGCGGTCTCGACCAGCGACTCCTGGGTCGAGATGGAGAAGTCCGGGTCGTCGGAGGTGACCCCGTGGCGGGTCTGCAGCAGCGCCGTGACCTCCTGGTGGGCCGCGGACAGAGTGCTGGCCGAGGCGGCTTCGACGTACAGCGTCGAGACCGAGCCTCCGGTGGTCCCGCTGATCGTCAGGGCGGTGCCGACCGGCACGACCGCGACGTCGTCCTCGCTGCTGCCGCTGGCCGAGGCACCGGAGGAGTCGAGGACGCCGACCACCGTGAGCGTGCGACCCGATGCCGTGACGCTCTCCCCGACCGGGCTCGACCCACCGAACAGCTCCGCCGCCGTGTCCGGTCCCAGCACCACCACGTCGGCGGCACCGGCGGCCTCGGCCCCGGTGAAGAACCTCCCGCTCGCGACGTCGCGGGTGCGCACCTGCGGCCAGGAGGTGGTGGTACCCACCAGCGAGGTCGTCCAGTTGGTCTCGTCGACCTCGAGCGAGACCTGCCCGGAGGTGACCGGGGCGACGGCTGCCACGTCGGGCGCCGCGTCCCGGTCCGCGAGGGCCGCGGCGTCGGCCAGGGTCAGCGTCGTCGCCGACCCGAGGCCGCCGCGGCGCCCGCCGGAGTCCGTCGAGGACCCGGGGCTCACGATCAGCAGGTTGCTGCCCAGCGCGCTGATCTGCTCCTCGACCTCGTCCTGGGCACCCTGGCCGAACCCGACGGTCAGGATCACCGAGGCGATGCCGATGACGATGCCCAGCATCGTCAGCACGGAGCGCAGCCGGTGGGCCCGCACGGCCTCGGAGGCCGCGCGCAGGGTCTCCGCCCAGCTCATGGCGCGACCACCTCGTCGGTGATCCGTGCGGCGAGCGAGCGGCGCGGGAGGGGCGTGTCACGCACGACCCGGCCGTCCTCGACGACCAGGGTGCGTCGCGACCGGGCGGCCACCTCATGCTCGTGGGTGATCAGCACGATCGTGCGACCGGCGTCGTGCAGCTCGTCGAGCAGGTCCAGCACGTCGGAGGTGGAGCGCGAGTCCAGGTTGCCGGTCGGCTCGTCGGCCAGGACGAGCGAGGGCTCGGTCACCAGGGCCCGGGCCACCGCGACGCGCTGCTGCTGGCCGCCCGAGAGCTCCCCGGGGCGGTGGTCGACCCGGTCGCCCAGCCCGACCCGCTCGAGCGCCGCACGGGCGCGCTCACGGCGCTCGGCACGGCCGACGCCGGCGTAGACCAGCGGCAGCTCGACGTTGCGCTGCGCGGTCTGGCTGGCCAGCAGGTGGAACTGCTGGAAGACGAACCCGATGCGCACGTTGCGCACCACCGCGAGCTCGGGCTCGGTCATGGTCGAGACGTCCTCGCCCGCGAGCAGGTAGCGGCCCTGGGTCGGGGAGTCCAGGCAGCCGAGGATGTTCATCAGGGTGGACTTGCCCGACCCCGAGGGGCCGAGGACGGCGACGTACTCCCCCTCCTCGATCACCGCGTCGACGCCGCGCAGCGCCTCGTGCTCGACCACGCCGGAGCGATAGGTCTTGCGGATGCCCTCGAGGGTGATGATCGGGGCGCTCACCGGTCCTGCCCCGTCCCGCCGGCCCCACCCCGCACACCGCCCGGAGCCTGACCACCCGGGGCCTGGCCGCCGGGCACCTGACCGCCGAAGCCGCCGCTCCCTCGTCCCCCCGCACCGTCCCCGGCCGGGACGGTGAAGGTGGCCACCATGACCACGTCGCCCTCCGCGAGACCGGACAGCACCTCGGTGCTGCGCCCGGAGACCGCGCCGGTGGTGACCTCGACCTGCTCGGTGCCCTCGTCGGTGACGAGCGTGGCGTAGGTACGGCCGTCCTCGCTGGTGAGGGCGCGGGAGTCGACGGTCAGGACGTCGGTGCGCTGGCTGACGATGATGGTGAGGGTCGCCGCCGTGCCGGCGTACAGGTCGTCCCGGGTACCGGTGACCTCCACGGTGACCGGGAAGACCGCGGCGCCGGTGTCGGAGGACTCCGCGACCATGCCCACCTCCGCCACGGTGCCGTAGACGACGTCGTCGACCCCGGTCACCGTGAGCTCGACCTGCTGGCCGGCCTCGACGTCCTCGACGTCGGTGGCCGCGACGGACGCCTCGACCACGAAGCGCCCGGTCGAGACGAGCTCGACCCCGGCGACCTCGGTCGTCGCCGCCCCCTGTCCCGTCGCGCCGCCGACCACGTCGCCCACGGACAGCCCGACGGCGGTGACGGTGCCCCGCATGTCGGCGGTCAGCCGCGCGGCCGAGACGTCGGCCTCCGCGTCGGCGAGAGCGGCCCGGGCCGACACGACCGCCGCCTCGTCGGCCGCGACCTGGACGTCGCTGCTGCCGTCGCTGCGGTGCTCGGCGAGCTGTTCCTGCGCTGCGGTCAGGGAGGCATCGGCCGCGCGGCGCACCGCCACCAGGGCGGCGTCGTCGACGACGGCCAGCACCTGGCCGCGGCGCACCGTGTCACCCGGCTCGACGCGTACGGAGGTGACGGTCCCGGAGACCGGGAAGGTCAGCGTGGAGCCCTTCGCCGGCTCCAGCGTGCCCTGGGCCGAGACCGTCTCACGCAGCGTCTCCACGCCCACGGTCGCCGTCACGGTCGCCGCCGCCGCGGGCTGCTCGCGGGTCAGCAGCCAGGCGCCGAGACCGCCCACGAGCACCAGCAGGACGACGGCGCTCACGACCAAGCGCGCAGGGCGGCGGGCCACGCTGCGCGCCACGGCACGGGGATGCAGGCTCCGCAGCCGGCGCAGGGAGAGGGAGGGCAGGGGCACATCGGGCCTTTCGACGAGGGCGTGCCCCCCACCGTGGTGACCACACCTGTGCCGACCGTCAGCGCTTCCTGTGACGAGCCTGTGGAAGCCGCCCGCTCAGACCCGGCCCTGCTCCGCCAGCGTGGGGAACGGGTTGAAGGTGCAGCCGTCGCGGCCCTTGGACTGCTGCATCATCACCGGCGCCGGCTTCCCCGCGCCGGGACAGCCGGAGTGCCCCAGGCCCAGCCAGTGGCCGGTCTCGTGGTTGACGACCATGTGCCGGTAGTCGCGCAGCGAGCGTCCGGCCGCGTTCCACGCCGGCGACGCGTGCTGCCAGCGGGTCTGGTTGATGACGACGTAGCGGCCCACCCGGCACGACCAGGTCGAGGAGCACTGCGAGGAGAAGGACGGCACCTGCGCGGCGGTGGCGAGCACCAGCGTGAACGACCCGCCCCTGGCCACCCGGCGGAAGGCGACGCCTCCCCCTCTCCAGCCGCGCGGGTCCTCGAAGGTCTGCTGCGCCAGCCGGGCGAACTCCTTCACGCTCGCGGTGACCGGCCCCCGGGTGACGACGCTGTAGGTGACCGAGCGCTGCACCCCCACGCGGTGCGCCACCTTCTCCGTACGCTCGGAGCGGGCCCGCTCGCGCGTGTGGCCGGGGGCGGTGGCGACGACCTCCACGCGCAGCCGGTGGCCGACGTCGGCCACGCCGATGCGGTACGACGCCCCGCGCGCGCCCCGGATCGGCTCGCCGTCCCGCAGCCACCGGTAGCGCACCTTCGTCGGCTCGGTCCGCCAGCGACCGGGGGTCGCGCGGACCGTGCGGGTGAACCTCTGCTCGCCGCGGACCTTCGGGTCGCCGCGCAGCACCAGCCGGGCGCGGGTCACCTTGCCGGTCGGCTCGGAGAGCGCCGTCTCGGCGTAGCCGTCGGCGTCGGTGGCCGTGACCTCGACCTGCAGCCGGTGCCGCAGGTCGTCGAGGTCGAGGGTGTAGGCCTGCTCGCGGGCCCCACGGACCGGCTCGCCGTCGCGGAACCACCGGTAGCTGTGGGTCAGCGGCTCGCCCGGCTCGTCGGTCTCCCACTCGCCGGTCGAGGCGGTGAGGGTCTCGGCGAAGGTCGGCTCCCCCGCCACCGTCGGCGGGCCGGTGGAGACGACCGGCGGGAGCGGGTCCTCCGCGGCCGCGGGGGCCACGGGCACGAGGGCGAGCGCCAGTGCCAGGCCCAGCGCGGGGCCTAGGCCCAGAGCTGCCCTTCGAGCCGGTCCTCGGCCTCGTCCACGGTGCCCTCGTAGGCCCCGGTCGAGAGGTACTTCCAGCCGCCGTCGCACACGACGAAGGCTATGTCAGCCGACTCGCCGGCCTTGACAGCCTTCGCGGCCTGTCCCATCGCGGCGTGCAGGATCGCGCCGGTGGAGACCCCGGCGAAGATGCCCTCGAGCTCCAGCAGCTCGCGGACCCGCCGCACGGCGTCGCGCGGACCGACCGAGAACCGCGAGTCGATCAGCGAGGCGTCGTACAGCTCGGGGACGAAGCCCTCGTCGAGGTTGCGCAGGCCGTAGACCAGCTCGCCGTAGCGCGGCTCGGCGGCCACGATCTTGACCTCGGGCTTGGCGCGGCGGAAGTAGCGGCTGACGCCCATCAGGGTGCCGGTGGTGCCGAGGCCGGCCACGAAGTGGGTGATCGAGGGCAGGTCCTCGAGCAGCTCGGGGCCGGTGCCCTCCTCGTGCGCGAGAGCGTTGGCGGCGTTGCCGTACTGGTAGAGCATGACCCAGTCGGGGTGCTCCTCGGAGACCCGCTTGGCCACCCGGACGGCCTCGTTGGACCCGCCGGCGGCCGGGCTGGAGACGATCTCGGCGCCCCACATCCGCAGCAGCTGACGGCGCTCCTCGGAGGTGTTCTCCGGCATCACGCACACGATGCGGTAGCCCTTGAGCTTGGCCGCCATCGCCAGGGAGATGCCGGTGTTGCCGGAGGTCGGCTCGAGGATCGTGCACCCCGGTCGCAGGGTGCCGTCCTTCTCGGCCTCCTCGATCATCCGCAGCGCCGGCCGGTCCTTGATGGAGCCGGTCGGGTTGCGGTCCTCGAGCTTGGCCCACAGGCGGACGTCAGGGCTCGGCGAGAGCCGGGGCAGCCCCACGAGGGGCGTGCCGCCGACCGAGGCGAGCAGGTTGTCGTACCGCACGGGCGCTCAGAGGAAGCGGCTCAGCGCGCGCCGCCGGCGACGGCCGGCAGCACGACGACCTGGTCGCCGTCGGAGAGCGGGGCCTCGAGGCCGCCCATGAAGCGGACGTCCTCGTCGTTGATGTAGATGTTGACGAAGCGGCGCAGGTCGTCGGCGCCGTTCTTCTCCTCGACGAGGCGGTCCTTGAGGCCGGGGTGCTTGGCCTCGAGGTCGTCGATCAGGGCACTCAGGCTGCCGCCCTCACCGGACACGGCCTTCTCGCCGCCGGTGTAGGTGCGCAGGATGGTGGGGATCCGGACCTCGATGGACATGCTGCTCCTCTTCTTCGCGATGCTCAGGGATCAGGCTCAGGGATCAGGCGAGCGTGGGGACGACGGTGACCTCTTCCTCGGTCACCTCGCCGTCGACGATCCGATAGGACCTGAACTCCACAGGGCCCTCGTTATTCCCGTGCTCCCGGGTGGAGACGAGCACGTAGTGCGCGCCCGGCTCGCTGGCCAGGCCGATGTCGGTGCGGCTCGGGTAGGCCTCGGTGGCCGTGTGCGAGTGGTAGATCACCACCGGCTCCTCGTCGCGGTCCCACATCTGCTTGTACAGCTCGAGCAGCTCGGTGGAGTCGAACTCGTAGAACGTCGGGCTGCCCGCGGCGTTGACCATCTCCACGTGCCGTTCGGGACGGTCGCTGCCCTCGGGGCCCGCCACGATGCCGCAGCACTCGTCGGGGTGGTCCCGCTTGGCGTGCGCGACGATCGCGTCGTACGTCGCCTGGTCGATGGTCAGCACGCCCGCCAGACTAGGGCGCGGGGCGGCCGGACCCCATACCCGCCCGGGAAGCGGACCGGGTCGGCTGCGGCGTACCTCACTGTGCTGGGCGTCCCTCAGCGGCCCGCACGAGCAGGATCAGCTCAGCGCGCCGATCAGCGTCTCCTGGAGCCAGCCGACCCACTCGTAGATGTCGTGGGCCTGTGCGCGGGGGTCGTCGTCGGGCAGGGAGTACCAGTACTCCTCGTCGCCGTCCTCGACGCCCAGGCGCGTGGCCAGGGCCAGCCGGATGTCGGTGAAGGAGCGCATCCAGGTCTGGGCGGTCGCCTCGTCCATCTCGACGTCGATGGTCAGGCCGTCCTCGTCCAGCTCGTCGGGCAGCCCGGCCTCCTCGAGGGTGTCGATGATGGTGCCGGCCGCCCTGGCCTTGCCCTCGCGCAGCGTGCCCTCGGTGAAGCGGCGGAACTCCGCGGCCGCCTCCTCGTCCTCGACGTAGGCGGTCGGGAAGAGCCGGGCGAGGACAGGGTCCTCCGGGGCCGTGGTGGGGCCGGAGAAGTCCATCAGCACCTCGAGCGGGTCCCGGTCGTCGGGCACGGCCGCCTCGTGGTGGAGCAGCTCGACGATCTGGGAGGCCAGCGAGCGCAGCAGGTCGGCCTCGAACCCGGAGAACGTGGCGATCACCGCGCCGCTGCGGCGGTGGCGGGTGAAGGCGCTCATCGGGCGGCCCTCACGGCTGGTCCTCGCGCTGCATGGTGGCCCACAGGCCGTACTCGTGCATCGCCTGGACGTCGCGCTCCATCTCCTCGCGCGAGCCCGAGGAGACCACCGAGCGGCCGTCCTCGTGGACCTCCATCATCAGCTTCTCGGCC
>Ga0208328_1000496_pt1 | contig 17592 bp, 17 predicted proteins | sample DeeseametaMP2633_FD_184170 | JGI IMG/M metagenome (GOLD analysis project Ga0208328, IMG submission 184170) | Marine microbial communities from the Deep Atlantic Ocean - MP2633 (SPAdes) | ecosystem: Environmental > Aquatic > Marine > Unclassified | place: Northeast of Antigua and Barbuda, North... | reverse complement strand
CCCGCTGCACGCCGCTGCCGTGGCGGTCGAGACCGGCATGAAGACCGTGATCGTCCCCGCCCAGCCCGGCACCATGTGCGCCCGGGGCATCCTGCTCTCGGACGTGGGCTTCGACTTCGTGCGCACCGGCGTCTCCACCGCCAGCGCCGCAAGCTGGCCCGCCATCGGCGCGGCCTTCGGCCAGATGCGGCAGGAGGGCAACGACTGGCTCGCGGGTGAGGGCGTGGCCGAGGATCGCCGCTCGATGCAATACGTGGTCGATGCCCGCTACGACGGCCAGAACCACGAGGTTCAGGTCGTGCTCGACGGCCCCGACGTGGCCTATGACGCCTTTCTCGAAGGCTTCCGCGCCGCCCACCGGCAGGAGTACGGCTACGACATCGAGGACCGCGCGGTCGAGATCGTGAACCTGCGGCTCTCGGTCAAGGGCGCCTCGGCGGCGGCCCCCGACGCGGAGTACACCGCGCAGGACGGCGACGCGGTGATCGGCTCGCGGCAGGTCTACTTCGACGGCGGCTGGTACGAGACCGCGATCTACGAGCGCGCGCGCCTGCCGGTCGGGCCCTATGTCGAAGGCCCCGCCATCATCCAGGAAATGTCCTCGACCACCATCGTGGAGCCCGGTCAGCGGCTGCGCGTGGACGGTTCGGGCACCATGCTCATCGAGGTGTGACCCCATGACCGAGATCAACAAACCCGCCCTTTCCGACCCCATCGCCATGGAGGTCTTCACCAACCGGCTGCTCGCGGTCGCCGACGAGATCGGCACCTCGATGATCCGGGCCTCGTTCTCGTCCAACATCAAGGAGCGCAAGGACTGCTCGGTCGCGCTGTTCTCGGCGGACGGGCGGCTGATCGCGCAGGCCAGCCACATCCCGCTTCACCTGGGCTCGCTGATGGGCTCGGTCAACGCGGTGCTGGCGGCCTACCCGATCGAGCGCATGGTCGAGGGCGACGTCTTCATCTGCAACGACCCCTACGCCGCGGGCGGCACCCACACGCCGGACATCTCGGTGGTGACGCCGGTCTACGCGGGCGGGCGGCTGCGCTACTTCACCGCCAATATCGGCCACCATTCGGACGTGGGGGGCACGGTGCCGGGCTCGATCCACGGCGGCGCCAAGTCGATCTTCGAGGAAGGGCTGCGGCTTCCGGTGATGAAGCTGTTCCGCGCCGGTGAGCTCGACGAGGACCTGCTGCGGATGATCTCGCTGAACTCGCGGTCCTCCGAGGAGCGCTGGCTCGACATCAAGGTGCAGGCGGCGGCGAACGAGCGCGGCGCGCGGCTGATGCGCGAGCTCGCGGACACGCTGGGCGCCGACAAGGTCGATGCGCTGGTCGAGGATCTCTTCGCCTACACCGCGCAGCGCCTGCGCAACCGCATCGCCGAGATGCAGGACGGCACCGCGACCTTCCATTCGAAGATCGAAAGCGACGGGCTCGGCCCGGTCGAGGTTCCGATCCAGGCCAACGTCACCGTCAAGGGCGACCGGCTGATCGTGGATTTCGAGGGCACCGGCCCGCAGGCGCGCGGCGGCCTCAACGTGGTGGCCTCGGCGCTCAACGCCTCGGTCTACTACGTTGTGAAGACGCTGCTCGACCCGTACCTGCTGCCGAACTCGGGCATGTTCGACGGCGTCGAGATCTCGGCCCCCAAGGGCAGCCTGCTGAACCCGAACGAGCCGGCGGCCACCGGCGCGCGGTCGATCACCTGCAACAAGGTGGTGCGGGCGCTGATCGGGGCGTTCTCGCAGCTGCTGCCCGAGGACCGCGGCCAGGCGGCCGGGCAGGACATCGTTCCGGTGATGGTCTTCGCGGGCAAGCGCCGCGGCCGTGACGAGGGCTACGTCTACCTCGAGTCGATCGGCGGCGGGGCAGGGGCCCGGGCGCTGGGGAACGGCATGGACGGGGTGCACGTGCACGTCACCAACTCGTCCAACCTGCCGATCGAGCCGCTCGAGATCGAGTACGACCTGATCGTCGACGAATACGCGCTGGTCGAGGACAGCTCGGGCGCCGGCCGCTACCGCGGCGGCATGGGCATCGCCCGCCAGATCTCGGCCCCGAACGGCGATGTGGTGTTCACCGCGCGCTCGGACGGCCACCGCGAGGGGGCGCCGGGTGCCAAGGGCGGCACCGCCGGCCGCGAGGCGCATCTGATGAAGAACGCCGGCACCGACGGCGCCGAGGAACTGAGCCCGATGATCGCGGGGCTCACCCTCGGCAAGGGCGAGAACGTGCGGCTCGAGACCCCGGGCGGCGGCGGCTACGGCGCCGTGGCGGAACGCGACGTGGCGGCGCTTGCGGGCGACCTGCGCGACGGCCGCATGAGCCGGGCGCGGGCCGAAGAGCTCTACGGCGACGAAAAGGTGGCCGCGGCGCTGGCAAGCGTCTGAGCCTCCGAACGGCCTGCATCACTCACGGAACGGGCCTGTGCCCCCTGCCGCACGGCGGGGGGCGTTTTCCGTTGCGGGGCGGCGGGGTCAGTTGGACGAGAGCTTCATCAGCACGAGGCCGGTGAGGATCAGCAGCGCCGCCGCGAGCCGCATCGGCGTCACCGCCTCGCCCAGCACGAGGATGCCCACGGCGAAGGCGCCGAGCGCGCCGATCCCGGTCCAGACCGTGTAGGCGGTGCCGAGCGGCAGCGCCCGCATCGCGAGCGACAGCAGCGCGAAGCTTGCCACCATCGCGACCAGCGTCACGAGGCTGGGGATGAGCAGGGTGAAGCCCTCGGATTTCTTCATGGAATACGCCCAGACGATTTCGAGACATCCGGCGAGAACGAGGTGGAACCAGGCCATGACACGGCCCTCCTGACATTGGGCCGGGCCGTCCCGGGATGGAGCATCGGGCGCGGGTCGTCCCGCACGGTCACGGATATGGACCCGTGGCCGGTGGCGATCAAGCTGGCGGGATCGGGCGGCTGCCCGGGCGTGGCCCGGGGGCAACCACCCCGGCGTTCAGAGCTCGCGCAGGTAGGCCCACGAGACCCAGCCGCGTAGGCTGCGGGCGCGCTCGAGCGAGACCTCGCACCAGCGGGTGCCGCCGGTCTGGGTGCACTCGTGCACGCGCACCACGGTGCCGTTGGGCAGCCCCACCCAGACGTCGAACCCGGTGCCGGGTCCGCCGCGCATCTTCAGCATGTCGCCCTCGGCGACGCCGTGTACCTCGAATTTCTCGCGCCAGGCCGCGGCGGCGGGCTGGGCGAGCACGATGGCCGACAGCACCCCGGCTGCCAGCGTCCTGATGGCTGGTCCTCGCATGGTTTCGTCCTGTTTGTTGTGTCTTGTCGTCTGCCTCGGCGCACAGTCTACCGCGTCGCACGTCGCAAGGAAACGCCGCGATGGGGGCGGGGCACGGTCAGGGCGGAAGCGTGTCGCCGGGGCCGCGTGGGACCTGCAGGACAGGCGGGCACGAACACGTCCGGGCCAACAAAAAAGGCCCCCCGCGAGGCGGGAGGCAAGTGGGGAGACTTATTGGGGGGAAGAGGTTACTTCGACGCGACCGTCACGACCTCGACCAGGGTGCCCGGCGACAGCTCGGCGCCGCCGATGTAGGCGCGGACCGGGAAGGTCTCGGGGGCGAGCCACTCGCACCATGCCTCGTTGAAGGCGTCCTTCTGGTCGAAGGCGGCGGAGTAGATCATCACCTGCAGCAGCTTCTCCTTGGACGTGCCGGCCTGTGCCAGCAGCTCTTCGAGCTTGCCGAAGATCTCCTGCGCCTGGCCCTTCATGTCCTTGGTCTTGTCGGTGGCGACGAGGCCGCCGATGTAGACGGTGTCGCCGTGCTCGACGATGCGGTGGTGAATCTTGCCCTGGATGTGACGGGTGATCATGGGGAGACGTCCTTTTCTTGGGGTCGTGAGGAGTGGTCGTTCGGGGCGCGGGATCAGTCGTCCCGCGCGGCCATCTCGCTGAGCGTCAGCGGCTTCAGCGGGGGACGGATGCGGAAATAGCCGGTCTCGTCGGGGCTGCGGCCGCTGCTCTGCGCGATGAGCCCGGTGACCGCGAGCCCGCAGGTGCGGCCCTGGCAGGGGCCCATGCCGGTGCGCAGGAAGGCCTTGACCTGGTTCGGACCCGGCGCGCCCGCGGCGGCGGCGGCGCGGATCTGGCCGGCGGTGATTTCCTCGCAGCGGCAGACCAGCGTGTCGTCGGCAGGAGAGAGCGCCTGATTGCAGGGCCGATAGAGCGCCTCGAGCAGCGGGCGCACGGCGGCGTCCCTGGCCAGCGCCTGCATTAGCGGCGCGCTGGCGCTGTCGGATTTGCCCGCGATGCGCGCCGCCGCCAGCCGCCCGGCCAGCGCCGCCGAGACCGCGCCGCGGATGCCCGCGCCGTCGCCCGCCACGAAAAGCCCGGGCACCGAGGTTTCGCCATAAGTGTCGCAGACCGGCACGAAGGCGTGCTGGTCGGCGTTCCAGCGATGCTCGCAGCGCATCAGCCGGGTGACCTGCTGGTTCGGCACGACGCCGTGATGCAGCCCCGCCGTGGTGGCCTCGATCCGCTGCTCGCGGCCGCCGCTCGTGAAGCGCACCGCCTCGAGCGTGGTGTCGCCCTCGAGCGTGATGGCCTGCGCGTCGCGGTAGATCGGCACTCCCGCGCGCCTGAGCTTCAGCAGCAGCCCCGCGCCCTTGGCGAGGTAGCCGAGCCCGCGCAGGGCGCGCGGCAGGTGCTTCGCCGCGGCGAGGTAGTTCGCGGCGGGCACGGTCTCGACGATGGCGCGGGGCGGCTTGCCCGCCGCCACGAGCTGCGCCGCGAGCAGAAGCTGAAGCGGCCCGCAGCCCACCAGCACCACGCCCTCGGGCACGACGCCCGAGGTCTTGAGCAGGATCTGCAGCGCGCCGGTGGTGGTGACGCCGGGCAGGGTCCAGCCGGGCAGCGGCATCGGGCGCTCGAGCGCGCCGGTGGCGACGATCAGCTTCGCCGCCTCGACCTGCGACGAGGCGCCGTCCTGCGAGTAGGACAGAAGAAACCCGCCCTCCTCCTGCTCGATGTGCCAGACCGAGGCACCGCAGAGATGCTCGGCCCCGGAGGCGGCAAAGCGCGCGGCCAGCGCCTGACCGGTGGCATAGTCGGGCCCGAGGACCGCCAGCCGCGCCGCGCTGGCGCGGGTCACGTCGCGGTAGATCTGGCCGCCGGGGCGCAGCGCCTCGTCGAGCACGGTGACGGAGAGCCCGGCGGCGCGGGCCTCGACGGCGGCGGCCATGCCCGCGGGCCCGGCACCGATGATGCAGAGATCGCGGCGGCTCATGCGGCGCCCCTCTGGCGGGTGACCACCATGCCGTCGCGCACCTCGGTCATGCAGGCCTGCCGGTTGGGCGTTCCGTCCACGGTGACGAGGCATTCGAAGCACGCCCCCATCAGGCAATAGGCGGCGCGGTCGCTGCCGCTGACGGGCGTGGTGCGGAATGCGCCGACATTGCCGGCCAGCAGGGCCGCGGCCAGCGTCTCGCCCGTCTCGGCCTGGACGGGCTGGCCTTCGAAGGTGAACTGGACCGGCTGCCGCAGCGGTTCGGTACGGGAATACATGGCGTGGTGCGTGACTTTCAGAGCGTGGGTCGGGGCAGTTTCCTTGCAACGGCGGTCATAAATCAAATAACAATACCCACGAGCTTTATGCAGGAATGTTATACCGATGCTGTCGCAACGCGCGCTGGAAGCCTTTCACACGGTTCTCGAGACCGGCAGCGTCTCGGGCGCCGCCGAGATCATGAACGTGTCGCAGCCCGCGGTGAGCCGGCTGATCCGCGATCTCGAAGAGCGCACCGGCCTGCGGCTCTTCATCCGCTTCGGCGGCAAGATCGTCCCCACCCCCGAGGCGCGCGAGCTCGCGGTCGAGGTCGAGCGCGCCTTCGTCGGCCTCTCGGCCATCGAGAAGACGGCGCATGACATCCGGCTCGGGCGGCGCAGCACGGTGTCGATCGCGGCGATGCCGGCGCTGGCGCACACGGTGCTGCCCGATGCGCTGGCGGATCTGCTGGCGGCGCGGCCGAACTTCCGGCTCTCGCTGGAATCGATGCAGACCCACAACGTCATCCGCCGGGTGGCGGCGCGGCAGAGCCAGCTCGGCTTCAATTCGCCCACCCGGCACGAACACGACGTCGACCTGATCCGCACCATCGATCTGCCCTATGTCTGCATCCTGCCGCCGGGCGACCCGCTGGCCGAGCGCGAGAGCATCGGCTTCGCGGACTTTCCCGCCCGGACGGTGGTGGGGTTCTCGGACAACACCGCGACCGGGGGCATGCTCAACCGCGAATTCGCCAAGATGGGCGAGAGCCCCGAGATCGCGGTGCGCTCGCATCTCTCGACCATCGTCTCGGCGCTGGTCCTGCGCGGGCTTGGGATCTCGCTGGTGGATCCGTTCACCGCGCGCGAGCACGTGGCGCGGGGCGGGCTGGCGCGGCCCTTCGACGGGCCGCAGCGCTTCCGGCTGGCGATCATCCGGCCGCGCGGCATGTCTCTGGGGCCGGATCTCGAAGCCTTCCTCGAGGCCTTCGACCAGCGCGTCGCGAGCTACGCCGAGCCACAGGCGTCCTGACCGGACCCCCTTCAGTCTGGCTTCAGTTTGGCCGACTATGGGGGCGGGTACCGGTGCCGGAGAGTTCATGCGCATTCTGCTGATCGAAGACGACGCCATCGTGGGCGATGCGCTGGTCAAGAGCCTTGGCCGCGACCGCGCCGACGTGGTCTGGAGCCGCGACGGGCTCGAGGCCGAGGCGATGCTGCGCGGTGGCGGCTTCGATCTGGTGGTGCTCGACCTCGGGCTGCCGGGGCAGGACGGGCTTTCGCTGCTGCGCGGGCTGCGGGGGCGGGGCGACGTGACGCCGGTGCTGGTGCTGACCGCCCGCGACGGCGTCGAGGACCGGATCCGCGGGCTCGATCATGGCGCCGACGACTACCTGCTGAAACCCTTCGACACCGGCGAGCTGCTGGCCCGCTGCCGGGCGCTGCTGCGCCGGGCGCAGGGGCGGGGCGACGACCGCATCGAGCTGGGCCAGCTCACGGTGGATCTGCAGGCCCACACGGTGACCCTTGCCGGGCGCGTGCTGACCCTGCCGCAGAAGGAGTTCCGCCTGCTTGTGTACCTAGCCGAGCGCCGCGGCCGCGTGGTGCCCAAGCCCCAGCTCGAGCAGATGCTCTATGGCTGGGACGAGGGCGCCGAGAGCAACACCGTCGAGGTCTACGTCTCGGCGCTGCGCCGCAAGATCGGTGCCGCCAGCATCCGCACCCTGCGCGGCGTCGGCTACATGATCCCGTGACCCCGCCGCCCGCCGCCCCCTCCGGGACCGCTGCCCGGCTGAGTTTGCGCCGGAGGCTCTTCCGCGAGCTGCTGCCGCCGCTCTTCCTGCTTTGGCTGGTGGGCAGCGGCTTCATCCTCATGCGCAGCTGGGACGAGATCGGAGATTCCTACATCGACCAGCTCGAGCACCTCGCCTTCACCCTCGCGCAGGTGCTGGACGAGACCGCGATGACCGCCGAGGAGGCGGTCGAGAGCGTCCGGGCCCGGCGCGACCGCAACTTCTTCGTCATCGTCCTGCGCGAGGGCCAGCCGGTGCTGCGCAGCGCGCTCGCCCCCGAGGGCATGGTGGCGCTGCCCGAGGACGGCTTCGAGACGCGGCTCTACTACCTTGCCAGCGCCGAGGCGCGCAACGGCACGGTGCAGGTGATCACCGGGCTCAAGAAGGAAGAGGTGCGCCAGCTCACCACCGCCGTGGTCGGTGGCGCGGCGCTGCCGATGGCGCTGGTGATGATCGGCATGTGGGCGGTGATGTACGTGGGCGTCGGCCGGGCGCTGGCGCCGGTGGAACGGCTGCGGGCGCAGCTCGCGGCGCGCAGCCCCGGGGCGCTCGACCCGGTGGGCACCGAGGGCGTGCCCGAGGAATTGCAGCCGCTGGTGCGCGCGCTCGACGACCTGCTGTCGCGGCTGCGCGACGCCATCGTCAGCGAACGCGATTTCGTCGCCGATGCCAGCCACGAGCTGCGCACCCCGCTGGCGGCGATCCGGGCGCAGGTCGAGACTATCGACCGCGCCGCGCTCGATGCGCCGAGCCGCGAGGCGCTGGACCAGGTGCTGCGCGGGGTCGACCGCTCGACCCGGCTGGCCCAGCAGCTGCTGCGCCTTGCCCGCGCCGACCGGCTCGACCGCCCCGATGCGCCCGAGATCTGCCTGCACGAGGCGCTGGCCTCGGTGGTCTCCGAGCTTTTCCCGGCGGCGGTACGGCAGGACACCGAACTCGAGCTCGCGGGCGATCCGGCGATGCTGCGCATCCGGCCCGAGGATCTTGGCATGCTGGTCGGCAACCTCGTCGAGAACGCCCTGCACCACGGCGGCCCCGGCGGGCAGGTGCGGGTGAGCTGCGGCAGCGAGGGCGGCGCCGCGTGGCTGCGGGTCGAGGACGCAGGCCCCGGCATCCCCGAGGCCGAGCGCGCCCGGCTCTTCGCGCGGTTCCGGCGCGGCGAGAGTGCGCGGGCGCATGGCGCGGGGCTGGGGCTGTCGATCGTCGCCTCGGTCGCGGGCCGGCTCGGCGCTACGGTCACGCTGGGCCGCTCCGCCGATCTCGGCGGGCTTTCGGCCGAGCTGCGCTTTCCGCCGGAGGCCACCGTGTGAGCCCGAATTTGAGGCAGGCGTGCGACCTCGCAGTCTGCCGTGCGTAGCTGAGGGGAAGCTGAAGTGCATTCTGCTGGCCTCCACACGATAAGTTCGATTGTCCCTGCGCTGCGGACGCGCGAGTCTGCCACCGATCCCACCCTGTTGCCCGAGGTCCCTTGCGGCCCGGAAGGAGACCCTTCGACATGCGTTCCCTGCGTATCCTGATCGGCGTGGTGCTGCTTGTCGCCGCCAGCTTTGGCGGCTTCGTGCTGACCGGCGACATGCTCGCCGCGACCGACCCCGCCGCCGGCAACCGCCAGCGCGGCGAGGCGGCGCTCGTGGTGCAGACCCGGCCGGCCGAGCTGCTGTGCTTCGCCGAGACCGTCGAGGCGGTGGGCAGCACGCTGGCGCGGCACGCGGTGACGCTGCACCCCTCGGCTTCGGGGCGCGTCGACGAGGTGCTGTTCTCGGCCGGGCAGCGGGTGCAGGAGGGTGATCTTCTGGTGCGGCTCGACGACGCCGAGGCGCGCGCGGCGCTGGCCTCGGCAGAGGCGACGGTGGCCGAGGCCGAGGCCGCCTTTGCCCGGCTCGAGCGGCTGCAGACCACCGGCAGCGTCACCGAGGCCAACCTCGAGGCCGCCCGCGCGACGCTGCTGCGCGCCAATGCCGAACGCGACATGGCCGAGACGGTGCTGCGCGACCGCAGCCTCGTGGCGCCCTTCGACGGCGTCGTGGGCCTTTCGGATCTCGCGCGCGGGCAGCTGGTGGACAGCAGCACCGAGGTCACCACGCTGGACGACCTGTCGGTGATCCAGGTCGCCTTTGCGGTGCCCGAACGTTACTACGCCCGGCTGCAGCCGGGGCAGAGCGTGGCGCTGACCTCGCCCGCCTTCCCCGACCGCAGCTTCACCGGCACCATCAGCGCGATGGCGACGCGGGTCGACCAGACCACGCGCTCCGTCGCGTTGCGCGCCGAGGTGCCGAACGAGGACGGGCTGCTGACCGCGGGCATGTACATGCAGGCGACGCTGACGCTCGACGAGCGCGAGGCGCCGGCAGTCCCTGAGCGCGCGCTCAGCGTCTCGGGCGGGACCAGCTACGTGCACGTGGTGCAGGATGGCGTCGCGCGGCGCGTCGCGGTCACCACCGGGCGGCTGCGGGACGGCATGATCGAGGTCGGGGGGCTCGAGCCGGGGGCGTCGGCGATCGTCACCAACCTCCAGCGCCTCTCGGACGGCGACCCGGTCGAGATCGAGCCGCTGCGGCAGGTCGAGGCGGCACAATGAGCCTGCCCGACCTCTCCGTCCGGCGGCCGGTGCTGGCCACGGTTCTCAACCTGCTCATCGTGCTGATCGGGGCGATGGCGCTCAGCCGCCTGCCGGTGCGCGAGCTGCCACAGGTGGACACCGCCGAGGTGACGGTGCGGGTGAACTACACCGGCGCCGCGCCGGACGTGATCGACAACCAGGTCGCCTCGGTGATCGAGGGCGCATTGGCGGGGCTGTCGGGCCTGCAAAGCATGGAGACCGAGAGCGAGCGCGGCCGCTCGCGCACGGTGCTGATCTTCGAGCCCTCGCGCGACATCGACAGCGCCACCAACGACGTGCGCACCGCCATCGACCGCGTGGTCGAGGACCTGCCCGACGGCGCCGACGCCCCCGAGGTCGAGAAGAACGAGGACGAGGGCGACCCGGTGGTGCGGCTGGCGCTGTCCTCGCCCAACATGACCCCGCTCGAGCTGTCGGATTACGCCGACCGCTTCCTCACCGACCGGCTGGCGCGGCTGCCCGGCGTCGCCAATGCGCAGATCTTCGGCGAGCGCGCCCGGGCGATGCGGATCTGGCTCGACGCGGGACTGATGGCGGCGCATGGCGTCACCACCGGCGACATCACCGCGGCGCTGCAGGCCAACAACGTCGAGCTGCCCGCGGGCGAGATCGAGACCGGAGCGCGGCGGCTTCAGCTGCTCGCCCGGACCCGCTTCACCAGCGCCGACGACTTCGCCCGGCTCGCCATCCGTGACGACGGCGAGCGGCCGCTGCGGCTTGGCGACGTGGCGCGCATCGAGGAGGGGGCCGAGAGCTCGGACAGCATGTTCCGCTCGGACGGGGCCACCGGCCTCGGCATGGGCATTCAGGCGCAGGCGCAGGCCAACACGGTCGCCATCTCGGACGCGGTGCGGGCGGAGATCGAGGCGATCCGCCCGACCCTGCCCGAGGGCATGTCGCTGCGCGTGACCACCGACGAGGCGGCCTTCATCCGCACCACGCTCGACGAGGTGGCGCAGGTGTTCTTCGAGGCGGTGCTGCTGGTAACCGCGGTGATCTTCCTGTTCCTCGGCTCGGCGCGCCTGTCGCTGGTGCCGGTGGTGACCATCCCGGTCTCGATCCTTGGCGCCGCGCTTGCCATGCTGCTGCTCGGCTTCTCGCTCAACGTGCTGTCGCTTTTCGCCATGATCCTCGCCATCGGGCTGGTGGTCGATGACGCCATCGTGGTGCTCGAGAACATCCAGCGCCACCGCGCCATGGGGCTCAGCCGGGCCGAGGCGGCGCGGCAGGGGGCCAACCAGGTGAACTTCGCGGTGATCGCCACCACCGCGGTGCTGATCGCGGTGTTCCTGCCGGTGAGCTTCATGGAGGGCGAGATCGGCAAGCTCTTCGGCGAGTTCGGCATCGTGCTGGCGGTGGCGGTCTCGGGGCTGGTGGCGCTCACCATGGCGCCGGTGCTGGCGTCGCGGCTGCTCCCGCGCGAGGGCAAGACCAACCTGCTGACCCGCGCCGTGGAGGCGGTGCTGTCGCGCATCGAGCGCGGCTACCGCAGCGCGCTCACCGCGGTGCTGAAGGTGCCCGAGATCGTGCTCGGCGTGGCGGGCTTCGCGGTGGCGGCGAGCGTGGCGCTCTACCTCGCGCTGCCGCAGGAGGTCACCCCGCAGGAGGACCGCGGCCGCTTCGTCGTCATCGTCAGCGCGCCGCAGGGCACCAACCTCGCCTACACCAACGACGCGGTGGGCCGCATCGAGGCGGCGCTCGAGCCGATGCGCGACGAGGGGCTGGTCGAGAACGTCACCGCCATCGTCGGCGCCTTCGGCGAACTCAACCGCGCGCTGATGTTCGTGGGGCTGGCGCCGTGGGATGCGCGCGACGTCAGCGTGCAGCAGGTCATCTCCCGGCTGCGCGGAGAGCTGTCGGGCCTGACCGAGGTTCAGGTCTTCATGCGGCCCTCGGGCGGGCTCGGGATCTCGTCGGGGACCGGGGCGCTCGAGTTCCTGCTCGGCGGGCCCGAGATCGACCAGGCCTCGGAATGGGCCGAGGCTCTGGCCGCCCGGCTCGAGGACGACCCGGACCTGTCGGGGGTCGAGGTCGACTACGACGTCAACCAGCCCGGCGCCACGCTCACCGTCGATCGGCTGCGGGCGCAGGACCTCGGCCTCGACGCCGAGACCGTGTCCTCGACGCTTCAGGTGCTGGTCGCCTCGCGCACGGTGGGAGAGTTCAGCGACGGCGGGCGGCAGTATCCGGTGATCCTGCAGGCCGCGCCCGAGGACCGCGACAACCCGGCGGATCTTATGTCGATCCTGCTGCGCAACAGCCGTGGCGACCTGATCCCGCTCTCGGCCTTCGCCAGCATCGAGGACGTGGCGACGGTGCCCGCGATCACCCGCTACAACCGCATCCACAGCGTCGGCGTCGAGGCCGACCTCGCGCCCGGCGCCGATCTCGCGCAGGTCATGGACCGGGTCGAGACCGCGGCGCGGGCGCTGCCCGCCGGGGCCTCGCTGGCATGGGACGGGCAGGCGGCGGATTTCGCCCGCGCCTCGGGCGGCATGGCGATGGTCTTCGGCATGGCGCTCGCCATCGTCTTCCTCGTGCTCGCGGCGCAGTTCGAGAGCTTCCGCACGCCGCTCGTCATCATGCTGACGGTGCCGCTGGGGCTGGGCGGGGCGGCGCTGACGCTCTGGCTCACCGGGCAGTCGGTCAACGTCTTCAGCCAGGTCGGGCTGGTGCTCTTGGTGGGGCTCATGGCCAAGAACGGCATCCTGATGGTCGAGTTCTCGAACCAGCTGCGCGAAGAGGGCCACGCCCTGCGCGAGGCCGCCATCGAGGGCGCGGTCACCCGGCTTCGGCCCGTCACCATGACCACCATCGCCACCATTCTCGGCGCGGTGCCGCTGGCGCTGGCCACCGGGGCGGGGGCCGAGAGCCGCGTCGCCATCGGCATGGTGATCACCGGCGGGCTGGCCTTTGCCTTCGTGCTCACCCTGTTCGTCACCCCCGTGATCTACCTTCTGATCGAAGGCGTCCTGCCAAGGCGCCGCGAGACGGAGGAGAAAGCCGCCGTCACCCCGGCGGAATGACCCCGGCCGGGCCCCCGGGCCCGCGCCGGATCACCAGAGAGGAGGAGGAAGACCATGACACTCGATACCCCGAAGGCCCGCATGACCGCGCGGGATTTCTCGCCCGAGCTGCTCGAGCTCTACGACTTCTACGCCCACGGCATGATCACCAAGCGCGAGTTCCTCGAGCGGGCGGGCCGGTTCACCGCCGGCGGGCTCACCGCCATGGCGGTGCTGTCGATGATGTCGCCGGACTACGCGCTGGCCGAGCAGGTGAGCTTCAACGATCCCGACATCAAGGCCAACTGGATGACCTATCCCTCGCCCAACGGCCACGGCGAGATGCGCGCCTACATGGTGCGCCCGGCGGGCGTCGGGACCGCGCCCGGCGTGGTCGTGGTGCACGAGAACCGCGGGCTCAACCCCTACATCGCCGACGTGGCGCGGCGGCTGGCCAAGGCAGGGTTCATCGCCATGGCGCCCGACGGGCTGACCCCGGTGGGCGGCTATCCCGGCAATGACGAGGAGGGCCGGGCGCTGCAGCAGCAGGTCGATCCCGAGAAGCTGATGAACGACTTCTTCGCCGCCGTCGAGTTCCTGATGGCCCACGAGGAGGTGACCGGCAAGGTCGGCATCACCGGCTTCTGCTACGGCGGCGGCGTGTCGAACGCGGCGGCGGTGGCCTATCCCGAGCTTGGCGCCGCGGTGCCCTTCTACGGCCGCCAGCCAGATGCCGCCGACGTGCCGCGGATCGAGGCGCCGATCCTGCTGCACTACGGCGAACTCGACGAGCGGGTGAACGCCGGCTGGCCCGCCTACAAGGAGGCGCTCGACGCCAACGGCAAGACCTGCGAGGCCTATATCTACGAGGGCGCCAACCACGGCTTCCACAACGATTCCACCCCGCGCTACGACGCCGAGGCGGCCGAGCTCGCCTGGACGCGGACGGTGGAGTGGTTCCGCCGCTACCTCGTCTGAGCGCCCGACCTCGGGCTGCCACGAAGGACCCGCCCATGAGCCTCGATCGCGCCGCCCCGGCGCCTGCCAGCTGCTCGACCACCCAGACGCTGCTGCACTGGGCGCTGGTGGCTGCGCAGTACCTGCTGCTCGACCGCAGGGGCCGGGCCTTCCACGCGCTGATGCGGGACGAGCCGGGCGCCTGCACCACGGTCACGGTGCTGCACATGATCTGCGGCAGGTTGGTGCTGGGCGCGATGCTCTGGCGCACCGGTTCCTGTGGCGGGACGAGCTGCTCCGGCGGGTGATCTGATCCCGTTCCCCGCGCAGTCGCGGGGATCAGGACACCGAGACGAAATAATCGTGCTGGTCGGTGAGGCTCTGGCTGCTGCGCAGCTCGACCACCCGGTCCAGCACGTCGATGGCCCGGCGGCGCACCTCGAGCACCGGCGTCCCCGCGGGGACGCCGAGGGCCTTTGCGCTGGCCTCTGACACCGCCTGCGCGCTCAGCCGTTCGTCGGCGCGCACGATGATCACCGAATAGGCCTGCTGGTAGAAGACGTAGAGCGTGTTGGGCAGCGGCACCCGGTCGGCGAGCCCGGGGAACAGCGCGGCCGACACCACCGAGACCTCGTGCGTCACCGGCCGCTGCGCGAGGCTGCGCACGCGCTCGATCTCGATCACTGACTCGGGACGCCCGAAAAGCTCGGCGCGTTCCCCGGGGGTGGCGGCGCGGCGGCGCACGGTTTCCCACTCGAGTCGCGGGCTTTCCAGCGTGCCGTCGGGGTTGCGCAGGCGGAAGAAGTTGAACAGCGAGGTCTCGGGCGTGCGCACCGTCACGAAGGTGCCGCGCCCCTGCACCCGTTGCACCAGACCGCGCGCCTCGAGCTCCATCAGCGCCTTGCGCGCCGTGCCCTGGCTGACGCCGAGCTCGGCGCCGAGCTGGGTCTCGCTGGGGAGCATCGCACCGGAGGGCAGGCTGCCCGAGGCGATGCGGTCGACGATTGTGTTCATCACGACCTGATAGAGCGGTGGCGCCATTCATGATCCTCCGTATGGTCATTCGGTGTTAGCATCCCTGCGCCACCGGGAACAAGTTTTATATAATTAGTCTTGTATAAGTATTGATGTAGATGTTACGCCTTTCGCCAGGAGAGATTCTGGGCAGAGGAGGGCCTGACGTGGGCAAACCACATCTTCTTGTGCACGACCGCGAGGACAACGTGGGGGTCGTGGTGGTCGAGGGGCTGACGGCGGGGACGGAGATGCTCTGCGTGGTCACCGAGGACAATTCCGACTTTTCGCTGGTGGCCAACGCCGACATCCCGATCGGCCACAAGGTCGCGCTCCGGGATCTGACCGAGGGGGAGACGGTCATCAAGTACGGCGAGGACATCGGCAAGATGGTCGGCGCCGCCGAGAAGGGCGGCCACGTCCACACACACAATTGCAAGACGAAACGGTGGTGACCGGAATGGCATTCGATATCAGCAACATCACCGTGAATGCGTGGCGCCGCGAGAACGGCCGCGTGGGCGTGCGCAACCACGTGCTCATCCTGCCGGTGGACGACATCTCGAACGCCGCCTGCGAGGCGGTGGCCAACAACGTCAAGGGCACGCTGGCGATCCCGCATGCCTATGGCCGCCTGCAGTTCGGCGAGGATCTCGACCTGCATTTCCGCACCATGATCGGCACCGGCGCCAACCCCAACGTGGCCGCCGTGGTGGTCATCGGCATCGAGCCCGAGTGGACGCAGGTGATCGTCGACGGCATCGCCGAGACCGGCAAGCCGGTGACCGGCTTCTCGATCGAGCAGAAGGGCGATTTCGAGACCATCCGGCAGGCCAGCTGGAAGGCCAAGGAATACGTGCACTGGGCCACCGAGCTGCAGAAGGAGCCGTGCCCGATTTCGGACCTGTGGATCTCGACCAAGTGCGGCGAGAGCGACACCACCACCGGCCTGTCGTCCTGTCCGACCGTGGGCAACATGTACGACAAGCTGCTGCCCGAGGGCATCTACGGCTGCTTCGGCGAGACCTCCGAGATCACCGGGGCCGAGCATATCTGCGTCAAGCGCGCCGCCACCCCCGAGGCGGGCGAGGCCTTCATGAAGATCTTCCAAGCCTACCAGGACGAGGTGATCGAGCCCTACAAGACCTCGGATCTTTCCGACAGCCAGCCCACCAAGGGCAACATCCTCGGCGGTCTGACCACCATCGAGGAGAAGGCGCTCGGCAATCTCGAGAAGATCGGCAAGAGCTCGTCCTACATCGACGCGATGGGCCCTGCGGTGGCGCCGAAGAAGGGGCCGGGGCTCTATTTCATGGACACCTCCTCGGCGGCGGCGGAATGCGTCGTGCTGATGGCGGCGGCGGGCTACGTGATCCACACCTTCCCGACCGGGCAGGGCAACGTGGTCGGCAACCCCATCGTTCCGGTGATCAAGATCTCGGGCAACCCGCGCACCCTGCGCACCATGTCCGAGCACATCGACGTGGACGTGACCGGGGTGCTGACCCGCGAGATGACCATCGAGGACGCCGGCGACTCGCTCATCGACATGATCGTGCGCACCGCCAACGGCCGCAACACCGCCGCCGAGGCGCTGGGGCACCGCGAGTTCTCGCTCACCAAGCTCTACCGGTCGGCCTGACCGGATGCGGGTGGTCGTCTCGGAATTCATCGACGAGGCCGCGCTGGCGAAGTTCGGGGCGGAGATCGCGGTGACCTACGATCCGGGCCTCGTCGACGACCGGGAGGCGCTGCTCGCGGCGCTTCCCGGGGCGCAGGCGCTGATCGTGCGCAACCGCACGCGGGTCGACGCGGCGGTGCTGGACGCGGCGCCGGGGCTGCGGGTGATCGGCCGGCTGGGCGTCGGTCTCGACAACATCGACCTCGAGGCCTGCGCCACGCGCGGCGTCGTGGTCCATCCCGCCACCGGGGCGAACACGCTTTCGGTGGCGGAATACGTGATCTCGGTCACGCTGTCGCTGCTGCGCGGGGTGCATGGCGCCAACGCCGCGATGATCGCGGGCAGCTGGCCGCGCAACGCGCTGATCGGGGCCGAGGTCTCGGGCCGGGTCATGGGGCTGGTGGGCTATGGCGGCATCGCCCGGGCCGTGGCCGAGCGGGCGCGGGCCATGGGGATGCAGATCGCCGCCTTCGATCCCTACCTGCCCGAGACCGACCCGGCGTGGCAGGACGTGCGGCGCTGCGATCTCGAGACGCTGCTCGCCAGCGCGGACGTGATCTCGCTGCACGTGCCGCTGACGCCCGAGACCCGCGGGCTGGTGGGGCCCGGGGCCATCGCTTCGATGAAACCCGGCGCCGTGGTCATCAACACCGCGCGGGGCGGCATCGTCGACGAGGCGGCGCTGGCCGAAGGCTTGCGCAGCGGGCGGCTTGGCGGGGCGGCGCTCGACGTGTTCGAGACCGAGCCGCTGACGGCAGAGGCGGCGGCAAAGTTCGCGGGACTGGAGAACCTCGTGCTTACTCCGCACGTCGCCGGGGTCACGCAGGAGGCCAACGTGCGCGTCAGTGCCATCACCGTCGAGAACGTGCTGCGGGAGCTTGCCCATGCCGACGCCTGATCGCGTCATGCGCCGCGACGAGGCCGAGGCGCTGATCCGGCGGGTGCTCGAGGCCAACCGTGTCTCGGCCCGCAACGCCGCAAGCGTGGCGCGGGCGCTGGTCGCGGCCGAGATCGACGG
>Ga0208328_1000495_pt1 | contig 17630 bp, 14 predicted proteins | sample DeeseametaMP2633_FD_184170 | JGI IMG/M metagenome (GOLD analysis project Ga0208328, IMG submission 184170) | Marine microbial communities from the Deep Atlantic Ocean - MP2633 (SPAdes) | ecosystem: Environmental > Aquatic > Marine > Unclassified | place: Northeast of Antigua and Barbuda, North... | reverse complement strand
GGTCGTCCGGGCGGGCGCGGAGTACGAGGCGAGCATGGCCGCCGCCACCGAGGCCGCCGGGGAACGGGGCTGGACGCTGCTCTCCGACAGCTCGTGGCCCGGTTACACCGAGCTGCCGCTGCGGGTGATGGAAGGCTACACGCAGCTCGCCGCCGAGGCGGTCGCGCAGATGGACGCGCCCCCGACGCATGTGCTGTTGCAGGCCGGGGTCGGCGGGCTCGCCGCCGCAGTGGCCGCACACCTCCGCCTTGCCTGGGGCGACGGTCCCCGCATCATCGTCGTCGAGCCCGATGCCGCGCCCGCCCTGATCGACAGCATCCGCGCGGGCCGGCTCGTCACCTCCGAGGGGCCGGTCTCGTGCATGGGGCGGCTCGACTGCAAGACCCCGTCGATGATCGCGCTTGCCGGCCTGTCGCGCGATGCCGACGGCTTTGCCACCCTCTCCGAGGACGAGGTCCGCGCCGGTGTGGCGACCCTTGCCGAGCATGGCTTCGACACCACGCCCTCGGGCGGGGCCGGGCTGGCGGCGCTGCTGGCGGGGCTCGAGCTTGGCGCCGGGGCCCGGGTTCTGGCCGTCCTCAGCGAAGGTCCCGAGGATGGCTGAGCGTTCGCTCGTCTTCCCCGCCGACGAATTCCGCCACCGCGTCGCGCGGCTGCAGGAGGAGATGGCGGGGCAGGGGCTCGACGCGCTCTTGCTGACGACGGCGGCGGACATCTTCTACGTCACGGGGTTCCTGACGCGCTTCTGGGAAAGCCCGGCGCGGCCGTGGTTCCTGATCGTGCCGGCGACCGGCGATCCGGTCGCGGTGATCCCCTCGATCGGGGCCGCGCTGATGGCGCGCACATGGATCGGGGCGATCCGCACGTGGGACGCGCCGCATCCCGGCGACGACGGGGTGAGCCTGCTGGTCGACACGCTCTGCAGCCTGCTGCCCGACCAGGCGCGCATCGGGGTGCCGATGGGGCTCGAGACCCAGCTGCGGATGCCGCTTGCCGATTACGAGCGCGTCGCGGCGGGCATCGCCCCGCGGCGCTTCGTGGACGGCACCGGCGCCGTGCAGCGCGTGCGCGAGGTGAAAAGCGCGGCCGAGGTCGAGGCGATCCGCACGAGCTGTGCCATCGCCGGGCGGGCCTTCGCGCGGGTGCCGGAGATCGCCGGGCCGGGGCGGCCGCTCGACCGGGTGTTCCGCGACTTCCAGGCGATGCTGCTGCAGGAGGGCGCCGACTGGGTGAGCTACCTCGCCGGCGGGGCAGGGCCCGACGGCTATGGCGACGTGATCTCGCCCGCGTCCTCCGACCCGCTGCAGGGCGGGGACGTGCTGATGCTGGACACCGGCGCGGTCCGCAACGGCTATTTCTGCGACTTCGACCGGAACTACACGGTCGGCCCCGCGTCCGATGCGGTCAAAAGAACCCATGCCGCGCTTTGGGAGGCGACCGAGGACACGCTCGCGGCGCTGCGCCCGGGGATGCTGGCGCGCGACGCGCACCGCCTGCTGTCCGAGGCGCTGGTCCGGCGCGGCGCAGAGCCCGGCGGCGGGCGGCTGGGGCACGGGCTGGGGATCACCCTGACCGAATGGCCCTCGTTCACGCCGCTGGACCACACGCCGCTGCGCGAGGGCATGGTGCTGACGCTGGAGCCGGGGGCGCTGGTCGCACCCGGGCGCATGCTGGTCCACGAGGAGACCATCGTCCTGCGCGCCCACGGCCCGGAGCTGCTGTCGCCGCGCGCGCCCCTCGATATGCCGGAGCTGTCCTGATGTCCGATGTCGCCTACCAGCTGCTCGACCCCACGTGCCCCGCGATGGGGCTGATCGTCCTGCGGGTCGACGAGACCATCGAGCAGGACTTCCGCCGCTACATCCCGCCAGAGGCCGCGCGGCTGCATGTCACCCGCGCCCAGTCCGGGGACAGCCTGACCCCGGACACCATCGCCGGGATGGAGACGGACCTTTGCGCCGCCGCCGGGCTGCTGCCGGCCTCGGCGGGGTTCGACGTGGTGGGCTATGCCTGCACCTCGGGTACGGCGCAGATCGGGCCGGAGCGGGTGCGGGCGCTGGTCGCGGCGGGAACGCCCACGCGGCACGTGACCAACCCGCTCTCGGCCGCGCTTGCCGCCTTCGGGGACCGGGGGCTGGGGCGCGTCGGCATCGTGTCGCCCTACGTGGCCTCGGTGGGGGCCTCGCTGCGCCGCGCCTTCGTGGCAGAGGGGGTCGTGGTGCCCGAGATGCTGTCCTTCGGCGAGGAGGTCGAGGCCCGCGTCGCCCGCATCGACCCGCGCTCCATCGCCGGGGCGGCACGCGCCCTTGCCGCGCGCGGCGGCATGGACGCGGTGTTCCTGTCCTGCACCAACCTGCAGACCTACGACATCCTGCCGGAGCTGGAGGCGGAACTCGGGCTGCCGGTGCTCAGTTCGAATCAGGTTCTGGCCTGGCATATGTGCCGGCTTGCGGGGATTGCCGCGATTGCCGGCCCCTCACGCTGACGCACGGAGCAGCGGCCCCGGCCGGAACCCTGGTCAGGCGCTCTGCTTCTGCCGCGACAGCAACACCAGCGCCGCGACCGACATGACGAGGAACACCACCGCCAGCGGGCTCTTGAGCAGGAACCACGGATCGGCGCCCGAGGCGGCGAAGGCCTCGCGGGCCGAGCGCTCGATGGGTCCGGCGAGGATGTAGGCGATCACGAAGGGCAGCACCGGGATCGCCATGCGGCGGAAGAGGTAGCCCAGCACGCCGAAGCCCACGGTGGTCCAGAGCGGGAACATCGAGGTCTCCTGCACGTAGATCGCGGTCAGTGTCACCAGCAGCACCACGGGCAGCAGGTAGCGCGCCGGGACGCGCGACAGTACCCCCATCGAGCGCATGAACGATCCGCCCAGCGTCCAGTTCACGAGATTGCCGAGCACCATCAGGAAGAAGATGCCGAAGACAGTCACCAGCTCGGGGTTGATGGCCGCGGTGAACTTGAAGACTGCCGGGCCCGGGTTGAAGCCGCCGATGCTGTCCGCCGCGAGGATCAGGAACACCGCCGCCGCGTTGCCGGGAATGCCCAGTGACAGGACGGGGATCAGGTTGGCGCCGGAGACGGCCGAGTTGGCGGCCTCGGTCGCGGCGATGCCTTCCGGGGCGCCCTTGCCGAAGGCCACATCGTCGGCGCCCGCCGTCTTCCGGTGGCGACGCTCCGCGAGGGAATACGAGAGCGTCGCCGCGAGGGTGGAGCCCACGCCGGGAAGGGCGCCGACGATGGTGCCGATGAGCGCGCCGCGTCGGATGAAGGGCAGGATGCGCCGCACGTCGCCCTTGCGCAGCCCGTCGTGGTCCGAGGTCCGCTCGCCGCTGTCGGCGCGCTGGGCGATGCCGCGCCGTTCGTTGTCGATGGCCGCGAAGATCTCGCCCACGATCAGGATGCCGAGCACCGCCGAGAGCATCGGGAAGCCGTCGCGCAGGGCCGGGATGCCGAGGGTGAGGCGCGGCGAGAGGTCCTCGCCCGAGGCGATGAAGGCGACAATGAGCCCGAGGCTCACCGACAGCAGCCCCTTGCCCGGCGAGCCGCCCATGACCGCCGCGACGAAGGAGATCGACAGGATCAGCAGCGCCGTTTTCTCGGGCAGGTCGAGCCACTGCTCGACCATGATTGCGAGGAAGGGCGCGCAGACGAAGAGCACGATGTCCGAGAACGTGTCGCCCGCCACGGAGGAGAGCTGCGCGATGCGCAGGGCGCGCTTCGGCTCGCCGGCCTGCGCCATGGGGTGGCCGTCGAGCGTGGTCATCATCGCGTCCGGCGTGCCCGGCAGGTTGAAGAGGATGGCGGGCACGGCGCCGCCCAGCGTCGAGCCTTTCATGATGCCGATCAGGAAGCCGAACACCGGCAGCAGCGCGTCGGGGGTGAAGCCGAAGATCGAGATCAGGATCGGCAGCGAGATCGCCATGGCCATGGGGCCGGCCAGCCCCGGCGTGGCGCCGACGGCGATCCCGGTGAACACGCCGAGGACCAGCATGACGGGGGCTGCCGGGATCGCCATCCCGAAGAGCGAGAACAGTTCCGGCCCGGTCAGGACCGCCATGATGCCCATCAGGATATAGTCGAGCGTCTCGGTCATACGTCACCGTTCGGCGGAAGCAGGAGGTCGTCGAAGCCGGCGTCGAAGACGAGGATCAGGGCAATCGCGGCGGCGAACCCGATCAGCACGGCCCTGAGGGTGACGCGGCGCTCCATCCACGAGATCAGCGCCGCGACCATGCCGCCGCCACCGAACACGAAGCCCAGGTGTTTCCACGGCGTCGTGTCGCGCAGGGCGCGGTAGTCGCCGCCGTCCGCGAACAGCCCGGCAAGCACCGGGCCGCTGTAGCGCATCAGCGTGAAGGAGACGGCGACCAGTCCCAGCAGACCCAGCACGAAGATCACGTCGTGCCGGGTCACGAGCGCGGTACAGGCCTCGCGCGCCTTGAGCAGGATGAGCAGCCCCGAGAGCGCCATCAGCCCGAAGGCGAGTCCCGGCGCCATCGCGTCTCCGATGGAGAGCCGTCCGCGCCGGGATTGCACGAAGCCCGAGACCGTGTCGTTCGGCAGCCAGAAGAGCAGCGCGATCCCGGCAAGCGCGATGATGCACAGGCCCAGCAGGGCCGTCTGGTGCGAAGCCTTCATCGGGCGTCTCCTTCCAGCCGCGTCGACGGTTACTGGGTAACCGAGCTCAGCAGCGCGTCGGCATCCGTCTTGGCCTTGGCCATGTAGCTGTCGAGCGCTTCGCCGGTGATCACGCTCGGCCCGCCGAAGCCCTTGGTGACAAGGGCGCTGGCCTCGGTCGAGCTGTCCTCGAGCACGTCCCGGATCGCCGAGCCGAGCGCCTCGCGCGCGGCGGGGTCAAGCCCCTCGGGGGCGATGAACATGAAGTAGCCGTCGAGGTAGAAGTCGCTTCCGAGCTCGGTGATGCTCGGCGCATCCGGGCTGTCGGCCAGCGGCTCTTCGATGCCGCGCGCGATGTTGACCATCTCGCCCTGCTGCACCGGCCTGGACTGCGCGCCTGCGACCCAGCCGATGTCCATGTCGCCGCCGCGCAGGCCGTTCATGATGTCAGCGCCGCCCTTGACCGACACGATGTTGAAGTCGATCCCGACCTTCTGACCGAGGTGCCAGGCCATGTCGCCCTGACGGTCGGTGGCGGTCGCGAAGCGGATCGGCGTCCCGGCCTCGGCCGCGGCGGTCACCTTGTCCCAGCTGTCGAAGTCTCCGCCCTTCATCGCGACGAGACCCAACTGGAAGGCCGCGGTGGTGGCGAGCGGGGTGAAGTTCTCGAGCTGGAGGTTGGGGTCGCCGGCGATGAGCGCGTTGTAGGTCAGCGTTTCGGTGACGACCATGCCGATGGCGGTGCCGTCCGCGGGCGCTTCACGCAGCTCCTGCGCGAGGTTCAGCCCGGAGTTGCCGGTGGCTTGCTGCGGAATTACCGACCAGCCGAATTTCTGCTCGAGACCCTGCGCGATCAGCCGCGCCTGGGTGTCGGCGCCACCGCCCGCGGCAAAGCCGATATACATGGTGATCGGGCCCGGCGGCGTCCACTCCTGCGCGAGCGTTGCCATCGGCGCGGCGCACATGGCCACCGCCGCCAGAAGCGGTTTGATGAAAGACATGACGTTTCCTCCCTTGTCGCATGCAGGATCGGTGAAAGAGGTAGACGTGTCAACTTTAAAGGTTGACAGATCCACCTTTTGGCGGATGATCGATGGCAGGAGGAGACCATGACAGAATTCTTGGACAGGCTGCCCGGCGGAGCGTATCCGATTGCATTCCAGATCCATCTGCTGAACCTGCGCCTCAGCGGGCAGGCCCGTGCGATCATTGCGCGTCATGGCGACCTGACCCTGCCGCAATGGCGGATCATCCGCCTGATCGGGCTCGACCCGTCGCAGGGTTCCACCGCGCATCGCAAGGCGCTGGGCTTCGACAAGAGCCAGTTCTCCAAGACCGTCGCGACCCTCGTCGAGAGGGGCTACATCGAGACGCAACCGCATCCGACCGACAAGCGGCAGTTCATTCCCGTGCTGACCGGGAAGGGGCATCTCGCGCTGAAGAAGCTCGAGCCCGAGCTGGATCGTCGTCAGGCGCACCTGCTCTCCGCGCTCACGCCCGAGGAACAACGGATGATCGCCCCGATGCTGGAAAAGCTCTTCGCCGCCGGCGAGGCCACCGAATTTGACGCGCCCGTCGCGGCTCAGGACGACAATCAAGGCACACAGACCGCATGACACGCTCGAAGAACCTTCTCGTCATCATGTCCGACGAACACCAGTCGCGGGCGCTGGCCTGTGCCGGCCACCCGTTCGTCAAGACGCCGAACCTCGACCGCCTCGCCGCGCGCGGCATCCGGTTCACCAATGCCTACACGCCGTCGCCGATCTGCGTGCCGGCCCGCGCGGCCTTTGCTTCGGGGCGCTACGTGCACGACATCCGCCTGTGGGACAACGCCATGCCCTACACCGGCGATCCGCGCGGCTGGGGCCACGCGCTGCAGGACATGGGCGTGCGGGTCGAGAGCATCGGCAAGCTGCACTACCGCCACGAAGAGGACGCGGCGGGCTTCGACGTCGAGCACATCCCGATGCAGGTGGCCAACGGAGTCGGCATGGTCTGGGGCTCGCTCCGTCGCGAGGACGAGCGGGTGCGCAAGGACGGCCGGATGCTGGGCCCCTACATCGGACCGGGCGAGAGCACCTATACCAAGTACGACACGGCCGTCACCGAGAAAGCCGCCGACTGGCTCCGGGACGCGGCCGGGAAGGGCACGCCGTGGTGCCTCTACGTCGGGCTGGTCGCGCCGCATTTCCCGCTGATCGTGCCGCAGGAATACCTCGACATGTATCCGCCCGAAAGCCTGCCGGAGTTCAAGCTGCACACCAAGGATGGCTTCCGGAACCACCCGTGGGTGGACAAGCAGAACGAGGCGCTGCTCGGCGATGACGGGTTCGAGAGCGAGGCCGAGCGCCGGCTTGCGGCCGCGTGCTACTTCGCGCTCTGTACCTTCCTCGACGACAATATCGGCAAGATCATGCAGGGGCTCGAGGACAGCGGGCAGCTCGGCAACACGACGGTGATCTACACCTCGGACCACGGCGACAACGTCGGTGCGCGCGGGCTCTGGGGCAAGTCCAACATGTACGAGGAATCGGTCGCGGTGCCGCTGATCGTGGCCGAGCCCGGCGGCACCGCGGGCACCTGCGCCACGGCGGCCAGCCTGCTGGACGTCTCCGAGACCATAATCGACCACTTCGGCGCGACGCTTGAGGGCAAGCGCCCCGGCCGGTCGCTCTACGACATCGCCGCCGCGCCCGAGGATACCGACCGCGTGGTTTTCAGTGAATACCACGCCGTGGGCGCCGTTTCGGCCGCCTACATGCTGCGCAAGGGCGACTGGAAGCTGATCCACTACCATGGCTTTTCGCCCGAACTGTTCAACCTCGCGGAAGATCCCGAGGAGACCATCAACCGTGCCGGTGATCCGGCCGCCCGGGCGGCGCTGGCGGATCTCGAGACCGAGCTGTGCAGGATCTGCGATCCGGCCGGGATGAACGATCTCGCCTTCGCGGATCAGGACGCAATGATCGCGCGCTATGGCGGCCGCGAGATCGCCATGAACATGGGCGCGCCCGCCGCGACGCCGCCCCCCGAAGTCTGAGGGACCAAGACATGAACGAGATGATCCGCAGCGGCCACGAGGCCGCTCTCGAAGAGCTGCGCGCGCTGCTTGCCGAGCGCCTGTCGACCGGCCCGTCGATCCTCGACGAGCACGGCCGCGACGAGGCTTACACGCCGCCGCAACGCCCCGACGCGGTGGCCTTTCCCGAGAGCACCGAGGAGGTGTCGCAGATCATGCGGATCTGCACCCGCCACCGCTGCCCGGTCATCGCCTACGGCATGGGGACCTCGCTCGAAGGGCAGATCGTGCCGACTGCGGGCGGCATCAGCCTCGATATGAGCCGGATGAACCGGGTGCTGCAGGTCAACGAGCATGACCTCGACGCCGTGGTGCAGCCGGGCGTCACCCGCAAGCAGCTGAACGACGACCTGCGCGCCACCGGGCTGATGTTCACTGTCGATCCCGGCGCGGATGCCAGCATGGGCGGCATGGCCTCGACCCGGGCCTCGGGCACCAACACGGTGCGCTACGGCACGATCCGCGAGAACGTGCTGGCGCTCGAGGTGGTGCTGCCGGACGGCGAGATCATCCGCACCGGCAGCCGGGCCCGCAAGTCGGCCGCGGGCTACGACCTGACCCATCTCTTCATCGGGGCCGAGGGCACGCTCGGCATCATCACCGAGCTGACGGTGAAGCTGCACGGCCAGCCCGAGAGCATCCTCTCGGCCACCTGCGCCTTCCCGACCGTGCGCGCCGCGGTGGACACGGTGATCCTTGCGATCCAGTCCGGCCTGCCCATGGCGCGGATCGAGCTGCTGGACGAGGTGCAGATGGGCGGCATGAACGTGCTGCACCCCGAGCTCGGCCTGCCCGAGATCCCGCATCTCTTTCTCGAGTTCCATGGCACCGAGGCCGGTGTCGCCGAGCAGGTCGAGACCTTCCGCAGCATCGCGGAAGACTACGAGGGACAGGATTTCGCAGCCGCCAGCCGGATGGAGGACCGCAACCGGCTCTGGGCCGCGCGGCACGAGGCCTATTTCGCGGCCAAGGCGCTGCAGCCCCGCTCCAACGGGGTGGTCACCGATTGCTGCGTGCCGATCTCGAAGCTCGCCGAATGCATCGGACGCACCCAGCAGGCGATCGCGCTGAGCGGTCTGATCGCGCCCATGGTCGGCCATGTCGGCGACGGCAACTTCCACCTCGTGATCCTCGTCGATCCGGAGCGCCCGGCCGAGATGGATGCCGCCCGCGACCTCGCCGCCACGATCAACAAGATCGCCTTGTCCTTCGGGGGCACCGTCAGCGGAGAGCACGGCGTCGGCCTCGGCAAGCGCAAGTACATGGAGGCCGAACACGGTGCCGCCTACGCCCTGATGCGCCGGCTCAAGACCGCCGTCGACCCGGACGACATCATGAACCCGGGCAAGCTGGTCTGAGGGCCGGTCGCCCGAGGCGAGCCTGGTGACGGTGGTGGTCGAGACTGCCACGCCGGGCGTCCGCCCCGGCCGGCGCGGCGATTGGAGGCGGATGGGGCAGGGGGGCCGCCTTTGGTCTCGACGACGCCAAGCTTGCCCGGCCCCGGGGCAGGCGGCCAATGCCGACAAATGCATGGCCTCATGGCGGTTTCCGCCGCTACACTCCCGATCACCATCCCCCGCTATCCGCAAAACCGGGACGACCGATGATCTGGATCCTCCTTCACTACCTCATCGTGGCAGCCTGCGTCCTGCGCATCCTCCTTCGGCCGCACCGGGACCCCGCGGCGCGGGCGGCATGGGTGCTGACCACGCTCGCCGTGCCCGTGGTGGGGGTTCTGGCCTACCTGCTCCTCGGGGAGACCAGCATCGGCCGCAGGCGCCTCGCACGGCTCGGGCAGATCGAGAAAATGCTCCCGGACGCCGCGCATTTCCCGGCAGACGCGGTTGCGGCCTGCGCCTCGCCGAGGGTCGATGCGCTCTTCCGGGTCGGAGCCTCGATCAGCGGCTTCGCGCCCTGTCCGGGGAATGTCGCCGAGCTCATGGCGGACAGCGATGCGACCATCGACGCCATCGTCGCCGACATCGATGCGGCGACGGATCACGTCCACCTCATCTTCTACATCTGGGTCGCGGACGGCAACGGGCGCAAGGTGGCCGAAGCGTTGATGCGGGCGGCGCTGCGCGGGGTCACGTGCCGGGCGATGGCGGATGACATCGGGTCGCGCCGCCTGATCCGCTCGCCGCTCTGGCACCAGATGCAGGAGGCCGGGGTCCGGCTGGCCTCGGCCTACAGGGTCGGCAACCCGCTGCTGCGGATCTTCAACGGCCGCATCGACCTCCGGAACCACCGCAAGATCGTCGTCGTCGATGGCCGCACGACCTATTGCGGCAGCCAGAACTGCGCCGACCCCGCCTTCGTGCAGAAGGCGAAATACGCCCCCTGGGTCGACATCATGCTGCGCATCGAGGGGCCCGTCGTGCAGCAGGCGCAGCGGGTCTTCGCGGCCGACTGGATGGAGGCCGTCGACGAGGACATGTCCGCCTTCGTCGGCACGGAAATTGCGCCGATCCCCGGCGGCTGGCCGGCGCAGGTCGTGGCGACAGGACCCAGCGTGCGGACCTCGGCCATGCCCGAGATGTTCACCAGCCTGATCTACGCCGCCCGGGAGGAGCTCGTGGTGACGACGCCCTACTACGTGCCGACCGAGGCGATCCAGTCGGCGATCTGCGCCGCCGCGAACCGGGGCGTGAGGGTGACCCTCGTGCTGCCGGCCCGCAACGACTCGGTCTTCGTGGGCGCGTCCGCCCGCAGCTACTACGCGGGCCTGCTGGCCTCCGGCGTCGAGATCCGCGAGTATCTTCCCGGCCTCCTGCACAGCAAGACGCTGGTGGTGGACGGCAGGATCGCCCTGATCGGGTCGGCGAACCTCGACCGGCGGAGCTTCGATTTGAACTACGAGAACAACATCCTGCTGGTGGACGAGGCCACCTGCGCCGCGATCCGGCAGCGACAGGACAGCTATGTGAGCGATGCGCGGGAGGTGACGTCCGAGGAGGTCGCCTCGTGGTCGCTCATACGCCGGCTGGGCCACAACGCGGCGGCGATGATCGGGCCGATCCTCTGAGGCTTGTCGTCGCCGGTGCGGGGGATCGCCGCCTGTTGTGCGCCCGCGGGTGCGGCAAGGGCCGCGAACATGAGGGCCGGGATGCCAGGCGCACCACACCGGTTCCCATTTCAGGGCAAGGGCCATCTTCCGGGCGCAGACGGCCTCCGAAGCATGCGCCCTGGTCATCCCGCAAGACGCCGAGCCACGCAGGGCCTCCGCCCTTTTTCCATTTATAGTTGTGCGACTCGGCCCGTATGCGTATCTTTGCAAGCAATTGAAAACCCGGTCGGAGGCCTTCTCGGGCGTGCTTTCCGGTGATTTTGCCGGCATGAGTTTTCAGGTTTCCGGCCCGTCGGCATTGTCCTTGAATTTATTCCATTGGGAGACACGCCATGCCCGTGAACCCGACTTATCCCGGCGTCTACATCGAGGAGATCCCCTCCGGCGTGCGCAGCATCCGCGGCGTCGCGACCTCTGTCGCGGCGTTCATCGGCACCTTCGACCGGGGGCTCGAGAACGAGGCGGTGCGGGTGCTGAGCCTCTCGGATTTCGAGCGCGAATACGGCGGTCTCACCCGGGACAGCGAGGCCTCCTACGCGGTCCAGCAGTTCTTCCTGAACGGCGGGTCCGAGGCCTGGATCGTCCGGGTCGGGCATCCCGGCGAGGAGGATACCATTCCCGCGCTCACCGCGGCGACGGCGGCGATTGCCGATCTCGCGGGCGGCACCGACCTGCTCGACGTGGTCGCCGGGCGGCAGATCCGTGGCGAACCCGCCCGCAATCCCGGCGACTGGGGCAATCTCCTGCGGCTCGAGGTCAGCCACAATTCCAACGCCGCCGATGCCACCTTCAACCTCGGGATCAAGGAGGTGCGTGTCGACGGCGACCGCACGAGCGTGGTGCGGCAGGAGATCTTCCGCAACCTGACGATGGCGCCCAACACCGCGAACAACGCGGTCGAGGTGGTGAACGCGGGGTCGCTTCTGGTCCAGCTCGCGGTCGACGATGCGTTCGGGACCGTGGACGAAGAGGACCTTCCCGAGGTCACCGGCACGCTCGGCGGCGATCTCGCCGCGGCACTGCCCGCACTGTCGGCCGCAACCGCCCTGACCATCGGGGTGACTTTCGGTGGCGCGATCCCCAACATCGCGCCGGTCGCGGTGGATTTCGACGGTGCCGGGACGCCGGCGAGCCATGCGGCCTTCGCGGCGGTTCTGCAAGAGCGGCTGCGGGCGACGGCCACCGATGCCTCGGTGCCGGTGGCGCTCAGGCCCTACCTGTCGGGCATCGTGGTGACGCTGACAGGGGAGGGCACGACTGCGGATCCGCGCCGGTTCCACATCCAGCTGGGGCAGGGCGGACGGCCCCTCGTGCCCGCCGCAGTCATGGCCTTTGCCGGGGGCGATGCCGGCGCCTTCGGGCTCGACACGCCAACCTTCGAAGGGCCGCTGCAGGTCGAGATGAGCGGCGGCGACAATGGCGGCATCGTCGATGCGGACGGTGTCTACCTGATCCCGGTCGCGTCGTTCACCGGCAATGCCGGGGCCCGCACCGGGCTCTACGCGCTCGAAGACGTGGACCTCTTCAACATCCTCTGCATTCCCGACGCGCCGCGGATCGACACGGCGAACAACGCCGCGCTCGCGGTCTACAGCGAGGCGCTGGCCTACGTGACCGACCGCCGGGCGATGATGATCGTCGACATCCCCGAGACCGTAACCCGGATCGGGCAGATGGAGACCTGGCTCGGGGAAAACGCCAACCTGCGCTCGCCCAACACGGCCGTCTACTTCCCGCGGACCTTCAACCTCGACGCGCTGAACCAGAACCGGCCGCGCTCCTTCGCGTCGTCGGGCACCATCGCCGGGCTCTGGGCGCGCACAGACGCGTCGCGCGGCGTCTGGAAGGCGCCCGCCGGCACCGACGCGCGGCTCAGGGCGGTGCGCGACGTGGTCTACGCGATGACCGATTCCGAGAACGGCGTGCTGAACCCGCTGGGCTGCAACTGCCTGCGCCAGTTCCCGATCTACGGCAGCGTCTGCTGGGGCGCGCGCACCCTCGACGGGGCCGACCAGATCGCCTCGGACTGGAAATACGTGCCGGTGCGACGGACCACGCTCTTCATCGAGGAAAGTCTCTATCGCGGCACGCAATGGGTGGTGTTCGAGCCCAACGACGAGCCGCTCTGGGCGCAGATCCGATTGAACGTCGGGGCCTTCATGCACGACCTGTTCCGACAGGGCGCCTTCCAGGGCACCATGCCGCAGGACGCCTACCGGGTGAAATGCGACGCCGAGACCACCACGCAGAGCGACATCGACAACGGCATCGTCAACATCGAGGTCGCCTTCGCGCCGCTGAAACCGGCGGAATTCGTCATCCTGAAAATCCAACAGATCGCGCGGCGCGCGGATAGCTGAGGGAGGGCACCCACATGGCCCAGTTCACCGTCAACCCGCGCCGTTTCGATCCCTACAAGGATTTCCGCTTCCGCGTGAAATGGGACGGTCGCTACGTCGCCGGGGTCTCCAAGGTCTCGGCGCTGAAACGCACCACCGAGGTGGTCGAGCACCGTGAGGGCGGCGATCCCACGATCAGCCGCAAGTCGCCCGGCCGGTCGAGCTACGAGGCGGTGACGCTGGAACGCGGCGTGACCCATGACATCGAGTTCGAGCGCTGGGCCAACAAGGTCTGGAACCTCGAGGCGGCGGCCGGCGGGCAGGTGTCGCTGGCCGATTTCCGCAAGGAGGTGATCCTCGACGTGTTCAACGAGGCGGGGCAGCTGGTGCTGTCCTACCAGATCTTCCGGGCCTGGGTCTCGGAATACCAGGCGCTGCCCGATCTGGACGCCAATGCCAACGCCGTCGCCATCCAGATGCTGAAGCTGGAGAACGAGGGCTGGATCCGCGATGTCTCGGTGGTCGAACCCTCCGAGCCGAGTTTCGATGTCCCGGCATGACACTGGCGCGATCACGGTGGCGCCGGGGCAGCGCGTCACGGTTCCGCTGGCGCCGCCCCGCGGCGTGGCGGTGGTGCGTCCCCTGACCGGGGGCGACGAGCTCGATCTCTCCGAAGCTTTGGGACAGCTGACGCCGGTGGCGGCGGAAACCGCGCTGCTGCTTGCGGGGGTGGCAGGGCTCGACGGGCAGCCGGTCGATGGCGCGGCGCTCGATGCGCTGGTCGCGGGCGACCGCAACCGCCTGCTGCTGGCGCTGCTCTGCGCCAGCTACGGTGCGCCGGGGCATCTCATCATGACCTGCGAGGCGGAAGGCTGCGGCGCGGTGCACGAGGTGCCCTTCGAGGCAGCGTTGTTCCTCGGTGCCGTGCCCGAGGCGTCGGACGCCACGGTCGCGACGGAGGAGGGGCCGCTTTCCCTCAGGCTTCCCACGGGGGCGGACATCGCCGCGAGCGGCGGCTCGGCGGCGCGGCTGCTGGCGCTCTGTGCCGGCGGGCCGGTGCTGCCCGGCGCGGCGGCGCAGGCCGAGGAATGGCTTGCCACCGCAGACCCCTGCGCTGAGATCGCGCTTGCCGCCGAGTGCGACGCCTGCGGGGCGGTGATCGGCGGGCGGCTCGATCCGCTGGAGCTCTTGCGCGCCGAGATGGGCCGCTGGGGCGGGGTGCTGGCAGAGTTCGACCTGCTCGCCCGCCGCTACCACTGGAGCGAGGCGGAATTGCTGGCGATGCCGGCCCACCGCCGCCGCCGCTACGTGCGGATGGTCTGGGCCGAGGGCGGCGCGACCGCGAGGGGGGCGGCATGACCGGGTTGCTCGGCCGCCTCGCCGCCCGCGCCACCGGGCAAAGCCCCGGCGGCCCGCCGACCCTGCGCGCCGCGTTTCCCCCGCGCTTCGCCCCGCCGGAGGGGCTGGGCGGCGGCATGGCCTTCGGTGTAGAGGTCACGGCGGAGACCGAGGCGCCCGACGTAGCGGGCAGCGCGACGGCGGGCGGTGAGACAGGGCACGACGCGGTCCCGTCTCCGTCTCCGGAGCGTTCGGGGGGAGCACCGCGAGAGCGTCCGGTGCAGACCGCCGGAACCGTCGTCATGTCGGACAGGGCGCAGAGAGCAGAGCCGGGCGGAGACCATCGGGCGATGTCTCCCGAGCGGGTAAATCCGGCGGCTCCTAATAAGGACATGCCTCGCGCTGGCACGGCGCAAAGCAGGCGAGACCGACTGTCAGGCGACGCCGCCGCGCGGGCCGGACAGCCTCTACAGCCGTCGTCGCCGGAGCGTGACACCGTGCCCCCCGATGCGTTCCCGACCGGCACCGCCGAGAGCCACGCCGACGCCATCAAGCCTGTCGACACCGCCACACCCGAGGCCGCTCTCACCCCTCGGACGGAGCAAGGCACCGCAGCCTCTAACCGCCTCACCAACAGCGAGAGCGAGCGAACCGCCAGCCCCTCAACCGCCCAGCCCCCCGGTGTCCCGGCCTTCCGCCAAGAACCCACCGCGCCAAACCAAACGCCCCACGCAGAGCCGCTTCCGCCTCCCGGCCTGACCATCGGCCGCATCGAGGTCACCTTCGAGGCCCCGGCGCCGCAGCCCTCCGTCCCCCGCCGCAAGGCGCCCGAGCGCACCCGCGGCTTCGAGAAATACGCCCGCGCGCGGCTCGGGCAGCGGGGCTAGGGGGCGGCGATGGCGAGCTATCAGGTCATCGCCGCCGCGACCCGTTCGATCCGGACCCTGCTGCGCGACCGGATGGTCACCGGCGTCGGCGTCACGGTGGCGCCGCCTGACCAGACCGTCACCGGCTTCGACGGCGCGCGGGTGAACCTCTACCTGATCCAGGTGCTCGAGAACGCCAGCCTCAAGAACGACCACGGCCCGCATCGCGGCCCGCCGGGCAGCTACGGCCGTCCGCCGCTGTCGCTGAACCTGCGCTACATGCTCACCAGCCATTCCGACAGCGAGGTGATGCCGGAATCAGACCTGACCGCGCAGGAGATCCTCGGCGACGCGCTGCACGTGCTGCACATGTACGGCGCCCGGATGCACGAGCTGATCCAGGAAAACCTCGTGCCGCCCGCGCTCAACGAGCCGATCCTCGACCCGCTGCTGACGCAGGAACCGGAGCGCTTCAAGCTGACGCTCTACCCCGCCTCGCTCGAGGACGTGACCAAGATCTGGTCGGCGCTCAGCGAGGAGAACTTCCGCCGCTCGGTGATCCTCGAGGGCACCGTCGTGCAGATCGACGACACCGAGCCGGTGCGGGTTTCGCCGGCGGTGACCGAGCGCCGGATCTTCGCCACGCTCGCCCGGCGTCCCACCATCGAGCGGGTCTTCGTGACACCGCCGCCGGGCCAGCCCGAGGCCGAGATGCGCGTGGCGGTGGGCGAGGAGATCACCATCGTCGCGCGCGATGCCGCGGCGGCGCGGATCTTCGTGCAGTTCGGCGACCTGCCGCCCCTGCGCGTGGAGCCCGCGCCGGACGGGCGGATCCGGGTGCGGGTGCCCGACGCGGTGCTCGACGTGGATTTCGACCCGCCGCTCAGCCAGCCGATCTTTCCCGCGCAGCAGCTCCGGCCCGGCACCCTGCAGATCCGCCTGATCGCCGAGCTCACGGTCGAGGGCGTCGCCGGGGCGCTGGGCCGCGGCTCCCGGATCGAGGAGACCCGGCGGGTGCCCTCGAACATCGCGCTGATGCAGCTGGTGCCGCAGATCACCGGGGTGGCGCCGGTCAATGGCGATGCGGGCACGGTTCTGACGGTGACCGGCACCCGGCTCTGGCACCCGGGCGCGCGCGAGGCGCAGGTGGTGCTGGGCGACGCCGGGATCGAGATCAACCGCCCGCCGCCCAGCCCGCTGCTGCCGCCGACGCCGGGCTCGGTGCAGGTGCCCGTGGCCGATGCCGGGCTGCCCGCGCAGGCGGGGGGCGACCCCGGCTACCGGGTCGCGGTGCTCGTCGATGGCGTGCGCAGCCGCGACGACGGCTTCACCTTCCATCTGGATCCCTGAGCGATGCCCGAGGCCGTCCACAAGCTGCGCCCCGCGCCCGATGCCGCCACCGAGCTTCCGGAGGTGCTACGCTGGGTGCGGGGTGTGCTGGCGGGCAGTCCCGACGATGCGCTGCGCGAGGAGCTGACGCTGCTCGACCCGCTGGCGCGGCAGTTCGCGCTGGCGCCGGTGGACGAGGACCTGCTGCTCTTCGCCCTCGCGCACCGGGTCGACGGCACCGTCGCCGCGCTTTGTGCCGAGGCGGCGGGGGATCCGCGCCAGACCTACGTCACGCCGCACCTGCTGACCCGGCTGCGCGGCGGTTCGGCGCCCGAGTTCGCCGCCGCGCTCTTCGACCGGCTGGCCCCGGGCGCGCCGCTGCGGCGCTGGGCGCTGATCGAGATGCGCGAGACCCACGCGCTGGCGGCGATCTCGCTGCCCGAGGAGCTGGCGCTGCGCCTCACCGGCGGCGGCGCGCCGATGTGCCCGCCGGGCTGCCTGCCGCTGGCCCCGGTGCCGGGGCTCGCAAGGGTCGAGACGCTCGCGGCGGAGCTTGCGCCGCAGCTCGCCCGGGGCGTCGCCCTGATCGGCCCCGCGGGCAGCGGACGCCGCGCGCTCGTGGCGGCGATGGCGGCGCAGGCGGGCTGCGGCGCGGTGCTGCTCGAGCCCGGCCGCGTGCCCGGGGACGACGTGGGCCGCGACGCCGTCCTGCGCGCCGTCGCCCGCGAGGCGCGGCTCGACGGGCTGGTCGTCGCGCTCGAGGTCGAGGGCGACGCGGTCGCCCGCCGGATGCTGCCGGGGGAAGAGGACGGCACCGCGGCCCGCGCCGGCGTCTCCGGGCGCAGGCTGGCCGAGGTTGCGGCGCGGATCTTCGGCGGCGGGCTCGTGCTGCTGGCCGAGGTGCCGACCGGGCTGCCAGACGGCTTCCTGCGCGAGACCCTGCCGCCCTTCGACGCGCCGGAGCGGCGGGTGCTCTGGCAGGC
>Ga0208328_1000493_pt1 | contig 17701 bp, 14 predicted proteins | sample DeeseametaMP2633_FD_184170 | JGI IMG/M metagenome (GOLD analysis project Ga0208328, IMG submission 184170) | Marine microbial communities from the Deep Atlantic Ocean - MP2633 (SPAdes) | ecosystem: Environmental > Aquatic > Marine > Unclassified | place: Northeast of Antigua and Barbuda, North... | reverse complement strand
CTCGGCCCCCGGTACGCGCATCTCCAGGATGTCCTGCAGGCTCATCCGGTTTTCGTCTGAGAGACGGGCCACGATGTCCAGCGTACCCAGCCCGTCACGCACCTCCAGCGGGGAATCGCCCCGGAACCCGGCGCGCAGTTCTGTCGCAACGGCCTGCGCGCTGACCCCAAGGGCGGAGGCCGCGGCGGGGCGCAGGGTGACGATGTACTCGGTCTTGCCCGGCTGCAGGTCATAGGTCACGTCGCGCACGCCCTCGAACTCGCGAAAGAACCTGCGCATCTCGCGGGCGGTGGCGCGCAGCGCGTCCAGGTCGTCGCCCTGCAGACGGATGTCGATGGGCTTGCCGCCGGCGCCGCGCTCCTTGTCGGTGATGCGAAAGGCGGCCATGTCGGGCATCGGACCCACCAGTTTCTTCCACGTGTCGACGATTTGCGTGACCTCGGTCGTGCGGATGCCGGCGGGCAGCAGCTTGGCGCTGACGGTGGCCATGTGGGCGCCGGTTTCGGGCGTGTCGGCATTGGCGCTGTAGGTGATCGTGTAGCTCTGGACCAGCGGCTGGCCATCGGGCTGATCGGGGGAAAGATCCGCATTCATCTTGTCCAGCGCCGCGACGACCCGCGCCACCCGCTGTTCCGTACGCTCCAGGGGCGAGCCCTGCACCAGCAGCAGGCGCGCCTCGACCGTGTCGCTTTCCAGCGCCGGGAAGCTCTGGAACTTGATGAACCCGCCGGTGTAGGGCGCGATGGAAAAGAGCACCATGAAAGCGGCGAGGCCCAGCGTGAAATAGCGGTAACGCAGGCTGAGGCCTGACAGGGGCACCACCACGCGGTCGCGCAGCCAGTCAAACCCGGCATTCACCGCGCGGCTGATCCGGTTGGGCCGCAGTTCACCCGACAGGGAATGGTGCATGTGGCTGGGCAGGATCAGGAAGGCCTCGACCAGGCTGACGATCAGGGTCATCACCAGCACGATGGGGATGTATTTCAACACCGCCCCGATCTGCCCCTGCATGAAGGCCAGAGGACCGACGATCATCACCGTGGTCAGGAAAGAGGCGATGACCCCCGGCGCCACCTGCACGGCGCCGTTCACCGTCGCCTGCATCGCGGTTTCGCCGGCCTGCCGTCGGCGCACGATATTTTCCGAGATGACGATGGCATCGTCCATAAGCAGGCCGATGGCCACCAGCAGCGCGACCATCGTCATCATGTTGATGGTAAGCCCGAAAAGCTGCATCGCAAAGATCGTGCCCAGGAAGGAGACGGGCAGGCCCATCGCGACCCAGAACGAGAACCGGAAACCAAAGAACAGCCACATGACGACCAGCACCAGAAGCAGGCCCTGGATGCCGTTTTCGGCGATGATGCGCAGCCGGTCGCGGATGTTCATCGTGCTGTCCTGCGAGATCGCCAGCGCGATCTTTCCCGGGGCCTCGGCCTGGGCCTCTGCCATGATCTGGTCCAGCGCGGCCTTGACGCGCAGCGCGTCCTGGCTTGCGCTCTTGTTGACCTGGATGATGGCGGCGCGCTCGCCGTTGTAATAGGCCGCCTGCGCCGGATCGCTGAACACCAGCGAGATTTTGGCCACTTCGCCCAGCGTGATTTCGGCACCATTGGCCGAGCTGGTCAACGGCAGGCGGGCGAAATCCCCTATGCTGCGCTTTTCGCCGAGAAAGCGGATCACCGCGTCGCCCTGGCGGCCTTCCAGCGTGCCGGCGGGCATGTCCAGGCTGTTTCGGGTCAAGAGCGGGCCCAGGTCCGAGATGCGCAGCCCGTGGCGCTGCAGGGCCGCCGCATCCAGTTCGATGACGATCTCGCGGTCGGAAAAGCCCGCGATCTCGACCTGCGAAATCTCAGGATCGGCGCGCAGCCGTTCCGCCAGCATGTCGGCATAGGCGAGAAGGACATGCGGGTCGTCGGGGCCGGTCACGGCGATGGAGGCGACAGAAGCGACCCGTTCGACCACGCGCGTCACCGGGTCCTCGGCCCGTTCGGGAAAGGTGTTGATCCCGTCCACCGCCGCCTTGAGATCGTTGTGAAAGCGGGTCATGTCCGCGCCTTCCACGATCTCGGCGGTGATGACCGCCATGTTGTCCCGCGACAGGCAGGACAGTTCCACGAGGTTGTCGATCTTGCGCAGCGGATCCTCGGCGACCTGGCAGATCCCGGTTTCCACCTCCGCGGGCGAGGCGCCGGGATAGGCGATGCGGAGCTCGACCAGGCTGGGCGGGGTCAGGGGAAAGGTGTCGCGCTGCAGCGTCGGCAGGGCGGCAAGGCCAAGGACGGCCAGCGCCAGCATCAGGATATTGGCGGCGGTCGGATGCAGGGCAAAGAGACGGATCATCACTTGCTGCCCTTCGGCTTGCCCCGGCCACCGGCGGCGGCGGTGATCTGGGCCAGCACCTGTTTGTCCTCCACGGCTTTGACAGCCATTCCGGGGACCGCGATGGCCGGGTCCGTCACCACCAGCCTGTCGCCCTCGACCAGGCCGTCAGTCACCACGGCGATGTCGCCGATGGTGACCCCTAGGGTCACGGCGCGTTTTTCCAGCGTCCCCTCGGCACTGACCACCAGCGCCTGGCCGCCGCGCACCGCGTCCAGCGGGGCCACCAGCGCCGGGCGCTTTGGCGCCATCAGGATCACCTCGACAAAGGTGTTGCGGCGCAGGGGCGGGCGCTTGCCGGCCTCGGCCTGGGCGTAGGGATCGTCGATCCGGACGACAATGGCGGTGCTCTGGGTGCGCGGGTCAAGCGCCTCTCCGACGCGGTCGACCTTGGCCTCCCACGTTACCAGGTGACCGGGGGCGGGCAGGCGCACGCGGGCTTTCAGGTCTTCGACCGTTGCGCCGTCTCCCATCATGCGCAGGATCGGCCCGATCCGCCCGATAGAAAACTGCGCGGCGACCTCTGCCGCCTCGATCCCCTCGGCGCTGACCAGCGTCTGGTTGCGCGTCACCACCTGGCCCAGTTCCGCCGAGACCTCGGCGATCCGGATGTCGTATGGGGCGGTGATCTCGGTGAATTCCAGCGACCGCGCCACGGTCGCGCGCTGGGCTTTCAGGACGTCGCGCTCTGCGGCGTTCAGCGCCAGCTGGTTCTCGACCTCCACGACCTTGGCGCGAGCGCCCAGTTCGGCGCGCCGGGCGCTGTCCAGCCGCACCTGCGTCGCCACACCCTGCTCCGTCAGCGTTTCCTGCCGGGCCAGTTCCGACCGGCTGAGATCCAGATCGGCGGTTGCGATCTCCAGGCTGGCGGCCAGGGTCCGGTCCTTGACATCCAGCGCGGCCAATTGCGTGTCGATCTGGGCCAGCGACAGCTGCAGTTCGGCATCGTCCAGCCGCAACAGCAGCGTCCCGCCCGCGATGACGCCGCCATTGGCCAGCCCGTCGGCTTTTTCGATCACCTCGCCATCCACCCGTGCCACGGCGCGCCATTCGCGGGCCGGGGTGACGGTGCCAAATCCGCTGACGCGCGGAACGAAGTCCACGGGGGCCATCGTCACGACGCGAACCGCGGTTGGCGGACGCTTCACCTCCTTGGCGGCCGGGGGGCTTTTGAGATCTTCGGAATAGGCCACGGTCAGCGCGCCCAGTGCGACGGGAATGGCAACGGCAAGGCTGCGGGCGATGCCCTTGATAAAGGCTGACATGGCAAAATCCTCATGAACGGCGTGGACCTTGATCGGTCCGGCGCTATCACGTCACGGAAGCCTGCCGCTGGAAACAGCGGACAGCGTCACTGCGACAATAAACACATGCGCAAGATAGAATTTTTTTGGAGAGGGGAGTCAATGCCGGCCGGAAGGGATTTGGCCGGCATTGCAAGTCTCCTCTAGGCGGGCTGAGTCAGTGCCCAGTCGACGCCCGATTCCGCCAGCGCCATGCGGGCCGATCCCTGCGCCAGCCAGAGATCCAGGGCGCGGTCGCTGTCGGCGTCGATGCCTTTCAGACGTTCGGCAAGCACCGCGCTTTGCGCGACCCAGGCGGCGCGCAGGACAGAGTCGGCGGCATATAGCCGGGCCTCGGGCGCGGCCTCGCGCAGGCGCGTGACCAGCGCGGCAAACCGCCCGGTCAGGTCCGCGCTGCCTGGCGCCGCCTTGGCACGCGCCAGGAAGGCAGTCAGCGCCGTATCGTCCTTGAGCAGGCGCCGCAGGACCAGGTCCTGCGCCTGCATGCCCGTGGTGCCCTCGTAGATTGTGGTGATCCGGACATCCCGGAAATAGCGTTCGGCGGGCCATTCGCGGGTATAGCCTGCCCCGCCCAGAACCTGGATCGCGTCGCTGGCGCTCTCCTGTCCCAACTCGCCGCCAAAGGTCTTGGCCAGCGGCAACAGGAAGGGGGCCAGGGCGGCAGCGCCATCGTCACCGTCCTTGGCCATGTCCAGCACGGTGGCCGTTTCCAGCACTAGCGCGGCCAGTACCATGGCGCGGGCATCCAGCGTCAGCAGCATGCGCTGGATGTCGGGATGCGCGGTCAGAGCGACCGGCGGGGCAGAGGGGGCGCCGCCCTGGCGGCGGTCCTCGGCATAGGCGCGGGCCAGGCGTGCGCAGGTGGCGGCCACCCCGGCGCCCTGGGTGCCGACCTGCAGTCGCATGCGTTCGATCATGTGGAACAGGGCGGGCAGCCCGCGGCCCGGCGCGCCGATCATCACCCCTTCGGCCCCGTCAAAGCGCAGCACGCAGGTGGGCGAGCCGTGCAGGCCCAGCTTTTCCTCGATGCGCTCGACGTGGATGCCATTGGTGGCACCTGCGTCGGTGACATTGGACACCAGGAAAAGCGACAGGCCACGCGTGCCGTCCTCTGGGGTGCCGGTGCGCGCCAGCAGCAGGTGGCCGATCCGATCGGTCATGTCCTGATCGCCGAAGCTGATCCAGCACTTGGTGCCCGATATGCGCCAGCCGTCGCCCTCGGCTTTGGCCCGCGTGCGGATACGGCCCACGTCCGATCCGGCATCCGGTTCTGAAATGCAGATGGTCGCGGCCCAGGTGCCCTCGGCCAGCTTCGGGCACCAGTCTGCCGCCAGCTCGGGTGCGTTGGCGGCCAGGCAAAAGGCGGCGGCGCGGCTGGAGCCGGGCAGCATCATGAAGGGCAGGGCGGCGCCTTCCATCGGCAGGGCGGCGGCGACATGCAGCGCCAGCGGCAGACCCATGCCGCCCAGGTCATCGGGCAGGTCGGCGGCCAGCCAGCCGCCCTCGCCCAGGGCGCGGTAGGCGGCGGCGTAGCCTTCGGGGGTGCGGACGCGCCCGCCCTCGACCTGACAGCCCGCCGCGTCCGCCGTGGCGGCCAGCGGGGCCAGGGTGTCCTCTGCCAGCTTGAAGGTTTCGCCCAGGATCTGGGCCACGGCGGTATCGTCCAGCCCGGCGGGCGCGGCCTGCTCTTCCCAACCGGGTGTGCGGGCAAGGATCTGTGCTAGCAATTCTGGGGTCATCGGGTCACCTTCTCGACGGGAGGCGCGTCGGCGCGGCGCGTGAACGCGCCCTGGATGGCATCATCTACGCCGGTACATCGGCGCGTGTGCCTCGGGAAATGGGCCATGTCTCCTCCTGCACGGCCGGGGGAACCCCCCCTGATCTGACGGGTGGGATGTTGACTCGAATCGAAAAAATTGTCTACTGGGAAACAATAATGATATCGCAAACAGCGAAACATGGGAGGATCTGCATGGCCATTGGCGCTGAGGGGACAGGAGTCCGTGCCGGGCAGGGCACCGGGGAATACGGCCGTGGATGATCCGCGCAAAGACCGCCCGGACGGCACGGTGCATTACGGACCGCTGTCCGAGGCAATGGGGTTCCTGCTGCGTCTGGCGCAGCTGAAGAGCTTTGCCGGGTTCTTTCGCTCGTTCGAGGCAGAAAACATCCGCCCGGGCGAACTGACGGTGCTGATGGTCCTGCACGAAAACCCGGGCATCCGCCAGGGCATGCTGGCCAAGTCGCTCAGCATCAAGCGGGCGCATATGACCAAGATGGTGCGCCAGATGGAGGACGAGGGGCTGATCCTGCGCCGCGTGCCCGAAGACGACAAGCGCGCGATGGAACTGCGGCTGACAGAGGCCGGAGAGGCGCGGGTTGCCGTGCTGGGTCCGATCCTGGCCGAGCACGAGGCTGGCGGCGCCGCTGGCCTGTCCCAGACCGAAACCGCCGAACTGAAGCGTTTGCTGCGCAAGATGCTGAACATCCGCAACGGCGCCAGCGGCTGACCCCGGGGCCCCGTCATCGGGCGGTTCAGGGCTCCTTGCGGTCGTCGACGATGTTCATCTGCGCCTGCCCGCTCTGGCCCAGGTCCACTGCCGCGAAAGGCCCGCCGTGGCACATCTGTGCCGGATCGCGCGGATCACCCGGCCCTTCGGCGGCCAGCACCTGTGCGGCAAACTGCTCGGCGTTGTCCCTTGGCGCATAGCCAAGGTAACGCGCGGCGGAATTGTCCACCGGGCATCGGTCGTTGTCCGACACGCCATAGACCACGGTAAAGCCGGTCGTCGGCGTGTCGATCGCCCGCGTCACCAGCTGGATCAGGTCGCCGTAGCTGAGCCAGGTCCCCAGCGCCCGCGCCCCCGTCACCTGCGCGCAGGAGAGGATGCGCAGGCAGACCGCCTCGACCCCGCGCTTTTCCCAGTACAGGCGCGCCAGATCCTCGGCAAAGCACTTGGCCAGCCCGTAGAAAGTATCGGGCCGGTGCGGCACATCCGTACCGATGCGCTCTTGCCGGGGATACATGCCGACCGCGTGGATCGAACTGGCATAGACCACGCGCCGCACGCCGTGCCGGTGCGCCGCCTCCCAGACGTTGTAGGCGCCGACGATGTTCGGCCCCAGGATCTGCTCGAACGGGGCCTCGTCGCCGATGGCGCCAAAATGGACCACCATGTCGGCCCCTTCGATCACCTCCGACACCGCAACAATGTCGGCAAGATCGGCCTGAACATAGCGTTCCCCGGGATAGAGCGTGCCGACACCCTCGGCGATGTCCGTCGACACCAGTTCCTCGGCCAGACGCGACAGCGGTTCGCGCAGGTAGGAGCCCAGCCGTCCCGCGGCGCCAGTCAGAACGAGTTTCTTCATGTCGTGTCCTTTCCTTCTGCCGTGCGTCAGATCACGGCGCGTTCGATCATCGGGCGGCCTTCGGTGATGCGGTCAAAGTTGAACGGCGTCAGGTCGAGGCTGCGGTATGCGCCATAGGTCAGCCACTCCGCCAGCCCCCGTCCCATCGCCGGGCTCTGTTGCAGCCCGTGGCCGGAAAACCCGTTCTGAAACAGGAAGTTGCCGATCTCCGGATGTGGGCCAAGCACGGCGTTCTGATCCAGCGTGTTATAGGCGTAGTGCCCCGCCCATTCGGTCACGACGCGGATCGCTTCGAAGGCGGGGATGCGCGTGGCGAGGATCGGCCAGACGTGATCCTGCCAGCGGGCGTGATCCATCGCGAAATCGCCCGGATCGACGGGCAGGTCCTCATCGGGTGCGGCGCCGGCAAGATAGGTGGTCGGCCCGTCCTGCCGGACGTGCACGCCCGAAGGGTCGATGGTCAGCGGCAAGTCCCGGTCTAGCGGGGTTTCGGCGGAAAAGACCCAGGTGAACCGCTTGCGCGGTTCCACAGGGATCTCGATCCCCGCCATCGCCGCCACCCGCGCCGCGCGCGGCCCGGCGGCGTTCACCACATGCCCGCAGGCGATATGCTCGCCGCTGGCCAGCGTCACATGGGTGATGCGCCCGCCCTCGCGGGTCAACGCCGTGACCTCGTTCGCGACATATTCCACGCCCCGGTCGCGGGCCGAGCGGCGGAACCAGTCGAACAGGGTGCCGCCGTCCCAATAGCCTTCATCCCGGGTGTTGATCGATCCGGCGACAATGTCATCCAGCTGGTAGAAGGGATAGCGCGCCGCGATCTCCTCGCGGTTCAGGATCTCGGTGCCCGCGCCCTCGGCGCGCTGCACCTCGGCATTGCGGCGCAGGACATCGGCAAACCCTTCGGTGTCGGCAAGGTAGAGATAGCCATAGCTCTGCACGTCCAGCCGGGGCACGCGGGCATCGTTCATCCGTTCCGGCAGTTCCTTGATGAAGCGGGCCGTGAACTGTGAAATGCGGATGTTCAGCGGGTCGGAAAACTGCTGCCGGATGCAGGAGTTGGTATGCGCCGTCGAACATTGCGCATAGCTGGGGTCGCGTTCCACCACCAGGACCGAGCCGTTGAAATCGGGGTTGTCCGACAGGAACCAGGCGGTGGCCGATCCCATGATCGCGCCGCCGATGATGACCACGTCATAGGTGGTTTTTGTGGGCGTGGGGGAGAAACCGGGGGTCGCCATCAAAAGTGCTCTCCGTCTTGGGCATTTTTCAGGATCTGCGCGGCCTCTTCCGGTGTCATGCCGTAATTCGTGGCCGCGTGGTCGGGCGTGATGTAGCCCAGCGCAAGGTCACGGCGGACCTGCGCCGGATCGCGCATCGACGGCGGGCCATAGCCGCCCCCGCCGGGGAATTCCATAAGGACGCGCTGCCCCTCGGGCACGCCCTGCCGCCCCTTGCCGCGCATCTGCGTGCCGTCCGACCGGGCGATGACCGTGGCGCCGCCCGCCTCGCCGCCGCGCCGCCCGCGTGCCGGGTGATCGATCCGGTCCAGCATGGCGGAAAAGTCGAACACATGGCCCTCGCGTGCGCCGACCTCCATGAACTGGCCCAGCCCGCCGCGATACTGGCCCGCGCCACCGCTGTCGGGACGCAGCTCCTTGCGCCAGACGATCACCGGCCCGGTCTGTTCCGTCGCCTCCACCGGCATGGTCATCACGCCCGAGGGGAAGGCCGTGGCGCTCATCCCGTCCAGCCCGGGCCGCGCGCCGGACCCGCCGGAGTTGAAGGTCAGCACCTCGGCCCGCCGCGCAGTCATGGCCCCCGGCGCGGGCCGCAGCGACAGCATGAAGTTGCACAGACACCCGGCGCCCTCGGCGGGCACGGTGTCCGGCAGCAGCTTGTCCAGCGCGTCATAGACCGTGTCGGGCACCATGTGGCCGATCACGTGGCGCAGGGCGACCGGCGCGGGGAAGGGGGCGTTGACGATGGTCCCCTCCGGTGCGGTCACCTCGAAGGGCGCCAGCGAGGCGGCATTGTTCGGGATCTCCGGCGCGATGGCGCATTTCAGCGCGTAACAGGCATAGGCCTTGGTATAGACCATCGGCACGTTGATGCCCTTGGGATCGACACCGCTGGTGCCGGTCCAGTCGCAGAGGATGCGGTTTTCCTCGATGCTCAGATGCACATGCAGGTCGATGGGGCTTGCATAACCGTCGATGGTCATGTGCCCGCTCGCCTGGCCGGGTGTCAGCGCATTGATCCGTTCCAGCGTGGCCTTGCGCGAGTTGGTGAGGATGAAGTCGGACACGCCTGCAAGGTCCGAAAGCGAAAATTCCTCCATCATTTCCAGAAGGCGGCGCTGCCCGATCTCGTTGCAGGTGGCCAGCGCGTGGATGTCGCCGACCAGCTGGTCGGGCTCGCGCACGTTGCCCCGGATGATTTGCAAGAGCGTCCGGTCGACCTTGCCCCGTTCGGCGAATTTCATGATCGGCAGGTACAGCCCCTCTTCGTGCACGTCATTGGCATCGGCGCCAAAGCCGCGTCCGCCGATGTCGGTCACATGCGCGGTGCAGGCAAAGAACCCGATCAGCGCCCCGTCGCGAAAGACCGGCGTGACCACGGTGATGTCATGCTTGTGGCCGGTGCCCTCCCAGGGATCGTTGGTCAGGTAGACATCGCCGGGAAACATGGCCTGACGCCCGATGCGGCGGATGAAATGCCCCACCGCATCGGCCATCGCGTTGACATGGCCCGGCGTGCCGGTGACCGCCTGCGCCAGCATCCGGCCCTCGGCATCGTAGACCCCGGCTGACAGGTCCCCCGCCTCGCGGACGGAGGGCGAAAAGGCGGTGCGCACCAGCGCCTGCGCCTGTTCCTCGACGACAGAGATCAGGCGGGTCCACATCACTTGGTAGGCGACTTTCGACGGCTCAGACATGGGCGGCGTCCTTCTGGTCTGCGGGCTGTGGTGGGCGCAGGTCCAGCGTGCCGTCGGGCAGGGCGATGACCTCGCGGCTGGCGGGCACGACAACGGTGGTCTCGTCCTCGGTGATCAGCGCGGGACCGGTGACAAGAGCCCCTGTGCGCAGGTCGGCGCGCGCCAGCACTTGCGCCGTCAGCTGCTCCCCGCGGGCGGGGTCGAACAGCGGGCGGGTGGCGTCGCCCGTCACCCGGTCTGCGCGGGTGGGCGCCGCGACCCGTTCGGCGGCGGGCCGGGTGGTGAAGGCGTTGACGGACCAGACGGTGACTTCCGCCTCCAGCCCCTCGACCGTGCGGCCGAAAAGGGCGGTATATTCCGCTTCGAACCGCGCCAGCAGCCGGTCGGCATTGGGCGCCTTCATGTCTTCGGGCGGGACGGGCACCGGGATTTCCCAGCCCTGTCCGGCATAGCGCATGAAGACCTTGGCCTCGGCCCCGATGTGCGCCGTTGCATCGCAGGTGCGCACGAAACTCTCCGCCTCTTCGCGCAATTCGTCGAACAGTGCCTTGACCGACGCCGCGTCGAACTCGGCCATCCGGGTAAAGACAGACCGGTTCGCCTCGAAGCTGAAGGGCGCGCGCAGGAAGCCGATGGCCGATCCCACGCCCGCGCCCCGGGGCACGAGGCAGCGCGAAACGCCCAGTTTCTCGCACAGCCGCGCGGCGTGAAGAGGCGCGGCGCCGCCAAAGGCGATCATCGTGTAGCGGCTCAGGTCCTCGCCGTTTTCCACCGCGTGTACGCGCGCGGCGTTGGCCATGTTCTCATCCACGACCTCGGCCAGCCCATAGGCAGCTTCCAGCGCGTCCATCTCCAAGACCTCACCGATCTCGGCCCGCAGCGCGGCCTCTGACCGGTCGGGATACAGCGCGATAGAGCCCCCGGCGAAATTCGCCGGGTCCAGCTTGCCCAGGATGAGATCCGCATCGGTGACAGCGGGCCGTGCCCCGCCGCGCCCGTAACAGGCCGGGCCCGGCTCCGACCCGGCGCTTTCAGGGCCCACGCGGATCTGGTTCATCGCGTCCACCGTGGCCAGAGACCCGCCGCCCGCGCCGATTTCCACCATGTCGATCACGGGGATCGAGATCGGCATCCCTGATCCCTTCTTGAACCGATAACTGCGTGCCACTTCGAACACCCGCGCCGTCTTGGGCGCCATGTCTCGGATCAGACAGATCTTGGCGGTGGTGCCCCCCATGTCGAAACTCAGCACCTTGTCCAGCCCGTGCTGCGCGGCGATCTCGGCGGCAAAGATCGCGCCGCCCGCCGGGCCGCTTTCCACCAGCCGCACCGGGAATTTCGCCGCCATCTCCAGCGAGAGGATGCCACCGCCCGAATGCATCAGGAACACAGGGCAATCGGCGCCCTCAGCCGCTAGCCGATCCTTGAGGCGGCCCAGGTAAGAAGCCATCAAAGGGCGGATATAGGCGTTGGCGATGGTGGTGTTGAACCGCTCATACTCGCGCATCTGTGGCGACACCTCGGACGACAGAGAAACATCCACCTCCGGCAATGACTCGGCCAGAACCTCGGCCACCATGCGCTCATGCGCGTTGTTGGCATAGGCGTGCAGCAGGCCCACGGCGACACTGTCATAGCCGCCCGCGCGCAGGGTCTCGGCAAGGGCCTCGACCTCGGCCCGGTCCAGCGGGATCAGCACGCCGCCGTCCGCGTCCATGCGCTCATGCACGGTATAGCGGCGGTTCCGGGGCAAGAGCGGCTCTGGCAGGACCAGGTTGAGGTCGTATTGCTCGAACCGGCTTTCGGTGCGCATCTCGATGACGTCGCGAAAGCCCTGGGTCGTGACCAGGGCGGTCTTTGCCCCGCGCCGTTCGATCAGCGCATTGGTGGCCAGCGTGGTGCCGTGGATCACCTGTGAAATCCGCCCCGGCGCCACACCCGCAAGGTCACAGACCCGGTGCACCCCCTCAACGATGGCCTCTTCCGGCGCGGCATGGGTGGTCAGCACCTTGGTCGAGGTCAGCCCTTCCGGCCCTTCCAGCACAACGTCGGTAAAGGTCCCGCCGATGTCGACGCCAAGGCGGTAAAGCGGATCGGGCATGATGGGCTCCTGTCGGTGGTCCGGGGAAGCGTAGCGAGGCGCCTCAATGCAATCCAATTATTTGATCGGATCAGGAGGATAGCTTTTCTTTATCTTCCGGGGCCGCCAGATGGGCCCGTGCCACCTCCTGCGCCAGTTCCGCCGCCCGCACCACGTAGGACGGGGCAAGGCCCGCGTCGTAACGTGCGCGAAAGCGCAGCGGGTCCGGCACCCAGAGATAGCGCAGGGGCACCAGCCGCCCGGCGGCGATCCGGTCCCGCAGCATGACCTCGGGCAGGCAGGCCACGCCCAACCCGTCCAGTGTCATCTGCAGGCAGGCGGCCAGGTTGGTCGAGGGCACCAGCCGCACGTCCACGTCCGGGTGAGAGGCGACATGGTCGCGCAACTGTTCATGGGGCAGGGTGCCGCGCGCATGGGTCAGCACCGGGTGCCGGGCGATATCGCGCAAGGACAGGGCCTGTCCGTGCAGCCCCAGCCCCGGCGCGGCCACCCAGACCTGCGGAAAGGCGCCAAGGTCCACCCCGCCCGAGATCTGCCGCCCGAACGGCCCGCTTTGCAAGGTCAGGTCCAGCCCCCGGCTGAACAGCGCGGGTGAGAGATTGGCCGACAGATCCACGGTCAGTTCCACGTCGATGGCCGGAAACCGGTCCTTGAGCGCGCGCAGGAAGGGGCCGAGCCAGCTGTGCACGATCATTTCGGTCACGCCCAGCCGCAGCACGCCTTCGAACAGGTGATCCTCTCCGGCGGCGGCGACGAACCCGTCCATCGCGGTCAGCACGGCCCGGGCGCGGGGCAGCATCGTCCGGCCCGTGGGCGTCAGCCGGACGGACCCCGCGTCGCGGTTGAACAACCGTAGCCCCAGCAGCGATTCCAGTGCCGAGATCCGGGCCGAGATATTGGGCTGCGTCGTGTTCAGCCGGTCCGCCGCGCGACGAAAGCTGGCCAGGTCGGCCACCTGCACGAAGGCTTCGAGTTGTTTGACGGTGATCTGGCCCATTTCCGCAGTTTGTCGCCTGCGGCGCTCTGGCGCAAGCGAAGGGCAGGGGCGCGAAATCCTTGAAGGATTTCTTGCGGGACCGGTGCAAAGGGTCCGGTCCGGCTATCTTGAAGGAAACCGAACCCAAGCGAACGGCTTGACCGGGTGGCGGTGCTGCGCCATTTTTAAGCCTGATGGTGACCGCGTTCGCGCGGTCTGAAAAGGGAACGCGGTGCGGGGCCATGCCCCAATTCCGTGACTGCCCCCGCAACTGTAAGCGGCGAGCCATCCCGAAGTGACCACTGGGCCGCAAGGCCCGGGAAGGTTCGGGAAAGCGCCTTGACCCGCAAGTCAGGAGACCTGCCATCGCCGGGCGCCTTGCGCCCAAGCCACTCAACCCGGGCGGGGTGCCCCGGAGACGCGAAAGACGTTCGGCAACCTGCCGCCCGTCCTGCCGCCGATCCATGACCCCCCGCCCCAGCTTTGCGCGGAGGGCGCGATGACAATCGAACGGGTACTGACCCTTTTGCAGACAAGGGCCGACACGCCGGAACGGGCGCGGGAACTGGCCAGCATGGGGTACATGCAATGGCTGGGCAGCCTGCCGGGCTGTGCGAGCTACGAGAAAGAGGCGATGCGCGCCTGGAGGCGCGCCCAGCCCTTTGCCGGAACCGATCCGGCGGTGGCGGTATTCTGCGAAATGCTGCAGCAGTCGATCCGCCGTCCGGCGGTGCCGCTGGATCTGCCCTTGCCACAGCCGCAAAGGCGCGGCGGGGCCCGGAAACGGCGGCTGTCGATCTGACCGCGACCGGCTGTGCGGCGCTGGCCCTAGTTCAGGCGGTGGTCGGAGCCGTCCCCGGCGCCCCGGCCAAGTGTACGGTCTGCGTCGGGTAGGCAAAGCTGACGCCCAGCTCTTCGGCGAGGGACAGGATGTCGAGGATCAGTGCCTGTTGCGCGGCAATCTGCGCCTCGTAGCTGAAGACGCGGAAATGCCCCCATAGTTCGATGTCGATGCTGTGGGGGCCAAGCGACTTGATCCCGATGGTCACATTATCGGCCTCGGCCTCTGGTTGATCGCGGTAGACCTGCATCAGCCGTGCCACGAACTGTTCCAGCTGCGCGCGCGGAGTTTCGTAGGTGAGGCCGATCTTCATCAACACGCGGCGCCGCCTCCGGCTGCCCCAATTTGAAATCACCTGGTCCGAGTGTTGTGCGTTGGGCACGATCATCAGGGTGTCGTCCAGCCTGCGCAGCCGTGTCGACCGCAGGCCCACCGTCTCGATCACCGCCAGCGTATCCGCCGTCTCGATCAGGTCGCCCTTGCGGAAGGGGCGGTCGGACAGAAGGATCGCGCCGCCGATGATGTTCGACACGGTTTCGCGTGCGGCAAAGGCCAGCGCCACGCCGCCGATCCCCAGGCCGGTCAGCACGCCTTCGTAGGGCAGGCCCGCCACATCGGCGCAGGCGATGACCGCCCCGATGACGATCAGCAGTTTCATCAGGCCCTGTGCCTGGGACAGGACGATCTCGTCCGTGTAGGCGCGGGTCTGCGTCGCCTTGGCCATCAGCGCGCCAGAGACCAGCGAGACGATGCGGTAGGCCAGCGCGGCGCTGGCCAGGATCAGCAGCATCGCGGAGAGGCCCGACACCAGAACCCGCGCCATGACGCCCAGGTAGGCCAGCACGCCCATCCATTGCCAGATCTCCAGACCCGAGGCCTTGGCCTGCAGACAGGCCGCGCGTGCCAGGATGGCCTACCGCGTGGCAAAGACCTGTGACAGGGGCGGTGGCGCGGTTAGGCCCGGCGCCAGGGGCATCTTTTCCAGCGCCGCGTAGATGTCGGGCAGCACTGCCATCGTCTCGCGCGAGAAACGCCAGCGCAGCTCAACGAAGCGCCCCTCGTTGTCGAGGATGTCCGTGGGCGCGATGCCCGTTCCATTAGCCGCCGGAGCCGAAACGCCCGGCAAAGCTCTGGCCGTCAGCCAAAAGCACAAAGATGAACTCTCCACTTTCCCCGCCTTCGGTCCATGTGCCACGCAGGACGCCGTCACGCGTGGTTCCGGTCACGGTGCCGCCGCCGGGCCAGCCTGTTTGCCCCTCCGGTTGTGCGGTCAGGGCGCGGGGCTGCATCAGGCTGTAGGCCAGCAGCATCAAAAGGACGGAAATACGGCGAAGCGGCAGGGGCATCCGTCGGGTCTTTCCTGGGGCGATAGAGCATAGGCGCTTGCGCGGGCCCCGCCGCGATTCGCGGCGGTGGGCTGGGTTTTGCGCGGCTGCGTGGCAGAATGGTCACGGCATTGCGAGGCTTTGGCGCAAAGCGGTCACTAGTGCGCGCAAAGAAAGGGCTTTGTTTCGCTTGCGACCCCGGAACAAAGTTTTTCCGGGGCTGGATCGCAAAAGCCGACTCGCGCAATGGTGGTATGTGTATTTTGTCGCCGGGTAAGAGTGTGGCATTTTAATGGCCAGAGTCGGGCGCACCCCGTGCCCGGACCGGATCGGCAGGCCCCCGGAACGAAAGGGTCTGCAGCAGGACGGGATCTTGGGCGAATGGCTTTGCCGACCTTGAACGGATTGTTCACAGGCCCGCTGCGTATCGACGTGGCGCTGCAGTTCGACACGCTGGGCGATGGCACGTCAAAGCCGCTGGTGGCGCTGGGCGCCCAGGGCGAGGTGCCCCAGCTTGTCTTTGGCCAGTTGGGCGCCAGTGCCGATCTCTTCTTTGATTTCATCCAGGGCGACGAGACCTATCGCCTGGTGGCCGAGGATGCGCTGGTGGCCGGGGAAACCGCCACCTATTCGGCCCAGATCGACGACGATGGGGTGATGTCGATCCTCAAGGACGATCAGCCGCTGGCGCAGATGCAGGCCGAGGTACCGGTGGGCCTGCCTGTCCATGACCTGGCCGGCCTGGCGACCGCCTTTGATCCCATCGTGATCGACATGACGATCGAACCGCTCAGCCCGGCGGAGCTGGGCGGAGACATGGCGATCGTTGCCCATACAGACGATGACCTGTTGTTCATGAACCCGACCATTGCCGAGACCATCGCCGCGGGCGATCCCATGACCACGGTCTACCTGACGGCAGGGGATGCCGGACAGAACGCCGACTATTGGGAGGCGCGCGAGGCCGGGGCCAAGGCCGCCTATGCCCAGATGGCCGGGTCCGACCCGGATGCCTGGGTGGATGAGACCGTGACCCTGGACATCGGTGGCGAGGCCTGGGAGGTGCAGAGCAGCTATCTGGCCGATGCGCCCCAAGTGCGGCTGTATTTCCTGCGCACGCCCGACGGGATCGATGGCGCGGGGACCGAGCCGTATGGCTTTGGCAGCCTCGAGCAGCTGGCCAAGGGCGAGTTGGCCGAAGTGACGACCGTGGACGGCGCGGTGACCTACACCTCCGGGGAGCTGACCCAGGTGCTGGGTGCGATCATGACGCGGCATGCCCCGCAAGAGGTGATGTTGCAGGACGACTCCAGCGAGATCGAGCACAGCGATCACGTTCATGCCACCGAGTTCGCCGAAGCGGCGCTGGAACTCTACGGCCAGGACGTGAGTGTCACGCTGTATACCGGATACGAAAGCTGGGCCGGGGAAGAGAACCTGACCCCGGAAGAGACCGATCTGGTCACCTCGGTCTTTGAGACCTACGCGGCCTTCGACCCTGCGGTGACCGGCGAGAACGGGGACTTGCGCGAGCCTTACACCGACTGGGTCCTGCGCGAGTATGTCTCGGAGCAATACAGCCTCGTGGACGGAGAGCGGTTCGATGACCCGTTGCCGGAGCCCGAACCCGATCCCGAACCGGAAGACCCGCAACCGGAAGACCCGAAGCCCGAAGATCCGACGCCGGAGGATCCCGCTCCGGAAGACCCTGTCCCGGAAGATCCCTTGCCCGAGGATCCGACACCGGAGGACCCGGAGCCCGAGAACCCGGAGCCCGAGGACCCGGCCACCGCAGATGCCTTTGCCCCCGGCGGGCTTTATGCGCGGTTCCTCGGCAGCTATGCGGACAGGTGGCAGGGCGAGGCCCCGTCAGATCCGGATCCGGCGCCCGAACCCGAACCCGAACCCGAGCCGGACCCGATCCCCGATCCGACACCCGATCCGGCGCCGGGTGGGGACGATCCTTTTGGTGCAGGCGGTTTCTATGAACAGCTGATGCTGCCAAATGCCTCCAAGTGGGAAAGCTACGACCTTCCCGAAGAGGAAGAGGATGACCTGGCCGAGGACGTGACGGTCTGATCGGCTCGACGGTGCGCAAGCCATGCGCACCGGTCCCTCACCATCCGCAGGGAGCCTTTGAAATATAGCAAACCGGGTGCGCAAGACTTGCGACCCCCACGACGCCAGTGCCCGGCGGCCAAGCCCCCATGTCGCTCTTGTGCCAATCTCTGGACATTTCTGTCTATACTTGGCCCAGCGCCCCTCCTAGCCTGGGACAAACGAATCCGGGGAGGGGCGGAGATGAATACGCATTACCGTGTGGTCGTGATCGGTGGGGGCGTCGTCGGCGCCTCGGTGCTGTATCACCTTGCCAAGTTCGGCTGGACCGATGTCTGCCTGCTCGAACGCTCCGTCCTGACCGCGGGGTCGTCATGGCATGCGGCGGGTGGCATCCACGCGTT
>Ga0208328_1000490_pt1 | contig 17762 bp, 21 predicted proteins | sample DeeseametaMP2633_FD_184170 | JGI IMG/M metagenome (GOLD analysis project Ga0208328, IMG submission 184170) | Marine microbial communities from the Deep Atlantic Ocean - MP2633 (SPAdes) | ecosystem: Environmental > Aquatic > Marine > Unclassified | place: Northeast of Antigua and Barbuda, North... | reverse complement strand
CTGCGCGTCAGTCAGCCAGTAAAGATCAGACATGTGCACCGCTCGGTTTTCGAGCCGTGAATCACGCCGCGCGGCTGAAATCAATAGGTCCTGACCCTACGACGCCGAGACACGGGATGCATTCTGCGATCTGTCCGAACAGGCACAAAAAGTCCGGGATGAAATTGGGGTCAGCATGCGTGGCTCAGTGGAACATCTGCGCTACGCCACGCCGCAGGTTCAGCTCGCCTGGGGGTTTCATCGAGGCGATCAGCGGATCAAGCACGTCCGGGTGGTCGACAACGGCAAGGGTTGCGACTGCATTTGCCCCGCTTGCGGAGAGGGGCTTGTCGCCAGGCAGGGCCAGGTCCGTGCCTGGCACTACGGCCACTATGACGGACGAGAGTGTCGCAACGCGTTGTCTGCCGCGGCTGCGAAGTTCCTTGCGCAGTGGATGACGGAAGGCAATGGGATTGATCTCCCACCTGCGGCCTGGCGCTACGGCGGCAAGACCTATGAAACCGCCGCACGTCCCGCGATGGTCTTCGCCTCCGCGTCTGCAATGGAGAACCCGGAAACGGGTGCTTGGGAGGTCATCGGGAAGCTTGGGGAAGCGGCACTCAGGATCATCATCCGGACGAACCCAAGGATCGGGCTGCCGAGCGCCTTGGCTTGCTCTAATGACGAGACTTCCACGCTTCTGATCGATCTCGGATCGGTGATGTCGGTGGCGTTGGAAATCGCTCCGGAACTGTGCACCAACGAGGATTGGATGATTTCACAGTTGATCAGCGAGGCTCCGAGAAGCTGGATCTGGAACGCTGCAGCGCAGAGACGTCGAAGCGCTGAGCTCAAACGTCGGTTGGGCCCATACCTGAAGGCCCTCGAATGCCAGGCGAGTGAGGAGAGGGGCGGCAACCAACGCTCCGAGGAGTATGAGGTCCTCGAGCTCATCGGGCTGGACGAGTTCATGAAGGGACCGGAGATTGCAGGGGAGGCTATTTTTGGCGGTAATCCGATGAACTGGCGCTCGAAGTTCTTTCTTGAGGCCATACTGAAGCCGATTGCCAGTTCGTTTCCGCAATACCCGGTCGAACCGATCCACATGGGATGGAAAAGGTCAGGAGAGATCTGCAGCAAGATGAAGCTGACGCCGAGGGCCTTTCTGCGGAGGATCAAGGACGACGATCTACTCGAGCTCCGCCGGGCGGTACCTGGCTTCACAGAACCGGTAAAGCTGATTGATCGGCTCCTGGATCAATTATTGGAGGAGGGGGTCCTGCGCGCTCGCCCACGCAAGAAGAAGGATACTTGGAACTCACTGCGCTACGATGAGAAACTGAAGGGTATTCGCGGGGCATCGCACTCAGTATCTCCGGAATTCCTGCGCGCGATTTTCAAGATTCTGAAGGAACACCCGGAGGACAGACAGAGAGTTCTCGAAGGAAAGCTGCATGACCTGAAGTAGTGGAGGCCTCGCGACAGCCCCTCCTGACGCTCGGGAACAAACCAATTTTCCTTTGATCATGTGGTCCCATTTTCCGCTGGCGAGGATGAATTCCAGACCCCGAAACTGGTCATCCTCCAGCCACAGATGAAACTCGATCAAGATCGCCGAGGACAGACCGCAATGAGCATCTATGCCCAGGAAGCCTTCGAATTCGCGGGCTCATCACTTCCGATTTTTTCAGCAGAGACAGGGTCGACCACCGCGTCCCTCCGTGCCCCCATCGCAGCCCAGAATGAGCAGAAAGTCACCGCTGAGGAAGGACAGATCCATACTGCTGTCCAAACACGCATATCAACCGGCTCTGACGGGAGATCTTCCGTTTTGGGTGATCGCTCGGACGCAATCGGAGAAAATGAATGAATCTGGAAACTCTGATTACCAACGAGAGCGTTCGAGAAGTCAGCATTCGCATCTGCAGGATGAAAAGGATGAAAAGCTACAAGCATTTCTCGAAGATGGCTCGCGAGTATCGCTTCTGGAGCGCCCGAAGAAGTCTGTTCAAGTGGAGCACGGGCCTCGAATACCAAGACGTTCACGACTACGCAGTGAATAACCCTTACCGTGCTAGCATCTTTGCAGACCCCGCGAAGAAGGTGCGTCAGTTGCGAAAACGGACTGTTGATGCCAAAGACAGCCTTGAGGCGTTGAAGCTGATGATTGTCGAGGAATACTCAGTATTTCATATGTTTCCTGAACTTTCCACTGAGCTCCTCGACATCCCCTTTTCGGAGCTCACACGCATGATACGCTCTTACGACAAGGCGCTCTTGGAGAGGGTTTCTGTCGACGTACCTGCATACGAAGCGGAGCAACAGGAAATTGAGATCCAGAGACAGGCAGCTATTGACGAATGGCATCGGCTTACATCGACTGCACCAGTGATTAGCAGAGCGAAGGTTTGTGACTTCGCAAAAAACGCAAGGATTTCTCGGGTCGTCCTTAGCTTCTCGATTCCGGACGAGTTCGGCGGGGCGATCGCATCCGGACTATGGTCAATATTCAAGGGCTATGCACTTATTGAGGATCGACATGAGGATGGTATCTTCTTGGTTACCTTCGACACGGACCACTTGCCTGGGCTGCACGCTCAAGCGGAGCGACTTTCTGATGTTGTCGAGAAAGTCTACCAACTCCACCCGGACTATGCCGGACTGATATCCTCTTCGGCCGCAGCGAAATCCTTGGGGATCAGTCTTCCTGAAGTCCAATCTCTGATTGAGGCTGGAGAGCTAAGACCCCGAAAAACCATCGAAATCAAGAAGGGGCGCCTGGCGGGGAAAACCTTTCACGGCATTGCTCCGAAAGATCTCATTTTGCTCGTCTCACCAGAAACTCAAGAATCCGCGTGCTAGCCAAAGGTCTGGCGTCCCCGCAGAAAGCATAGCGAAAAATCCGGAGACTGAGTGCAAAGTCCTGCACGATGCGGTCTAGACCGGGGTGGGCGAAGCCCTGGCCGGTCGAGCAAGGGCGCTCGACCGGCCAAGGTGCTTGAGATTGTCAGAGATCGCCCCCACAGCCTGCACCGGAATGCGACGGTTTGCGCAGTCGCCCAATCTCAGAGCGCCTGAGACGCCAGTAGGTCCGACCGACAGCCCTGTCTGGGCCATGCATTAAGTCGTCAAATCTCGCCCTCGAGGTGTTCAGCCTCATCGCCAAACCATTCTTGACGTCAAATGAGCCTGATGGACGCGTTGCGAACCACCACCCGACATGATGATGGTGATGCTACATGCCGGATACTGGTGACTCAGGCCGCGTCAGAAGGGGCGGAGCGCTGAAGGGGGTCCGAGAGGTCCTTGAACCGTAGTTTGCTTTCTTCAGCTGCAGTGGAAATGCGTTGCAGGGACAAATCATAGTACTCCGGCACCATCTCGAACCCGACGAACGAGCGCCCTTGGGACACCGCCGCAACTCCATGTGATCCTGATCCAAGGAAGGGGTCGAGGACAACTTCGCCGGGCTTGGTGAAGAGCTCGATTAGATGCGCGATCAAGTCCACCGGCTTCACCGTCATATGCATGTTTTCCTTGGTCTTTCCCTTACGCCGCGCGCTGGTCTCGATTAGGTTGCTCGAAGGCGCCCCGTTCCAGGTCACCGAAGCGTTTGCCGACCGAACGCACTTGGCATCTCGCTTGCGCGCCACGACGACGAGCTCGGATGTAGAGCGTAGTTGCGGCGTCTTCCTTCCTGAAAGCGACGACAGGATTTCGTCGGCCGCCGCCTGGCTGAGTTGACCGCGCTTAACCTTGTTGCGGATAAAGTGGTCTTGGGTGAATGCCTTGGCTTGCCCCGGGCGCTTCCAGGTAATGGTGTCGACAATCTCGAAGCCTGCCGTTTCGGCGGCGATCGCCATCCGATGATAGAGCCGGGGCTGGGAGAAGGATACGAAGTAGCCATCATCCGCGAGGACGCGCTTCGATTCCCGCGCGATCATTTCCATGAACTTCTCAAACTCCAGGCCTTGCTTGGGGTCGAATTTCATGCCGACAGGTAGTCCTCCGACTGTGGTTGCACGTCCGGCGCTGGCTTCGAGCGCAGACTTGTTCCAGCCATTCCCCATGCCTTCGATGAAATAGGGAGGATCCGTGATGACAGCATTGATACTGCCGGCCTCGAGGGTCTTGATGAGGTTTGCGGTATCGCCGAGGCGCAGCTGAAAGAACATAAGGGCTCCTGTCGTGATGGACAGGAGATTGGGTCGTTGGGCTGATCGAGAAATTCTCCCAGCCGGCTCACTCGGGATGGATTTCGCAAACCATCAGATTTCTTGAAAAGTCAGTCGAACCAACTTCCTAGAGGTCTAGAGAAGAAGGTTTTGCATGCAAGACATGAGCCCTATCGTCGGTGCCGCCGACCTCGCCACCATCAACGACGCATCTGTCCATCTTGTGCTTGTTGACGCGGGCGAAGTCCTTTCATGCCTTGATCCAGATGGAGCAGCGGAACTATTCCAGCAGTGCCATCGCGTATTGCGTCCAGGAGGCTTTCTTCTCGGTTTTGCAGAGCCGACGGGTTACCACCGGGCAGCGGGGGCTATCGAAGACTGCGTTGCAATCGGAGAGTTCGAAATGCGCGATGCGATCACATGGTCGCATCCGAAGGGTGCCAACACAACGAAGTATGGTGTTGCAGATGTCGCAACCATTATCGCAATGGCTCAGAAGAGGAAGTCTGGGACATTTGTCGACAATTGGATCGAGTTCGGCGTGGGGCTGATCGATACGACCCAGACCTGGGGTGGCAAGTTCCCTGGAAACGTCGCGGAATCCCCTGCAAACGACCGAGTTGAGATCGCTCGTCACTTGATCCGGGTTTTCACCAAGCCTGGCGACACGGTTCTTGATGCTCACCAAACCACGTCTGATTTCTATCGCGCGGCCGTAGCGGAGGATCGCGCGTTTGCACGCTGATGCTGATGACCTTCCTCTAGATGGACGAGACTAAGGGCTCTGGTGTTGACCGCTTGACGGAAGATTGCCAGTTTACACGCGCAATCCTTGCAATGTGCGCCGCAGTTGGACCATTGCTCCGTCAAGTATACGGACAACTGCACCGCACAGAGTGCAGCAAAGCGCGAATTGAATCGACAGGAAGGTCAGAGCATCGTCGGCAAGCGTCGTTGTAAAGGGCAGCACTACAAAACGAGCAAGAGCTCCCAAGACCACTGCGCCGATCAAGATGCCAATCCAGGGCCTTCTCGTTGACTGCCCGAACCCAAGCCGCACCACAAAGACACCAAGCAGCACGCTGCTTCCCAGAAGAAAAAGCGACGTCAGCGCTCGACTTTGCGTATCGAGCATGAAGGGCTTATCCGCCATGTCGGGCGTTACTCCATAAAGTGCAGAAAGTACGATCGTCAGAATGCCGAAGACGGTCCACCAGTTGATCGCACCCGTGCCTGAGAAAGCCTTGCGGGTGACACGACTGAACGGCGTTGCCATGACGCTAGCCCAGGTCGCTGGCAGGATAACGAGAGCATAGGGCATCAGGATGTGACGCGTGTCTCCGGGCGCCATCAGGAAGCGCGGTTCGGCCCCCTGACCGAAGACAGCAAGGACCCCAAGGCCGGATAGCAACGCCGCAACGGCGAGCCGGCCATAGAACCACCAGATCAGCACAGCGCGTCGCTGTTGGCGGAACGCCACGAGGGGCGGGATGACCAGGCACATCAGCGTGACGAAGATGAACAGGGGAACATCGAATACATCGAACAGCGGATACTCTGCCGGCCCCACGGCGATCTCGAACAAGGAAATGAGCCCAGCGGCGAAAACACCAATGATCATCAACAGTGCTTCGTTGATCGGCTTTTCTCTTTCCCGCGCTGTAAGTGCGGCCGCAAGGATCGCCAATGCGGATCCCACGGCTAGCGCCATGTATTGAACGTTCCGCAGGGCGAGTGTGACGTCCGTACAGCCCCCGCTTCTGAAGCAGTGCACCCAAGTGGCCACGTCCTGAAGTGCGTCGATGAAAATCGCGGTGAAAAAGCCAGATGCAAGCAGGACGAAGGGACTCCGCGCACTGCCGATATCCTGAGTTGTCACAATCAAGATCCTCCCCGCGTATCGGCTCTGGCGGATTCGCGATTCTGCAAAGCGCCTCATTTCACAGACTGTGAGTCTGCGAACAGATGATCAGGAAAGCAATGGGGATTAGTCGCGTGGCTCGGGAAATCCAAACCTTGAGGCTTTTGAAAGGGAAACTCGGAACTGAAAGACCTGTCGTTCGTTGCGCCAGCAGCTTTTCGCAGTTTGCGCTCGGAGCGATCAGGTGGCCGTTTTCTCTCGAGGATACGGGACCTGCGTTCAACGCCCCGCTTCCATCGGATGCCTTCAGTCAGGTGGCTAACTCTAGACCACGGGCGGGTAAGCTAGATACACCCAATCGGCCACTCTTTAATGTGGCCCATCTTCAAACTTCGTTTAGTGCAGGCGCTCGACCTTCGGGCGAGCTACCAGAGTCCGGTTATCGAGCTCGAAGGTCATATCGCGGGCGGCGCCCCAGTTATTGCAGTCGGGGCACATGGGGACAAGGTTTTCGGCGTTTCCCTCTTTGGTTGGGTCCAGATGGCCCTTATCATAGGTATCCCGGTGGCATCCGCAGACGGCACACCCGCGGCCATTCTCTTGATACAGCTTCAATTTCTCCTCCCAGTCGGACATCGTAATTGTGATGGCCCGCTCGGGGGAGTGAAGCGGGTTGGCCTCACTGGTAGATGCCAGGAGAACCTCATCTCGTTTCAAGTTTGGATCGATAGGCATGCGTGTTCCGCGTGAATTTCCCGTCTTGATCAGCCATCCCGAGGCAGCGACATGTCGGATCTGTCGGTTGTATTGACCGAGCTTGTGTTTTCGAAACCAGGTCTCGATGTCAGCTTGGCTACGCGCTTTGCCGCGAGCCTCATACAAGCACAAGAGAACTGCTACCTGCGATGCTCCAGGCCACTTCACTCCCTTGTCTTTCAGATTGGCATTCCATTCCCGCCACAGCGACACGCCGAGTTCAGACAATTCCGGGATCACTCTCATTTGCCGCAGCATATCCGCGTTCTTGCTGGTTTCGCGAGGCAGCCATGCCGGTGTTTTATCTTTAGAATTCAAAGCTGTCTCCTTCCCAACTGGAAAGGAGATGGATTCAGGGGGTCACCTGCAGAAAAGGAAAAATAGGTTCGAATAAATTTTTGTACGGATAATGATCAACCAGTTAAATCTTCACGATCGCTTTCTCGGCAGGGGGTATCTCGTCGGAGTGCACGATGTCGTGAGAGACGAGGATCTCACCCCATTCAATCAAGGTGACACGAACATCTTGAGAGAGTTCCTCGTCGAGCATGTGATTGGCGGATTGGACGAAAAATCTCCTCACTTCGTCGCTTGCTGGCGCCAAGGCGATCGCGATCTTGCCCCTGAAGGAAATACTCCTCCCTTCGGGAAGGTCTATATTGGGGATGGATGCCAACCGCCGAAGAAGGTCAAACATCTGTGTACAGGCGGGGCCGGATCCTGACATCGCCGAGATCAGAAGCTCGGAGCCAGTATCGCGCTCCCAAATTGCTGTGATCAGCTTGTCTCCAGCTTTGATCATGATCGTGCTCTCTGTTGGGGCCCTGCCATCAGGACAGGTGGATTGGATTCAAGACCGGGCGACAGCCGGATCAATAGCCCGCCCCCATAACAGGGCGGGATCAAGGTGTCGATGAGGCTGCTTTCGATGAAATCCAGCTTGTCGTTCGACCTTGTACGCAGCGGAGCGTGCACGGCAGAACTGTCTCTTGGGCAGCAGTTTTCCCACGACGAAGATGCATCTCGCCTGGTTCGGGTTTTCTCATGAACCGAGGGGGCGGCCAATATGAGCCCCGGTTCATGAGGAATCCTGATCCTCGCTGGTGAGGCGCCATGGCTTCGATCATCACCCGAGCCATCAGCGTCTGGAGAACCTCCGCCAAGAACCGCTAACCTGATCAGGAGAAAGAAAGAGAGAAAGACAGTGCCCCTTCAGCCTCGCTCCACACCAGCCTCCTGAAGCAGTCTGTTGAGATCATCCTGGGCGTTCGCGATGGCGCTGGCCCTCAGGATCGGAACCGCCAGACTGTCCTTCCCAACCCTGATGACCCACTCATCGGGTCGCCCGTAGAGGGCGCTCGTCACCATCTTGTCTGCAACAGATCCTGCCTCTCCGCAAAGGCGACCATGCCGATCAAGGATACCGTCTTCCTGCAGGCCCTCCATGGCCTTGCCGGCGTCGTCCATATACCGGGCACTGGCACCGAGAATGCTCTGCACTCCCAGCCGCTCCAGCTGCTCTACCACCCCCTTGAGAGATGCTTTCCCTATTCCCGAGATGGAGAGGAACTCGACCGCCCTCATCTTGGCGACATCCCTGAGTAGGGGAGAGACACCGGCCGAGACCAAAGCTGAATGAACTCTCTTGGAGAGCACTTACCCCTCCAGGCGCGGGTCTTCATTGAGATAGCCCTCCAGCGCCTTGCGGTATAATTCTCCCTGTTCTGCCATGAGGATGAGGCCCAACCCATCGCCGCGGCTACTTACGTCGAGGGCATTGGTGGTCTCCGTCATCAGTTGGACTACTGACCCAAGGATCCCTGACAGGCGTTCAACCTCAGACACGGAGGACCGGTGGGATATCTCCCTTAAACGCAGCATCACCTCATCAAGGCCGCCGTCAATCCTGGATGCCATCAGGGCCGCAATGGGGCAGGGGGCGGTATAGGACCACACTCTTCCTTCATCGGGATCGGGCACCGGTACCGGCACCGAGTTCAAATCAACGCTCCCGGGAGGCGCCTCGTTCAGCCCTTCCTCCTCAAGGTCATCGGGATCAGAGGGGTAGGGACCATAGATGTCCTCGTACCCGCGCCAGAGAAATGTCTCCATCTCAAGGTTTTCCAGATCCTCAGGATCCTCGATCTCTAGCAGGACGCCGGATCCTGCTTCGTCAGGATCTGGATTATCGCCTCCGCCTCGCCGGAAGACCCGGGGCGCCTCCCTGATCGCGCTTCTCGGTATGGCTGGTTGATTGCTCCTCATCATTGGTTCGCTCCTCGCTGGTTTCTTTCTGTCTTTCTGGGGTGGGCAGGAGGGGGAGCATCAGCATCCAGGTTCGACACCGGACAAAATTGGCACGACGAAAAGTGCGTTCCGGCGGAATTGACCTTCGGTATTTGATTTTTCGGCCAATATGACTTCGCGACAGAACAAGCGGAGGTCTCGCATGGGCAGAAGAAGAAAAACAAAGTCGATTGATCTCAACCTCGTGCAGGCCCTTGACCAAGCAACTGGCCGAGAGGCCAAACTTGCTCTGTGCAGGATGACCAGGAGGATCAGCGAAATCACCGCTCGGCACATCGTTGCGCAGCATTCGGACCTCGATATGAAATCGCTTCGCCGCGCCCACGCCGACGGCAGCAAGGAACGGGTGCAGCTCCGCGAAGACCGGGCTCGTGTCGAGGCGAAGGCCCATGCCGAGCAGGCTCGTGCCAAGGCGCAACTACGCGCCGAGCGGGCTCGCGTCGAGGCACAAATCCGCGCCGAGCGGGCTCGTGTCGAAGCACAGGCCCAGGCTGAGAGGGAGATCCTCCCGCTCACGCCTACCAAGCGCCTCGACACGATCCTCAAGAGCGCTGAATACTGGGCGAAGTACAGAGATGAGCTCGCTGTAATCGGTGTCTCATGGGAGGCCGTCGAGAAACGCCAGGCACTGCTAACCGAAAAGCAGACGCTGAATGAAAAGCGACAAAAAGCTCGCCGTGATGAAGCCAGGAAGCAGGAGCTGGAAGCGGCTGTTCGGTGGATTGACGAGAACCCGATTGGTGACCTTGGGGTCTCATTTTCACTGAAGCCGGAGGACCGCCGACCTGTCCGCATTAAAATTGATCTGGACGTTATCGCCGCCAACATTCCGCAGGCTGTAATCAGGCATGCGACATATGCCATCAAGAACGTCTTTCGGGGATGTGTCAGTGATTGGCCCGGAGAGGAGGGCTACATCTGCCTGGAGGCGACCGCAGCCGTCTTTCTGAGGTTGATGGAGGATCGCGAGAAACTCGAACAGAGCATTGCAGCGATCCAGGAACTTCGCCCCGGCTCGATCGAGCTCATTGGCACAAAAGAAGCGTTTGAGCTTTCCGGAGTGCCCCGGGCGACTTTCGACTCTGCTGTCAAGGCGGGCATCATCCCGATTTCCGACACTGAAGCGTTCAGCAAGTGGGGGAAACAACTGGTCGCCAGCAAGTTTGAGATCCGGGATATCTTGGAGCTTGCAAGAAACGGGACCTTGCGAGACTTCCATGCCACTCGAGAGCTCGGAAAGGCATCCGCCCGCAAACAGGCCGCGGAGCGTGCCAAGACAACGCGAAGCCATCGTGCAGAACTGCGCATCCGCCTGATGCGTGAAGCACAAGACCGGCGCCGCGAGGCCGTGCGTTCGACTGGCAACTTCAGCGCCGCCCACCATCTCGAACTCTTCGAATGGGCACAGCGTGCTTCGCGCCTGGCAAAGACCAGGCCCAGCCTCAAAGAGGCGGCATACGATCTGAAAGACGACGCTCTGTTGGCACTGTTTGAGGCAGACGCTCTGGACGTCTCGTTTGTAGACGCTCGGCAAAAAAGGCTGACCAAGAAGTGTCGGTATCACTCCAAGGGCTGGCATCACTTCGACGATCTCTATTTCTGCTCATCTTGCCGCTTCGAGGATGACCATTACTACTCTCTCTACGCCACTCGCCTCAAGGAAATGCCGAATGCGGGCGGGCTTCACATACCTTACCCGCTTGGTCATCTCCATGGACTGCCCGACCTGACAAAACTCCCTGCGGCGGATCATGATGTCCACGATGCGGGTGGACGAAAATTGACCGCCGACGAAGTCGCGCTCTTTCCGATCGACACCATCACCAAGGAAATCGAGCGTCTCATCGGAATGGTTGCGCTGGACTGAGCAGCAACGATCTTCGGCGAGCCCCTGTTAGCAATGGATTCGCAGACATGATCCCATCGTCTTGACAAAATTTGCCATAGTCCTAAGTCTACTCACATGGCGACGATGAACATCTCTCTACCGGATGATATGCGCTCAGCGGTGGACGCGCAGACCGCGGCGCGCGGATACGGCACGTCCAGCGAATATGTGCGCGATCTGATCCGGCGCGACTTGGATCGGCAGGCGCTTCGCGAGCTCCTCGACGAAGGCCGCAAAAGCGCCCAGGGTGAACCCCTCTCCACACAGACCTTCGATCACCTTAGAGCACGAGCCGTCCGGGTGGCCGACGAGTCTTCTTGACGGATCGCGCCAAACCGATCGTGCCGCGACAGGCCGCCAGTCGCGATATCGAAGAAGCTGTAGACTACCTTGCGCGAGAGGCGGGTCTGGCTACCGCCTTGCGCTTCATCGATGCTTACGAGGCGGATTGTCTTCACATTTCGAACCACACGTCTTCAGGGTCTCCGCGGTTTGGATGGGAGCTTGATCGGCCCGGCCTTAGAGTTTGGCCGGTAAATGATTTCGGCTATCTCGCTTTCTATGTCGACGAAGGCGATTTCATCGACCTCTGGCGCGTTCTGCACGGCGCGCGGGACATACCTTCCTACCTGCGTGACGACTTCACGGTATAGCTGGGTCAATCGTCCGCAAAACGAAGGCTGGAGGACGCCTTCCGTCGATGTACCGCGTCCGCCCAGGTTTCGGAAAACCAGGACACATCCTGCGTCCAAGGTGTCAAATTTTGGAGCAAGGCATTAGGCACAATCTTCTGATGAATTGACCACGTGGGATCATAGATCCCGCCGACATCTCAGGGAAATCGTCAGGAAATGTTGACCCTTGTATCGAACGCAGCGTTTGCCGCCGTATCGCTTGCCATGATCCGTCAGAAATGGGTCAGTCTGTCGCGCGAACAACAAGCTCTGCGCGCCTGTCGCGAGCATCATACATACGATCGCAGTTTGCCTGCCCACAACCCCAACCTCTGTGAAACGTGCATCGGCGACGCCATGCCGATGGAGGGTGTCATGGTTGCGAATACAGGTGTTTGCGGGAATTGCGAGAGGGTGGACGAGGTGTGGGATCTGGATCACCTCGAGCAACTAAGGTCAGAGGGGTTCGTTTTGGATGCTGATGTCGGAATTATCCCTGCCAGAAATCCGCTCCGGTGCTCCCATGTGCCGCGATATTGAGGCTCTTGCCTCTGTCCCGCCAATATCAGCACCTGAACTGCTGCCATATATCCTCTGACCGATCCGACACTGAGCGCCAAGAAGCCGCAAAACAGAAGAAGAACCAACCTACATGATGAGCGATGCGAGCAGATACGACCTCAAGGTCGGGGACATCTTTCAGGACGGGAGAGCGGGGCGATCGGGGGACTTCGAGATCGCCGACATCACGCCAGATGGCAACTGTTTCCAGCTTCGCTGGGCCAGCATGTCAGATGGCGAGCACTGCCCCTATGTGACCGCAGAACGCCTTTTCGCAATCGCGAATATGGATGGGGAGTCGCGACGCCGCTTCACGCGGGAAGAGATGCTTCTGGCATTCGCAGCAGGCTTCCGGAGTTCGGCCGAGGGACACAATGGCGAGTGCAACCACTTCACCGACGCGCCCTGTGGCACCACACGGGGGCTGCTCTTCAGCGTCAGCGCCAGGCAGCAGCTGGGCCGCGACTTCAGTCGTTTCCTCGAGGAAGATATGCACAGAAAGTGACACGCCCCTCCTGGGTGAGTGTACTCCGCACTGATCAGAAGAGACCACCGCCGCCCAGGAGCTGAGAAACCAGGCCGCAGTGTCGGACTTTGGTTTGCGAACATCCGGCCAATATAGGGCTCAAGAAATTGCCCATCTCCGAAGATACAAGGACGCCTCCCATGCCTCGATACGCCAAGCCGATGTCTGCAGCTGAGTTCATCGAAGAACTCCGCCTCTACCTCGGGCGTCAGACCGAGTTTCTGGATGAATTTGATGCCCAGCTCGGCACTGATGAAGGTGTTTTGGCCGCAGCGGCTGTTGCGTTGCATGATGGCGAGGAGTTCGACTTGTTTCCGAAGGTATTCCAGGACTGGAGCAAGATCGACTTCTATCCAGAGAACACAGAATTCCTGAGGGAGCTCGGGACAACCGAAGGCACCGGCCTCTACGGCGTGATCACTCTTCCGTCCGGTTTTACTTTCTTCGCCGGCCTTGCCGGCGGGGATTGGGAAGAGCCTTTATTCCTGATCATGTACCATGACGGGAAGACTTTTCGCGGATACATCCCTGTGGAAGGAAACGTCTTCAATCGATCAACAAAGTCAGCGTTCGGAAATGATGAGACAGCGGATGCCAAGGCCTTCCTAAAGCAGTTCGGGGGCTTGCCCGCTCTTCAAGGAAAGACACAAGCGGAGTTGGAGGCTCTCATCGAGGGGGACTTATATGCTTCTGTCAGCAAGTATCTGAAGATCGACAAGTCAGCCATCATCGCTGATATCGAAAGCCGGATCATTCTTCGCGTCTGAAGCGCTAAAAGAAGAATACTACCGCTCAGTCCACCCATGTAAGCTCGACCCATATCGGGCCTACTTCCTTCGAAAGAAGGACTCTCGAAGAGGAATTCCATTGACATCTCACTCGGTAGCGAGAGTAGTCGTCCTTTCCCTAAAACAACGCTGGGCTGCTGCAATCTACGATGGCGCCAAGACCGTAGAGATCCGGCGCAGGTTTCCAATCCCTACCCAGCTGCCTCAGCGGGCGCTGATTTACACGAGTTCCCCGATCAAGAGTTTGACCGGTGAGGCGAGCATCACTGCGGTTCAGAGACTCCCGCTTGAGGAGATTGCACGAGACTGGATCGATCAGACCTGTGTCTCCCGTGAAGAGCTGGACGCCTATCTCGGAGACTTGGGCTATGGCACGCTGATCTCCCTTGATCGGGTTCAGCACTACGAGAACCCGATCTCGTTGGCCGAACTGCGAGAGCGCCATGCATTCACCCCGCCGCAGAGCTTCGCCTATGCACGCTCCAGCATCCTTGCGGAGGTTGGCTCATGAGGGTCGCCATTCAGCCCGTGAATGCTTCCCTACGCGCGGACAGGGTGGTCAGTTGCCGCGGTGCGGCCGGCCTGTCTATCGACCATCCTGTTCTCGCGCGGCCTCGCTCCCTCTACGACGGCTTCGAGGCATGGTGGATGAAGGTTTGCACTGAAGATCGAACATGCTTTGTTCTTGAGGATCTCAAAGGAGGCATCCGCGGCATTGCTGTCATCGATCCTCGCGGATCGGGCCAGGTAAAGCTCTGCACCTTTTGCCTTGTCGATGGCGAACGCAGCACCGGGATGGAGTTCCTACAGTCGGTCTGCTCCTCGCTCGCGCTGAGCGGCTCCACATCGGTCTACGGAACCGTATTGCCCGAGCAGACTGCCGTGCTTGCTTTCTTCGAGCGAGCAGGTTTCCAGGTGACAGGCCAGTATCTTATTACGAAACAGCTGGCCTGATAAAGTTGGCCAACGGCACGAGCACTTCCACCTTTTCCCGAACATGGGAAGGCGAGCCCCGGCTTTCGCATACTGCCCGGCAGTGGCATATCTCTCTCTCGCATGGCTCGCAGAAAATGCACCCCAACTACGATCGAAGAGAGCAACGAAAACATGGCAATCAAACGCCCTCACCTCACCCGGAAAGACTGGAACGCTGCGGCGCATCTCATGCTTCTATTCGGGTCTTTGAGTATTCTTGTCGGACCCACTGCCTATGGGATAGCATCGTTCGTTTCTTCGGACTCAAAAGGCAGGGATATTGGCGAAATCTTCATTGGCATTAGATTCTTCGCTCTCGCCGTCGGCCTACTTCTCTCCATCTGTATATTCGCGGAAAAGCAGTGTTCCATGCTGCGAGATCGAGCCCGATAAACACTTGCGCCAGACCAGATCGAGGCAAATCAGTCAGTATTCTGTTTTGTTCAATGGCGAATTTAGGCATGTTGAACTGCCCCATATCTGCACGATGGCCGATTAGTAACCGAGCGAACTCACTTCTTTCGCCCCCATCCGACCCCACATTCACCTCAGCCCATGGCAAAGCCATGCTTCTCGAAACCCTCTCCCGAGGAGTATTTCATGGCCCCCATGCGTCGAACACTAATCATCACCGACAAGCCCTCAAATTCGAGGGTGATCTCTCCTCATTGGCAGGATAGGTTTCCACGCGACGTCATAACGCTTTTCCATACCCCTCCTATGGGTTCGTTCAGATTCCGCCTGCCCCGAGATCTACCGATCTCGAACGTTCCGATCGTAATGGACCCAGTTCTCGAGAGGCGCCCACCCGAAGGCCCGAGCCCGTCGGGCACTGCGTACTTCGATGGAGACTTCGGCGCGCTGGCGCGAGAAGCTGATCATATAGTTTGCGCGACCGATTTCGATCCTGCCGGATGTCGAAACTTCCTCGACCTCATGGCGCAATACCAGATTGACACACCTCTCTCGGATATCTCCTGGCTTGCCCTGACAGCCTTAGATCCGGCAAGTGTCACGGCAGGTATAGAGAAAGGGCGCCGAGCCGATGATCCAGAACTCGCCCTCATGGCAGCATTCGGACAGGCGCGGCAGCACTTTGACTATCTGTATGCCCTGAACGCGCTGCCCGTCTTCGGGATCGCACTCAGAGCAGTCGGCATTGAACCCCGCGGAGCATTCAGCTTCCTGTCGAAATATACGCTTCAACTTCTTCTACTACTCTCACAGGGCGATCATGGTCCGCTCAAATGGGGTGATATCATCAAGTTGATGTCGCGCAATTCATTGGGGTCGCCCATTTCACGCGGGGAGATCGTATATTGGCTCCGCCAAAGTGGCTGCCTGGCACAGGAAGGTCATGACAAGCCAGAACGCTACATCCTTTCTGATCGGGGCCTACGCCTGGCAAGTCTCATGCACAAGGATTGCTATGACCCCCATCTGAATTCTCGTCTCCGTTCCTGGGGCGATAGCTGGCCCGCCAGCAAGCCCGCGATCGAACGTTACATAAGGACCTTCTTTGGGAAGGAGAAGCGCTATCTCTTTTCCAGAATCTAACGTGCTCGCATCAGTGGTGCGGATTAGACCATCTTGGTGACCGGGAGCTGCCGCACCGCCTTTTTCTTGCACATTCAGCCCCTCGGCGGGCCGCCAGATCCTGGAAAACCCAGAGCGGGGTGCGGGAACTGTAATTCGATTTAGCTGCAAAAAAATCCGCGCCACTTATAGCGCAGCGCCTCTTTAGCGTTGCCTGCGGCCCATCTGTGAACAGAAAAGCTACCACTGGAAGGCGTCTATTTCCCTGCTTATTCTACTAACCCCATTTCCAACAGGTACTCATTTCAAGAGAGATGCCTGATGAAAATCGGATTGCTGGTTTTTCCAACCCTGTACGACACCCATTCGGAACAATCGGCTGCTTCCGACCTCGGCCAGCGCCTGGAGCCTTCGATCCTGTCGCTCGTTTCTCGTCGACCGGGTGATGAAACGGTCTTCGTGGAGGACAATCGGCCTCGCGAAGACATCGATCTCTACCTCTGCTCAGTCTACACCCGGGGATGGCAGGAGTTCACGCAGTTTGCCGCCCGCGTCGGTCGGGATAAGATCATCGCCGGCGGATATCATCCGACCGCCCGTCCACGTGAGACGCTGGTCCATGCCGGGACAGTAGTGACCGGCCTGTGCGGCAATATCGAGGAAATCCTGGAGAAGCATCCGGCGGGGATCCTGGCCGGCAAATCCGAACACCGGCTCATGGATCGTTCGCTCATCAAGCGATCGGACATGCGCCAGATCTATCCTGATGCCATGCCCGGCATGATGGTGGGGTCATCGGTCTCGAGCGTCGGATGCCCCTATGATTGCGATTTCTGCGCGACGCCCCTCATGTCGGGAAGGCGGATGAATGCCTTTCCGCGCGATCTGATCGCGAAGGATATTGAGGATCTCCGACGCGAAAACACGCAAGTCCTCTTCGTCCGCGATGAATCCTTCGCAACCCATCCGGACTTCGACGAGGTCGTCTCCCTTTATGGATCCGCCGGCTTCGATGTACTCTACTCGTTCGGGACCGCGGCGGCGATGACGGAGAAGAAGGTTCGCCATCTTGCCAAGAACAACTGGCACAGCGTGTGCCTCGGCATGGAAGACGTGGGCAAGTTCTATAAGAAGAATGCCAAACTTCAGGAGGCTTGCGATCGCTGCAATGACTTTGGCGTCGGGGTCACCCTGTCGTTCATCGTCAACGACAAGGAGCACGTCGCGCGCAGGGACATCCTCGAGCACTACAAGGCGCTGACAACGGCGTTCTTCGCGTTGCGGCCCATCATGGTCTGCGCGAACTTCTTTATGCCCCTGCCGGGCACAGTTCTGGGGGCCAAATATGCCTCGTTTGAATCTCCTGAGTTCTGGGCCAGGTTCGATTCCAAGACGCCGCTTTTTACGAGCGGGGCGACACAGGACCTCCACCGCCTTCTTGCGGTCCTGGTGCAGATCAACTGGTATCGTTCGAAGGCCTATGCTGGCCTGCGTGATTTCGAAAAGGGGGACACGCTCCACTTGAGGATGCTCGAGCTCGAGGACGCGTTCTTGGGAGATGCGTCTCTGGGTGGGCTCTTGAGTGCGGAAGAACGGGATTTCGTCTGCTCTCCGGAATGACTGGGTGCAAGCCTCGATAGACGGGTCTGAACAACGCCTATGCGGCGATTTCCGGGAAGGGGCCATCGCCATGGACAGTGGCTGGGGGCCTCAGGACGTCGGCGATCCATGCGATG
>Ga0208328_1000489_pt1 | contig 17786 bp, 16 predicted proteins | sample DeeseametaMP2633_FD_184170 | JGI IMG/M metagenome (GOLD analysis project Ga0208328, IMG submission 184170) | Marine microbial communities from the Deep Atlantic Ocean - MP2633 (SPAdes) | ecosystem: Environmental > Aquatic > Marine > Unclassified | place: Northeast of Antigua and Barbuda, North... | reverse complement strand
AGCGCGCCCTGCGTCGGGAAAAGCTCGGGCCCGTGCATCGAGCCCGCGCCACCGCCGATGTGCCAGCCATAGACCCTGCGGCCCCGGCGGTCGTCGAAGATCGCCTCCTTGACCTGCACCTCGATGAGCTTGCGCTTCTCCTCGACCACGACGATCAGGTCGAGACCCTCGGCCCAGTCGTGGAAGCCCAGCATGTCGAGCGGGAAGGTCTGACCGACCTTGTAGGTGGTGATGCCCAGACGCTCGGCCTCGGCCTCGTCCAGCCCCAGCAGCGACAGCGCGTGCACGAGGTCGAGCCAGTTCTTGCCCGCGGCGACGAAACCGATCTTGGCGCCCGGCTTGCCCCACATGCGCTTGTCCATCTTGTTCGCGTGCGAGAAGGCCTCGGCCGCGAAACGCTTGTAGTCGATGATGCGCTTTTCCTGCTCGTGGGGAGTGTCACCGAGCCGGATGTTGAGCCCGCCCGGCGGCATGTCGAACGCCGGCATCACCAGCGACATGCGGTCGGGGCGGCCGTCGACCACCGCGGTGGCCTCGACGGTGTCCTTCATGGTCTTGAGACCGACCCAGACACCGGCGAAACGCGACAGCGCGTAGCCGTAGACGCCGTAGTCCAGAACCTCCTGCACGCCCGCGGGCGAAACCACCGGCATGTAGGCGTCGATCATGGCCCATTCGGACTGGTGCAGCACGGTCGAGCTCTCGCCCGTGTGGTCGTCGCCCATGGCCATGAGCACGCCGCCGTGCTTCGAGGTGCCCGCCATGTTGGCGTGGCGCATCACGTCGCCGGAGCGGTCCACGCCGGGGCCCTTGCCGTACCAGAGGCCGAAGACACCGTCGAACTTGCCCTCGCCGCGCAGCTCGGCCTGCTGGGCGCCCCAGAGCGCCGTAGCGGCCAGATCCTCGTTCAGGCCTTCATGGAAGAGAACGTCCGCTTCGCGGAGATGCTTCTCGGCCCGCTTCATCTGAAGGTCGACAGCCCCCAGCGGCGACCCCCGGTAGCCGGTGACGTAGCCCGCGGTATTCAGCCCCGCGGCACGGTCCCTGGCCTTCTGGATCAACATGAGCCTGACCAGTGCCTGCGTGCCGTTCAGCAGCACCGGGCTCTTGTTCAGGTTGAAACGGTCTTCGAGTGTAATCTCCACTTTGGTCATGCGCGCCTCCCTACGCTCATCCCTTGGGCACTATACACTCATAATAGGTCAAAAATACTGACCTTGATAGCGTTTTTTCGCTGTTTCTTCAGCGTCACGAAAGGATTGGTTCCCATTTAAGATTTGTGTCTTATATGAGGGCCCGCGAGCAGCGATGGGCAAAGGCATGGACTGGGACAAGCTAAGAATATTTCACGCGGTGGCGGACGCCGGCAGCCTCACACATGCGGGGGATGCGCTACACCTGTCCCAATCCGCCGTCTCGCGGCAGATCCGGTCGCTGGAAGAATCACTGAACACGACCCTGTTCCACCGGCATGCGCGCGGCCTGATTCTTACTGAACAGGGCGAACTTCTTTTCGACGCGACCGCGGCCATGGTCAAGCGTATCGACGCGGCCACAGCCCGTATCCGTGACAGCGAGGAAGAGGTCTTCGGCGAACTCAAGGTCACCACGACCCACGGGTTCGGCGTTCTGTGGCTCGCCCCCAGGTTGACCAAGCTCTACGAGAAGTTTCCCGACCTCAAGATCGACCTGATGCTCGAGGAGCGGGTGCTCGACCTTCCCATGCGCGAGGCCGACGTCGCCATCCGCATGAAGGAGCCGAGCCAGGCCGACCTCATCCGCAAGCGGCTGATGTCGATCCGAATGCGGATGTACGCCTCGCCCGACTACCTCGCGGAACACGGCACCCCCGGCGCCCTCGAAGAGCTCGAGAACCACCGCCTGATCTGCCAGAACCCGGCCTCGGCGCAGGTCGCGTCAGGCAAGCTGCTGGTGCAGGAGCTGCTGACCTACGGGCCGCAGACGGCGCTCACGGTGAACAACTACTTCGGCGTGCTGCAGGCGGTGCTCGCCAACCTCGGGATCGGCGTGCTGCCCGACTACATCATCGAGGATTTCCCCTCGGTGATCCGGGTCCTGCCCGAGGTCGAGAGCAACGAGGTTCCGGTGTTCCTCGCCTACCCCGAAGAGTTGCGCCATTCCAAGCGCGTGGCGGCGTTCCGCGACTTCGTTCAGGACGAAATCTTCGCCCACCGGAGACAACTCAGAGCGATGGGCGCAGACTGATTTCCCGCTTAAAGTGTGAGCCATGCGCCACACACATGGCGGAAATGCTGCGCCTGCGACGTCTTAAACCTTGATCGACTCAGAACTGATAACATATTCGGCAGATGAAGCTTGAAGCGCCCTAGCGCGCATCATCTTCATACCTCCCTGTTGGACTACGGCCGAGCTTTGTGCTCGGCCTTTTTTTTGGCGCGGCCTCTCCGGATTCGTGGGTATGGTGGCGCAAACAGGAGGACACCATGACCAGCCACGCCGGGACCCCGCCCAACGCCGCACAGCAAGAGTTCTGGAGCACCGGCCCCGGCCAGCACTGGGTGCGGCTGCACCGCGAGCTCGACACCCTTCATGAGAACCTCAGCCGCCTCGTGCTCGACGCGGCCCGGCCCCGGCCGGGCGAGCGCGTCATCGACATCGGCTGCGGCGCGGGCGCGCTGGCGATCGCCGCCGGGCAGCATGTCGGAACCGGGGGCTACGTGCTCGGGCTCGACATCTCGGCACCGCTGATCGGGGTCGGCCGCGACAAGGCGGCGGCGCTCGATATCTGCGCGCCGGACTTCCTCGTGGCCGATGCCCAGACATGGGCCCACGACGGCGCGCCCTTCGATCTCTGCGTGTCGCGGAACGGGTTGATGTTCTTTGCAGATCCGGTGGCGGGCTTCCGCAATATCCTGTCGCACCTGCGGCCCGGCGGCCGGCTGGTCTTTGCCGCCTGGGCCGAGGCCGCGCACAACCCGTGGTTTTCCCTCGCCATGCGCTTCGCGACCGAGCGCCTTGGCCCCGCCGCCCCCGGCGACCCGCACGGCCCCGGCCCCACCGCCTTTGCCGACACCGCCCGCGTGCTGGCCCTGCTCGAGGCTGCAGGCGCCCCCGGCGCCACCGCCGAGGTCCACGACACCACGCTCGAGGTGCCCGAAGGCTTCGAGGCCGCCGCCGAGCTCACCCAGTTCGTGGGCCCGATCTCGCGCCACCTGCGCGACAAGGGCGGCACCGAGGCCGACCGCGCCGCGATCCATGCGCAGGTCAAGGACGCGTTCCGCGCTTTCGACGACGGCAATGGTTGCCATATCCCCGCACGCATCAACCTTTTCACCGCAACGCGCCCCTGAGCCTTCGCGCCCCCTTCCCCCGGAGGCGACCTTGCACTAAAGAGCGCGCAAGTCTGCCAGAGGGGAAAGTTCATGCAGGAACCGGCCATCACCGAAGAGCTGATCGCGGCACACGGCATCAAGCCCGACGAATACGCACGGATCCTGCAGATCCTGAACCGCGAGCCCACCTTCACCGAGCTGGGCATCTTCTCGGCCATGTGGAACGAGCACTGTTCCTACAAGTCGTCCAAGATTCACCTCAAGGGCCTGCCGACCAAGGGCCCGCAGGTCATCTGCGGCCCGGGCGAGAACGCGGGCGTCGTGGACATCGGCGACGGCCAGGCCGTGGTCTTCAAGATGGAGAGCCACAACCACCCCTCCTACATCGAGCCCTACCAGGGCGCGGCGACCGGCGTCGGCGGCATCCTGCGTGACGTCTTCACCATGGGTGCGCGCCCGATCGCGGCGATGAACTCGCTGAGCTTCGGCGAGAAGGACCACCCCAAGACCCGTCGCCTCGTGCACGGTGTGGTCGAAGGCGTGGGCGGCTACGGCAACTGCTTCGGCGTGCCGACCGCGGGCGGCGAGGTGCGCTTCCACCCCGCCTACAACGGCAACTGCCTCGTGAACGCCTTCGCGGCGGGCCTCGCGGACAGCGACAAGATCTTCTACTCGGCGGCTTCGGGCGTCGGTCGCCCGGTCGTGTACCTCGGCGCGAAGACGGGCCGTGACGGCGTCGGCGGTGCGACCATGGCCTCGGCCGAGTTCGACGAGACCATCGAAGAAAAGCGCCCCACCGTTCAGGTCGGCGACCCGTTCACCGAGAAGCGCCTGATGGAGGCCTGCCTCGAGCTGATGCAGACCGGCGCCGTGATCTCGATCCAGGACATGGGCGCCGCGGGTCTCACCTGCTCGGCCGTGGAGATGGGCGACAAGGGCGGCCTCGGCATCCGGCTCGACCTCGAGAAGGTGCCGCAGCGCGAAAAGAACATGACCGCCTACGAGATGATGCTGTCGGAGAGTCAGGAGCGCATGCTCATGGTGCTCGACCCCTCGAAGGAGGCCGAGGCCAAGGCGGTCTTCGACAAGTGGGACCTCGACTTCGCCATCGTCGGCGAGACCATCGAGGAAGACCGCTTCCTGATCGTGCACAACGGCGAGGTGAAGGCCGACATGCCGCTGTCGCGCCTGTCGTCCTCGGCGCCGGAATACGACCGCCCCTGGGTGCCGTCCGAACCCGCCGCACCGCTGGCCGACGTGCCGCAGATCGACGGCATCGACGCGCTCAAGGCACTGATCTCGAGCCCCAACTATTGCTCGCGCGAGTGGGTCTACGAGCAATACGACAGCCAGGTCATGGCCGACACCGTGCGCATCCCCGGCTTCGGCTCGGGCGTGATCCGCGTGCACGGCACCGACAAGAAGCTCGCCTTCACCTCCGACGTGACCCCGCGCTACGTCAAGGCCAACCCGGTCGAGGGCGGCAAGCAGGCGGTGGCCGAGGCCTACCGCAACCTGACCGCCGTGGGCGCGCTGCCGCTCGCCACCACCGACAACCTGAACTTCGGCAACCCCGAGAAGCCCGAGATCATGGGCCAGTTCGTCGAGGCCCTGCGCGGCATCGGCGAGGCCTGCCTCGCGCTCGACATGCCGATCGTCTCGGGCAACGTGTCGCTCTACAACGAGACCGACGGCGTGGGCATCCTGCCGACGCCGACCATCGGCGCCGTGGGCCTCATCGCCGCCGGCGAAGAGCCGATCCTCGGCTACGCCCGTGACGGCCACGTGGCGCTGCTGCTCGGCACTCCCGGCAGCCACCTCGGCCAGTCGGCGCTGCTCGCCGAGGTCTTCAACCGCGAGGAAGGCGACGCCCCCGCGGTCGATCTGGCCGAAGAGAAGCGCAACGGCGAGTTCATCCGCGCCAACCGCGAGTGGATCAAGTGCTGCACCGACCTCAGCGACGGCGGCCTCGCGCTCGCGGCCTTCGAGATGGCCGAAGCCTCGGGCGTCGGCGTGCATCTCGACAGCGGCGACACCGCGGAGCTTTTCGGCGAGGATCAGGGCCGCTACCTGATCTCCTGCAGCTTCGACGCCGCAGAGGCGCTGATGATCGCCGCCGGCCGCGCCGGGGTGACCCTGCACACCGTCGGCCGCTTCGCCGGCGACAGCGTCCGCTTCGGCGGCTCCGAGGCCCCGCTGGCCGACCTCTCGGCGCTGTATCGCAGCAGCTTCGGCGCGACCTTCGGCTGATCCGCACGGGTCTCGAAGAACGGATCGGTGGAAAGGCGCGGGCCTTTCCACCGGCTTCGGCGCCTGTCCCCGCGCCCGGTGCCCCTGCCGGCCCCCGACACCACCATCGCCTGCAGAAACCGCCTCTTTCCACGGCCTTACATGCAATTGCGGGAATGCAACGCCATAGTTGCAGGGGCTCCGCAATGCGATTAACAAGATGCCATTATTGATGCCGCGCGACCGCGGTGTTTCTCGTACTGAGAGAGAATTTCAGACTTGCTTCCGGTGCTCTGCACGACCCGAGCACTGCGTCACCAGAAGGGATGGCCGCAAGATGAACAACTGGGACGATCTGCGCTTCCTCGTCGCTCTTTCGAAGACCGGAACCATGACTGCCGCGGCCAAGAGCCTCGGCACCAACACGGCCACCGTGTCGCGCCGGATCGAGCGTCTGTCCGAGACGCTGGGCATGCCCGCCTTCATCAAAACCGGCGAGGGCTGGCGCCCGTCCGAGGCCGTGGCCTCGCTCATCCAGCTGGCGCAGAGCTTTGACGGCGAGCTGCAGGCGGCGCTGAACTCGCAGGCGGTGAACTCGGAGTCCGAGCCGGTCACCATCAGCGTGGGCTCGCTGCCCATCGTCACCTCGCTGGTGCTGTTCCCCGGCCTCACCCGGCACAAGCCGGTGCTGGAGGGCGTCCAGCTCACCTTCTCGGACCGGATGTTCAAGGAAGGGCTCGGCGACCACGACCTGGTGATCCAGTACGCCCGCCCCGGTCACGGCCGCATCGTTGCCCGCAAGGTGGGGTCGATGTCCTACCGCTTCTACCGCTTCCGCGATGGCGACAGCGGCGGCGACTGGGCCGGCCTCGGCGAGGCCCATGACGACGCGCCGATGATGCAGGCCGGGCTGAACGCCTTCGGCCGCCCCCCACGGCTGCGCGTCGACAGCCTGATGGCGCTGCACCGGCTGATGCAGATGACCCGCCTGCCCGGCCCGCTGCCCGAGCTTTTGGCCGAGGACGATCCGGACCTCGTGCCGCTCGATCCTTCGATACCTCCGAAGGTCGAGGAATGCTGGCTGTTCTACCACGAGAGCCGCCGCAATGACCCCGGAATCCGGCGCGCCGTCGACTGGGTGATCCGCTGTTTCGAGGACCTGCCGAACCAGGACCGCCTCCGCGCCGCCGAGGCCTGACGGCGCTGCCGGAACGGCGCCTCTGCGGCGCCGTTCCCTGTTCGCCAATGCGGGCTCAGAGCCCGTAGATCGCCCCGAACTTCGCCTCGAGATAGTCGAGCAGCGGCGCCTCGCTCGGCGCTTCGCCGCAGGCGCGGGTGATGACGTCGCGGGGCTCGTAGAGCCCGCCGTATTGCTGCACGTTCTCCGAGAGCCACGCGGTGGCCGCGGCAAGATCGCCCGCCGCCATCTGGCTGTCGAGATCCGGCACCGCCGCCCGCAGCGCCTTGTGCAGGCAGCCCGCGTAGACGTTGCCCAGCGAGTAGGTCGGGAAGTAGCCGAAGAGCCCCGCCGACCAGTGCACGTCCTGCAGCACCCCGTCCGAGGGCTTGTCGACCGGGAAACCGAAGTCCGACAGGAAGCGCTCGTTCCACGCCGCCTCGAGGTCGTCGACCTCGAGCGTGCCGGCGATCAGCGCCTGCTCCAGATCGAAGCGCAGGAGGACGTGGAGGTTGTACTGCACCTCGTCCGCCTCGGTGCGGATGAAGCCGTTCTGCACCCGGTTCACGGCGGCGTAGAAGGCATCGGGGCCGTCGAGCCCAAGATCGCCGAAGAGTTCGGTCATGCGGGTGAAGAGCCACGAGGTGAAGGCGCGCGAGCGGCCGAGCTGGTTCTCGTAGATGCGGCTCTGGCTCTCGTGCACGCCCATCGACACGCCCTGACCCAGCGGTGTGAAGCGGTAGCTGCTGCGGATCGACTGCTCGTAGGCGGCGTGGCCGACCTCGTGGATGGTCGAGTAGAGGCAGTTGAACGGGTCCAGCGCATTGGTCCGCGTGGTGATGCGCACGTCGTCGCCCGAGCCCGAGCTGAACGGGTGTACCGCCTTATCGATGCGCCCGCGGGCCATCTCGTAGCCGAAGGTGCGCGCCACGGTCTGCGAGAGCATCATCTGGGCCTGCTCGTCGAAGGTGCCCTGCAGTGCCGCCGGCTGCGGGCGGTCGAGCACCGCCTGCCGTAGCGCCACCAGCCGCGGCCGCAGCGCGCCGAACATGCCCGAGAGCTGCGCCGCGGTCGCGCCGGGCTCGTAGTCGTCGAGCAGCGCGTCATAGGCGTCGCCACCGGCGGCCAGCGCGGCGCCCTCCTCGCGCTTGAGGCGCACGACCTCCTTCAGCACCGGCGCGAAGGCCGCGAAATCGTCGTCGGCGCGGGCCTCGGCCCAGATCCGGTGCGCCCGGCTGGTGATGCGCGCGATGTCGGTGGCAAGCTTCGCCGGCACCCGCAGCCCGCGCTCGTAGGAGCGGCGGATGTGGCGCAGGTGGGCGGTGCCCTCCTCGTCCAGCGCGGCGTCGTCGACGGCATCGAGCCATTCGCCCACGCGCGGATCGGTGCGGCGGGCGTGCAGGATCGATTCCATCACAGCCATTTCCTCGGAGCGCTGCTCAGAGGCGCCGTGCGGCATCATCACTTCCTGGTCCCAGCCGAGCCGGCCGGCCACCTGCGCCAGCGCCCCGGTTTCGCGCTGGAAGGACATGAGCTTGTCGTAGGCGGTCATCGTGCGGTCCCCCGGATGGATTGGGTTTTGGGATATTGCGCGCCGAAGCGGGCGCGGATGATCAGTACCCAGAGCACCACGGCCCCGATCTGGTGGGTGATCGCGATGTGCAGCTGGGCGACGTAGAGCACCGTGGTGATGCCCAGCACCACCTGCAGCAGCAGCATCGCCATCACCGCGTTGAAGCGGAAGCGGGTGTCGGCATTGGCGGACTTGCGGCCGCGCAGCCAGGTCACGACGCCGAAGATGAAGAGCAGGTAGCCCGCCATCCGGTGCATGAACTGCACGAGGCCCGGGTCCTCGAAGAAGTTGCGCCAGACCGGCACGAGGTCGAAGGGCTGCGGCGGGAAGAACCCGCCCGCCATCAGCGGCCAGTCGGTGTAGCTGCGGCCGGCGTCGATGCCCGCAACCAGCGCTCCCAGCAGGATCTGCAGGAAGGCGAAATGCATGAGCCCGGTGCTCATCGAGAAGAGCTTCGCCTCGCGGCCCCGGCGCGCCTGCATGAGCTCACGCTCGGGCCGCCCGAGCGCAAAGACGTACCACGCGATGAACCCGAGGATGATGAAGGCGAGCCCGAGGTGGATCGCCAGCCGGTAGGAGGCCACGCTGACCATGTCGCCGGTCAGGCCCGAGGACACCATCCACCAGCCGATGGCGCCCTGCAGCCCGCCGAGCACGCCGAGGCCCAGCAACCGCGGGGTCCAGCCGGTCGGGATCTTGCGCGCCACGAGGAAGCCGAAGAACCCCAGCGCCCACACGAGGCCGATGACGCGGCCAAGCTGGCGATGGCCCCATTCCCACCAGTAGATGCTCTTGAATTCCGAGAGCGTCATCTGGTTGTTCATGAGGCGGTATTGCGGGCTCTGCTGGTAGAGCGTGAATTCCTCTTCCCAGTGCGCCGCATCCATCGGGGGCAGCGCGCCGGTGACCGGCTTCCACTCGGTGATCGACAGACCGCTGTCGGTGAGCCGCGTGAGCCCGCCCACCACGATCATCGCCATGACCAGCGCGAAGATCACCATGAGCCAGATGCGGATCGCACCGCGCGCGCCGCCCCGGCCCCTGTCGATCATGCCACCCGCTGGCTGCGTCCCCTTCGGCGCCTCGGCGGCGACCTCCTCGAAAAGCTTGCGCTGACCGGCCATGCCTCACCTTTCCTGATTTCGGGGCGGACGATAGGGCCACCCCGGCACTGCTTCAACCCCGCCCGGTGTGCCCCGGCGCCGCAGCCCCGCAAGGGGTCAGCCGCGTTCCTTCCAGCGCACCATCTGCCGCATGATGCCGTGCAGCGTGCGCACATCCTCACGCGTGAGCGGCATCCGGCTCCAGAGGTTGCGCAGGGTCAGTTTCATCGCGGGCGCCTTGTGGTCGGGGAAGAAGAACCCCGCCTCGTCCAGACGCTCTTCGTAATGTTCGGCAAGCTTCTCGACCTCGATGGCGCTGGCCCATTCCGCCCCCGCCATCTCGTCGCGCCGCGCCTCGATCCCGGCGCTCGCCCGGCGCCATTCGTAGCCGCAGAGCAGCACGCATTGCGCGAGGTTCAGCGACGGGAACTCGGGGTTCACCGGCACCGAGATGATGGCATTGGCCTGCGCCACGTCGGCGTTCTCGAGCCCCGCCCGCTCGGGCCCGAACATCACCGCCACGCGGCCGCCGGCGGCGATCCGGCTGGCCGCCTCTCGCATCGCCTCTTCCGGGGAATAGACCGGCTTGGTCATGCCGCGCTGCCGGGCGGTGGTGGCGAAGACCAGGTCGCAGTCGCCGACCGCGCCCGCCACGTCCTCGCTCAGCACCGCATCGTCCAGCAGCCGCCCCGCGCCCGAGGCCATGGCCACCGAGGCCGGGTTCGGCCAGCCGTCGCGCGGGCTCACCAGCCGCATCCGGTCGAGCCCGAAATTCCACATGGCGCGCGCCGCGGCACCGATGTTCTCGCCCATCTGGGGCCGCACAAGCACGAAGGCCGGCTGTTTGACGTCGCTCGGCATGGCCTCTCCTTTGTCCTGCCGTCTCCCTAAGCGCCACGCTATTCAAGGGCAAGCGGGCTTCTGCCCCCCAGAAATATCCCCGCGAGCGGTATCCGTCCTCTATGGTGGAGGCATTCCCCGACACAGGAGCGCCGTTCATGGCACATGACGAGGGCCTTGCAGAAACCCTTCGGAGCGATCTCGCGGCAGTGCCCGAGCTGCGCGAGATCGCCATGTTCGGCGGGCTCTGCTTCACCTCGCGCGGCAACATGGTCTGCGGCACCTTCCGCGACCACGGGCTTTACCGCGTGGGCAAGGCGCAGGTGCCGCGCGCGCTCTCCCTGCCGCACACCGGCCCGATGACCATGGGCGAGCGCACCATGGGCGGGTTCGTGACGCTCGACCCGGACGGCTTCGCCGACGATACGCTCCGCGAGCATCTCACCCGGCTGGCGCTGGCCTTCGTTGCCACGCTCGATCCGAAATGACCGAGGCAGGGCCTTGGCACTGCACCTCCGGGCGGTGTATGCAGCCCGGAAGTTTTTCCGAGGATGACCGCAATGGCCGAGACCGATCTGCCCCAGCTCTACCTGATCACGCCGCCGGAGTTCGATCTCTCCGAGTTCCCTGCGCGGCTCGATGCGGTGCTGGAGGCGGCCGAGATCGCCTGCATCCGCCTCGCCCTCGCCACCCGCGACGAGGACAAGCTGCTGCGCGCCGCAGACGCGGTGCGCGAGGTCGCCCACGCCCATGACGTGGCGCTGGTCATCGACACCCACGTGGTGCTCGCCCAGCGGCTCGGGCTCGACGGTGTGCACCTCACCGACGGGTCGCGCTCGGTGCGCCACGCCCGCAAGGAGCTTGGCCCGGACGCCATCGTCGGCGCCTTCTGCGGCGCCTCGCGCCACGACGGCATGAGCGCGGCGGAAAGCGGCGCGGACTACGTCTCCTTCGGCCCGCTCTCGGGCGAGTCGCTGGGCGACGGCACGCTGGCCGACCGCGATCTCTTCCAGTGGTGGTCCGAGATGATCGAGGTGCCGGTGGTGGCCGAGGGCGGTCTCACGCCCGAGCTGGTCGCCAGCCTGACCCCGGTCACCGACTTCTTCGGCATCGGCGAGGAAATCTGGAGCGCCGAGGACCCGGTCGCGGCCCTCGCGGCGCTCACCGCCGCGATGCGCTGACGCCCCTCCCGGGGCGTTTTCCCTAAATCAGCTGCCGTGGGGATGCGCCGAGCGCACCTGTGCCTCGAGATGCGCGGCCAGCGTCTTGCGGTTGGGATGGTCGTCGACCCGCACCGGCGGGTGGTAGACCAGCTCGACGCTGCCCTGCCGCTTCGCACCCAGCAGCTTCAGCAGGTGCGGGCCCAGCGACATGCCGCCCCACCAGCCGTAGAACCGCGGATCCTCGCCCGCGGGCGCGTGGTAGATCACCGTCACCGCCTGCAGCTGCATCTCGTGCTTGAGCTCGTGGCTGAAGAAGGCGGCGAAGAGCGTCGACTTGAAGGGCAGGATGCGCATGCCGTCGGTCGAGGGGCCCTCGGGGAAGAACAGCAGCCGGTGACCGTGCAGCAGCCGCTCTTCGAAGACCGCCTTCTGCTCGGCGGCGGCGCGCGGGTCGCGGGTGATGAAGACCGTGCCCACCAGCCGCGCCAGCCAGCCGATGACCGGCCAGCCCGAGACCTCGGACTTGGCGACGAAATAGACGTCGCGCCGGGCGTTGAGCGCGACGATGTCGAACCACGAGCAATGGTTCGCGACCAGCGCCCCCGGCCCCTCGAGCCGCGGGCCGCTCGGCTTCACGGCGATGCCGAGGATGGCGCAGCAGCTGCGGAAGACGATCCGGCTGATCCCGGGCGAGACCGGCCGGCGCATCCCGCAGAGCGGCCGTTCGAAGAGCCGCACCGCCAGCATCGCCACCAGCCCGAGCGCCATGGTGATCACCACCAGCGTCGCGCGCCAGACCACGCGAACCCAGTCCCCGGCACCGAGCGGCGGGGCCTCGGGCTCGTCTCCGTACCAGGTCGGGCTGCTCACTCGCGCCCCCGGGTGTAGATCCCCGCCGCCTTTGCGTTGAGCCGCGCGGTGTCCATGATCAGGCAGATGTCGGTGGTGTTGAAGGCGTGGTCGACGAAGGCGCCCTCGCCCACGGTGCCGCCAAGCCGCAGGTAGCCCTTGATCAGCGCCGGCACCTCGAGCATCGCGCGGCGCCGGTCGATCTCGGCCTCGGGCACCAGGTCCATGCTCTGGAACTGCCGCGAGCGCACCCGCAGCGGCTCGGGCGCGAGATGCCGGTGGTGCAGCAGCGACAGCGGCTCGGCAAGCTTCGCCACGTCGGTGCCGTGGAAGGAGGCGGTGCCGAACAGCACCTCGATGCCATGCGCGCGGACGTAATCGGCAAGCGCGCCCCAGAGGTGCATCATCGCGGTGCCGCCCCGGTAGTCCGGGTGCAGGCAGGAGCGGCCGAGTTCCAGCAGACGACGCCCGGAGGCGCGCAGCGGCGTGAGATCGTATTCGTCCTCGGAATAGAACTGCCCGGCGGCCCTCGCCTGGTCGTCGCGCAGCAGGCGGTAGACGCCCACCACTGCGCCGTCACGCTTGGCGTCGGTGAGGATCAGGTGGTCGAAGAACGGGTCGAAGCGGTCGCGCTCGAGCCGGCGCTCGTGATCGACCATCGCGCCGCTGCCGCCAAGCTCTTCGACGAAGACCTCGTACCGCAGCCGCTGCGCCGCCACGATGTCGTCCTCGTCGCGCGCCAGCCGCACCGTGAAATCCGTCTCGTCCAGAGCCATCCCGACCTCTCGCGTCCCACGTGCGGGCGTTCTTAATGCCCACGCGCGCCAAGGGAAACCGGTTTTGCCTCGCCAAGTCGGTTAGCGGCCGTTAACCTTTCCTCAACGTCTCGATGTCTAGCTACTCGTCGAACACAGGCAGAAGGGTGACGCGCGTGCTGTCGATGACAACCTTGCCCTGCTCGCGGAAGTTGACCGTGACGCGCCCGGCGATGTTCGACTGCACCTGGCCGGTGCCCCAGTCGGGCCGGTCGGGATGAGTCACCAGCATCCCAGGTTCGAGGAGTGCGTTGAGGTCATCCATAGGTGCGATCGCGTCCCTTCTTCCCGGTCGAAGCCCTGAGCAAAGTGCAGAGTGAGGAGCCCCCCATGTCCGTTGCCACCGCCAGAATCGCCACGCTGGTCGGCTCTCGTCTCTGCCATGACCTTGTAAGTCCCATCGGCGCGATTTCCAACGGGCTCGAGCTGATCGCGCTGGCCGGTACCCCGGGCCCCGAAGAAATGGCGCTGATCGAGCAGAGCGCCGCTTCGGCCACCGCGCGCATCAACTTCTTCCGCGTGGCCTTCGGCCATGCCTCGACCCAGCAGGACGTCGGCGCGCGCGAGGCGCGCAAGCTGCTGCAGGACTACTGCAAGGGCAGCCGGCTGAGCATCGACTGGCTGCCCGACGGCGACGCGCCGCGGACCGAGGTCCAGCTCGCCTTTCTCGCAACGCTCTGCTGCGAGAGCGCGCTGCCGCTGGGCGGCCGGGTGCACGTCACCCATATCGAGGGCGGAGGATGGCGCATCTCGGGCACCGGGCAGCGGCTGTCGATCGAGCCGGATCTCTGGGCCCAGCTCACCAGCACCACGCTCGAGGCCGAGGTGACGCCCGCGCGGGTGCAGTTCGCGCTGCTCTCGCTGCTGGCGCCGGAACGGGGCCGCAAGCTGGTGGTGCATGCGGGCGACGCGGCGGTCACCATAGAGATCGGCTGAGGGGAGTTTCGGGATCTTCCGAAATGGTCCGGCGTCCCGGGCGGGCCCGGAACGCCGGTCTTCTTCTCAGAGCTGCGGCCCGATCAGGCGCGCACCGCGCCGTCCGCGCGCACCACGTATTTGAACGAGGTCAGCTGCTCGGCGCCGACCGGACCGCGCGCGTGCATCTTGCCCGTGGCGATGCCGATCTCGGCGCCCATGCCGAACTCGCCGCCATCGGCGAACTGGGTCGAGGCGTTGATCATCACGATGGCGCTGTCCACCCGCTCGACGAAGCGCTCGATGGCGGCCGGATCCTCGGCGAGGATGCAGTCGGTATGGTTCGAGCCGTAGGTGCGGATGTGCTCGATGGCAGCATCCTCGTCCTCGACCACGCGCGCGGCGATGATGCTGTCGAGATACTCGCGGCCCCAATCGTCGGCGCTGGCCTGATGGGTGCCCTCGATCGCCTGCAGCGTCTCGTCGGCGCGCACCTCGACACCCGCCTCGATCAGCGCGCGCACGACGCCCTGCCCGATGGTGTCCACCGCGTCGCGATGGATCAGCAGGCATTCCGCCGCGCCGCAGATGCCGGTGCGCCGGGTCTTGGCGTTCATCACAACCGTCAGCGCCTTCACCGGGTCGGCGGAGGCGTCGATGTAGATGTGCACGATGCCCTCGAGATGGGCGAAGACCGGCACCCGCGCCTCGCGCTGGACGAGCCCCACGAGCCCCTTGCCGCCGCGCGGCACGATGACGTCGACGTAGTCGGTCATCTGCAGCAGCTCGCTCACCGCCGCCCGGTCGCGGGTCGGCACGAGCTGGATCGCGTCCTCGGGCAGGCCCGCCTTGCGCAGCCCCGCGACGAGGCAGTCATGGATGGCGCGCGAGGAGTGGAAGCTCTCGGAGCCGCCGCGCAGGATCACCGCGTTGCCGGACTTGAGGCAGAGCGCGCCTGCGTCGGCGGTGACGTTGGGGCGCGATTCGTAGATCACGCCGACGACGCCGAGCGGCGTGCGCACGCGCTGGATGTGCAGGCCGGTGGGTCGGTCCCACTCGGCGATCACCTTGCCCACGGGATCCTCCTGCGCCGCGATGGCGCGGAGCCCCTCGACGATGCCGCGGATGCGGTCCTCGGTCAGCAGGAGCCGGTCCATCATCGCCTCGGTCAGGCCCTTGTCGCGGCCGAAGGCGAGGTCCTTGGCGTTGGCCTCGACGATCTCGGCGCGGCGGGCCCAGACGGCATCCGCCGCGGCCTCGAGCGCCTCGGTCTTGCGGGCTGGCGGGGTGAAGGCGAGCTCGGCTGCGGCCGCTTTCGCACGACGGCCGATTTCGGTCATGACGGCGGGAATGTCGGTCATGTCTTTCATCGCTGTTCACCCTTCGGGTTCTGGTTTCCGAGGGCCCTCCTATAGCGCCTCGCGGCGGCGCGGCCTAGGGCGATTTCGGCCCCGTCGCGCAGGGGCCGGGCGCCGGAGGGGGCGCTGCCCCCGTCCGCTGGCGCGGACTCCCCCGGAGTTTATCGGGCAAGATGAATTGGCAGGAAGAAGGGAGGGGCTCAGAGTGCCATGTCGTCGCGGTGGATGAGCACCGCGCGGCCGGGATAGCCGAGCGCCTCCTCGATCTCCCACGAGTGGCGGCCGACGATGCGACGGGCCTCGTCGGCGGTGTAGCGCGTCAGGCCCTGGCCCAGCGTGGCGCCGCGCGGGTCGCGGATCACCACCGGGTCGCCGCGGCCGAACTCGCCCTCCGTGGCGGTGACGCCCACCGGCAGCAGCGAGCGGCCCTCGGCCATGGCGCGGGCGGCGCCGGCGTCGAGGGTGACCACGCCGCAGGGCTTCATCGCCGCGATCCAGCGCTTGCGCGCCGCGTGCGGATCGACCCGCGAGGTGAACCAGGTGACGTTGGCGCCCTGCTCGAGCGCGGCCAGCGGGTTCGGGACAGAGCCCTCGGTGATGGCCATCGCACAGCCCGCCGCGGTGGCGGTCTTGGCGGCCAGCAGCTTGGTCTTCATGCCGCCCTTGGAGAGGCCGCTGCCGGCGTCGCCGGCCATCGCCTCGATCTCGGGAGTGATCTCGTCGATCACGTCGTAGCGGATGGCGGTCGGATCCTGCGAGGGGTTGGCGCTGTAGAAGCCGTCGACGTCCGAGAGCAGGATCAGCTGGTCCGCCCCCACCGTCACCGCCACCTGCGCCGCGAGGCGGTCGTTGTCGCCGTAGCGGATCTCGTCGGTGGCGATGGTGTCGTTCTCGTTGACGATGGGCACCACGCCGAAGCCCAGCAGCGTCTCCATGGTGGCGCGCTGGTTCAGGTAGCGGCGGCGGTCGGCGGAATCCTCGAGCGTCACCAGCACCTGCGCGGTGGTGATGCCGTGGGGCGCGAGCGCGTCTTCCCATTCGCGCGCGAGGCGGATCTGGCCCACCGCGGCGGCGGCCTGGCTCTGCTCCAGCGGCAGCGTGGTGGCGGGCAGCCTGAGGATGCCGCGGCCGAGCGCGATGGAGCCCGAGGACACGAGGATCACGTCGGTGCCACGCGCCCGGATCGCGGCGATGTCCTCGGCGATCGAGCGCATCCACGCGGCGCGGAAGGCGCCGGTGACCTTGTCCACCAGCAGCGCCGAGCCGATCTTGACGACGAGGCGCTGCGCAGAACTCAGGGTTGCCATTGGCTGTCGTCCTCGGGCGCGGCGCGCAGGCGCTTGTCGTCGATGTAGCTCCGCAGCGCGCGCAGCACCTCGGTGGTGCCCTCGCCCGACGCGCCGGACATCAGCAGCACCTTGCCGCCCGACCTGGCTTCGAGCTCTTCGCGCAGGAAAGCGCGTTCCTCGTCGTCCATCGTGTCGATCTTGTTGAGCACGGTGACGCGCGGCTTCTCGGCGAGGCCGGCCCCGTATTGCTCGATCTCGTTGATGATCGTGTCGTAATCCTCGAGCAGCGAGCCCGAGCTGCCGTCGACGAGGTGCAGCAGCACCGCGCAGCGCTCGACATGGCCGAGGAACAGATCGCCCAGCCCGCGGCCCTCGTGGGCGCCCTCGATGAGGCCGGGGATGTCGGCCACCACGAATTCGCGCCCGTCGACGCCCACCACCCCGAGGTTCGGGTGCAGCGTGGTGAACGGATAGTCGGCGATCTTGGGCCGCGCGTTCGAGGTCGCGGCGAGGAAGGTCGACTTGCCGGCATTGGGCAGGCCCAGCAGGCCCACGTCGGCGATGAGCTTCAGCCGCAGCCAGATGGTGCGCTCGACGCCCGGCTGGCCCGGGTTGGCGCGGCGCGGCGCCTGGTTGGTGGCGGATTTGAAGTGCAGGTTGCCCCAGCCGCCGTTGCCGCCGCGCGCGAGCAGCACGCGCTCGCCCAGCGTGGTCAGGTCGGCGATCACCGTCTCTTCGTCCTCGTCGAGGATCTCTGTGCCCACAGGCACGCGCAGCACGATGTCGTCACCGTCCTTGCCGGTGCGCTGGCGGCCTGCGCCGGGGCGGCCGTTCTCGGCAAAGAAGTGCTGTTGGTAGCGGAAGTCGATGAGCGTGTTGAGCCCGTCCACGGCCTCGGCCCAGACGTCACCGCCGCCGCCGCCGTCGCCCCCATCGGGGCCGCCGAATTCGATGTACTTCTCGCGACGGAACGAGATGCAGCCGTTCCCCCCGCTTCCGGAGCGGATGTAGACTTTGCAGAGGTCGAGGAACTTCATCTGGCGGATCCCGGGTCTGGAGAATGTGGCGGCATGTAGCCTTTGTGGGCGCGCATCTCAAGCGGTGCGCGGGGAGTCGGGCGCCGAAATCGGTATTTGGGGGCGGATGGGCGCGGCAGGCGCG
>Ga0208328_1000485_pt1 | contig 17958 bp, 14 predicted proteins | sample DeeseametaMP2633_FD_184170 | JGI IMG/M metagenome (GOLD analysis project Ga0208328, IMG submission 184170) | Marine microbial communities from the Deep Atlantic Ocean - MP2633 (SPAdes) | ecosystem: Environmental > Aquatic > Marine > Unclassified | place: Northeast of Antigua and Barbuda, North... | reverse complement strand
CGCGCCGACGCGGGGATGCCCCCGCAATCGGCACGCCGCCGGGTCAGGCATGCTGGCCACCGTTCACGTCGATGACCGCGCCGTTCACGTAAGAAGCCTGCTCCGAGCACAGGAACAGCACCACCCGCGCCACCTCGTCGGGCTTGCCCAGACGGCGCAGCGGGATGACCTCGAGCATGTCCTCGGTGCCCGGCGACAGGATCTCGGTCTCGATCTCGCCCGGCGTCACCATGTTTACCCGCACGCCGCGCGGGCCGAGCTCGGCCGCGGCCTCGCGGGTCAGCGCCCCGAGCGCGGCCTTGGAGCAGGCATAGGCCGCCCCGGCGAAGGGGTGCACGCGGCTGCCCACGATCGAGCCCACGTTGACCACGGTGCCCCTGGCCGCCGAAAGCTCGGGCAGCAGGTCGCGCATCAGCGAGGCGGGGCCCATCAGGTTGACGTTCATCACCTGGCGCCAGACCTCGTCCGAGCTGTCGGCGATGCCGAGGCGCGCGCCTCCCTCGCCCTTGGGCGAGATGCCGGCGTTGTTGACGATGGCGTTGAGCCCGGCACCGCCGAGCGCCTCGCGCACCCGCTCGACCATCTCTTGGCGCGCATCGGGATCGGCGAGATCGCCCTGGATGTGGTCGGTCGCCCCCGCGTGCCAGGGGCATCGCGAGTCGAAGGCGGTGCGGGACACCGTCAGCACCCGCCACCCGGCCGCCTGGAACACCTTCACGGTGGCATGGCCGATTCCCCGGCTGGCCCCGGTCAGCAGCAGTGTCTTCTGTGTCATCTTTCCGTTTCTCCTGGCGTGCTGTCCCTGCGTCACCCTCAGATGTGGAACGCAATTCCCTCGCCTGCAAGGCCGCCGCCGAGCGCCGACACGGTTCCGTCAGCGCGCCAGCAGGCAGCGCCCGTCATCTCGCCATCGGCCCCGAAGGCGATGGCGTTCATCCCGCCCGCGATATGCGGCACGATCTGCACCTCGTGGCCCTTGGCCGCCAGCGCCTCCTTGTGGTGGGCGTAGGCGGGCTCGAGCTCCACATGCGCGCCCTCGGTCCAGACGCGGGGCGCCTCGACCGCCTGCTGCGGGGTCATGCCGAAGTCGATCATGTTGACGATGGCCTGCATCGCCGAGGGGAAGATCCGCAGCGCGCCGGGCAGACCCAGCGCGAAGGCGGGCTTGCCGTCCCTGAGCACGATCATCGGCGCCATCGAGGTCGGCACCCGCTTGCCCGGCATGACCGAGAGCGCCTTCCCGGGGTGCGGGTCGAAATTGTACATGTAGTTGTTCGGGATGATGCCGGTGCCCGGCACCATGATGCGCGCGCCGAAGAGGCCGTTGATGGTGTGCGTGGCCGACACGATCCGCCCGTCGCGGTCGGCGACGGTGATGTGGGTGGTGTTGTTGCTCTCGTAGCCCGGTGGCACGGGGGTCGCGCCGCCCACGTCGCGCAGGCGGGCCTGGCACTCGGCGGCGTATTCCTTGGAGATCAGCTTCTGCACGGGGATGTCGACGAAATCCGGGTCGCCCGAGGCCGCACGGCGATCCTCGAAGCCGACGCGGATGACCTCGGCCAGCAGGTGCAGCTTCTCGACGCTGTCGAAGCCCATGGCCTTCAGGTCGTAGGCCTCGAGCATGTTCAGCATCTGCGTCACGTGCACGCCCGACGAGGCGGGCGGCGGCGGGCCCACGATGTCGTGGCCGCGGTAGGTGCCGAAGATGGCGTCACGCTCGCGCGCCACGTAGGTGCGCAGGTCGTCCATCGAGACGTGGCCCGCATCCTCGCCGCCGGTGTTCAGACGGTCGACCAGCGCCCGCCCCAATGCACCGCCGTGCAGGGCGTCCGCGCCCTCGGTCGCGATCAGGCGGAGGCTTTCCGCGTAATCCGCCTGCACCAGCCGGTGGCCGGGCTTGGCGGGGGTGCCGCCGGGCAGGAAGATGGACGAGATCACCGGATCGTTGATCATGTCCTCGGCGTGACGCTCGATGTTGGACGACAGGTAGCTGGTGACCGGGAAGCCGCCCGCGGCAAGCCGGATCGCCGGCGCGATCACGTCGGCGAAGGGCAGCGCGCCGTGCTGGGCGTGCATCTGGCACCAGCCGCGCAGGTTGCCCGGCACCGCCACCGAGGACGCGCCCACGAGGTTGCGGCGGCCCGCGGTCTCCATGTAGTCGGGCAGCCGGTCCGACACCGGCGTGAACATCCCGGGCGTGGCCGAGGCCCCGGCCTGCGACAGGCAGTCATAGACGGTGTGCGTGCCATCGGGCAGGCGCAGATGCGAGACGCCGCCGCCCGCGATGCCCACCATCATCGGCTCGACCACGGTCAGCGCCAGCAGCGCCGCCACGGCCGCATCCACCGCGTTGCCGCCGAAGGCCAGCATCTCGTGGCCGGCGGCCGAGCCCAGCGGGTGGTTGGTGACCACCACCCCCTGCGAGCCCCGCGCGGGCGACTTGCGGCAGATGAAGGGAAGCGGCGTGGTGTCGGAGGGCATTGTGCGGTCTTTCCTGTTCGGACGGGGTCGCGTGGCAGCGCGGTGCCTCCCGTCACGGGCGGCGAGGGATGCCACTGTGGTTTCGGGCAAAAATTACAGAGCCGCTTGCCAAAGGTCACGCAGAAAGTGCCGGATCCCGCGGAACCTGTCGCGAAGCGGCAATAATGCAGGCGCGGGACCCCGGGACAGGGCGCCTGAGGCCGGGCTCCCGAGGCCTGAAATCCGCTGAAGCGACGGGTTTTGGCCTCGCCGGATCTTCCGTTCGCACATATTTTATGCAATTGTGACGAGATTCATGGGGTTTTGGGCGTATCAACGTCGGCTTTTCACAAATATTGCCCGAACGGTCGATGATACGCGATTGTTCAGTCATGATCGGCTACCGTAGAACCCGATTCAACAACAGACAGGGAATCGCTTCCGGCTCGTCCCGGGACGCTTTGACAGGAGAATGCCAATGACCTTCCACAAACCCCTCGGCGCGCTGATCGCCGCAGCCGGCCTTGCCGCGACGCTCGCGGCGCCCGCCGCCGCCCGCGACATCAAGATCGGCCACTTCGGCGCCCCGGGCACCCCGTTCGACGAGGGCATCCAGTTCTTCGCCGAGAAGGTCGAAGAGCTCTCGGGCGGAGATTACACCGTCACCAACTTCCCGTCGGGCCAGCTCGGCAACGAGGCGCAGCAGATCGGCGCGCTGCAGGGCGGCCTGCAGGAGATGCTGATCACCTCCTCGACCAACCTCATCAAGTACAACGAGCGCTTCCAGCTCATCGACCTGCCCTTCGCCTTCGCCGACGACGCCGCCACCGACAAGGTGCTGCTCGGCCCGGTGGGCGACGAGATGCTGGCCGGCCTCGACGGCTCGGGCATGAAGGGCCTGACCTTCATCGACAACGGCTTCCGCGACCTGTCGAACTCCAAGCGCCCGATCGAAAAGCTCGCCGACTTCGACGGCCTGAGCTTCCGCGTGATCGGCGCGCCGGTGTTCATCAACACCTTCGAGGCGCTCGGCACCAACCCCGTGCCGATGCCCTTCCCCGAGGTCTACACCGCGCTCGAGACCGGCACCGTCGACGGCCAGGACAACCCGCTGCTGACCGTGCGTGACCTGAACTTCTACGAGGTGCAGGACTATCTCACCACCTCCAAGCACGCCTACTCGGCGCTGGTCATGCTGGTCTCGCAGCCGTTCTGGAACAGCCTCTCGGACGAGGACAAGGCAATGCTCCAGCAGGCCGCCGACGAGACCGCCATCGAAAACCGCAAGATCATGCGCGCCGCCGTCGAAGAGGCAAAAGCGTTCCTCGCCAGCGAAGAGGGCGGCATGACCGTCTCCGACCTCACCCCCGAGGCCCGCGCCGAGATCGTCGAAGCGGTCGCCCCGGTCACCGAGGGCCTCGTCACCGACGCGATCCGTCCGCTCTACGAAGAGATGCAGGCCACCCTGGCCGAAGACTGATCGCCCTGCCGGGGCCGGTGCATGCTCTCGCGCCGGCCCCTTCTTCCTTCTCCAGCCCAGGAGTACCGAATGCGCGCTCTACGTCTGGCCGAACGGCTTCTCGAAGCCATGGTGGCCTTCCTCCTCTTCGCCCTCGTGGCGATGGTCTTCACCAACGTCATGATGCGTTTCTTCTTCAATTCCGGCATCGTGGTGACCGAGGAGCTTTCGCGCATCGCCCTCTCCATCCTCATCCTCACCGGCGCCGTCCTGGCGCTGATCCAGCAGCGCCACATCGCGATGACTCTGGTGGTAGACCGCCTGCCCGAGCCTGCGAAGAAGGCGGTCGTCGCGCTCACCGGCGCGGTCATGCTCTACGGCAACTTCCTGCTGGCACAGGGCGCATGGATGCAGGCCAAGCTGAACTTCTCGTCGAACTACCAGATCTCGGGGCTGCCCTCCGCCACCATCTACGTCGCCGCCACCCTGGCCGGCACCGCGCTCGCGCTGGTCGTGGCCGGGCGCATGGTGCTGATCCTCTCGGGCCGCATGCCTGCCGACAAGTTCTTCCAGGCGGCGTCCGCCGACATCGCGGAGTAATCGCCCCATGACCTTCGTCGTCTTCCTATCGGTCCTGATCCTCGGCATCGTGCTGGGCCTGCCGATCGCCTGGGCGCTGATCGCCTGCGGCATCGCGCTGATGCTGCATCTGGACTACTTCAACGCCCAGATCATCGCCCAGAACATGATCCTCGGCACCGACAACTTCATCCTGCTGGCGATCCCGTTCTTCATCCTCGCGGGCGAGCTGATGAACCGCGGCGGGCTGTCCCGGCGCATCATCGAGGTCGCCATGGCCGCCTTCGGCCACCTGCGCGGCGGGCTCGGCTACGTGGCGATCTGCGCCTCGTTGATCATGGCCTCGCTCTCGGGCTCGGCCATCGCCGACAGCGCCGCCCTCGCCGCCATCCTGATCCCGATGATGAAGCTCGGCGGCTACCCCGAAGGCTCGTCCGGCGGCCTGCTCGCCGCGGGCGGCGTCATCGCCCCGGTGATCCCGCCGTCCATCGCGCTGGTGGTCTTCGGCGCCATCGCCAACGTCTCGATCAGCGGGCTCTTCATGGCCGCCATCGTGCCCGGCATCCTCATGGCGGTCTCGCTGGTGCTGGCGTGGCGCTTCGTGTCGCGGGGCGGTGCCTTCCAGACGCTCGAGCGCAAGAGCCGCGCCGAGGTCCTGCAGGCGCTGTGGAAGGCCCTGCCCGCTCTGGTGCTGCCGGTGGTGGTGATCGGCGGCCTGCGCGTGGGCGTCTTCACGCCCACCGAGGCCGCGGTGATCGCCGCCGTCTACGCAGCGCTCGTCGGCGCCTTCGTCTATGGCGAGCTGACCCTCAAGAGCTTCTACGAAGGGCTCGTCGAGGCCGGCAAGACCTCGGCTGTGGTGATGTTCCTCATCGGCACCTCGATGGTCTCGGCCTGGCTCATCACCATCGCCAACCTGCCGACGCAGGTCATCGCCTTCCTGCAGCCCTTCATGGACAGCCCGCAGATGCTGGTCGGCATGATCGTCTTGCTCACGCTGCTGCTGGGCATGGTGCTCGACTTCACGCCGCTGAGCCTGATCCTGATGCCGATCGTCATCCCGCTGGGCAAGGCCGCGGGGATCGACCTGATCTACTTCGGCGTGGTCTTCACCATCGCCGGGGCGCTCGGGATGCTGACGCCGCCGGTCGGCAACGTGCTGAACGTGGTCGCGGGTGTCGGCAAGGTGCGGCTCGACCGGATCATGGTCGGCGTGCTGCCCTTCCTCTTCGCCGAGATCGCGGTGCTGCTGCTGCTGGTGCTCTTCCCGCAGATCATCACGGTGCCGCTGGGCCTGCTGCGGTAAGCCACGACAGAACAAGGCCAGGCGCTCCGGGGCGAACACCGGACCGCGGGCCGACGCGCGGACCCTCCCTCCGCGCAGGCGCCGTCCCGCCCACCGGGGCGGCGTCTTCTTTCCCGGGATGCCGGTTCGGGCGATGTCCGGACCGCCGTTCCGCGCACACAAAAAAAGCCCCGCCGGAGCGGGGCTTTTCCACGAGAGCGCTGCTGTCTCAGTCGCGCCAGCCGCGGGCGCGGTCGACCGCCCCGGCGAAGCGGGCCATGCGGCCCTCGCGGTCGCAGGGCCGCGGCCTGACCGTGGCACGCAGCGGCGACGCAGGCAGGGTCGCGCCAAGCCCCAGCGCCGCGAGCTGCGCGGCACCGACGCCGGTCAGCTCTTCGGTGGCGGGCAGCGCGATCTCGGCGCCCGTGACGTCGGCAAGGAACTGGCAGAGGTAGGGCGAGCGCGCCAGCCCGCCGTCCATCGAGATCCGCGCCACCGGGCCGCCCTGCCCCATGCGGGCAATGACCTCGGCGGCGCGCAGGGCGATGCCCTCGATCAGCGCCTGCGCCATGTCCTCGCGCGTGGTGGCGCCGGTCATGCCGATGAAGAGCCCGGCGGCGCTGCCATCCCAATGCGGTGCGGCCAGTCCCGAGAGCGCCGGCACGAAGGCCAGCCCGCGGTCGATGGCGGGCGCGGCTTCGAACCCGGCGAGCGCCGCCGGACCGTCGAGCAGTCCGATGCGCTGCGCCCATTCCACCGCGGCCCCGGCGGCATGCACGCCACCGTCCACCGCGTAGGTGGTCTCGTCCCCGATGCGCCAGGCGACGGTGGGCAAGAGCCCGCTGTCATCCTCGGCGGGCCGCTCGGGGCCTGTCACCGCAAGCGCGAAGGCGCCGGTGCCGAAGGTGATCTTGGCATCCCCCGGCGCCCGGCAGCCGTGGCCGTAAAGCGCCGCCTGCTGGTCGACCACCGCCGCCGCGACCGGAACACCGTCGATCTCGCCGAAACCCGAGACCGTGGGACGGATCTCGGGCAGGCAATCGAGCGGCACGCCGAAGAGCCGGCAAAGCTCGGGGTCCCAGTCGCCGGTGTCGAGCGACATCAGCGAGGTGCGCGAGGCGGTGGTCACGTCGGTGAGCGCCCGCCCGGTCAGGTGCTGGAGGAAGAACGCATCGGTGGTGCCAAGCCGCAGCCGGCCGGCGCGATGGGCGTCCTGCACGCGGCGCTCGTTGTCACCGAGCCACGCCAGCTTGGACGCCGAGAAATAGGGATCGAGCGGCAGCCCGGCCCGCGCGCGCACCATGGGTGCGGCCCCGGCCATCCCGGCCAGCCGCGCCTCGGTGCGGCGGTCCTGCCAGACGATCACGGGCGACAGAGGCGCACCGGTCACGGCGTCCCACGCCAGGCAGCTTTCGCCCTGGTTCGAGAGCGCGATGGCATCGACCTTGCCCGCAGCCGCGATCACCGCGCGCAGGTTGGCGAGCAGCTCCATAGGGTCGTGCTCGACCCGGTCGGCGGCGGGGAAATGCTGGGCGTGGCGGACCGAGTGCACGATCTCGACCGCACCGCTGTCGTCGGCCACCAGACCCCGGGTCGAGGTCGTGCCCTGGTCGAGCGCGAGAATGCGCATGGTTCAGTCGTCCCTTTCCAGCCCGAGGTGAAGATCGCCGCTCAGCGCCGCCGCGTCCAGTGCCGGCACCCGCAGGCGGATCGGCTGTTCGGGATAGGCGTGCAGGGTTTTCACCACGAGCTCGCGCCCGGTCGCATCGCGCAGCACCAGCCGCCCGCGCGCCGCGCCCTCGGCGCGGATGTTGAGCTCGGTGGCGCCGCTGATGCGCTGCGGCACCACGTAGCGCAGCCCCTCGCCGGGGCGCACCGCGGCACCGGCCCGCGACGCGGGTGCAGCGGTCTCGGCGGCCAGCTCGCGCGCGATCACGCACGCGACGCGCCGGCCCTCGGCCCAGCAGACGCCGGCGGTCTCGACCGGGTGCAGCACGTTGCCCGCCACGAACACGTGCGGATCCGAGCTGCGCCCCTCGGCGTCGATCTCGGGCCCGAGCGAGCCCGCATCCAGCGCCAGCCCGCTGGCCCGCGCCACCGTCGCCTCGGGGGTGAAGCGCCCCGAGAAGACGATGCCGTCGCAGGCGAGCGTGACCTCGGTGCCGTCGTTGCGGCGCAGGCGCAGACCCTCGACGCGGGTGCGGCCCTCGATCGACAGAAGCTCGGCGCCGGTCAGCACCGGCACCCGCAGCAGCGCCGCCAGCGCCATGAAGAGCCGACGGGTCTGCACGCGCTCGCGGGTCTCGACCAGCGCGGCCGGGCGCATGCCGTGCCGCACGCAGGTCAGCAGCGCCGAAAGCGCCACCATCTCGCTGCCGACGATCACCGGGCGCGAGAACGGCTTGCGCCGCTCTTCGTAGACGAAGGCTTGCAGCGCGGCGGTGTTCATCACCCCCACCGGGCGCAGCCCCGGCGCAAGCCGCTGGGCGCGGGTGCGCTCGCGGTTGCCGGTGGCAATGAGCACACGGCGGGCGGTGAGGGTCATCGCCCCCTGCGTGGTCGCAAGCTCGAGCACGCCGCCCGGGCGCACCGCGGTCACCGTGTGGTCGGTGCGGATCTCGACGCCCGCGTCCTCGGCGGTGGCCACCAGCCGCCGCGCATAGGCGGGGCCGGACAGCACACGGCGGAACTCGCGCATGCCGAAGGGCGGGTGGCCGCAGTGGCGCGGGATGCCGCCTGCCCTGCCGAAGCGCTCGAGCACCACGACCCGGGCCACGCCCTGCCGCCTCAGCTCGACCGCCGCCGAGAGGCCCGCCGGGCCGCCGCCCACGATGGCCACGTCACAGGTATCGCTCATGCGTCGCCCTCCGGCAGAATGTCGGCGCGCAGCTTGCCCTCGGAAAGGGTGGCGACGCGGGCGAGACAATTGAAGCCCTGGCAGCGCCCCATGGCGCAGCGGGTGCGGCGGCGCAGGCCGCCGAAATCGCCCGGCGGCAGCGGGCCTTCGAGCGCTGCGCGGATCTCGCGCGCGGTGACCATCTCGCAATGGCAGACGATGCCGTCATGGCCGGGGATCTGGTAATCGCGCGGCAGGTGCTCGGCGAGGTTGGGCATGACCGGCTGCGGCGGGTCGTTCACCGCCCCGCGCACCGCCTGATGCGCCCCGCTCCAGAGCGCGAAGACGTGGCTCGCGATGCCGAGCGCGGCGGTGAGCCCGGTCGAGCGGATGCCGCCCGCGCAGTAGTAGCCGAGGTCGGCGTCGGCGTGGACGCGGTATTCCTTGCGCTCGGTGGCCGGGCGCAGCCCCGCGTAGACCGCCGTCACCGGCATGTCGCGCAGCGCGGGCACCAGCTCCACCGCCTTGTCCATCAGCATGTCGAGCTCGGGCCGGGTCACGTCGGGACGGTCGCGCGCCTCCTGCTCCTCGGCGGTGGGGCCGACCAGCAGGTTGCCGAAGATCGTGCGGGTCAGCACCACGCCCTTGGTGCGGTCATTGGGCACCGGCAACAGGATGGTGCGCAGGTGCTCCGAGGCCGCCTTGTCATACACCACGAACTGGCCCTTGCGGGGGCGGATCTCGAAGCTGGGCTTGCCGGTGAACATGGTCTCGACATGGTCGCCGTAGAGACCCGCGCAGTTGACCACGGTGGTCGCCCTGACTTCGCCCGCTGCGGTGTCGAGCACCCATGTCGCACCGTCACGCCGCGCGCCCCTGAGCGCCGCGTTGAAGAGGAAGCGCGCGCCCAGCATCTGCGCCTGCGTGGCATAGGCCAGCGGCGCCGACCACGGGTCGATCACGTGCTCGCGCGGAACCAGAAGCGCACCGCGGACATGGCCCGCCAGCGCGGGCTCGCGCGCCAGCACCTCGGCGCGGCTCAGCAGGCGGGTATCGGTGACACCGTTCTCCTGTGCCTGCGCCAGCAGCGTCGGCAGCCGGGCCTCTTCCTCGTCGCTCCAGGCCGCGACCATGGCGCCGGTCTCGAGGACCGGCAGGTTCATCGCGGCGCGGATGTCCATGTATTCCGCGTAGGCCGCCTGCATGCAGGCCAGTTCCAGCGAGCCGGTGGGCGCGTCGAAGCCGGTGTGCAGGATGGCGCTGTTGGCTTTCGAGGCCCCGGACAGGATGTCCGTCGCGGCCTCGAGCACGACCACGGTCGCGCCCTCGAGTGCAAAGCGCCGGGCCATGGCGCAACCGACCACGCCCGCCCCGATGATCGCGACATCTGCCTCTGGCGATGTGTGAACCAAGTGCATTCTCCGTCATTCCGCTGCGACTCTGAACTGGAGCGCAGCATTTCTTCTGAACGTGCACATTTTTGACCGTTTCCACAATATCATTCGGTCAATCTTACATGGATCCATTGCAATCGGTAACATCCTGCGGCAATTTTCAGCAACCCAACAGCCCGCCCGGAGCCTTCGCCATGCCCAGCCAGATTCCCTCTGCCACCGCCGCAGAACGCGCCTTCGCCGAGGCGCTGCGCCGCGAGGGGTTCACGGGCGAGGTTTCGACCGGGGCGTCGGACCGCGTGGTGATGGCGACGGACAACTCTATCTACCAGATATTGCCCGGCGCCGTGGTGTTTCCGCGCGACGAGGCCGACCTTGCGCTGGTGGCCCGGCTGCTCGACCGGCCGGACTTCCACGAGGTCGTGCTGCGCCCGCGCGGCGGCGGCACCGGCACCAACGGCCAGTCGCTGGGCGGCGGCGTGGTGGTGGACTGCTCGCGCCACATGACCCAGATCCTCGAGATCGACACCGAGGCCCGCCGCGTGCGGGTCCAGCCCGGAGTCATCAAGGACCAGCTCAACGCCGCGCTGAAGCCGCACGGCCTGTTCTTCGCGCCCGAGCTCTCGACCTCGTCGCGGGCGACCATCGGCGGCATGATCTCGACCGATGCCTGCGGTCAGGGCTCCTGCGTCTACGGCAAGACCTCGACCCACGTGCTGTCGCTGAAGGCGGCGCTGGTGGGCGGCGAGATGCTCGAGACCGGGCGCGCGCCCTATGCGCCGCGCGACGGTCGCGGCGGCGAGGTGCTGCGGGTGCTCGACGAGATCAGCCGCGACGAGGCGGCGCTGATCGAAGAGCGCTTCCCCAAGCTCAACCGCGCGCTCACCGGCTATGACCTTGCCCATATCCGCGAGGGCGACAGCATCGACGCCCGCGCGGTGCTCTGCGGCTCCGAGGGCACGCTGGCGCTGATCGCCGAGGCCACGCTCAACGTGCTGCCGATCCCCGCCGCCTCGGCGCTGCTGCTGATCTTCTACCCCGACTTCCAGGCGGCGCTGCGCGACGCGCGGGCCATGGCGACGCTGGGGGCCACCTCGGTCGAGACCATCGACAGCCGGGTGCTCGGGCTCGCGCGCGAGGAAGCGGGCTTCCCGGCGCTGGCGCATCTCTTCCCGCAGGCGGGCGCCGAGGGCGTCAACATCGTCGAGTTCACCGGCGACGACCCCGACGCGCTGGCCGCCCGCGCCACCGCCCTGCGCGACGAGCTCTCGACCGCGCCGGGACGGCTGGCGATCACCATCGCGTCGGGCGACGAGGTGGCGAAGGTCTGGGGGCTGCGCAAGGCCTCGGTCGGGCTGCTGGGCCGCGCCGACGGCGCCAAGCGCCCGATCCCCTTCGTCGAGGATTGCGCTGTCCCGCCCGAGAACCTCGAGCCCTTCATCGCCGCCTTCCGCGCCGTGCTCGACCGCGAGGGGCTGGACTACGGCATGTTCGGCCACGTTGACGCGGGCGTGCTGCACGTGCGCCCGGCGCTCGACCTCACCGACCCGGCGCAGGAACCGATGATCCGCCGCGTCACCGAACAGGTGGCGGCGCTGGCGCGGCAACACGGCGGGCTGCTCTGGGGCGAGCACGGCAAGGGCGTGCGCTCCGAGTTCGTGCCCGAGGTCTTCGGCCCGCTCTACCCGGCGCTGCAGCGCATCAAGGCCGCCTTCGACCCGCGCAACCAGCTCAACCCCGGCAAGATCGCCACCCCCGACGATGGCGCGCTGTGGAAGATCGACGAGGTGCCGATGCGCGGCCAGATGGACCGGCAGGTGCCGCAGGCGCTGCGCGACGCCAACCCCTCGGCCTTCGCCTGCAACGGCAACGGCGCCTGTTTCAACCGCGACCCGCGCGACGTGATGTGCCCGTCCTACAAGGCCACCGGCGACCGGCGGCATTCGCCCAAGGGCCGGGCCTCGCTGATGCGCGAGTGGCTGCGGCAGGGCGGCCCCGAGGGCAAGGCCGACGCCGATTTCGAGGCCGAGGTGAAGGAGGCCATGGACGGCTGCCTGTCCTGCGCCGCCTGTGCCACGCAATGCCCGATCCGGGTGGATGTGCCGAAGCTGCGCTCGGCCTTCCTTGACGACTACCACGCCCGCCACGCCCGCCCGCTGCGCGACCACGCACTCGACCATCTCGAGGCGCTGATGCCGCTCGCCGCGAAGATGCCGCGGCTGGTGAACCTCTTCACCACGGGCCCCGGGGCGGCGCTGCTGAAACGCGCGGGGCTCACCGCCCTGCCCGCCTTCCCGGTCACGCGTCCCGCCCTGCCGACGCTGCGCGAGGCCGAGATCGCCACGCTCGACCCGGCGCGCGACGTGGTGCTGGTGCCCGACGCCTTCACGCTGGTCTTCGAGCCGCAGATCGTGGCCGACCTTGCCGCCGTGCTCGACCGTCTCGGGCGGAGGCTGCGGGTCGCGCCCTACCGCCCCTCGGGCAAGGCGCGCCGGGTGCTGGGCCGTCGCAAGGGCGCCGACCGGCAGGCCGAGGCGCAGAGCGCGCTGCTGCGCCGCCTCGCGGCCTCCGGCGTGCCGCTGGTCGGCATCGAGCCCGCGATCCTCGGCTCCTACCGCAGCGATTTCGCCGCCGACCTGCCGCAGGTGATGGCGCCGCAGGACCTGCTCTCCAAGCTCATGGCGACGGCCGAGGTCGCGCCCAGCGCGCTGGCGGTGCGGCTGCTGCCCCATTGCAGCGAGCGGGTGCGCGGCGCGGCTGGATCGAATGGCTGGCGCGCGGTCTTCGCCCGCTTCGGCATCACGCTCGACATGCCCGCCACCTCGTGCTGCGGCATGGCCGGCACCTGGGGCCACGAGACGCGCAACCGCGCAACCTCGGAACGGATCTTCGCCCAGTCGTGGGACGACGCCACCGCGCCCGGCCCGGACGCGATCCTCGCCACCGGTTTCTCGTGCCGCTGTCAGGCGGACAAGGTCGCCGGGCGCGCGCTGGCGCACCCGATCACCCTGCTCAGGCAGTTGATGGAAGGCTGAGGGCCGGTCGTCAGACCGGCTCGGCGATCACCAGCTCGACGCCCGCGTCGGCCAGCGCCGTGACCATGGCCTCGGACGGCATCCGGTCGGTGACCAGCCGGTCGATGGCCGAAAGCGGCGCGACCTCGAACACCGCGGCGCGGTCGAGCTTGGAGTGATCCGCCAACACCGTGACCCTGGCGGCCCGGCCGAGCATGGCGCGGGCAAGCTCGGTCTCGCGCAGGTCGTAATCCATGATCTCGTTGCGGGTCATGCCGCCAATGGTCAGCACCACGTGTTCGGCCTTGAACTGGTGCAGCTGCTCGATGGCGAGCGCCCCCAGCGTCTCGCGCCCCTCGGCGGCGATCTCTCCGCCCAGCAGGTAGAGCCGGTGGTGCCCCTCGGGCCGCGCCAGCAGGCCGGCGATCTCGGGGGAGTTGGTGATGACCGTGAGCCCCCGCCGCCGGGCGAGTGCCCGGGCAAAGGCGATGGTGGTGGAGCCGGTGTCGACAAAGATCACCGCGCCCTCTTCGAAAAGCTCGGCGGCACGGCGCCCGATGGCGGTCTTCTCGGCGGTGAAGGTCGCCATGCGCGCGTCGAAGGGCCCCTCGGTGAGGCCGGTCTCGGCGATGCCCGAGGTCTTGCGCGCGCCGCCGTGGAACTTGCGGATGCGTCCGGTGGCGTCGAGCTCGTTCAGATCGCGGCGGATGGTCTCGCGCGAGGTGTCGAACTTGTCGGAGAGCTCGTCCACATGGACTTCGCCAAGCTCCTGCACGAGCTGTACGATCATTTCGCGCCGGGCGGCCGGTTTCATGCGGCTTCCTTTCTCGATAGTTGCAGTGCCCGCCGTTTCACGATGACGGCTTGGTCACTACACAACGCCTGTTCCCACAGCTTGACCGAAGTTCGGGGTGCCTGCAACGTCAATGCGGTGCGGCTGGCCCGGCAATTCCCGCAGGACTGCGAAAACTGCGCCGCTATGCCGAAGTTCTGGGCCATTGCGCCGGATCCCGTCGGAAAAAGCCTTCACTCGCCCTCAGGTTGCCACGGATCGCGCGACCGCTGCGCGCCGGACCTTGCGTCAGGGGCGCGAAATCCATGCGATCCGGCGCGAAGCCGCCCCGAAAACCGACAGGAGCCCGGCAAGACCGCCCATTAATCAGGCAAACTTCGCCACATCATTTTACTTAACTTTTCAAAGTGCTCCGTGCTGACCTGCGGTCCATAACAAACGTCCAACAGGAGCAACCCACAATGACGACGATCAACCGCCGCCGTTTCCTCATGACGACCGGGGCCGCCGCGACCGCCGCGGGGCTCGGGGCGCCCACCATCCTGCGCGCACAGGCCGACACCATCAAGGTCGGCGGCCTGCACGACCTCTCGGGCCCGCTCGATTCCTCGGGCATCCCGATGAACCAGGTCTTCAACCTCGCCATCGACGAGATCAACGCGCAGGGCGGCCTGCTCGGCAAGCAGGTCGAGGCGGTGGTCTACGACCCGCAGTCGAACATGTCGCTCTATTCGCAATACGCCACGCAGATGGCGCTCAAGGACCGCATGGCTGTCGTGCACGGCGGCATCACCTCGGCCAGCCGCGAGACCATCCGGCCGATCTTCCACCGCTACCAGACGCTCTATTTCTAAAATACGCTCTATGAGGGCGGCGTCTGCGACCGCAACGAGATCACGCTGGGCTCGACGCCCGCGCAGACCGTCGAGAAGCTGATCCCGCACGCGATAAACCTCTGGGGCAAGAAGGTCTACACCATCGCCGCCGACGACAACTACGGCCACATCACCGCGGCCTGGGTGAAGCGCTACGTCGAGGAGAACGGCGGCGAGCTGGTCGAGACCGAGTTCTTCCCGCTCGACGTCACCCAGTTCGGCTCGACCATCTCGAAGATCCAGGCGGCCAAGCCCGACATCGTGCTCTCGGCGCTGGTGGGCACCGCGCACCTGGGCTTCTATCGCCAGTGGGCGGCCTCAGGCATGAAGGGCGAGATCCCCATCGCCTCGACCACCTTCGCCGCCGGCGGCACCGACGCGGTGATCCTGACGCCCGAGGAAGGCGACGGCATCCTGACCTCGTACGGCTACTACACCTCGATCGACAACCCGACCAACACCGCCTTCAAGGAAAAGGTGGCGGCCGCCTACCCCGACAACCCGCCGATCCTGTCGGAGCTGGCGGAAGTCACCTGGGAAGGCGTGATGATCTGGGCCGACGCTGTGCGCGAGGCCGGGAGCATCGAGCGCGAGCCGCTGCTCGAGGTGATGGAGACCGGCAAGAGCTACGACATGCCCGTGGGATCGGTGTCGATCGACCCCAAGACCCACCACGCCATACGCGACGTCTACATCGCCGAGCTCCAGGATCAGGAGTTCGTCATCAAGGAGAGCTTCCCGCAGGTGCAGCCCGCCGACACTCAGATGGTCTGCAACCTCGAAGAGACGCCGGACGCCAACGTGCACCACGAGATTTCGCTCTAGGCACCGGATCTTCCCGACTGGTGGGGCGCGGTCCGCGCGCCCTGTCCCTTTTCACTCACACGCACGCGGGAGTGCCCTGATGGACTATGTCCTCATCATCGTTCTTGAAATGCTGCGCGCCATCTCGTGGCTGGTGTTGCTGGCCTCGGGCCTGGCCATCATCTTCGGCATGATGCGCGTCATCAACTTCGCCCACGGGGAATTCCTCATGCTGGGCGGCTACATCACCATCATGACCCACAACGCGGGCGTGCCGCTCTGGATCTCGATACTGGTCCTCGCGCCGCTGACCGTGGGCCTCTTCGGGGTGCTGGTCGAGCGGCTCATCATCCGCCACCTCTACGGCCGCATCATCGACAGCCTGCTCGCCACGTGGGGGCGGAGCCTGCTGATGATCGGCGGCATCACCCTGATCTTCGGCAACACCGTGCAGGGCGTCTCGACCCCGCTCGGCGGGCTCGCCATCGGCGATTACCAGGTGCCGCTCTACAATTTCGTGCTGATCGGCTTCGCCATCGCGATCATGGCCACCACCTGGGCGGTGCTGAAGTTCACCAAGGCAGGCCTCATCGCGCGCGCCACCATGCAGAACCCCGACATGGCCGAGACCCTCGGAATCCGCACCACCTGGGTCTACATGACCACCTTCGGCATCGGCTCGGCGGTCACCGGCCTCGCAGGCGGCCTGGTGGCGCCGCTGACCGGCGTGGTGCCGTCGATGAGCGTCAATTTCGTCGGCCAGAGCTTCATCACCGTCATTACCGGCGGCGCCTCGATGATCGCGGGCACGCTCTCGGCCTCGACGCTTCTCGGCACGATCAGCCAGGGCATGACCTTCGCCACCGGGCCGGTCTACGGCGACGCCGCCCTCCTGCTGGCCGCCCTCGTGCTGCTGCGCGTGCTGCCGCAGGACATCACCGGGCGCATCTTCAAGAAATCCCTCTGAGGAGCTGACACCATGGAAAAAACCCTCGCCAAGGACATCGGCTTCTACGTGATGCTGTGCATCGGCCTTGCGGTCATGTTCGTGGGGCCGGTGGTCTGGGACCTGTTCGAGATCATGCAGATCACCCAGTACGTGGTGCTCTCGGTCTACGCCCTGTCGCTGGCCTACATCTGGGGCTTCGGGGGCATCCTGAGCTTCGGAGAGGCAGCGTTCTTCGGGCTCGGCGCCTACACCTTCGCGGTGGCCTCGATCAACATGGGCGAGACCACCCTGCCCTTCGCGCTGAGCTTCATCCTGCCCGCCGCCTTCGGCGCGGCGCTCGGCTACTTCATGTTCTACGGGCGGCTCTCGGACGTCTATCTGGGCGTGGTCACCATGGTGGTGACGCTGATCTTCTGGAAGCTCATTAACCACACCGCGGGCCCCGAGTATTCCATCGGCGACGCGCGGCTCGGCGGCTATAACGGCATCCCCTCGATCCCGGTCCTCAACGTGCCCGGAGACCCCGCCGCCTGGCTCGACCCGGCGCAGATGTTCCAGGTGTTCATGGGCATCCTGATCGTGGTCTACGTCTTCCTGCGGGTGATCATCGCCAGCGACTTCGGCCGCATCTCGGTGGGCATCCGCGAGAACGAGACCCGCTCCTCGCTGCTGGGCTACGACGTGCGTCGCCACAAGGTCATCGTCTTCGCCATCGGCTCGGGCATCGCGGGCATGGCTGGCGCCATGTGGGCCACCTACCAGACCTTCATCGACCCCAACGCCTTCTCGCTCGAGATGTCGGCCAAGGCGCTGGTCTGGGTGATGGCGGGCGGCGTCGGCACGCTGGCCGGTCCCATCCTCGCGGTGATCCTGCTGCAATGGCTGTCGCTGAAGCTCGGCACACTGCACATCCTCAACAACTACGTCATCCTCGGCGCGATCATGATGGTGCTCGTGCTGCTGCTGCCGAAGGGGCTTCTGCCCACCATCAAGGCGCTGACCCTGCGCCTTTGGTTCCTCGGCCAGAGCCGGATGACCTCCGACGCCACCGGCGGAAAGGTCCCCTCCGATGTCTGACGCCCACATCCTTACCACCGAGAACCTCGTGATGCAGTTCGGCGGCGTCGTCGCGGTGGATCACGTGGACTTCGCGCTCAGGGAAGGTGAGCTGCGCTGCCTGCTCGGCCCCAACGGCGCCGGCAAGTCGACCTTCTTCAAGTGTCTCACCGGCCAGCTCACCCCCACCTCGGGCACGGTGAAGTTCCGCGGAAAGGACATCACCGGCTGGAACACCCATGACATCGTGAACGAGGGCGTGGGCATCAAGACGCAGGTGCCCAACCTCTTCAACGGCATCTCGGTCTACGAGAACGTCCGCATGGCCGCCCGGCGCAAGCACCTGAAGCCGATGGCCCGGGACAAGGCCGAGGAGATGATGGAGAAATGCGGCGTCGCCCACCTTGCCAGGCGCGAGGTCGGGCTGCTGGCCCACGGCCAGCGCCAGCTGGTC
>Ga0208328_1000484_pt1 | contig 17963 bp, 17 predicted proteins | sample DeeseametaMP2633_FD_184170 | JGI IMG/M metagenome (GOLD analysis project Ga0208328, IMG submission 184170) | Marine microbial communities from the Deep Atlantic Ocean - MP2633 (SPAdes) | ecosystem: Environmental > Aquatic > Marine > Unclassified | place: Northeast of Antigua and Barbuda, North... | reverse complement strand
CATCGTCCGCAACCGCGCCTCGTTTCCTCGCCGCCGCCGCTCCGTCCTGCGTCCCGTCCGCGCCTCAACGCCGCCGGTGAGGGGCTATCTACGGATTACACCCGACACCCGCAAGCCCCCTTTCCTATTATTCGTCATCTTTTTTTCATAAGAGAGGATATGGAAATGATTTCAATGGTTTAGATTCATACAAAACGAACTACTCATCTAATCCGCTCTGCCTCCCCCTAGGTCACCCAAGGCGCCCCAGCAGCGCCCTGACGGCTTACTCACACGCTTATCCACAGATCGACCCCTGCGCGCCCCCGGAATCGGCGGAATCGCCACCGGAATCGCCGCGACTCTGTGCTGATGCCCGGGTGTCCCCCGGACAGCGCTGGCCCGACGTCCCTGCGAAACGGTCAGCCCTCGCCGCCCCCACATGTCTCGAGCGTCCAGAGCATCTGGAGCGCATGGAAGTACTCGGGGTCGTGGCTCCACTTCGGCAGGAGCGCAGCCATGAGCTCGGGCGTCAGGTGCGGATTGCTGCCCTTCCACATCCGCGCGGCCTCTATCGCCTCGTCGCGCCGCCCCGCCAGCCAGAGCGTGCCATAGAGCATCCGGTAGGCCCAGGTCGCGCCGGGCCCTGCGCGGAGCCCCTGCTGCACCAGCGCCACCGCCTCGTCGAAATGCCCGAGATTGCGCATCGCCGCGGACCGGCCGAACAGCACGTTGAAGTGGAACGGATCGAGCGGGCTCAGCCGCTCGCACTGGTCGAAGTCGCGAAGCGCCTGCGCGGGGTCTCCCTTGTAGACGGAGTTCCAGCCGCGGCGCAGCCAGCCCCAGGCGTTGTTGGGATCGAGCAGCAGCGCCCGGTCGACCAGCGCCGCCGCCTGCTCGAAATCGTTTGCCGCCATGGAACAGGTCGCCCCGAGCGCCACCAGCGAGGCCGCGTCGTCCTGCACCAGGGGACGGGCCCGTTCGATGAGGTCGAGCGCCGCGTCCCGGTCGGAATGGCCATCCTCGCTCCAGAGGTAGCAGCACTGGTGCGCGTGGCACCACGCCTTGTAGGCCATGGCCGGGGCGTAGTCCGGCGCGTGTTCGAGCGCACGCGACAGGAACTGCATGGCCTTGAGATTCTCTTCCGGCCGGTGCGACCAGAAATGCGGTAGCGCGCTGAGCGTGAGCTCGTAGGCGGTGCGCTCCTCGGGTGCGCGGCGGCGGGCCCGGGCGATCTCGGCGGCGCGCAGGTGCGGCGCGAGCTGGCCGGCGACGAGGGCGGCGATGCGGTCCTGCAGGTCGAAGAGATCGTCGATGCGGTCGTCGAAGTGCTCGGCCCAGATCGTCCGCCCGTCGCGCGCCGCCGCCAGATGCACCGAGATCCGCACCCGCTGCCCCTGCTGCCGGACCGAGCCCTCGACCACGTAATCGACACCCAGCCGCGCGCCCACAGAGGCCACGTCCCGGTCCCCGCCCTTCAACCCGAAGACGGACTGGCGCGCGACGATGTGGAACTCGCGCACCCGCGACAACGCCGAGGTGATGTCCTCGACCACGCCCACCGCGAACATCTCGTCATCCGGTGCGCCATAGCTCTGGAACGGCATCACCGCGAGCCCGGGCCGGTTGTCGCGCGGCGGCGGTCCGGCGGGGTGAACCGGCAGGGGCCCGGCATCCTGTGCGCTGCGTTCCTGCCGGAGCCAGTCCTCGAAGGCCTCCGAGGGCAAGTCGAAGCCCTCGAGAAAGCGACCGCCGCCGGACAGGTCCGTGCCGACCTTGCGCACGTCGAGCCGCACGATCTGGCGATCCGCGGCGAGCAGCCCCTCGGGCAGGACCCGGCGCAGCACCGAAAGCTCCTGCCTCAACGAGGCGCGGGCCTGCTCCTCGGCACGGTCGGACCAGAGCAGATCCGCCAGCGCCGTGCGCTCGGCGCGCATCTCGGGTTGTCTGGAGAGGTAGGCCATCATCGCCTGCCCCCGGCGCGACAGCTGGTCAGGGGCACCCGGGCCGCTGAGACGAAAGGGACCGTTGAGGTGAATCGTGAGCATGGCGGGCCGTCAGGCGATGGAAAAGATGGGGATCAAACCGATTTCACGAACGATCCTAGCAGGGTTGCGACGTTTTTGCGAAGCGCGCACCGGTTTTGACGGGAGATTTTACGCAGCGATTGCGACGTGGCGTCAATCTGGGACTGCAAATCAACTGCCTCGTCTCCCGTTTCAAAAGGATCGCCTCCATGCCCCGTCCCCTTTCAGACCCCTTCTCCATTACCCGCCCCTCGCACGGGATCGGCGCCGTTGCCCTCGGCGCGCTGGCCGCAGTCCTGCGCCGCGACGCCCAGTGGCGCGAGACCCGCCGGATCGAGACACTGACCGACGCGCAGCGCGACGACATGGGCCTGCCGCATCCGACGCCGCAGCCGCGCCGGTTCGAGCCGCAGGGTTGGTGAGCCCGTCGCGCGTGACGCGCTGGCCACCACAGGAAAGAAGAAGGCGGGGCGCCCGTTTCCGGGGCCCCGCCTTTCTGATCTCAGATATATAGGTGCGCCTCTCTATATTAAGAGAGTGGCGCCCGGGCCTCAGCGACGACGGTCGCGGCGCGAGGACATCGGCTGGAAGGCCACACCCACATGCGCCTCGCAGTAGGGCTTGCCCTGCTGCACCGGCAGACCGCAGAACCAGAAGTCCTCGGTCGCGGGGTCGCCCACCGGCCATTTGCAGGTGCGCTCGGTCAGCTCCATCAGCGTGAGCTTCTTCGCCTTCTTCTCGACCTCGCTCACCTTGGCGAGCGCCTCGGGCGAGATCTCGTTGGCGGAGGGCTGCGGCGGCAGCGGCTGGCCGGCGGGGATGATCTGCTTGCGCGCCGGCGTCGGCGCCGGGCGGGTTTCGGCAACGCTCGCCGCTGCGGTCTCGCGCGGCTTGGCCTCGGGCTCGGGCTCTGCGGGCTTGGGTGCCGGCTTGGCCTTGGCCTCCTTGACGGGCTTCGCTTCCTTCGCCGGTGCGGCGGCCGCCGGTGCGGGGCCCGATCCGGTGCGGTTCGACAGCCCCAGGCGGTGAACCTTGCCGATCACGGCATTGCGGGTCACCCCGCCGAGCTCCTTGGCGATCTGGCTGGCAGACTGGCCTTCCGCCCACATCTTCTTCAGCAGCTCGACGCGTTCATCGGTCCAGGACATGGTGCTTCCTTAGTGAAAAAGGCGGCCCGGCATCGGGGCCGCCTGGAAAATCCGCGGATGGCCCTATTGTAGTCATCGCACTGCGAGTTACAAGCCAAGGCCGCATAGGAAGGGATCCCACATGACCGACATCTCACGCAAAGGTCCGGGCGAGCGTCGCTTCGGCGCGGTGAACTGGCTTGGGCTGTTCACGCTTTGCCGCCGCGAGGTGCTGCGCTTCGCCAATGTCTGGACCCAGACCCTGCTGGCGCCGCTGGTGACGGCCGGCCTCTTCCTGCTCATCTTCACCATCGCCATCGGCCCGCGTCGCGGAGACGTGATGGGGGTGCCGTTCACCAGCTTCATCGCGCCGGGCATCCTGATGATGACGGTGATCCAGAACGCCTTCGCCAACACCTCGTCCTCGATCGTGATCTCGAAGGTGCAGGGCAACATCGTCGACACGCTGATGCCGCCGCTCGCCCCGTTCGAGCTGGTGCTCGGCTATCTTGCCGGCGGCGTGGCGCGCGGGCTCATGGTCGCGGTGGCGATCACCCTCGGGCTCTGGCTGATCACCGGCCTCTTCCCGGCGCACCCGCTGGTGCTGCTGGTCTTCGCGACACTGGGCGCGGCGTTCCTGTCGTCGCTCGGTATGCTGGCGGGGCTCTGGGCCAACAAGTTCGACCAGATGGCGGCCATCACCAACTTCATCGTGACCCCGCTCGCCTTCCTGTCGGGCACCTTCTACTCGGTCGAGGCGCTGCCGCCGGTGCTCTATTCCATCACCCACTTCAACCCGGTGTTCTACCTGATCGACGGCGCCCGGTTCGGGATGCTGGGGGTCAGCGATGCGAACCCGGTGCTCGGCTTCGCGGTGGCAGTGGCGGCGACAGCGGCAGTGATGCTGGCGGCGTGGTCGCTGTTCCGGACGGGCTGGCGGCTGAAGGCGTGACGGCCCCGACGGGTCTCAGCCGGGCCTCGCGCCAGGCCAGAAGGCCCGCCCCCGCCACGATGATCGCCGCGCCCAGCACCGAGATGCCGTCGGGCACGACGCCGAAGATCGCCATGTCGTATAGCGCCGCGAAGACCAGCGTGGCATACCAGAAGGGCGACACGAAGCTCGTGTCCGCCCGCCGGATCGCCTGGATGAAGCAGCTCTGGGCGCCGGCCATCAGCACCCCGATGCCGGCCAGCGCCGCCCATTGCGCCGGGGTCGGCACCTTCCAGAACCAGAGCGCCGCCAACGTCGCGATGCCCGTGCCGATAAGGTTGTTGACCAGCAGGATCTGGAACGCGCCCTCGCGGCCGCTCAGCCGCTTGATGACCACCAGCTCGGTCCCGAGGCAGATCGCAGCCCCCACGGCGAGCATTGCCGCCGGCTGGAAGGCCTCGGGCGTCGGGCGCAGCAGCACCATGGCGCCGAAGAGCGCGATCAGCGCCGCCGAGATCCGCACGCGCCCGACCGTTTCGCCAAGGAACAGAACTGCGAGCGCCATGCCCACCACGGGGTTGAGGAAACTGATCGCGGTGGCGTCGGACAGCGGGATGAAGGCCGCGGCGGCGAACATGAAGCTCACCCCGCCCCAGCCGCAGAGCACCCGCACGCCATGTACCGGCCAGGCCGGGCGGGTGAACTGCGGGCGCAGGATCAGGGCAGCGGTGGCAAAGGTCAGCAGCGCGAAGACGAACCGCCCCTGGCTGACCTGCAGCGGGTGCAGCGGCGGGCCCAGCGTGTCGGTGCCCAGCATCTTGGCGAGCAACGTCGTGCCCGCCACGAAGCCCGAGGCGAGGATCGTCAGGCCGGCGGCAAGCGGAGGGTTCGGGCGGACATCCATGGCACAGCAGTGCGCGAGCCGGCGCGGCTTGGCAAGCGGCCATGCGAGCCGTTCAGACGCGGCGGAGAAGCTGGCGGAGAATCGGCTGCCGGCGCGGCCTGTCGCTCAGCGAGGTCAGCAGCTTGGACAGCTCGGGCTCATGCACGCGCTTGGCGGCGCCCTTGGGCGAGAACCACTTGCGCTTGCGCTCGTGCCGTTCCTTCCAGCTGCGCTTCAGCTTCTCGACGATCATCGGGTAGACCTGCACCCGGCAGGGCATCACCGAGCCGTCGTCGAGCCGCTTCTCGTAGACGAAACTGCCGATCGCCTCCTGGCTGATGTAGCCCACGGCCCCGGCCTCTTCGACCGCCTCGATGGCGGCGGCGTCCCATGGCTTGCGGCCGTCCATCTCCCAGCCCTTGGGCATCACCCAGCGGCCGGTGTCCCGCGACGTGACCATCAGGACCTTCAGATTGCCTTTCTTGTCCCAGTGGATGGGCAGGGCTGCGATCTGCTCGCCGTAGCTGCTCATCTCACGAGACCCGCAAATCGCGTATCATCGGGTATCGCTAATCCTCACACGTAATGAACGTATGACGGTTTCGCGAAAAGTCCTGATAATTTCTTAACGCGGGCCCGGACACGACGGCGCGCCGCCCGAGGGTCGGACGGCGCGCCTGAGGATCGTCAGGGGGGATCAGCGGACCGGATGGTCGCCGTTTCCGTCGGCCTCATCCACGATCCGCGAGTCGGTCCTCAGCTCGAACCACATGGCGTTCAGCACCGCGAAGAGCGCCGCCAGCGGCAAACCGAGAAGCCAGGCAAAATACCACATCGTGTCAATCCTTTCTCAGTAGACGCTCTCGGAGTTGGCGGTCACGTCGTCCTCTGTGACCTTGCCCCAGAGCACTTTGTAGACCCACGCCGTGTACATGAGGATGAGCGGCATGAAGATCAGGGCGGCCACCAGCATGACGAACAGCGTCAGGTGCGAGGACGAGCTGTCCCAGACCGTGAGCGAGCTGTTCGGGTCGACGATCGAGGGCAGGATGAACGGGAACATGGTCAGGCCCACGCTCGCGATGATCCCGGTGATGGCGAGCTTCGACCACAGCAGGGTCGAGACCTCGTGCCCCTCGCGCAGCCCGCGGACCGCCATGGCGATGCCGGCAAAGCCCATGAGCGGCGCAATCGCGATCCACGGACGCTCGGCATAGGCCGCAAGCCACGACCCGCCGCGCGTCACCTCGGAATAGAGCGGGTTCGACGGCCCGTCCTTGGCGACCTCGCCCACGACGGCGAAACCGTCGACGCCGAAGGCCAGCCAGAGCCCCGCCAGCGCGTAGGCCGCGGCCGCGATCAAGCCCGCAACGGTGCCGATGGTCCGCGCGCGGATCTGCACCATGCCCTCGGTCTTCAGCGTCAGCCAGGCGGCGCCGTGCATCATCAGCATCGACAGCGAGACCACGCCCGAGAGGATCGCGAAGGGCCGCAGCAGCCCGAGGAACTTGCCGTAGAAGGTGCCGTCGTACATCGGCATCAGGTCCTCGGTCAGGTGGAAGGGCACACCCAGCAGCACGTTGCCCACCGCCACGCCGAACAGCAGCGCCGGTGCCGCACCGCCCACGAAGAGCGCCCAGTCCCAGCGGGTCCGCCACGCCGCGCTGTCGCGCTTGGAGCGGTACTTGAACCCCACCGGCCGCAGGATCAGCGCCGCGAGCACCGCGAACATCGCGAGATAGAAGCCCGAGAAGCTGACCGCGTAGAGCGGCGGCCACGCGGCGAAGATCGCCCCGCCGCCGAGGATGAACCAGACCTGGTTGCCTTCCCAGACCGGGCCGATGGTGTTGATGACCACACGGCGCTCGGTGTCGGTCTTGCCGACGAAGGGCAGCAGGGCGCCCACGCCCATGTCGAAGCCGTCGGTCAGCGCAAAGCCGATCAACAGCACGCCGAGCAGCCCCCACCAGATCACGCGCAGCAATTCGAAACTCAGAAGATCATGCAGGATCATGTGCCTCACTCCGCCGGGTTGGGTGCAAACGGGCCCTTGCCGTCATGGGTGCGCAGCCGGTGTTCGTGGCGCTCGGTCCACGTCTCGGTCTCGTCGACGTCCATGTAGGGTCCCTTGCGGATGTACTTGAGCATCAGGCTCATCTCGATGACGAAGAGCACCGTGTAGAAGATCACGAAGCCCGCGAGCGTGATGAGAAGGTCGCCGACGCTCAGATGACTTGCCGAGAGCGCCGTGGGGAGCACCCCGTCGACGGTCCACGGCTGGCGCCCGAACTCGGCCACGAACCAGCCCAGCTCGGCGGCGATCCACGGCGCGGGGATGATGATCACCGCGAGCCGCAGCGCCCAGCGCGGGTACTGCCCGCCCCGGAAATTGCCGGTCACGAAGAAGTAGATCATCACCGCGATGAAGGCGAAGCCGAGACCCACCATCAGGCGGAAGGCCCAGAACAGCGGGGCAACGCCGGGAATCGTGTCCTCGGCCGCCTGCACGATCTGTGCCTCGGAGGCGTCGCGCGGATCGTCGACGTAGCGCTTCAGCAGGAAGGCGAAGCCAAGGTCGGCCGAATGCTCCTCGAAGGTCGCGCGGACCTCGGCGGGCGTGGCGTCGCGCTCGGCCCGGATGGTCATCAGCGCGTCATAGGCGATGATGCCCGAACGCACCCGCGCATCGGCCTCGGCCACGAGATCGTTGATGCCCGGGAGTTCGGTGTTCAGCGAGCGGGTGCCGATCAGCCCCATGACCCAGGGGATCTCGATGGCGTAATGGGTCTCGCGCGCTTCCTTGTCCGGGAAGCCGATGGCGGTGAACGGCGCGGGGGCCGGGTGGGTCTCCCACATGGCCTCGATGGCCGCGAGCTTCATCTTCTGGGTGTGCGAGGCCGAGTAGCCGGACTCGTCGCCCAGCACCACGACCGAAAGCGCCGCGGCAAGGCCGAAGCTCGACGCGACCGCGATGGAGCGCCGGGCAAGTGCCACGTGGCGGCCCTTCAGCAGGTACCACGCCGAGACGCCGAGCACGAAGACCGACGCGGTGACGTAGCCCGCCGAGACGGTGTGCACGAACTTGGCCTGCGCCACCTCGTTGAACATGACCTCGAAGAAGCTGGTCATCTCCATGCGCATGGTGTCGGGGTTGAACGCCGCGCCGACCGGGTTCTGCATCCAGCCGTTGGCGATCAGGATCCACAGCGCCGAGAAGTTCGAGCCCAGCGCCACGAGCCACGCCACGATCATGTGCGCGACCTTGCTGAGCTTGTCCCAGCCGAAGAAGAACAACCCGACGAAGGTGGCCTCGAGGAAGAAGGCCATCAGCCCTTCGATCGCCAGCGGCGCCCCGAAGATGTCGCCGACGTAGTGGCTGTAGTAGCTCCAGTTCATGCCGAACTGGAATTCCATGGTGATGCCGGTCGCGACGCCCAGCACGAAGTTGATACCGAACAGGGTGCCCCAGAACTTGGTCATCTGGCGCCAGATCGGACGGTTCGTCATCACGTAGACCGTCTCCATGATCGCCACGAGGATCGACAGACCCAGCGTGAGCGGCACGAAGAGGAAGTGATACATCGCGGTCATCGCGAACTGCAGCCGCGACAACTCGACGATATCGAGTTCCATGTTTCCGTCTCCTTGGTTGCGTGACGTGGCACCCGCAGTCAGAGGGGAGACCGGCCGCAGGCTATAAGCTATGTCACAGATTCATATTCAAGCGTGTGAATCGCCCGCATTTTCAATGCGATGCGGTCCAGCGAAATGTCCTTTTCAGACTCGGCTTTCGCCCCCTGCTACACCCTGAGCCCGGGGGCAGTCTTGATCTGGATCAAAATATCAGACCTCTGGAATATATCTTTCGAGTTCCAGAACCCGGTCCGCCGACTCAAGCTCCGCCGCCCGGTGCGAGGCGGTGACAATCGCCGTGTCCGGAAGAAATTCCCGCGCGCCTGCAAGCACTTGCCGTGCGGTCGGCCCGTCGAGCCCCTCGGTCGGTTCGTCCAGAAGCAAGAGCTTCGGTCGCCGCAACAGGGCCCGCGCAAGGACAAGACGTCGCGCCTGACCGCCCGAGAGCCCGGCGCCCCCCTCACCCAGTTGTGACCCGATCCCGCCGCGCGCCTCGACCGCCTCGTCCAGTGCCACGGCGCGCAGGACGGCGCGTGCGGCCTCCGGGGTCAGCCCCGGATCGGCGAGCGCGAGGTTGTCGAGGATGCTGCCCGAAAGCAGCGCCGAGCGTTGCGGCACCAGCGTGACGACATCGCGCAGCGCCGCGGGCGCCCATTCGGAGAGCGGCTTGCCCAGCAGCAGCACCTCGCCGGCCGTAGCCGGTTCGAGCCCCGCGAGCACGTCGAGCAGCGTGCTCTTGCCCGCACCGCTCGCGCCGCGGATCGCCAGCGTCTCGCCGGGCATCGCCGCGAAACCGAGGTCGTGCAGCAGCAGCCGCGACCAGCCCGGCCGGGCCAGCGACAGGTGCCGGACCTCGAGCACGGCGCCCGGGACCGCCGCCTGTGCCGGGCCCTTGCGCTCGGGCCTTGCCACGACCTGCGGCTCGGCCAGCACCCGGGCGGCGGCATCGCGCATCCGCCCGATCTCGGCCATGCCCCGGCGCAGCGGCACCAGCGTCTCGGCCAGCGCGAGCGCCACGAAGACCCCCACCGCCGCTAGCGCCGGGTCGAGTTCGTCGCCCGCGACCAGAACACCCGCCAGCGCAAGGGCCACGGCGGCGACCAGCGCCACGATGACCGACAGCACCATGCCCGCGCCGGTGTCGATGGCATCGAGCCGGTCCATGGCGGCGCGGGCCTCGGCCTCGGTGGCGTCGAGCGACGCCCGCCAGCGCGGCAGCGTGCCCTGCAGGATCGCCTCGCGACGGCCCCGAAACAGCCCGATGGCGCCCTGCCGCAGAATCTGCATCGCCGCCTCGGCGCGGCTCGACGGCTCGAGCGTCGCGCGCCCCACCCGCCAGAGCACCACGCCGCCGCCGATCAGGTAGCCCAGCGCGATCGAGGCCGCGATCGCGTGCGAGGTCAGCGCCCAGAGCGCAACGAAGGCCGCCGCATGGGTGATCAGCGCCGCCGCCACCGGCAGAGCCAGCCGCAGCACCACCCCGTCGAGCGCATCCACGTCCGCGGTGATCCGCGTCAGCGCCGCGGCACCGCGCATCCGCCGCAGCTCGGGCATGGGGAAACGCTCGAGCCGGGCGAGCAGCGTCACCCGCAGCCGCGCCAGCGCGCGCAGCGTCGCGTCATGGGTCAGCAGCCGCTCGCCGTAGCGGGCGGCGGCCCGGCCCAGCGCCAGCATCCGCACCCCTGCCGAGGGCCGGAACACGTCGAAGGCGATGCCGATGCCCGCGAGCCCGGCCATGCCGGTCGCGGTGATGAACCACCCGGAGAGGCCGAGCAGCGCCGCGCCCATCACCAGCACCGTCACCGCCAGCACCGCGCCGCGCCACATGGCGCGCGGCTCGGCGGTCCAGAGAAGCCGCAGGATCTGCCAGAGCTGTCTCATGCCACAACCTCCCCAACCGGTAGGATCCGGCCCATCGCTGCCGCCAGCGCCGGGTCGTGGGTCGCGACGATCACCGTCCGGCCCCCTTTGGCGAGTGCCACCAGCGCCTCGGTGATCGCCGCCCCGTTGGCCGCGTCGAGATCCGCCGTCGGCTCGTCGGCAAGGATCACGTCGGCACCGCTCAGGAAGGCCCGCGCGATCAGCAGCCGCCGCGCCTCCCCGCCCGAGACACCGGCGCCGGTCTCGCCCAGCACCGTCTCGAGCCCCTCGGGCAGCGCCGCGACGATGCCCTCGGCCCGGGCGTCGCGCAGCGCGGTTTCGAGGTCGGCGCCGCTGTCATGCGGATCGAGAAAGCGCCTCAGCGTCATGTCGGGCACGTGCACGCTTTGCGGCACGTAGGCGATGCGCGCGCGCCACGCATCGGCGACTCCGGCGGTCAGCGGCTGCCCGGCGACGACCACCTGCCCCTCGGCGGGCGCCAGCAGGCCGGCCAGCAGGTCGAGCATGGTGGACTTGCCCGCGCCGCTGGCACCCGACAGCGCCACGCTTTCGCCCGGCCCGACCTCGAGATCCGGCAGCGCCAGCCGCTGCGCCCCGCGCAGCACCGTGACGCCCTGCAACGCCACCGAGGCAGGCCCCGCCAGCGGCGCGGCCTGCGCGCCCTGCCCCAGCACCGGCGCGGTCTCGTCACCGGCCAGCGCATCGAGCTCGTCGGCCACGGCCTCGGCCGCCGCCTTGTCGTGCCACGCGGCGGCAAGGTCGCGCAGCGGCTGGAAGAACTCGGGCGCCAGCAGCAGCAGGAAGATGCCCTCGCTCAGCGTCAGCCCGCCCCAGCTGCCCCAGGTCACCTCGCCCAGCAGCGAGAAGCCCACGAAGACCGCCACCATGGCGACGCCGATGGCGGCGAAGAGCTCGAGCGTGGTCGATGAGAGGAAGGCGATGCGCAGCACCGCCATGGTGCGGGCGCGCAGCCCCTCGGCGCGGGCCTCGAAGGCCGCGCGCGAGGCGTCGCCCGCGTTCAGCAGCAGGATGTCGGGAAGCGCCGCGATGCGGTCGATGAGCAGCGTGTTCATGTCACCGATCTCGACCATCTGGCGGCTGCTCGCCTCCTTGGCGGCCATGCCCACCAGCGCCATGAAGACCGGGATCAGCGGGCCCGCGACAAGGAAGATGAGCCCCACCGCCCACGAGACGTAGAAAGCCAGCGCGAGGATCAAGAGCGGCACCAGCCGCGTGCGCGCCATGGCGGGACGGTAGCGGGTGATCCACGGGCCCAGCACCGCGAGCTTCTCGGTCAGCATCGCCGCGAGCGCCGCCGAAGAGGCGCCCGCGCCGGGGCGCAGCGCCTCGCGCGTCAGAAGCTGCTGGCGCAGGTCGTGGATGACCCCGTCGGCCGCGCGGAAGGCGAGCCGCGCCGCCACCCGGTCGAGCCCTGCCCGCGCGATGCCCACTGCCGCAAAGCCCGCCGCGACCCCGAGGCTGGCCGAGCCCGGCGCCCCGGAGACCCAGCCGCCGATGCCCCAGGCGATCAGCAGCGCCTGCAACGGCCAGGCCGCCGCCGCGACGGCAGAGAGCAGCGCGGCACGGCGCAGGGTGGCCTGGGCCTGTGCCGGAAGCAGCCGGTCGGGGGACGCGCGTCTGGCCATGAGGACCTCTTGCAAGCAATTGGTTCGCCTGCCCTATTAGCCACGGCGGCGGGCCCATGGCAAACCCCGGGACCGCGGCACTCCGCCACCCCCGCCGCGGCGCACCCGCGCAAACGCCCCCCGGCGACGGCGGAAAAGCGGTTTCCCCCGCGCAGCGCCCGGTCTACTGTCCGCCCGTTACCGCATCCCTCGCGAGGACCCCATGACCGACTATGCCGGACGCCTGCGGCTTGGCGTCAACATCGACCACGTCGCCACCGTGCGCAACGCCCGTGGCAGCGCCTATCCCGACCCGCTGCGCGCCGCGCAGATTGCCCAAGAGGCCGGTGCCGACGGCATCACCGCGCATCTTCGCGAGGACCGCCGGCACATCTCGGACGCGGATATCGACGGGCTCATGGAGAGCCTGAACCTGCCGCTGAACCTCGAGATGGCGGCCACAGACGAGATGCAGGCCATCGCCCTGCGCCACAAGCCGCACGCGGTCTGCATCGTGCCCGAGAAGCGCGAGGAAGTGACGACCGAGGGCGGGCTCGAGGTGGCGATGAACGAGAACCGCCTCGCCCATTTCATCGCCCCGCTGCGCGAGGCCGGCTGCCGCGTGTCGCTGTTCATCGGTGCCGACGAGGCGCAGGTGGCGGCCTCGGCACGCATCGGCGCGCAGGTGGTCGAGCTCCACACCGGCCAATACTGCGACCTCCACGCCGAGGGCCGCTTCGACGAGCGCGATACCGAGCTTGTGCGGCTGCGCGACATGACCGCCTATGCCCATTCGCTGGGGCTCGAGGTCCACGCCGGCCACGGGCTGACCTACGACACGGTGAAGCCGGTCGCGGCCTTTGCCGAGGTGATCGAGCTCAACATCGGGCACTTCCTGATCGGCGAGGCGATCTTCCGCGGCCTCGGCCCCGCCATCGCCGAGATGCGCCGGCTGATGGACGAGGCACGGGCGTGAGCGCGCCCGCCTGCCGCCTCGCGATGGCGCGCGGGGGCGCGCGGTGATCCTCGGCATCGGCACCGATCTCGCCAACATCGACCGCATCGCGGGCACGCTCGAGCGCTTCGGCGACCGGTTCCGCAACCGCGTCTTCACCGAGACCGAACAGCGCAAGGCCGAGCGCCGCGCCGACGTCGCGGGCACCTATGCCAAGCGGTGGGCGGCCAAGGAGGCCTGCTCGAAGGCGCTCGGCACCGGGCTGCGCATGGGCATCTCGTGGAAGGACATGGCGGTGACCAACCTCGCCAGCGGCCAGCCGGTGATGCACGTGAGCGGCTGGGCCCGGGAGCGGCTCGACGCGATGACGCCGCCGGGACACGAGGCCATCATCCACGTGACGCTGACCGACGATCACCCATGGGCACAGGCCTTCGTGGTGATCGAGGCGCGACCGGTCGGGGCCTGAGCTGGCGCCTGGCGCGGCTTTGGTCGCGACCTGTGGGGAGGTCGGGATGCCTCCGGCGGGAGTTTATCCGGCAAGATGAAGGGGCGGGCGCCCGGTTTCGGGAGGGCGCGCCGTGGGGTTGGGTGGGGTTTTGGGGCGCTGTGGCTAGCGGTTGGCGCCCGGGACCCAGAGCACGTCGGCGCGGCCGTTGTCGTTGGCGATGCGCGAGGCCACGAAGAACCAGTCGCTGAGCCGGTTGAGGTATTTCACCGCGTGTTCGTTCACCTCCTCGACCGAGGCGAGCTCGACGGTGCGGCGTTCGGCGCGGCGCGCGACCGTGCGGCAGACGTGCAGATGCGCCGCCAGCGCCGAGCCCCCGGGCAGCACGAAGCTGCGCAGCGGTTCGAGATCGGCGTTCATCGCGTCGATCTCGGCCTCGAGCCGGTCGACCTGCCCAGCAAACATGCGCAGCACCGGGTAGCCGGCCTCGGCGTCCTTCGAGATGTCCGGGCGGCCGACGTCGGCGCCAAGGTCGAAAAGGTCGTTCTGGATCCGCGCCAGAGCCTCGGCGAGCGCGCCCTCGGCGTGGTGCCGGGTCACGCCCAGCGCCGCGTTGAGCTCGTCCACGGTGCCATAGGCCTCGACCCGCGCGTTGAACTTCGGCACCCGGGTGCCATCGACCAGCGCGGTGTCGCCCTTGTCGCCGGTGCGGGTGTAGATCTTGTTGAGCACGACCATGGTCAGCCTCCCCTGCGGATCAGGACGAAGATCACGATCAGCACCACCGCCACGAACTGCGCGATGATGCGCCAGCGCATCGCCTTGTTTGCATATTTCTTGTTGAACTCGCCGCCCTTGGCAAAGGAGCCGATGCCGAAAAGCAGGATCAGGACGACCACCAGCATGACGCCGGCAACCGCCAGGAACAATGGATCGTCTCGCATCTCGTCTCTCCCTCCCAGGCTTCGCCAGAGACATAGCCGGTCGCGGCGGAAAAGCGAACCGCCTATCGGGCGCGGTCGATCAGCGCATCCAGCGCCGTGGTCGGCAGGATCCGCCGCAGCCGCCCCATCAGATGGGTGGGCACGGTCACGTAGTAGCGCGGTTTGGGCCGCGGGTGCTCCAGCGCCTTGGCCAGCACGTCGGTCACCGCCGAGGGCGGCAGCTCGAAACGGTCCTTCGAGGGCGCCGCGTAGAGCCGCCGGAGCAGCGAGGCCTCGTATTGGGCGGCGCGGGGCGAGGCCTTCCAGTCGAGCCATTTCTCGAAATAGGGCACCGAGTTGGCGCGGATCCGCGAGGTGATCGGGCCGGGCTCGATCAGGATCACCTTGATGTCGGTGTCGCGCATCTCGATCCGCAGCACGTCGGTCAGCCCTTCGAGCGCGAACTTGGTCGAGACATAGGCCCCGCGCCACGGCATCGGCACCAGCCCCAGCACCGAGGAACAGTTGACGATCCGCCCGTGCCCCTGCCGCCGCATCACCGGGATGACCGCACGGGTGAGCGTGTGCCAGCCGAAAAAGTTGCCCTCGAAGATCTCGCGCAGGGCGCCGGTGGGCAGGTCCTCGACCGCGCCGGGCACCGCGAAGGCGCCGTTGTTGTAGAGCGCGTCGAGCGTGCCGCCGGTCGAGCTGAGCACCTCGTCCAGCGCGCGGGCTATGCTGGCCTCGTCGGTGTAGTCGAGCTGCGGGCTCTCGAAGCCCTCGTCGCGCAGGCGGGCGCAGTCCTTCTCCTGTCGGCAGGCGGCGAAGACGCGCCAGCCGCGGGCGCGCAGCCCGTGCGCCGCGTCATGGCCGATCCCCGAGGAACAGCCGGTGATGAGAACGGATCTGCCGGTCATGAGCGCCCTTTCCTGCCTGTCGCGACCGGCCTAAGCCAGCCCGGCAGGGGGCGCAAGCGTGGCTCAGTTGGCGGCCACGCGCAGGAAGTCGTCGGACATCCAGCCGACCCGGTTGCTCTCCGTCACCTTGAGGCGCACCCAGCCATCGCCGGGATCGGCGAGAACCTCGACCGAGGCGCCGCGGCTCAGCTGGTCGACCACGTGAAAACGGGTGCCGGGGCCGTTGCGCATGTTCACCAGCGTGCCGGTGACCTCGCGCATGTCGGGCAGCACGGCCAGTTCGGCATCCTCGGGCACGGCATCGCTCGTGGTGGACACCGCGGCAAGCTGGATGGCCTCGTCGCCCTGTGCCGCGTCGATCGGGACGCCGGGCGAGGCCATGGGACGCACCGAGGCGAGCGTGATGTCGAGTTTCGGAACCGGACTGGCCTCGGGACGGGCCTTCGGCTTGGCCGTCTGCGCGAGCGCCTGGGCGTCGGGCGTCTTCAGGTCGCTGCCGGTCGAGACCGTCGCGGATGCCGGCACGATCTTCGCCTGTGCGACGCTTGCGAGAGCGGCGGCATCGGTGCTTCCGCGAGAGACCTCGGGCATGGGGGCCGCCACGGCGGAGGCCATCTTTTCGGTGCGTTGTGCGGCGCGATGTTCGGCCCCGAAGTCGGCGCCGCCCGACATCTCGTACCAGGCGACGCCCAGCAGGCCGAAGGTGACCAGAATATAACTCTTCATCTCAAATTCTCCCGCCACAGTTACCGCGAAGGGACCAATGGCACCGCGCCGCGAAAAAACCCTGCGGCGCCGCTGTCAGAGTATCCGATTCCCACGACGGCTCTAAGGGAATTCCGTAAAAATTCGTCCCGCCGGACGGCGACCGCTTTACCGGCGCTCTCGCCGCTTGTATCTCACAATCTATGAATGACATCGTCGATGACCCCAATATGAACCCCCGTAACGTGGCCGAGCCCCTGCGCCGTGCCATCGGCGAGCGCTACCTGACCTACGCGCTTTCGACGATCATGAACCGGGCGCTTCCTGACGCCCGCGATGGGCTGAAGCCCGTTCATCGTCGTATCCTATATGCAATGCGCAGGCTCCGGCTTAGTTCCTCCGGAGGCTTCCTGAAGTCCGCAAAGATCAGCGGCGACACCATGGGCGACTTCCACCCGCACGGTGACGCGGCGATCTACGACGCCATGGCGCGCCTCGCGCAGGACTTCACGATCCGCTATCCGCTGGTCGACGGTCAGGGCAACTTCGGCAACATCGACGGCGACAACCCGGCGGCCTCGCGCTACACCGAAGCGCGCATGACGATCATGGCCGAGGCGCTGCTCGAGGGGCTCGACGAGGATTCGGTCGACTTCCGCCCGAACTACGACGGCCGTCTCGAAGAGCCGACGGTGCTGCCCGCCTCCTACCCGAACCTTCTGGCCAACGGCGCCAGCGGCATCGCGGTGGGCATGGCCACCAACATCCCGCCGCACAACATCGGCGAGCTCATCGACGCCTGCCTGCATCTGATCAGGACGCCGGACGCCCGCGACGAGACCCTGCTGAACTACGTGCCCGGCCCGGACTTCCCCACGGGCGGCGTCATCGTCGAGCCGCGCGAGAACATCGCCGAGGCCTACCGCACCGGCCGCGGCTCGATCCGCCTGCGCGCCAAGTGGGAGGTCGAGGACCTCGGCCGCGGCATGTGGCAGGCGGTGGTGACCGAGATCCCCTACCAGGTGCAGAAGTCGAAGCTGGTCGAGCGGCTGGCCGAGCTGATCCAGACCAAGAAGGTGCCGATCCTCGCCGACATCCGCGACGAGAGCGCGGAAGACGTGCGCATGGTGCTGGAGCCCAAGACCAAGAACGTCGATCCCGACGTGCTGATGAACATGCTGTTCCGCAACAGCGACCTCGAGGTCCGCTTCTCGCTGAACATGAACGTGCTGATCGACGGGCTCACGCCCAAGGTCTGCTCGCTCAAGGAGGTGCTGCGCGCCTTCCTCGACTTCCGCCGCGACGTGCTCTGCCGCCGGTCGCGTCACCGGATGGCGAAGATCGACAACCGGCTGGAGGTGCTCGAGGGCCTGATCATCGCCTTCCTGAACCTCGACCGCGTCATCGACATCATCCGCTACGACGACGACCCCAAGGCCGCGCTGATGTACGAGGACTGGTCGCGGCCGCACCAGGCGACGATCTCGCGCGCGACCGACGAGAGCGACTACGTTTCGCCGCTTCTGGGCGTCGATGTGAAGGCGCTCGAGCTGCGGCCCGATCCCGAGGCGGTGGCCCGCGGCGTGCTTGCCGACGAGGGCGGGCCGGGCACCATCCCGCAGCGCTTCGGCGGCCGCTCCGAGGGGCTCTCGGACGTGCAGGCCGAGGCCATCCTGAACATGCGCCTGCGCAGTCTGCGCCGGCTCGAAGAGCTCGAGCTGGTCAACGAGCGCGACAAGCTGATGGAAGAGCGCGCCGGGCTCGAGGACCTTCTGGCCAGCGACGAGCTGCAGTGGAAGCGCATCTCCGAGCAGCTGCGCGAGGTGAAGAAGAGCTTCGCCAAGGATCTCGACCGTGGCGCGCGCCTGACCTCCTTCGCCGAGGCGGGCGAGGCCGAGGAAGTGCCGCTCGAGGCGATGATCGAGCGCG